>VOFC01002901.1_pt1 | contig 45859 bp, 72 predicted proteins | sample 5384161 | NCBI WGS metagenome assembly VOFC01 (sample SAMN12384722, study PRJNA508395) | human gut metagenome | isolation source: healthy gut B | host: Homo sapiens | reverse complement strand
CACTGTATCGAAAAAATGATTACACTGTACGGCGGTGGAAATGTCAGCACCTGTGGCTTTTCCTCCGGCGGCGCGCTGGCGCTGGGCATCGCGGCGCACAACAACGCGCAGCCTGAGCCGCTGCCGCAGCCAAGACACATCGTCGCCGTATCCCCCGGCGAGGTGCCGTGGAACGACGCGGAAAAGGTACGGATGCAGGCGCTCAATGAAAGGGATGTTTCCATCGACTATGCCTTCATGGTGACGGTGGAAAAGTTCATGCGGCATGGCTGCGAGAATGTGCCGGACTATATGCTCTCCGGCTCCCGGGGAGATTTTACCGGCGTGGGCGATATCCACTTCTTTTATTCAGCCGACGAGGTGCTGTACGGTGCGCTGCCGGACTTTGAGGAAAGCCTGCAAACACGCCAAAGTGTCCATACACCGCCTTTCCGCGCGACCTAAAATGGTACACTGCTACTGCATGCTGCCGCCGAAAAATAAGTGGACAATTTTTTGGAAAAAATGAAAAAGATGCTGTTCCTGCCGGTCGTGTGATGCCGATTGAAACACGGAGGAAGAACCATGGAACGAAACGGCGAAACCTTTATTCGCGACAGTGCGTACCGAATGACGGGCGGCAACAGTTTTTATGACGGCATGATCACCTGCTCCACCCTGAGCGGGGCGTAAAATTCGGTGTGCCGCTTTGTGTGGGCAATGAACAAGCGGTATGCCGTCTGGTGTGGGACATGAACAAGGCGGAGTGCGACGACTATCTGGAAAAAGCCCTGTCTGGCATTCCGGAGAATTTTTCCGGCAAGCTGCTGGAGGTGCCGGTGGGCACCGGCATTCTGACCATGCCGCTTTACAAGACGCTGCCCAAAGCGGACATTACCTGTCTTGATTACTCGACGGATATGATGGGGCAGGCGCAGGAAAAGGCAGAGCGCTTCCACTTGAAAAATGTGACCTTCCGGCAGGGCGATGTGGGTGCGCTTCCCTATGAAGACGATACCTTTGACATCGTTTTGTCGCTGAACGGCTTTCACGCTTTCCCGGACAAAAAGGCAGCTTATCGGGAGGTTTACCGGGTTTTGAAGCCCGGCGGAACATTCTGCGGCTGCTTCTATGTGAAGGGCGAGCATAGGCGGACAGATTGGTTCGTCCGGCACGTTTATGAAAAGGCGGGTTCTTCACGCCGCCCCTATGAGACGGTCTCCAGCCTGAAAAAGCACGGCTGGATGGAATGTATGCGGATGTGGACATGGGAAACCTGAAAAGCATGGCATGGTTTGTCTGCCGGATATTCAAATCAACCGAGTTTCAAAAAAAGAAATGAGCAAGATGTACCGAGGCAAGGATCTTCAAGCCGCTGAATACCGGCTGGATCGACGGGAGTGTCGCCTGTGTGCGCGAATGGGTGGCGAACATCTTCTTCTACCGCAAGGGCGATACGGCCATTATGATCGATGCGGGCTATAACTACGACCGCCTTTCCGAAAAAAATGAGCTGGCTCAGCATCGATCCGGCATCCGTCCGGCACATCCTCATCACGCATCAGGACACTGACCATGTGGGGCAGTGGAGGCCGACAGTCCGGGACTATTCCGGGACGCAAAGCTCTCGAGGTTGAGAACCGCTATCTGACCGGCGAGGTCGCCGCAAGGTGATCTATCGCCTGATCTATCGCCTGTATAAGCTTCGATCCACAAAAAAAGGTACTGCTGCATGACGGCGAGGTTTTCGATATTGGCGGCATCAAAATCGAATGCTTCCTTGTCCCCGGTCATACCTGGGGGGCAATGGTAATCTCTAAGTATCTGTTCACCGACCTGCACGCTGTGGTTCGACGGTTCTCTCCGACTGGCGCACCAACTTGGGCGGCAAACAGAATTTTCACAACGGCGTAGGCGGCACCTACGACTGCATCACCATCATGAGCTATTATGTGGTCTGCAAAGCAGTTACTTCGTTCCGTGAAATCGAAGAGATGGAGGAAAATCTGATTCTTCCGACTTTCCGCAAGCTGAAATTTGTGGACTGCAACAAGCCGTTCTGGAGGAAGCTGATGTACAAGGCGTTTGTTCGTGCGAAAAGCGGCTGCGACAAATGGCACGATTACGAGATGTCGGTTGCGCCTTATGAAACCGACAAGCCTATTTATTATGAATTTACGGCGTGCCCGGCAGCGGAGTTTGCTGTCAAGCACGGTCTTACGGATATTATGCCCGCCCTGTGTAATGTGGACTATGCGTCCATGGAGCTGCTGCACGCAAGGCTTATACGGACAACTACCTGCGTGGACGGCTGCCGGTGCGACTATACCATCTGCGGCGACAAGGACCCGTACTTAAAGGAACATCCCGAATATCGGGATGAGGCGGGCTTCAGGAGAAACAAATAAAAACGCAATGCAAAGGCGGTGAGACAAATGGAAGCCTTTCTTGGAATCATGATTTCTTTCTTGGGCACAACGCTTGGCTCGGCCTGCGTGTTCTTTTATGAAAAGATCCCTTGGCGATCTGGTGCAGCGCTCCCTTGCGGGCTTTGCCGCCGGTGTGATGGTGGCAGCGTCCATCTGGAGCTTGCTGATCCCCGCCATCGAGCAGTCGGAGGATATGGGTAAGCTGTCCTTTCTCCCCGCCTTTATCGGCTTCTGGAGCGGCGTGCTGTTTTTGCTTTTGCTCGACCATCTGATTCCCCACCTTCATGTGGGGAGCAATCAGGCGAGGGCCCGAAAAGCAAGCTCGGGCGCACCACCATGATGGTGCTGGCTGTTACCTTACATAATATCCCGGAGGGAATGGCAGTCGGCGTGGTGTATGCAGGCTTTCTTGCGGGAAATACGCAAATTACGGCGGCAAGCGCACTTGTCCTGTCCCTTGGCATAGCCATTCAGAATTTCCCCGAGGGGGCGATCATCTCCATGCCGCTCCGGGCGGAGGGGGAACGCAAGGGCCGAGCGTTTCTCGGCGGTGTGCTTTCCGGCGTTGTCGAGCCTATCGACGCGGTGCTGACGCTTCTCGCGGCGCAGCTTGTGATCCCGGCGCTGCCGTATCTGCTGAGTTTTGCAGCGGGCGCCATGCTCTATGTGGTGGTAGAGGAGTTAATTCCGGAAATGTCGCAGGGGCGGCACTCGAATCTTGGAACGGTGTTCTTTGCGGTAGGCTTCAGCGTGATGATGGTGCTGGATGTGGCGCTGGGATAAGGAAGTAAATGATGATTTTACAGGTGATTTTGGAAGGCATAGGACTTGGCGTTCTGCTCATTTTGGTTTGCGCCATCGGTATCCGCAAGGGCGCGGTGGGCATGGTGCATCTTTACAGCCAGAGGTGCAGGAGCGGTGCGTAACGCTGGGACTTACAACACACGCGAAAATCAAGCGAAATGCTTTGATTTTCAAAGCGGTCTGCGTTCCCGGCTTCATTGCCTATGTGCTGGTGTGCGTCTATCCGCTGAACGGTGCGCGTGGGCTTCTTGCGGGCTTCTGGCAGCTGCTGGTCATACTGTCCGTTATGAATCTCATAGACCGATTTTGGTTGACGGCTATTGGGTAGGACATACGAACGCATGGGAAATCCCGGGAACGGAATACCTAAAACCGTACATTACAGCCAAGGATAAGGGCAAAAAGTGGCTGTTCGGCACAGTTGGTATGGCAGTCATTTCGGCAGCACTGGCGGCAATCATGATGCTTTTTATGGAAAGCTGAGGCGATAGAAATGCTGTTTCAAACATACGGCGACAGGAGGAATCCTGCCGTGCTGTTCTTTCATGCAATGGGTGTGACAGGAGCGAGCAGCGAACCGATTGCGAGGTATTTGCAGGATCGATATTTCTGCATCTTGCCCACCTCCACCGTTTACTGCGAGGGGCAGAAATATGTCAGCAAGCTGGACGAAATACGGCAGGTGGAGGACTTTCTGCATCGACAGGGCGTGGAGACGCTGGCGATGGTGGTCGCTTCTTCCATCGGTGCAGACCTTGCCATGGCGTTTCTGACGCAGACGAAGCTGTCCGTGGAGCACGCTTTCTTTGACGGCGGGCAGTTCGCCCAAATCGGAAAGGGCACGCGCCGCATTATGACACCGTTTCTGTATTTCGCTATCAGGAGCCTGTACTGGTCGAAGGGCGGTACGCTGAAAAAGATACTGTGGTGTGACGACGACTCCATAAAGCCGTATTTTATAGCCGCAGGGGAAAATCTGACCTATACAAATTTGCGCCGCCAGATGGCGGACAGTCTGGAGGACAAGCCCTTTCCGCCGCTTCCCGAGAAGCTGCAAGAGCATACTTATTTCGAGTTCGGCAGCAAAGAGGAGCATTTCAAATACCGTCAAGCAGTGATGGAAGCCTACCCCTGCGGCCATTATCCCGTGTTTGAGGGATACGATCACATGCAATATCAGATTCGCGATTCAAAGGGGTTCGCCGAAATGCTGGCACACATCGCCGAGCGTGACTGTATGCCGGAGCTACCATTTATCAGAAAGTGAGCGTTACATATGAAATATAAAATCGAGAAAAACACCGTGCAGGAGACGCTGATCATTCCGCTGTATGCGCGGAAGGTCTGTTCAGAGCTGTATCCGAATCTCTACCAAGATGAAACGGCGGTGCGCCTGATTAACGAAATCGACTATGACTTTTCGGATGCTGATAAGAACGCCCGCAGTCTGATGCAGCGCTTCGGCTCGCTGGAGGTCGCCATGCGGCAGAACGATCTTGCTTGGGAAGTCAGGGACTATCTGAAGGCCCACCCCAACGCGGCGGTGGTCAACCTCGGCTGCGGGCTGGACAGCACTGGCAGAAGCTGCGACAACGGCAGCTGTAAAATGTACAATTTGGACTTTCCCGATGTCATAGCCGTGCGCAACGAACTTTTGCCTGCCGGAGAGCGGGAGAAAAACATCCCCTGCGACTTAAATGACACGGCGTGGTTTGCTTCAAATCGATGCCTCAAGCGGTGCGGTGTTCTTTGCCTCCGGCGTGTTCTACTACTTTCTAACCGAGCAGGTCAAAACTCTTGTGCAGGCCATGGCAGACGCCTTTCCGGGCAGTGTGCTGGTATTTGACGCTGCAAACCGGACGGCGGTAAAGATGATTGCCAAGACATGGCTCAAAAGTGCGAAAATCAAGGATGTCGGCGCATATTTTGCGGTTTCGGACGCTCCCAAAGAGATCGGCGCGTGGGACGGCCGTTTGCAGGTCTCCAGCCGAGGCTATATGTTGGGCTACACCGACTTGAAGGACCCTTCCATCGGCGGTTTTTTCCGTTTTCTTCCACGGCACAAAATATAAGGTTGTTTACGAGCCGAACATGGAGGACTATCTGCTCTGCCATGCCGCGTTTGTGATGCCTGCGGCCTTCGCCTGCTATAAGACAGACGGCGACCTGAAAAAGCTCAGGGGAGATACCGCGTACCTGAACCGTGTGCTGGATGCCAACATCGAGGGATACCGCGCCATCCGAGATGCCGGGCACACCATTCTGCCCAAGGAAGATGCAGACTTTGAAGGGGAGAAGTACCGCAAGACCTGCCTGCGCTTTTTCAAGCTGATGTGCGCCACCTCGCTGGGAAACTCTGCGCCTCCGACCATGCCATGAACGCCATCGATGAAATGAGTGCGCTGAACCGGGATCTCAAGAAATTTTTCGATGCGAACGGCGCAGCCTACCCGGTGTGGCAGGCACTGGAAGCGGAAGCCGGGAGGTATCTGCAATGAAATATGCTGGAATGCCCTTTGGAATGTGGGTTCTGTTTGCCGGTTCCTTTCAAAAGCAGCTGACCGCTGTGCTGGGCTATGATGCAGCCACCGCAAAAGCCATCACGAAAAAGGCAAAGCCGCAATACCGGCAGATCATCCGCAGGCTGCCGGAGTTTGAAAAAGCGGACCGCTTCAAGATGAACATCGTCAACTGCGCAATGCTCGGCGCGTTCATCCTCTCCATGCCGCAACGTCCGGAAGTGGACAGGATGACGGATTACTACGCAAAATCCATGATGACAGCGCCCATGCAGTGGTTCTGCCGCAAGAGCGGAAAAAGCAAATTCACCGCAAAGGATATTGCCGCTATGAAAGCCACCGCCGCCCTGAAAGCTGCCGACCGCAACCCCTACTCGTGGAACATGGAGTTTTACGAGTACCCGGATGGCAGCGGCTACGAGGGACGCTTTACCAGGTGCGGTATCTGTGTGCTGATGAAGGAGCTGGGACTGTACGACCTGACCCTTGCTTTGTGCCATCTGGACTACACCATGAGCGAGGCAGGCGGCGTGACGGATTTTGTGCGGCAGTACACCCTTGCCTCCGGCGGACCCTGCTGTGACTGCGGGTACAAAAAGAAAGGGTAACGGACGATGAAGGCCGCTTTCGATATGCGCCTGAATGCACTGCTGGCTGCGGACGCGCTGGTGCTTTCCGGTTTACTGCAAGCCGCTGCTGTACCCGGTCAAACAGGTCTTGCGGGACAATGGCGGGAATCCCCGTTGGGCGTGACGATATGGCGGTAGCTGTACTCTCCGATGTACTTCCGGTTTTTCAGCAGACGGGCCATGAAATTAAGGTCGATTTTCTTTCCCCGCACCGTGGTAACGCCTCGTTCGCTCATATATGCAACGATTTCTTTCATCGTTGCGCCCTCGTCATACATGGTGAACATTTCCAGCACAGCGGGGCGGTGTGAGGGTCGATCTGATAATACTTGTCCTTGTCGATGACATAGCCGAAAGTCGGCGTACCACCGTTGTATTTGCTTTTCAAGGCGTTCTCCGTATGGCCCCGGATAACCTTTTCGGACAGCTCGGCGGAGTAGTATTCCGCCATGCCCTCCAGCATACTTTCCAGGATGATACCCTCCGGCCCGTCGGAAATATTCTCGGTGGCAGACAGCACCTTGACGCCGTACTTGCGAAGTTGTGCCTTGTAGTGGGCGCTGTCATAGCGGTTCCGGGCGAAGCGGTCTAACTTCCAGACGATGATAACATCGAAAAGGCCCTTTGCGCTGTCCTTAATCATTCGCTGGAAGTCCGGGCGGTGGTCTGTCTTGGCAGACATGGCACGGTCAATATATGTCCGCAGAACGGTAATATCATTTTTCTTGCAATAGGCCATACACTCCCGAAGCTGGCCCTCTATGCTTTCTTCCCGCTGGTTGTCGCTGGAATAGCGGGCATAAATCACAGCTTTCATGTCTTTTCCTGTCCCTCCTCCATGATACGGAATAACGCCTCTTTCAGACGCTTATTGACTGGTGCTTGCGGGTCAAAGCACATTTCGATAAACTCCCGCAACTCTTGATTCTGAATGTTCTTGCCTTTCAAACGCTCTGGCTGGTAACCATACAGCTTGCCCCGTGGCTCGTCTGTGCGACAATAGAGATAATCCATCGACACATCGAAGTAATCCGCATATTTCAAAAAGACCTCCGGTGAAGGTGTGGATTGTCCGGTTTCAAATCGGTTGATACGGGATTGCTGGACGCCTAAAATCTGCGCCATCTGTACCTGTGTCAGCCGGATGCCCTCCCGCAAGGCCCGCAGCCGCTTTCCGATTTGCTCCATGTTTATCACTCCTTCGAAGTCAGAATATCACAAATAGATATATTTGTAAATAGCATTTATTGGGATAATATTGAAAACAAATCAATTTAGTGGTACTATATAGCTTGTAAAATCGGAATTCTATTTCAGGAATAGGAGGGTCTAACCATGAAAAAGGCCATGAAAACCGTATTCAATAGACTTCTTGCTAAAAAGCCGGAAAATTATCTTTATGCCGAATGGGATAAGTCCAATTTTAAGATTCCCGATGAATTAAAACTTAGCGAAACGAGTTCGTTAGGCGATGCACTCTATGTTTTTTTACGAAGCAGGTGGATATGACTTTTTTGGAGTTGTTGACGCAGACCAATATGCACCAAACTGGCTGGACTTTGTTGGAAATCTTTATACTTCCATTGAAGATGGTATGTATATCAAAGGTAACAGTCATTTTCACTTCCCACTATCGAACGAAATACGCAGTAAATTGATATTACAAGGTGTTCCATCAATATTTGTAACGGATTTTTGAGCATTAGCAGAAATGAGCATTATTGGATATTGAAAAACAGACAAATCACACCCTCCGGCCCCTGTCAATGGCGGCTCTGCCGTTCATCTCGACCATTGACAGGGGACAGAGGGCGTGCATGGTAAAAATTTTCTCGGTATGAGATAACACGGAATAACGCGATATAACTGCATATAAGGGTATATAGAACAATATGGCCTATTCGTTCATAAATTGTTTACTTTACGACATATTGACAAACTTTTTTGCATAAATTATACTGTAATTGCCGCAAAGCTAATTGATAGAATATGAATGAAAACAACTAACAACTCAAGAGGAACGCTGCTTTTGGCAGCAAAGTAAAGGACATGGGTGTGCTCTTTGAGCCGCCCAAATTGGCAGGGCATGGGAAAGTGGTTGCTGTACGCAATCCCGTTGAATGCCCGAAAGACGGAAATGGAATACGGCTCCAATTCTGTATTCCGATATAACATTGAATTATCGTGAACGGGTTTTGCGCGTCGGAGGTGGATAGCAACAACTATTCACCCAAGGCGTATTTCACGATAAGGAGGTGGTCGCTATGGTATATGTTCTTTTTTTCGCACACCCTTTCGCACCGATACCATAGTCCCCAGCGACGCAATTTCCAGCGCGCCACCTCCGGCGTCAAACCCAACTAAATTGTAATCTGTAATCCGAGGACCGAGCTTTGGCTATTTATGTGCCAAAGCAAAACCCGGATTATAGAGTCGAATTAGCAAAGCTGATAAACGGATACTTAGCCGAACGGGAATGGAGTCCCGCACGGCTGGCAAGAGAATCCGGCCAGTCTAAAGCGACTATCAGCAGAATTACAAATTACAAGAACGGAAACCCCAAATACCAGCCATCGTTGAGAACGATACAGGCTATCGCCCTGGCGCTGAAGCTCTCCCGCGAACAAAGGAAAGAACTGTTTGACACGGCTTTCCCGGAGTTCCGCGTATGGGAGGAGGCGGCGGAGCAAGGCTATACTGTGGACGAAACCAACGATATTCTGTATGAGAAAGGTCTCCCCATTACTGACAACTGAACGATAAACCGAAAGCCGACGCCCTATACAGCATGTGGGCGTCGGCTTTTTTGCTCTTTTTTAGTGTTTCACGCATGAAACAACATTTGAAAGTTTCTTTTGCTATGATAGGCACAACACAAGGCCGCGTGTTATGTACCTGTCAACCGATGGATGGCGCATTGCGCCGTAAGAAAGGATTTAGCAATGAAACTGACTGATTTGATCGTTTCCCCTAAGAGCCTTGGCGATAAGCTGTGGCTGGTAGATGTGTCCCCGGCCTACGAGTATAAGGACAATAAGCGTACCGATACCGTCCTCGGCTATCGCTATTCTGTTGCCCTGCCCGAAAAAGGCTTAGACAAAGTCGATGTACGCATTGACGGACAGCAGCAGGCAGAGGCCCCGAACGGCTATGTGGAAGTGCGCTTTGACGGGCTGGAAGTGTTTATTTACTGGTCTAAGGGTGAATACCATGTGGGCGCAAAGGCAACCGGAATCCATATTGTGAATCCGAAGCCCTGACCCATTGGGCGGCGCTGGGGCGCAGACGGGGAACAGATATTTTCCCTAAGAAAAATATCCCCGGCGGCAGCGTCAGCGCCGCCCGCTTCGCCATAAAGGGTTAGTATTACCCTTATGGCAAATATGTAGCAAGTAGCAGAACACAACAAGGAGGCCAACATGGGATATAATGCACAAGCCCGTAAGTGGCTCATGGTCATCAACAATCCAGCCGAGGCTGGACTTGACCATGCTGCTATCACGGAAATCGTACTGAAATTTCATCCAACCTATTTCTGCATGGCTGACGAGATCGCCACCACGGGAACCTTTCACACGCACATCTTTTTCTGTACCCGCTCACCTGTGCGCTTTTCCACCATCAAAAAGCGGTTTCCAACGGCGCATATTGAACGGGCATACGGCACACCGAGAGAAAACAAAGAGTACATTTCCAAAACAGGCGTTTGGGCCGATACAGACAAGGTGGAAACCTCTGTACCCGGCACCTTTGCGGAGTGGGGCGAGCTCCCGGCAGACAGCGAGGACAAAGCGCCGGAAATGTTTCAACTTATGCAGGAACTGCGTTCCAGCAAATCCACCATGGAAGTTCTTGAAGAACATCCCAATCTTGCTTTCCGTATCCGGGACATTGAACTGCTGCGGCAGACCATCCTTGCGGAAAAATACAGTGCGGAAAACCGAAAGCTGGAAGTGACCTATTTGTACGGTGCCAGCGGAGTGGGCAAGACCTGGGGAATTTTTGAACAGCATGACCCTTGGGAGATTTGCCGCATTACCAACTACCGGGGTGCAAGGGGCATCTCCTTTGACGGTTACAACGGGCAGGATGTGTTGGTGTTTGAGGAGTTCAACAGCCAGGTGCCTATTGAGGATATGCTCAACTACCTGGATATTTACCCTCTGCACCTCCCGGCCCGGTACAATGACCGGGTGGCCTGTTATACAAAGGTCTATCTTACTTCCAATTTGCCGCTGGAAAAGCAGTACCGGGCGGAACAGTGGGACAGGCCGGAGACCTGGCGGGCGTTCCTCCGCCGTATCCATAATGTGATTGAGTATTTGCCGGACGGCTCCACCGTCCAACGAAAGAAAGGGGGCTTTCCCTATGACCCAAAATGAAAAGTATCAAATCAAGCGGCGAACGCTCCGGCGTGACTTCTGGCAGCGGTTGTGCGGCAGCCCCGATTTGCCATTGAAATTGCTGTTCGTGGCATTGTACTTCATAGGTGTTGTGTTTGTTGGCAGCAGGCAGGCGGCATGGCGGACACTGGTAGGAAGTATGGAGCTACTCTCTCCGTTGCTCAAGGCCGCAATGGAACACGCTTTGACCGCCTATCTGCTGGTAGGCACTGCGGCGCTGCTGGCGCTCCTGCTCTATCCCTTTGGCAGACAGGCAGCAAAAGACCAACTGCAAAGCATCGGCCTTGCCAATCATGCCGGGATGGCTCCCAACCTACTCCGTAAGAAGCGGGACAAGGACAATCCCCGTGTGACGGTGTGGGAGTTCCAAAATCAGAGCATCCCCCTCACCGCATGGGAGGACAAGCGGGCGGCGATCGAGGCGGCCCTGGATGTGTCCATCGTGAAAATTGCCTATGGCAAAAGCAAGAGCCAGGTGCTGGTCTATGCCGTTTCCGCCCAAACCAGCTTGCCGGATGTGCTGCGGTGGGTGACGCCTATCTTTCCCTGGACAGCTTTGTGCTGACCCTTGGGGAAAGCCTCACAGGGCCTGTGACGGTCAATCTGGCTCACATCCCCACATCTTACTGGGCGGCTCCACAGGCAGCGGAAAGAGTGTGCTGTTGAAGCTGCTGCTTATGCAGTCGCTCCGTAAGGGGGCGGAGGTCTGTATAGCCGATTTCAAAGGCGGCGTGGACTTTCCCAAAGTCTGGCACAAGAAATGCCGGATGTGCTTCACCGAGGAAGATTTGCTCTATACCCTGGGTCAGCTTGTGGCGGTGCTGGAATACCGCAAGGGACGGCTGGCGGAAACCGGGTGTCCTAACCTTGACGCATACAACGAGGCCACGGGGGACAATCTGCCCCGGCTGGTGTTTGCCTGTGACGAGGTGGCGGAGCTGCTGGACAAGACAGGCCGGAGCAAGGAGGAAAAGGAGCAGCTGGCCCAGATCGAAAACAGGCTTGCCACCCTTGCACGCCTGGGCCGGGCCTTTGGTATCCATTTGATACTTGCCACGCAACGGCCCGACGCCAATATCATCCCCGGTCAGATCAAGAACAACCTGGATTTCCGGGTATGCGGCAGGGCGGACAGCGTGCTTTCTCAAATCATTCTGGACAACACCAGCGCCGCCGAACAGATACCCAAGGACGCAAGGGGCCGCTTCATCACGGGAGATGGGACCGTGTTCCAGGGCTATCTGCTCGACGAGAAGCAGCTTTGACGGGGTGATTCCATGCCACGCAAAAAGAAACCCAATGACTACGGCACCGGGATACCCTATCACGAGGTGGAAGCCCTGGCCCGTGTCCTGCTCCCGGAGATACAGGCATTTTTCGAGAGCGAGGAAGGACAAAAGGAGTTTGCTGAGTGGAAAGAACAACAATACGATAAAACACTCAAATAAGAATAGCGTTAAAGGCGGGAGTAATACCTTTCTCCCGCCTTTTTACACTATGTTCATATCTGCCATAATTTAATTTGTTATCATATACTATATGATTGGGAGGATAGCTATGGATATTATTTATTATGATAGCGAAGAATTTGAAAAAGGGCTTTGTTCAGATGCGTTCGTGATGAAGAATATGAAGCCAATTCCAGCGGGAACAAGCATTTTTTCCATGCCAGATACCGAAAAGAATAGAAAATGGAAATCATTTGCTGATAAGTATGACATACATTTTATTTTTTGAGAATGACATCCCAGAGGTTGACTTTTATTCTGTTCCACAATTTCATATTATGGCAACCGATAGCAATGGTGGTCTAATCGGCATTATAGGCGGAAAAGATAGCCTAAACACACATTTGCCAATTGGATATATTACCCATGATCGTGATTGCTTTTTAATTGCCTCTTCTGGTTATTCTTTTTGGAAAATATTGATTGCTGGAAGCAACTTCGCAAACCCTATGAGGCTCTAAAGCTTTTTTGACTCAAAAGACATGGCTAAGAAGGAAGTAACATTTCTCGATTTTGAACAAGTCAAAAGTGAAATGGAGAAAATAAAAACCCAATTACAAGAGCAAAAGCAAGAAAGGGCAGGAAGTTAGTTCCTGCCCTTGTCTAAATCCGAACACACTACCCACTTGGATAATGTAGTTCGGATTATCATTACTTGGTCCGAGTGGCGAGACTTGAACTCACGACCCCTTGACCCCCAGTCAAGTGCGCTACCAACTGCGCTACACCCGGATATGAGGTTGACTTCTCGAAGTCAGCTTATGTATAATAGCATAGCTTTCAGCAAAAAAAGCAACCCCTAATTTCAAAAAAAATGAATTTTTTTGAAATTTGTTCCGTACAGTCAGGTTTCCGTCAAATTTTCGCTGATCCGAACGAACCGCGGGCCATGATATCCGTCCCTGTCCACAACCTCGCTCCACATGGAGGCAGGCCGCACCCAGATACCGCGTTCCCCGTACAATGCGCGATACACCACCATCGGTTCCAGGGTCTCCGAATGACGGGCTACATACAGCAGCTCATATTCGTTCCCCTTGAAATGCCGGTACCGCCCCGGCTGAAGCTCAGGCAGCCGCTCCATACATATTCCCCCCATTCTGTCAGCGCAGCGCATCCAACAGGGAAAGGTCAAAGCCGGCTCCGCCGCGGTTCTCGATCAATCCCAGCACCTCCGGCAGGGTGGGCAACGCCGGCATGGCTCCCAGCCGGGAAACCGTGATGGCCGCTGTAAAGCTGGCAAATGTCAAAGCCTCATCCTCGGTCAGCCCCACGGCCAGCGCCGTGGACAGCGCGCCAACAAAGGAGTCCCCCGCAGCAGTGGGGTCCGCCACATGCTCCATGCGGACGCAGGGAATATACCGGGGGCCGGAGGCTTCCGCCACGGCGGAACCGTATCCGCCCAGCGTGATGATCACGTGTTCCACGCCTTTGGCCCGCAGTGCTGCGGCAATCGCCCGCAAATCCTCGTCGTGAGGGCCGTTCCCATCAAAGCGCAGGGGCAGATGGGTCTCCTGAGATGCCTCCTGCTCGTTGGGGATCAGGTAGGAGACCAGGCTCAGCAGCTCATCGTCCAGTTCCGTGGCGGGGGCCGGGTTCAGGATCACCGGCACACCGGCCTCCCGCGCCCAGCGGGCCACCGCCCGATTAACCTCAATGGGAACCTCCAGCTGCAAAAGCACCAGATCATACCCGGAAACGGCGTCCTGAATCCAGCGAACCTCGTCCACCGTCAGCGTCCGATTGGCGCCGGGGATCACCACAATGCGATTCTGGGCAGTATGTTCCGTGACTTCCAGCGTCACATGGCCCACGCCGGAGTGAATCCCGGAGTGTACCGCCACATGGCTTGTATCCATGCCGGCGGCCTGAAGCGGCTCCAGAAGCTGCTGACCAAAGAGATCGTCGCCCACAGCGCCCATCATGGTGACATCCGCACCCAGCCGGGCGCACTGAAGCGCCTGATTGGCTCCTTTTCCGCCGGGGGCCATATGGAAGGATTTTCCGTAGACGGTCTGCCCGGAACCAGGAATCTTCTCCGTTGCAGCAATCACATCCATCACAAAGCTGCCCACAACCAAAATCCGTGGTTTTCTATGCAACATTCTATATTACTCCATTTACATAGGCAGCTTCCTGCCTGTAATGGTTTTATTATAGCGCCCGCCCCAAAAAGATACAAGCGTTTTCTTATATTTTTATAAAATCGTTTAAACAGTCGGAATCTTTTCCAAAAAATATCTTTTTTGAAAACCACATTCTCTTTTCCGCCCCGGCGGGCCTGGCGGGCCTGTATGCAAAGTCTTGACACCGGCCTGCCGTCCTGCTATAGTGTAATTGTATGATAGCGTGTTGAACGGAAAGAGTACCATGCTGCCAACGGACAGAGAGGGCGCGTCACCGGCTGAAAGCGTGCCTGCGGCGGAGCATGGGAAGTGCCTCCGGGAGCGCGGGGGATGCAGATGCCCTCCGGTTTGCCCACGTTACGGGCCTTTGAGTGAAAAATGAGAGTGGAACCGCGGTTTTGCCTCCTCGTGCCAACCCGGCACGGGAGGCGTTTTTTCGTCCCGTGTCGAATACAGACGAAGATCAGAAAGGATCTGTACCATGTACCTTTATAACTCTGCCACCCACAAAAGGCTGAATTCACCACCCACACCCCCGGCCACGTGGAAATGTATACCTGCGGCCCCACGGTGTATCACTTTTGCCCACATCGGCAACCTCCGCAGCTACATTATGGAGGACGTGCTGGAAAAGTTCCTGCGGTATTCCGGCTACAGCGTCAACCGCGTCATGAACATCACCGACGTAGGTCACCTCACCTCTGACGCCGACGAGGGCGAGGACAAGATGCTCAAGGGCGCTCACCGGGAACACAAAACCGTGATGGAGGTGGCCAAATACTATACGGACGCCTTCTTCGAGGACTGCCGCCAAGCTGAACATCAAGCGGCCGGATACGGTGCAGCCCGCCACCGGCCTCATTGACGACTATATCAAGATCATCACCAGGCTGCTGGACACCGGCTATGCCTATTTTGCCGGCGGCAACGTATATTTTGACACGTCCAAGCTGGCGCGCTACTATGTATTCAACGACCACAACGAGGAAGATCTGGCCGTGGGCGTCCGGGAGGGCGTAGAAGAGGACACCAACAAGCGCAACAAGAACGATTTCGTCCTCTGGTTCACAAAATCCAAATTTGAGGATCAGGCTCTGAAATGGGACTCCCCGTGGGGCGTGGGCTATCCCGGCTGGCACATTGAGTGCTCCGGCATTTCCATGAAGTACAACGGCGAGTATCTGGATCTCCACTGCGGCGGCATTGACAACGCCTTCCCCCATCACACCAACGAAATCGCCCAGTCCGAGAGCTATCTGGGGCATCCCTGGTGCCCCCAGTGGTTCCATGTGGCCCATCTGAACACCTCCACCGGCAAGATGAGCAAGTCCAAGGGCGAATTTCTGACGGTTTCTTTGCTGGAGGAGAAGGGCTATGACCCGCTGGCCTATCGCTTCTTCTGCCTCCAGAGCCACTACCGTAAGGCGCTGGTGTTCAGCTGGGAGAATCTGGACAATGCCGCTGCCGCCTACAGCAAGCTGATTGCCAAAATCGCCGCCCTGAAGCCGGAGGACGGCGCGGTGGACGAAGCTGTTCTGAAGGAGTATAAGGACAAGTTCCTCCAGCAGATGGGCAACGACCTCAACACCTCCATGGGCATCACCGCCCTGTATGACGCCCTGAAGGCCAAGACCAACGACGCCACCAAGCTGGCGATCCTGGACAGCTTTGATCAGGTGCTGAGCCTGTCCCTGCTGGAAAAGGCGGCTGCCCTGCGGGACGCCAACGCCAAGGCTCAGAGCGCCAAGGCCGCAGGCGGGTACACCGTCACCGGTGAGGGCGATCCCGCTATTGACGCGCTGGTGATGCAGCGGTATGAGGCAAAGAAGGCAAAGAATTTTACCGAGGCCGACCGCATCCGGGACGAGCTGAAAGCGCAGGGCATCGAGATCACCGACACCAAGGACGGTGCCAGCTGGAAGCGGGTATAAAACCATTGCATTGCAAAAAAGCGGACTGCATAGTAGTCCGCTTTTTGTATGCCAAACCGCCATAAATATAGGCATTTCCGTTCCTTTTTCCACGGGTAAACAGCCTGATAGGCCTGTTAAAAAGGCGCACGGAAAGCCGTCACTCCAGCCGGTTCTCCATGCCCCAGACGCAGAGCTGATCCAGCACCGCCATCAGGGACTTTCCCCGCTGGCTCAGGCTGTATTCCACCTTCGGCGGGATCTGGGGATACTCGGTGCGGACGATCAGTCTATCCGCTTCCAGCTCCTTGAGATTCGTGCTGAGGGTTTTGTCGGAAATGGTTTTCAGGTACCGCTTCAATTCGTTGAACCGCACCACCTGAAACTCCATCAGGCAGTAGAGGATCACCATCTTGTGCTTGCCGGAGATCAGCGACAGCGTATAGGAAAATCCAGTATCTTCCAAATTTGCGTTTTCCATGCAGGTTCGGATCATAACGCTTTCCTCACAGATAGTACCTTTCAAAATTACCAGTACCTGAATTTGTGGCTTCGCCGATTATAATGATAAGCAGAACAGGTCAGCCTGTCAGCCTATATTGTAAGGAGCTGTTGTAATGAGAACGAAGCTGAACATCACCGAGGGCATTTCCCCCATGCCCGCCCTGATGATCGGAACCTATAACGAGGACGGCAGTGTGAACGTGATGAACGCGGCGTTGGGCACCATGCAGGAGTGGGATATTGTGGCGCTGAATCTGACCGAAACCCACAAGACCGTGCAGAACATCAAGGCGCAGGGGGGCTTTACCGTCAGCATTGCCGATGCCGCCCACATGGTGGAGGCCGACTACTTCGGCGTGGAATCCGGCAACCGGGTGACGGACAAATTTGCCCGCAGCGGGCTGACCGCCAGCAAGGCAGAAACCGTGGATGCGCCGGTCATCAACGAGTTCCTCATCTGTCTGGAATGTCAGTTCATCGAGTATCAGGACGGGGAATATGGCTGCGGCGTCATCGGCAAGGTGGTCAACGTCACCGCGGCATCATGATGAACGGCAGAATCGACATGGCGCGGGTTCAGGCCATTGCCTTTGACCCCTACACCCATGGCTGCTACAAGGTCACGGAACGCGTGGGCAAGGCTTTCAAGGACGGCCTGAAGCTGAAAAAGTAAATATTCACTTAAAGAGGCAGAGCCGCCCGGAAAACGGATGGCTCTGCCTTTTTCTGTTCCGTATTGAAGTCCGGCCGGTGCGCCGCTACCGCTTCCGATCCAACAGAGCCAGCAGCACCCCGCCCAGCAGGATGGCAAAATCCGCCAGATTCCAGACGTAGCGTCCCAGCTTCGGCAGCTTCGGGAACTGCACATAGTCGTAGACCCGCCGGTTTTTCAGCCGCTCCCACAGATTGCTCAGTCCGCCGCCCAGAGCCAGTCCCGCCCCGATGGGGCTGCGCCGCCGGAATACCCACACCAGCGGCAGGATCAGAATGGACAGCGCCGATACCAGCGTCCGCTTCAGCGGCAGACTGAAAGCCGCGCCGTCGTTCCACAGCGCCGTCAGACGGATGCGCCCGCCCCAGAACGTCCGGTCCTTCCGGCCCTCGCGGTTCAAAAATCGGCGCAGCCCCGTGCAGGCGGCCAGCACCGCCGCCGCGATCAGCAGCGTCAGCATCCCCCATCCTCCTTTGCCTTTTCCAGCGCAGCCCGCACCGCGCCGGTTTTTATATTTTTCTGATTGTTCTGCCAGACCGCATCCCCGATCTGCTTTCTGACCTCCGTCATTTCCTCATGGAATGCGGAAGCCGACAACCGCAGCGCGCCGTGACCCAGAATGATGACCTGCTCCGGCCCGTCGGAGGTGGCTACCCGGACCCGGTGCTGCCGCCCGATCTCATAGGTAGCCCGCTCGATATAGGCGTCCGCCGTCTCCGCCTCCTTTGTATAGACGATGGTGATGTTGTGGTACTTTTCCACGCTGCCCAGACCGCCCTTTACCTTGTAGGCGTCAAACACCAGGATGACCCTGCACTTCCGATAGCCCTGATAGTCGCACAGCAGATCGCACAGCTTCTTTCGGGCGGCGTCCAGATGCTCCGCCGCCAGCTTTTTCAGCTCGTCCCAGGCAAAAATGATATTGTAGCCGTCCACCAGCAGGTAGTCCTCGCCGGAGAACGCCTTTTTCAGCGCCCGGCGGGTCTCCTCGGAATTGTCCGCTGCCGGACGCCGGGGGGCTTTGGGCGGAATGAATTCCCGCCGCTTCACAGCGCCGTAGGTTCGCTCGAAAATCGCCTGCAGTTCCCGGTCCTGCGCCGCCGTCCCCGCGTAGGTGCTGACTGCCCGCTGCCGGGGTTCCACCTGCTTCCGCTCCGGCTCCGCGCAGTCAGGCCGCCAGCCGCTGTCTACCTGCGCGTGCTGCGGCACCTCATTCCACGGCACCACCACGCCGGCTCCGTGGGAGCAGAACACGGAATCCGCCGTGTTTTCCACATCCGTTCCGGGTCATAGCCAATGGCTTCGATCACTCTGTCCGCTTCCATGCAGGGGAAATAGCCCGCGGGAATGCAGCTGAGCCGCCCCCGGCCCCGTGTATACACCGCCACATCCCGCGCATAGTCCCGGAGTCCGGCCACCGGCGCCGTGCCGGTGAGACTCGTCTCCTCCCCATGGTTTCCGGCGCGTCCACCTTGCCGCCCATCTGCTGCAAGTCCGTCATGGCCCGGCCCACCTGCCCGGACGGCACTTCCAGCCGGAAGCGATACCACGGTTCCAGCAGCACGCTTTCCGCCTGCATCAGCCCCTGCCGCACCGCCCGGTAGGTGGCCTGCCGGAAGTCGCCGCCCTCCGTATGCTTCTCGTGGGCGCGGCCGGTCAGCAGGGTGATTTTGATATCGGTGATGGGGGAACCGGTCAGAACCCCCAGATGGGGCTTTTCCAGCAAATGCGTAAAGATGAGCCGCTGCCAGTTGAGATCCAGCCGGTCCGTGGGGCAGACGGAGGCAAAGGGTAATGCCGCTGCCCGGCTCGCCCGGCTCCAGCAGCAAATGCACCTCGGCGTAGTGCCGCAAGGGTTCAAAGTGGCCGATGCCCTCCACGGCGTTGGCAATGGTCTCCCGGTAGCAGACTGCCCCGGTGCCGAAGGCGACCTCCATTCCCAGCCGTTCCCGGATCAGCCGCTGCAAAATCTCCATCTGCACCTCGCCCATGAGCTGGGCGTGGATCTCGCCGTTGTTCCAGACAATATGGAGCTGAGGATCTTCCTCCTCCAGCTGCCGCAGCTTCTGGAGCGCCGTATGGGGGTCTGTGCCGTCCGTCAGCTCCACCCGGTAGGTCAGCACCGGCTGCAAAACCGCCCCGGCCCAGTCCGGCTCCGTTCCCAGCCCCTGACCGGGGAAGGTCTTGCTCAAACCCGTCACAGCCACCACGCTGCCCGCCTCCGCCGTGTCCACCGGGCGGAATTTCGCGCCGGAATACAGCCGCAGCTGATCCGCCTTTTCCTGCCAGACCGCGTCCCCGTCCCGCCCGGTCAGCAGATCCTTGGTGTGCAGTGTGCCGCCGGTGATTTTCATGTGCGTCAGCCGTGCGCCCTGGGCGTCCCGCGTGATCTTGAACACCTTGGCGCCGAATTCCGCCGGATACACCGGCTGCGGGGCGTAGCGCTCCACGCCGGAGAGCAGCTCCTCCACGCCCTCCACCTTCAATGCCGAGCCGAAGTAGCAGGGAAAGAGCTTCCGCTCCGCGACCATGGCGGAGATTGTCTCATCCGGCAGCGTATCCGTATCCAGATAGCGCTCCAACGCCGTCTCATCGCAGACGGCGGCCTCCTCCATACAGGTTTCCGGGTTTCCGAAGTCCACACAGCCATGGCTGAGCTTGTCCTTCAGGTGCGCCAGCAGCGCTCCCCGGTCGGCCCCCGCCAGATCCATCTTGTTGATAAAGAGGAACGTCGGCACCTGATAGCGTTCCAGCAGATCCCACAGCGTCCGGGTGTGGCCCTGCACGCCGTCGGTGCCGGAGATCACCAGAATGGCGCAGTCCAGCACCTGAAGCGTCCGCTCCATCTCGGCGGAAAAGTCCACGTGTCCCGGCGTGTCCAGCAGGGTAATCCGGGTATCCCCCAGCTCCAGCACCGCCTGCTTGGAGAATATGGTAATCCCCCGCTGGCGCTCCATGGCGTCCGTATCCAGAAACGCGTCCTGATGATCCACCCGTCCCAGACGGCGGATCGCCCCGGCACGGTACAGCAGGGCCTCCGATAAGGTTGTCTTTCCGGCATCCACATGGGCGAGAATACCGATACAGATCTGTTTCATGGCAGCTATCCGTTTCCGCCGGAGGCTGCGCCTCCGGCTATGTTTTCTATGATGCATTATGCCAGATTTCCGCACCGGGTTCAAGCCCCCGCAGAGGTTCTCCCGGCAGAATCCGATCCCTGCGTAAACGGTTTCTGTGATTTTTACGAATTTTCTTTTTCCCGATGTGGAAAACCTTGGGCAAGCTACCGATCTTATGGGTTTTCATCCCGTTTTCTATTGACGGCGGCGCGTTCCTGTGCTAAGCTTTGTGCATCCAAGCAGAAAGGGCGGGTGGATCGCTGTGACTGGTTTTTTCCATACGTTCCACAGTGTTTCCGCGCAGGCTGCCTGCGCTGCATTTTCCTGCCCTGATACGACCAACATGATGCTGATCCCGGACGCTGGCCTGCTGCTGGCGTCTTTTCTTATTTTACCTGTCATTCTACTGGTACCTCGCTTCGCAGTTGAGTTTCCCCGGATCACGGTTCAGCACGCTCATTCATCTCTGGCCCTGCAAACGGCCTGAGTTTTGTTTGAAAAGCGGCTCCGTCGGTTCGGCGGGGTCGTTTTCTTATCTGCTCTCATTTTGGAATATAATCTATCACCGAAAGGAGTTTTTCTATGGCTAAAAACGAATCATCGGTATTATGGGTCTGGGCCACGTTGGCGCCCATGTTGCGTATTCTCTGGCAATTCAGGGCATTGCGGACGAACTGGTTCTGGCAGATCAAAACCAGCACAAGCTCGCCAGCGAGGTTCAGGATCTCCGGGATGCCGTGGCCTATATTCCCCACCGGGTCACTGTCCGGGCTGCGGACTTCTCCGAGCTGGGCGACTGCGATCTTCTGATCAACAGCGTGGGAAAAATTGACCTGCTGCGGGGAACGCATGACCGCGTGACGGAGATGGATTTCACCATTCCCGCCGTCCGCAGCTTTGTGGACAAGGTAAAGGCCAGCGGCTTCAACGGCGTGGTCATCAACATCACCAATCCCTGCGACATCGTTACGCGGGAACTGGCGCTGCATCTGGGGCTGCCCCGCGGCCGGGTGTTCGGCACCGGCACCGGTCTGGATACCGCCCGTCTCCTCAGTGCGCTGGCCCGTCAGACCGGTATCGACCACAAGTCCATCACCGCTTATATGCTGGGCGAACACGGCAATCAGCAGTTTGCTCCCTGGTCCTGCGTCAGCTTCCGGGGCAAATCTCTGGATGACTGGGCCAAGACCGACGAGCGGTTCCGCTTTGACCGGGACGCCCTCCAGCATGAATCCATTGAGGGCGGCTGGGTCACTTTCTCCGGCAAGTACTGCACGGAATACGGCATCGCCACCACGGCGGCCCGGATGGCCAGCGTGGTTCTGCACGACGAAAAGGCCATTATGCCCGCCAGCGCCGAGCTTTGCGGCGAATACGGCGAAGAGGGTCTGTTTGTCGGCGTTCCCTGCGTCATCGGCGCCAACGGCGTGGAGGAGGTCGTGGAGCTTCCCCTCACCGACGAAGAAAAAGCCACTTTCCACGCGTGCTGCGACGGCATCCGCCACAACATGGAACATCTGAAAGAAATCTAACCCTCTCAACGGGTAAAACACAGGAGGATAAAATCATGAATATCAGCATCACGAAAAATACCCACCCCGGTGAATTGATCCCTTCCAACAAGTTGGGCTTCGGCGTTTACTACACTGACCATATGTTCATTATGGACTATTCTGAGGAGAAAGGCTGGCACGACGCCCGCATCGTTCCCTTCCAGAATATCACCCTCTCCCCCGCCGCCTGCGTGTTCCATTACGGCGCTGAGGTGTTCGAGGGTCTGAAGGCCTATCGCCGCAAGGACGGCAAGGTGCAGCTGTTCCGTCCCTGGGACAACATGGAGCGGATGAAGAACTCCGCCATCCGTCTGGGTCTGCCTGTGGTTCCCCCTGAGGATGCGCTGGAAGCCGTGAAAGCTCTGGTAAAGATCGACGAGCGCTTTGTTCCCTCCGAGCCGGGCACTTCCCTGTATATCCGTCCCTTCCTGTTCGGCACCGATCCCAAGCTGGGTCTGCACGGCGTTCATGAGGCCATGTTCGTGGTGATCCTCTCCCCCGTGGGCAGCTACTTTGAAAACGGCATGGAGCCTGTAAAGATCGTGGTGGAGACCGAGGACGTCCGTGCAGTCCGCGGCGGCACCGGCGAGGCCAAGTGCGGCGGCAACTACGGCGCTTCCAACCGTGCCGGCGAGCGCGCCTTTGCCAACGGCTATTCTCAGGTTCTGTGGCTGGACGGCGTGGAGCATAAGTATGTGGAAGAAGGCGGCGGCATGAACGTTGTCTTTAAGATCGACGGCAAGATCATCACCCCCATGCTCACCGGCTCTATCCTGCCCGGCGTCACCCGCCGTTCCTGCATCCAGCTGTTCAAGGACTGGGGTATGCCTGTGGAGGAGCGCCTGATCTCCGTGGACGAGCTGTTTGAGGCTGCCGCCAGCGGCAAGCTGGAAGAGGCCATGTGCGTCGGCACCGCCGCTGTCATCTGCCCCATCGGCGAACTGACCTATGAGGGCAAGGATTATGTCATCAACGACTTCAAGATCGGCCCTGTGGCCCAGAAGCTGTATGACACCCTCACCGGAATTCAGTGGGGCAACGTGGCCGACCCCCATGAGTGGACCTGCGAGCTTTGATCCCATCGGTCAATTTAAGAAACAAACAGGAGCGTCTCCCTTTCGGGAGACGCTCCTGTTATATGATAAAGTCTGTACCGCGCCGGATTCTCTGTCAGGAAAGCAGCATCCTGTCGTTGTCCAGCGCGTGGCCGGTACCGGCCTTAAACCGGGCGATCAGATCCTCCACGGTCATGCCTGCCCGCTCCGGGCCGGAGACGTCCAACACAATGCCGCCGTCCGCCATCATCAGCGTCCGGGTTCCCAACTCCAGCGCCTGAGACATATTGTGGGTCACCATCAGGCAGGTGACGTTCCCCTCCGCCACGATCCGCTTTGTCAGCGTCAGCACCTTTTCCGCCGTGCCGGGGTCCAGCGCCGCGGTGTGCTCGTCCAGCAGCAGAAGCTGGGGAGGCACCATGGTGGCCATCAGCAGCGTCAGCGCCTGCCGCTGACCGCCGGAGAGCAGCCCCACCGGCTGGCGCATCCGATCCTCCAGCCCCATGTCCAGCTGCCTGAGCTGCTCCCGGAACACGTCCCGGTCCTTCTGGGAAAGGCGCTTGAAGGGGTTGCCGTGGGCGGAGCGGAAGATAGGCCAGGGCCAGGTTTTCCTCAATGGTCATGTGGGGAGCCGTGCCTCTCAGCGGGTCCTGAAACAGCCGCCCGATCTTGCGGCTGCGCTTGTGCTCCGGCAGAAAGGTAAGATCCGTGCCGCCCAGCGCGATGCTGCCTGCATCCACATAAAAGCTGCCGCCGATGGCGTTGAACAGGGTGGACTTGCCCGCGCCGTTGGAACCGATCACCGTGACAAATTCCCCCCGTTTCCAGATGGAGGGACAGGTCTGTGATGGCCCGCTTTTCATTGACGGTGCCGGGGTTAAACGTCTTGGAAATATGCTGAATATCAAGCATTTCCATTCCCTCCCTTTCCGGCGGCCAGCTTCCGCTTCTGGAACGCCGCCCACTTCTGAATACTGGGAGCGGCGATGGCCAGCGCCACAATGACGGCCGTCAGCAGCTTCAGGCACTCCACAGGCACAATCTTTGTATAGAACACCACGGCGTAAATGAACCGATAGATTACAGAGCCGACCATAACGGCCAGCACGCCCTTGGCAATGGTGCGGCGGCCCAGCACCGTTTCACCGATGATGAGACAGGCAAGGCCGATGACCACAATGCCGGTGCCGGAGTTGATGTCCACGGTCTTTTGATACTGACCCACCATGGCGCCGGAAAGAGCCGTCAGGGCGTTGGCCACGCACAGCCCCACGGTGATGGTGAACGCGGGGTTCAGGGAGGACGCCCGCACCATGTCCGGGTTGTCGCCGGTGGCCCGGATGGACAGGCCGATGCGGGTTCCCAGGAATGCCAGCAGCAGCGCCCCCGCCAGAATGGTGACGGCAGCCGCCAGCAGCAGCTCATACCAGTCGCCGCCGATGCCGGTATCCCGCAGCAGGGTGAAAATGGTGCTGCCTCCCAGCAGGCTCTGGTTGGCCTTCCAGCCCATGGCCATCAGATTCACGGTGTACAGTCCCGTGTTGGTGACGATGCCCGCCAGAATGGAGGGAACCCCCAGTCTGGTCTGCAAAAAGGCGGTGGCAAAGCCGGCGCAGGCCCCCTGCCAGCATGGCGGCGGGGATGGCTAAAATCGGATGCCCGGCAGTGGTGAGGGAAACAGACACCGCCGCGCCCAGCACAAAGCAGCCGTCAGTGGTCATATCCGCAATATCCAGGATCCGGTAGCTTAGGAACAGAGCCATGGCTACCAGCGCATACAAAAAGCCCAGTTCCAGCGCAGTCTGCGTGATAATCAGCAAGAGAAAACACTCCTTTCAGACTGCTCCCCGGCGCGGAGCCGGGGGAGCAGATGCGATAATTCGCTTTGGAAACTCAGTCCTCGGTGGTGGTGGTGACCTCCACTACTTCGCCCATGCTGTCAAAGCAGGCGTAATCGCCGCGCTGCCGATCATGGCGCAGGTGTCGGTGTTGACGGTGATGATGCCGCCGTCCATCAGGTAGTAGTCCTCCATGTCGTCCATCCCTTCAGTCATGGCGGTGTAGGCCAGATCTGCGGTCTTACCGCCCAGCTCGGTGTAGTTCACGCCGCAGGTGGCGTAAGCGCCGTTGCGGACAAAGGAATCAGCGCCGGTGTAGTGAGTGATGCCGTTCTTGGCAAAATCCTCATAAATGGCCAGCTCCGCAGCCATGATGACGTTATCGGTGGGCGTGAACACGGTGTCCACACCGGCAGCAATGAGGGCGGATGCAGCGGCCACCACTTCGTCGTTGGTGTTGGCGGTCTGCTCAACGTACTCAATGCCCTTGGCGTCCAGATAGGCCTTGGCGTCGGCAATGGGCTTGGTGGAGTTGGGCTCGGACAGGGAGTACAGCAGCCCCACCTTGGAGATAGCGGGATCCTGCGTAAACATCATGTCCATGATGAATTCGGTATTCAGGGCGTCGCTGGTGCCGGTGACATAGTCGATGCCGGTGAGGCTGGCGGCTTCGGGATCGGAAACGGCGGCATAGATCACCGGCGTTTTCGTCTCCTCTGCGGAGAGGGCCGCGATCTGGGCGGCGGTGGTGGCAACGGGGATGATGTCGCTGAGCTGCTTGAGGGTACTCTGATCGTTCTGCCCGGAGGTAATGTCGTATGTAATGGTCACGCCGTTATCAGCGGAGATCTTGTCCAGCTCTGCGGCAACGGCGTTGGCAATTTCGTCCAGAGAGGCGTGATCCAGCTGTTGATGATGGCCACCTTATAGGTTTTGGTTTCTTCCGGCTGGCCGGCAGCCTGCTGGGAATCATTGCCGTTGGCTGCGGTGTCGGTCTTGCTGCCGCAGGCGGCCAAAGACAGGGTCATGGCACAGGCAAGGGTCATGGTCAGGAATTTCTTCATCACAGTGTACTTTTTTCATCTTGGGTTCCTCCAAAAATATAGAATGTTTGAGCGGCAGATGACCGTTCTGACTGTGTGCCGGGGTCAGTCCGGAAATAAAAAAACAGCCTTCGCCCCATCTATGGGACAAAAGCTGATGCTTCTGCGATACCACCCAAATTGACGTTTACACGTCCGCTCGCTTACGCGTACCATCATACGCGCCCCGATGGATAACGGGTGGGATTCCCGTCGGTCTCTACTTGGCCATGCCGTTCGATCCGCCCTCCGAAGTCCATTCACCAGCCGTTCCCCGCCCCGCTCTCACCATCCGGGACTCTCTGAAAGGTTTGCCGCGCTGGATACTTCTCTCCGTCACAGGTTTGCTTTGTTGCTTTGATGTGTTGTATTATAGCGCAGATTTTGGAATTGTCAACCCCTGTTTTTGCGCGGCTTTTTCCGTCTGCCGGCGGCGCCGCCCCCGTTTTCAGGGGGATTTTGCCGTCTGCCGCCCCCATTTTTGTGCATTCCGGAAAGCCGTCTGCCTGCCGCATCCGAAAAAAATGTCACAACTGCAAAATATCATGTTGGACAGGCCGGAAGCCGTTCCCTGCCCCGCTGGACATTTGGCAGGGCATATGATATCATGTTTTGTAAAATTCATGTCAATTTTGCGGGTTTCCGCAAAATCAGGAGGAATACGATGGGCATTGTGGTTCTGGGCGCTGTCTTTGTGGATATCAAAGGCTATCCGTCCGATGTATACATTCCCGGTGGGCGGAACGCCGGACGGGTGGAGATCGTCCACGGCGGCGTCAGCCGGAATCTGGTGGAGGACATTGCCAACGTGGAGCTGCGGCCCACCTTCGTCAGTCTGGTGGACACCACCGGCACCGGTGCGGACGTGATCCGCAAATTGCAGGACCACAAGGTCAACACGGATTACATCCGCGCCGTGCCGGACGGTATGGGTACCTGGCTGGCCGTTTTCGACAACGGCGGCGACGTGGTGGCCTCCATTTCCAAGCGGCCGGACCTGCGGCCTATTGTGGACATTTTGGACGATCACGGAGACGAGATCTTCCGCAATGCCGACAGCATCGCCTTGGAGATCGACTGCGACAAGGAGATCGTCAAAAAGGTATTCTATCTGGCGGAGAAATATGGGAAGCCTGTGTTCGCGGCGGTTTCCAATATGAGTATCGCCGTGGAGCGGCGGGACTTTCTGCGCTTCTGCTCCTGCTTCGTGTGCAACCAGCAGGAGGCCGGGATTCTCTTTTCCGAGGATTATACCGGCAAAACGCCGGAGGAGCTGCGGGATATTCTGGCGCACCACATTCAGGCGGCGGAAATTTCCCGGATGGTCGTCACCACGGGCGAGCAGGGCGCCGTTTACGCCACCCATGACGGTCAAAGCGGTATCTGCCCCGCCAGAAAGGTGGACGTGAAGGACACCACCGGCGCGGGGGACGCCTTCTTTGCCGGGATCACCATGGGGCTGACCTACGGAAAGTCCATGGATGAAGCCTGCGAGATCGGCACCCGGCTGTCTGCGTCGGTGATCTGCACGTCGGAAAATGTGTGCCCCCGGTTCCTCCCCAGCGAATTCGGGCTGGAACCCGACAGCGCCTGCGGGGAACAGCTGACTTTTGAACTGTAAATTTTCGGGAAGGAATATGGATATGGAAATCAGAACAGCCGCGCTGCAGGATCTGGACGCGGTAACTGCCGTGGAGGCTGCCTGCTTCCCGGCGGCGGAGGCCGCTTCAAAAGAGGAATTTGCAGAGCGGCTGCGGTATTACGGCAACCACTTCTGGCTCATGCTGGACGGCGAAAAGCTCATCGGCTTTGTGGACGGCATGGTGACGGACCAGACCGACCTGACCGACGACCTGTATGAGCAGGCAGCCCTTCACAATGAGCGAGGCGCGTGGCAGATGATCTTCGGCGTCAATACGCTGCCGGCCTACCGGCGGCAGGGCGTCGCCGCGGCGCTGATCCGGCGGACCATTGCCGACGCCAGAGCGCAGGGCCGCAAAGGGCTGGTCCTGACCTGCAAGGATCAGCTGGTTCATTATTATGCCAAATTCGGGTTTGTCAGCGAAGGCGTGTCCGTATCCACCCACGGCGGCGTGGTGTGGTTTCAGATGCGGCTGACCTTCTGAGATCTCTGCGCCGCTGCGCGGCGTGGGAATTTTTCAGGAAGCGGTGTGACTGCGGTCACGCCGCTTTTTTTATCCGCAATTTCTCCCTGCGGATAGTTGAAAGAGACTGCGGCGCTTTGGACAGTCCATGAAAAAAAAGGCGGAGCTGGATCAGGGGCTGGAAATCATGAAGAAGGCATTGGAGAACTTCTGACCCGTCAGGTTTCCTTTCTTCGATTTTCAAAGCGTGTTCGCGGAAAATTCTGCGAACACGCTTTTTATCCGCCGTCAGCAGGAGATGCGGCGGGACAATCCCGAAAAAGCGAAAATTCTCAGAAGCCTGAAACGAAACCGGGTTGAAACGCGTCACATAATATAGTAACATGACAGATAACAGCAATTTGAGGATCGGCCCGAAAGGGTGGAAAGGATGTTTCATGAAATACGCAGCAGATTTCAGGCGGGAGGCCCGCGAGGCGCTCCGCGGCAAATGGGTTCTGGCTATTCTGGCAGGCGTGGTGGCAATGCTTCTGGGCGGGACTCTCTCCAATGGACCGCAGGTCAATTTCAGCTACAGCGGCGGGGATTTGAGCGCAAATCTCCAGTACGCGGGGCAGAATATCTACGCGTGGGGGAATGGGATTACCCCCGGCCTGCGGGCATTTTTCGTGGGCAGCGCAATCTATCTCGTTCTGGCTGCGCTGGTTCTGGCCGTTCTCTATTTCATTTTGGGCAGCGTAATCTGCGTTGGATACGCCAGATTCAATCTGGATCTCACCGGTGGTGAGAAGCCGCCCTTTGAAACCCTGTTTACTTATTTTTACAACTGGAAAACACTGGCCGTATCCAGTCTGCTCCGATCCGTGTATATTCTGCTGTGGTCCTTTCTGCTGCTGATCGTCCCCGGCATCATGGCCACTTACAGCTACGCCATGACGGACTACATTCTGGCTGAGCATCCGGAGCTGACCGCCAGCGAGGCCATTGCTCAATCCAAGGCCATGATGGACGGCAGCCGCTGGCGTCTTTTCTGCCTGCATCTGAGCTTTATCGGCTGGGATCTTCTGTGCGCTCTCACCCTTGGACTCGGCAATCTGGCGCTGACCCCCTATAAACAGGTCGCCGAAGCCGCTTTTTACCGGGATCTGTGCGGCGGCAACGTGCCGCAGCTCGATTTCTGACCGCTTTCAGTCTGCTGTCCCGAAGGGCCACAGGGACTGGCGCGAAGCGCGTCCCTCCATGGTTCATCAGCTTCCCCGGCCATTTCAAGACAGATTTTAGCTTTTTTGCCCTCTTTTTTTATATAGCATTTTTTGGAAAGCTTCTGCTATAATACCTCTCAATAAACCGCACATGGGAGGTGGCTCCGAATGAAGCTTGAATTGACGGGCCGGCAGTTTCGATATCTGCTGGATCTGGTATACATAGGAAACTGGGTTCTCAACTCCACCCGCGGCGACGACCGCATTGAAGAATACGATCAGGTGGAAAGCACTGTCTTTTCCCCAGTGTCTCCCTCAGGGGATGCCCAAGCTGGTGGAGCAGTACCGGGGAAATCTGATCCCCTCCCGCGCCTTTGCCGACGGCGGCATCCACGATGCCATTGAGCAGTATGAGGACACGGTATTCTATGAAATTCTGGCAGAGGAGCTGGCTTTGCGGGATCTGGACGGCCAGCCCATGACCCGCGAAAACTACACGGCGCTGATGGAGCGGATCGACGCGTATCTCTCGGAATTTGACGCGCATGGCACCGACCGGGTCGTTGTGGATCTGGATGAAGGATAAACGGGAGGATCACCCCCCTCCCGTTTCCGCACAGCCAGCGCCGGTCAGAAGCCCAACGGCGGCAGAAATCTGTCTGTTCACCGGGTTTTTCTTGACATAAACCTGACTTTAGGTTTTATAATAGAACCGATCAGACTGACAAATCAAAATCCAAATGAGGAGAAAGATATGGCATCAAAAGTTTATTTTGCAGATTTCCGCTGCCCCACATGGCGGGAGAACCTTCCCCAGAAGCTGGCCCGTCTGATGATGACCGCCGGTTTTGGTGACATTGACATGGATGGCAAATATGTAGCCATCAAAATGCACTTCGGAGAGCCGGGCAATATGGCTTACCTCCGGCCCAACTGGGCCAAAACCGTGGCCGATCTGGTGAAAAGTCAGGGGGGCAAGCCCTTCCTGACCGACTGCAACACCCTGTATATCGGCGGCCGCAAAATGCGCTGGATCATTTGGAATCCGCTTATGTCAACGGCTTCACCCCCTATTCCACCGGCTGCCACATCATCATCGCCGACGGCTTGAAGGGCAACGACGAGGTGTCCGTTCCCGTGGAAGGCGGCGAGTATGTGAAGGAGGCCAAAATCGGCCGCGCCGTGATGGACGCCGATGTGTTCGTCTCCCTGACCCACTTCAAGGGGCATGAGCAGGCAGGCTTTGGCGGCACTCTGAAAAACATCGGTATGGGCTGCGGTTCCCGCGCCGGTAAAATGGAACAGCACAACAGCGGCAAGCCCTTTGTCAAGCAGAAGAAGTGCGTGGGCTGCCACGCCTGCGCCAAGATCTGTGCCCACGGCGCGCCCACCTTCGACGCTGACAACAAGGCCAGCATCGATACCAGCAAGTGCGTGGGCTGCGCCCGGTGCCTTGCCGTCTGCCCCAAGGACGCCATCCAGTGCATGTACGATGAAGCCCCCTCCATTCTGAATAAGAAAATTGCCGAATACGCCAAGGCGGTGGTGGATGGCCGTCCCTGCTTCCATGTGTCCCTGGTGATGGACGTATCCCCCAACTGTGACTGCCACGGTGAAAATGACGTGCCGATCGTTCCCAACGTGGGAATGTTCGCCTCTCTTGACCCCGTTGCTCTGGATCAGGCCTGTATCGACGCGGTGATGGCCCAGCCCAGAATCCCGGCCTCCGTCATCGGCAGCGGGGAGGCTTGCAGCTGCACGGATTATTTCAAGGCCGCGCACCCGGATACCGATTGGGAGTCCGCCCTGATCCATGGTGAGAAGATCGGACTTGGCAGCCGGGAATACGAGCTTGTAAAGATTTGAGTCCCCGTCAGCGGATATCAACGCAAAAAGGAGAGCCGAACGGCTCTCCTTTTTGCGTTTGAAGAGAAAGAAAGGGATTTATATTCTGCACGATCTCTCAGGCAGCCAACTGCTGGGAAACCAGGCGCAGAGCCTGATCGGCGTTCTGAATTGCGTAGAACACCAGTCCCTCCACGTCCTTTCCGTCCTCGGCAGCGCCCAGAGGGTGCGCCGCCCAGAACCGAAGCTGCTTCTGCGGCTCCCCGGTGATTTTGCTGCCCAGCAACAGACAGGTTTCATTCGGCGATACCTGTACGATCCGAGCGTCGTCGATGGCCTGAATGGGCATGGAAAAGATTCTACGATCGCCGCGGATCAGCACAGCCCGCTGGTTCGTCAGGATGTACTGCTGTCCCCGGAGATTGCTGCATTCCATAACCGGGGAAAGGATTATCAGTCCCATAATGATCAGCAGGATCACCACAACGTTGCTTCTGAACTCCGTTGCGGCAGCCGCATAAGTGCCGATGATGCCCAGTGTCACGGCCACTGTGATTGCCCACTTGATCAGAATACTACGGCCATTTGCTCCGGACAGCAGTTTGAAACGCCCCGTTCCGCTCTGCCAGAGGATCTGCTCACCCGGAAGCATATTCCCCTCCAGCAAAAATTCATTATTTTCCTGACGCAGTTCCTTGCTCATACCAGTTCCCCCTGTGTAGTGTGTTTCAAGCTTTTCGCTTCTATATTTATTATAGTCATTTTCCCGTTCAGGCGCTGAAAAGGACGCCGGGCCTGACGTTAAGGTTCAAAAAGTATTTGCGCCGATTCCGTTAAAACCCTGCAAATGTGCAAGAGCGGCTCCTGTCCCCAGCGGACAGGAGCCGTTTTACCATTCATTCTGTCAGGAAGCAGTTTCCCTCACCATGCAGTCCGCCTCAGTCTTTCCGGCTGCCGTCCGCATCCTTTTGCCTGCAATCCCGCATCTGCTTATTGATCTGGTTCACGCCGGTAGCCGCCAGCCCGCTGACAATCCCGACCGCAACCGCCGTCAGATAGTCGTTGGCAGGGAATTCTGCAATCATCAGCATCCCCGCAATGCCCAGTGCGCCGCCGGATGCCCCTACAATAATGGGGATCCATTTGTTGTCAAGTCCGCTGGCCTTCACCGTCTGGCCGATCAGGTAACAGATCACAGTAATCACAGCCACTCCTGCGATTCCGAATGTCGATAGATCCATACGCACCTCCCAGTCTCACTCACCCTCTAAGAAAGAGGCCGCCGTTCCGGGCCGCAGCCCCGCTCCAGTTTTTCCACGCGGTGTTCCATTCCCCGGAGCCGCTCCTCAACTACAGGCATCCGCCGGGCAAATTCGTTGTGCTCCCGTACTTCTCTGGTCAGCTCCGCCAGTTTTTCATCGGTGACTGCCTGCGCCGCGCGATTGCTCAGCAGCACGCCGATCAACGTCACACAGCCGGTCACAGCTGCCGTAATGATCTCTGCCATACCGCAATCACACCTCCGCCGGAACCGACCGCTGAAAGCTCTCCCATGTGTGTTCCGCAGCCTCCGCCTGTTCCCATGTATATTCCAAAGTCTCACACTCTGCCCACGTCAGATAGTGGAAGAAAAATTCCACAGCCAGATGACACGGCAGGATATCCAGAATGATCTTTTGAATCTGGTCGAACTCCGCGGGAATTCCGATGATCCCCGGAAACGTGATTTCCAGGCTTCGATCTGCCTTTTCCGTTGCTCTGGCCCGAATGCCGCAGCCGTCACAGACATCTCTCCCGCCGGGATCGCCGCATCCTCCACCGTCTGAAACCGAACGGCGTCCTCCGTCATGCACACTGTCCCGGCAGGAATGTTCACAGCGCCGGTCTGGGTATTGGCCAGTGTAAAGGTCAGGCTCCCCACAGCCTTTCCTGCCGCCTGACGGGTCATGTTCCGCATCGCCGCATGGCGATCCAGATAAACTCCCGTGGCCGTCTGCGGAAAGCTCTGCCCCAGCACCCACCCGCCTGCGCCTCCAGCGCCTGAATCTGGGCAGCCGCCGCCCAAAGGCGAACAGCCAGATCGCAGTCCTGTTCCAGCTGGCTGCCCCGCCGCTGTGCATAGGCCGTCAGCATCTCCTGATAGATCGTTTCCGTTGTTCTCACGTTTTCACCCCCTATTGCAGCGCTGCTTCCACTGTCATCTGCGTGCCGTTCACGCTGACGCAGACGGTCAGCTTCGCTGTGCCGCCGCTCTCTGTCAGCGCCACGCTTTCCACCTTCAGCCCCGCTTCATCGGCCAGTGCCTCTACTACATACTGCTCCGCCGCAGCCTGCCGTTCGGATGGCCGCAGCTGGCTCAGCGTCCACAGTCTGCTTCCGAACTCCTCTCCAAAGGGAAACTGCCCCCGATGCGCCGTCAGCTTCAGCAGGATGCGCTGCAGAAGCGCCGCATCCCCGGTTACTGTCCGCAGACCGTTCCCCCCTCGGCTGATAATCGCCGTTCACCAGCGCCAGCATTACAGCAACCCTCCTTCCCCGCAGGAGCAGGGCTTGTAGGTCTGTCCGTTTACCACCAGCGTCCCCTTGATGGATACCCGCCCTGACAGTTCAATGGCCCCATTCTTCCGCAGGTACACGCTGCTGCCGGAGCTGTAGAGATAGATCTCCCCGGCAGCATCCCTTTGGGGGCCGCCGCCTGCTTTCCGCCGCAGACGCACTGCTCCTCTCCGCCGGGGCCGCCCTTAATGACCAGCACGGAAGCCCCGCTCTCCGGCAGCCACACATAACCGCCCGGGGCCGTAGATTGGCAGCTGCCGTACTTCGCCGTGGGTCACAACGCCCATCTGGTCGCTCACAATGGTGGAAATTCCCTGATCGGCATCCGCTGTCGGCGTCTGCCGCTTCATATTTTTCGCCAGCCACATCTCACTCACACTCCTTCAATGTCCAGATCATCACGGCTCCTTCTCTGGCGGAAAAGCGGTTTTCCGTCTCCGCCACCCGGTACAGGCCTGTAAGTCCCAGTTTTTCCAGATGCAGCGTCACCCGGTCTCCCGGAAACGCGCCGAAGCTTCCGGGAAGCTCCACCGTGACCGCCTGTTCCTCCTGCCGGGACTGCCGGATCTGGTATTCCCCCGTATAGCGCATGGCGTCCCAGGTGCTTCGCCCCGGCGTATAGATCACCCGCCGGCATTGGCCGCCCTTGGCGATCATCTCCGGGTTCTGCACGGAATAGCTGACATTCTGCCGCTTGTCGATGACCAGCGCCTCCGTCAGCACGCCGTAGTGGTCTTCTCGCAGGCAACAGCGCAGTACCGGGCTGCTGCCGTCCAGAATGATGCGTTTTCCGCTATCCTGCTCCGGCGTTGCCAGCAGCTCTCCCGTTTTGGCAAACCGGGGCAGGAAGCCCCCATAGGTCCGGCAGAACTCCGAGATTACCTTCCATTGGCTGACCCCCGGCCCCGGCGGTGTACGGCACCGTGGACCGCAGGTCTGCCGCTGCGCCGCAGGAAATGCCATAAGGCTCCGCGTGACAGCGGATCAGTTCCCGCAGCGTCACCTGCTCATAGGTCACAGGCCGGGACTCGTTATCCAACAGCCGTGCGGCGTATCCCCGCCGGCCAATGTCACCGTCAGCCCGCCGCTGCCCAGCTCCACGCTGTACTCATCCACAATGCCCCGCAGCTGGGCCGCTCCGTTTTCCATGGCGGCAAAGCCTGCCGCCATTTTCAGCACCGGCGCCATCTCCGCCTGATACACCGCCGTCACGGACCAGCTATCGCACGGCACGCTTCCCGTGTGCTTCACACTCCATTCCAGCAGCGGCGGCAGGTCGTACACCTGATGGTCCGCCGTAAAGATCCGTCCTGTCACGGCAGCTTCACCTCATTTCCGGGATAAATGAGATTCGGATTTTTGATCTGCGGGTTGGCGGCGATCAGGCTGTTCAGCGTCACCCCGTACCGCCGCGCAATGGCCCACAGGGTATCCCCCCGCTTTACGGTGTAGGTTCTTCCGGCAGAAGCCGTCTGCTTCCGGGAAGCGGACGCGCTGCTTCCGACCTGCCCGTTGTCTGTCTGGGTGAGGCCTCCCTCATAGCCGCTGTCATCCTCCCAGAAAGCAAAGCTGTAGCGCACATAGTCCGGCTTCGGCTCCTCCATCACGGACAGGGACACAAAATACGCCCGATCCGTCCGCCAGACGGGATGCACCAGCATCCCCGGCCCCTCCTGCCGGAACACATCTGCCAGCGTCTTGAACTCCTCATAGGCGTCCGGCCCCGCAAATTCTCCTTCCCCCCGCAGGATGCGGCAGTTCACGCCCAGATCCTGCAAAACGCAGCCGCCCAATGGTATCTTATGGGCCGCCATCTGCCGCCGGTATTCCACTACAAAGGTCTCCGGATTGTGGGGCCAGGTGTAATTTTTATAGCGCATGGAGGATAATCTCATGCTCTCTCCTCCTTAAAACATGGTAAATCCGCCGTCATACCGGCGGGCGTCCCGCTGAACAGCCCGGGAGATCCGCTCTATCTCCACAGCCGCCTCCCGGTCAGCCAGCAGGATTCCCGGCAGGCTGGCCGCCGGAATATTGGCATTTCTCCACATTGCATCCGCCTGCCGGGCCTGGAAAAATGCGGCTTCCTGCTCAGAAAGCGCCTCCTTACTGTCAGGATGCACAGGTTCCTCCTGTGTCTCCTGTAAAGCCGTTCTCTGCTCCGTTGCTTCCGGGATCATCACCTCCCGGCGTTCTGCTGCTGCCGTCTGTCCCCCGGCAGGGCGGACGGTCTCCGTCCGCCCTGTCTCCGTGCTGGGACGCACCGCGGTGCGGCGCTGTTCCTCTTCCGCCGCAGTCTCCTCCCCGGAGCGTCCCCCTCGGTCAGCAACCGGGTCAGCGCTGCCCGTTGGCGGCGCTCCACCTCCTGCAAATAATCCACCGGCTCACTCTCCCCTCATCGCCGCAAACCGCTGGAAGTCAAATGCACCGCTGCGCTCCTCCGGCGCCGCTTCTCCCTCTGCCAGACGCAGCAGCAGCGTCTCCATCTCGCGGGGCGTCAGATCTCGCAGGACTTCCCCCTCATCCTGATAGACCGCCTTCCCCTGACAATAGCAGCTCTCCCGCAGAATGGCGGCGTTGCACAGCAGCGTCCGTTCCAGCGGATCTTCGATTTTCTCCCGAAAGCGTTGCCACAGGCCCAGCAGCTCCCCTGCCGTCAGGGGCTTCATGGCATCTACTATTCTCATGCCGTGGTCTCGATGCGCCGGGCCGCCGTCAGCGTCACCCGTTCCGCCACGGTGGCGTTCAGCTCCCCGTCCTCCTGAATGCCGCTCCACTCACAGCCGCTGTAGATGACCTTGCGGTCCGGCTTGCAGATCACCAGTGAGAAGTCGGTCAGGCTGTAAAAATCGATGCCGTCGGAAATGGCGGTATCCGTGGCGTACAGCCGGGTCAGCTCCACGGTGTAGCTCTTCTGCCCCTCAATGGTGGCCACCGGCTCGCTCTCGCCGAAGGCCTCGATATTCTTGCTGGACTTGGCCGCCTTGGCCCGGTAGCTCTGCACCACGGCGATCTTTCTCCCGTCCAGTTCCAGATAAATGTCCGCACTGGTGGGAAATCCCTTCATATCCACCCCTCCTTAAACCGTCAGATGTACTGCCAGATGAATCTGGTTCAGCCCGTGAGCCACGCCGAAGCTGAATTCCACCAGACACACCGTCGGATCGTCCGCCGAAGCCGTCACCGCCACCTCGCCGTAGCTTTCGATGATCTGTGCGTCCTTTTTCTTTTCCAGTTCCACAATGGTCTGTGCCCGGATAGCCCCCCGGCCCTGGGCGGTGTTCTTGGCCCGGGCGAACTTGCTCCGCAGGGCGGACCGCACCGCCGGGATCACATCGTCCGCGATCAGGATGGTGGTCAGCTCCCGCCAGGTGGCGTCCGCCGCGCTGCCGGTTTTTGTCCGGGTAGTAATGCCCCGCACCGGGGACACCACGCCCCCCACGTCCTCCAGCGGCGTTACGCCGCCTTGTACCAGCAGATCAATGTCATTGTCACTGTAAACGCTCTGCAATCCGCCGATGCCATACAGCTCCGCTCCGTTCAGCGGCATCGCCGGGTCGCTGCCGCAGGCGATGGCCCCTGCCACTGCCGCCGCGGCGAACACGCCGGGAAGCTCCGTGCCGTTCTCATCCTTCATGTCCGGCCCCACCAGCACCATTCGCTCACTGTTGATGGCTGCGGCTCTTGTCACCAGCTGCGCCGCCGTATCCCCGCTGCCGCCGATTACGCCGATCCGCTCCCCTCTGGCAGCGGATGCCGTTTCCACCGCGGTTTTCAGTGCCTTCTGGATGGTCAGCTCGCTGCTGTCGCACACCATCACCTGCACATCGTAGCTTTCCAACGCCGCAAACGCCGCCTGATACGCCGCCTGATCGGCGGCTTCACCCGTCCGCACCGCGTAAACCGTGGATGCGCCGTTGGCAAACAGCAGCTTCAGCAGGGTACTCATTCCCGGCGCACCGGCCTCGTCCTCGCCGAAAACATCCACACCGGTGCTGTAGCCGGTCAGTGTCACCACTGCATTGGCCGTCCCCTTCACCGCCAGCGCCGCCACGCCGATGCGCTTGGCCGCCCGTCCTGCAGAGGTCACGCTGGACGCATCATATACCGAGTAGACCCCCGGCCGCTCATGTCTTGTCTCGCTCACTCGCTCAAAACTCCTTTTCAGTCGGAAATCCAGGAATGTCCCGGATTCCCCATGCGCTTTCCGCCAGAAACAGCGCCCGGCAGGCCAGGCTTCCCCGCCGCAGAAACATCCCCGTGGCCTTTTCCCAGCAGATGGCCTCCCATGTCAGCTCCCCGGTCTGGATTCCCTCCGGCAGTCCGCCCAGCAGTGCTTCCGTGGCCGTCTCACAGCCGCTTTCACAGTCTGCCGCCCGGTCTGCCCGCAGCTCCACGGTGATCTCCCCCGTCAGCTCCTTACCGTACCGTTCCAGCACCGCCTGCGTTTCCGGGTCTGTCATCTCTCCCAGATAGTGGCAGAACCCGGCGTTTTTTCCGCTGGCAGCGCCTACGCCCACAGTCGCCACCGCGCCGCTGTAGCTTTCAGCCCGCTTCTCCGGGAACTGCTCCATCGCCGGAATTCCGCTCTCCTGCAGCGCTTTCAGCACCGCTGCACGGATCTGTGCCAGTTCCTTCATCTCGCCGCCTCCCGTTCCCGTTCCAGTAACGCCCACCAGTGATGCACCGCATCTCCCAGCCAGTAAGCCCGGCTGCTCCGCACCCGGTAGGACACGCCGCCCTGCACAATCACGTCCCCCGGCTCCACCGCTTCCAGCCCGATATAGCTCCACAGCCGGTCATCCACCCAGCCAATCGGCGTTATCGTCCCCGGAACACCTTCCTCCCGCGCCTTCTCCGGCTGCAAAAATACCCGGATCGTCTTTTCTCCCGCCGGATTCTTCAGCGTTGCGCTCTGTCCGTATCGTCTCAGGAGCTCCTGCATCGCGCTCATCCCCGTACTCCTTTGAAGCAGAAAGCCCCGGAAGCCGCATACGGCTCCATCAGCCGCTCCGCCGACTGCCGCAGCGCACCTGCCAGCGCCATTGCGGATTGGCCGGACGCACCCCTGACCGTCACATCTCCCACTGTGAAGGACTCCGCCCCGGCGCAGTTCTTCCCCAGATAGTCCGCCGCCGCGGTGAAAGCCGCGGCGCACCGCAGTGTGTCTTTCCCGTCTCTCTTCCGCAGGCGCGCCCTTCAGCCGTCTCCGCCAGAACTCCCTCCGCCGCATCGCACAGCGCCTGCAATAAAACACTGTCCTCATCGGCTCCGCACAGCTCCGCCGCCAGCTTCACAACCGTTGTCTCCATCCGCCTGTCTCCTTTCTCCGTTTGGCTCCGCCGCACCGAAAAATCGGTGCGGCGGGCAAAAATCAGACCTTCAGCACCTTGGCCGCGTCGGTAAACAGCTTGGCAAAGCCGGAAACCGAGGTAATGGCTGCCCGCTCCAGCTGACGGTCAATGAGCTTGTCATACTCCACCACCACTTCGCTGCCGCAGATCTGCTCCAGCGCATAGTTCTTGTCCAGGCCGATGATGGTCCCGGCAGGCACGGCGCTGGAGCGCAGCAGCTTGGCCCCCAGAGGAGTGGTCAGCTTGCCGGTCGCCTGGAAAGTTCAGCCCGGTATTGGGATTCTGGAACTCGCTGAGCTTCAGCATGGCCAGCATCATGTCATGGCTCACCAGCATGGTATTCATGGTGTAGGGATCAAACTGCGCCCAGAAGTCCAGCAGTGCGTCATAGCTCAGAGTGCCCTTGCTGCCGCCGATGGGATTGCTGCCAACCTCATAGACGTTGGCGCATTGTTGTTGCCGTCGCCGTCCTTCAGTACCTTCACGGCGTCCTCCAGATGCATCCGGCCGATGTAAGCGCCGATCTGGCGCAGGGTCACGGCAAAAAGGTCCAGTCTCTGAAAGCGGATGGCCTCATAGGGGGCCACCAGCATACGGCCCCGCTTGTGAAGACGTACCAGATTCTCCTGGGTATGAATGGTAGTCTGGGGGATCTGCGCGCCCTCCTCCACACGCTTGAGCTTCTTTTCCTCCTCCGTAGGAGTGGATGCGATAGAACGGTAATCCATACCGTCAAAATGGGTAACGGTGGCGGTGATGTCCGGCAGGATGCTCTCCTCCTCCATACCCTGACGCACCACACGGGACACGAATTCCGGGAACAGCACAGCGGACTCCGTAGACCAGAAGAACTTCTCCACTCTATCACTGCCTGCGCCCTTCACCTTGATGTCAAAGCGCTTGAGCTGACGTTGGAAGGCGTCCAGTCCCTCCAGAGAGGTGCCCTTGTAGTTCTCGCTGGGATCCAGAGCTTCCAGCGTCTGGGCAAAGCTGCGGCCACTCTGACTGTACATACCCTTTTCCAGCTTCAGATTTTCATAATGATACGCCATATTCTCTCCCCCTCCTCAACTCAGCACAATGGTCACGGTTTTAGCGGTGGTATCCACATCCACGGCAAGATAGCTCTTGCCGCCGGTGGAAACCACGCTCACGCCGCCGTCGCCGTCTGCCGCCAGTGTGTTCCAGCCCGCGGCAGGCAGAGTTGCCACTGTAGCTGACGGTCGCCATGCCCCCCATGGCCACAGAGCAGGCCTTGCCGTCCCGGGCCACAGACAGCACCACGCCGTCAAACACGCCGTTTGCCGCGCACGTGCCACGGTGCCGCTGCCGCTGATCTTCACCACATGCCCCGCGGTCACGCCGTCGCAGGCGAAGGTAGCGGCCCACTGGCCGATGCCCTCATAAGAAACGTTCATCCAATTTCCTCCCTCATATCATGTTTGTCCCATCAGACAAGGAACACAGTCTCATCTTCCCGCTTTGCCGCCTGCCGCCGAAGCTGGGGCGGCACGGGAAATTTCTTTGCGGCCTGCGCCTCATAGGCGTCCTTCAGTTCCAGAAGCTCCTGTTCATCCAGACGGCCCACCGCCTTGGCAAAAACGGTTCCGTTCAGGCTCTGATCCGTCAGCATGGCCAGCCGCACCACCTCCCGGCGCAGTGCCGTGAGATACCGCTGTCCCATCTCCGCCTGCTTCCGCAGCACCCGCAGCTCCGGCCCTTCCGTGCCGAACCGCTTCACCACGCCTGCTCTGGGCTGGGCGGGCACCGCCACAAAGGACCACTCATAGGCGTCCTTCGGCTCTTTCAGCTCCAGATAGCACAGCCGGTCGCCATACATCTGTCCCTTCACATGGCCGCAGGCGCCGTTTTCCGCGCCGCATACGGAGCATACGCTCCGCCCCATGCTGCACCCCACGCTGACCTCCTTCTTGATGCCGCCCTCGATCTCGGTGATCAGCTCCTGATTCTTTCCGTCCGCATGAGATAGGCCCAGCCCTTCAGCCAGCAGTATTCGTCCCCTGCCGCCGTCACGGTGCCGGGCTCCCGTACCACCTCCGTCCGGTAAATCCGGGCCGTCTGGCCCTTGGCGGACCACTGGTGGTCAAAGATCCCGCTCTTTCCCAAAAACAGCTCTCCCAGCCGTTCCAGATCCTCCGTCCCGAACCGCTCAAAATCCCGGTCCACCTCGTTGTCGCACAGCCGCACGCTGAAGGTGTACACCTGATCCGCCGTCAGCTCCGCCTTGCTGAACCGGTTGACCTGATCCAGTTCTTCCTTTGTCAGCATCTGTTCTCCTCCCTGTCGTTCTCGATTCTCAACTTCCGCGCCTGCTCCCGGTACAGCTCCGCCTTGGCTCCCGCAAAAGCTCCGCTTTTGTGGGATTTTATCCCCCCAAATCGTCGGGCTTGCCCGCCGATTTCAAGGTTTTGCCCCGGCAAAACACTTGGCGCGGCCCTGCCGCGGCTCGCTTGCGCTCGCAGAAGCCAAGGCACGTCACTCTGCGTTTTCCGCCGCGTCGTTCTCGATTCTCAACTTCCTCGCCTGCTCCCGGTACAGCTCCGCCTTGGCTTCCTCCACCTCATCCTGCAAGTTGATATCCTCCCAGTCCACCCGGAAAGCCCCGGCATACCCCTGCATCCGCAGCCACATCCGGCAGATCTGTTCCACCACCGGTGTCAGCGTCCGTCGAATAGCAGTGATTTCCGTGGTGAGCATATCCGCCTGCTGGGCGCTCATCCGCTCCGTGGAGTTCCAGTTAAGCCCCAGCATAAAGGGCGGAATGGAGGTCTTGGCCACGATCTGCTCCATCACCTGCCGCACCGGCACCTGGCTGTCCAGAATGGGGGCGTCGCCGCCGATCACTTTGATATCCACATCTCCCACCGCCACAAAATCCCGGACACTGCCGCTTCTGGTGTCCTGCATGGCCCGGCTCCACTCCTGCGCCAGAATCTGTCCCCGCTCCGCAGCGCTGCCGCCGCCATCCCGGCAGGTCACGGCAAACCGCACGTTGCCGCACCGCTCCCAGTTGACGCCGACCGTGTGGTAGATCTTCATGAGAATATCCGCCATAAACGGCAATCCCCGCAGCAGCGACACGCCGTAGGGGTGCTCGGCTTCCGGGTGCAGCGGAGTGAACAGCAGCAGCTCCTGATAGGGCAGCGCCACCATGTGTCCCTGCTCATCCGGGCCGCAGATTCTGAACTCCAACGGGTTTTCTCCCTCCCGCAGTTCCACCTGCTCCATCCGTCCGCACAGCAGTGCCGCCAGATCCCGGTTTCCCGCCGCAGGCACCATCTCGCCTACGGCGCCGCCGCAGATCAGCAGCGATTCCAGATACTGCTCCAAAAAGGCGTTGATACCGAACTGCCCCCGACCCACCGGCACCCGTTCCAGAAACTGTTGCATCTTCCCATCCATCTCCGCGTCCTCGCAGGACACCTGCACACCGCCGCTGAGGCGGATCAGCTTGCACACGGCGGCGTCCACCACCGGCACCGCTTCCCGCACCGCCTGATACAGCCGCAGCTCCCCGCTACGCTGTGGCGTAAAGCCTCGCAGTCCCGTAAAGGGATGCTGTTCCCGGCCCCGGAGCTGCACCGCCTGCGCTGCCGGAACGGCGCTTTTTCTCCTCCAAAAATTCAAACCAACCTCTCCTCCCTGTCGGAATCGTCCTCCTGCTTCCCCGGCTTTTCCCTGACTTTTTGTGTACACTCTTATGCAATAGAACCTGTTCGTTCAGATTTTTCTCACAACGCTGATCGCTGCAAAGCCTCCGCTGCGTTCTCCTGCCAGATCCATGGCAAAATACCGCATCTCGTCCATGGCATGGTCATGCTCCTTTCTCGGCGCATCCCTGCCGGATCTCTCATCCCAGCAGTACAGCGCCATTTCCCGCAGGCAGTCCCGGCAGGGTCTGCACAGCACGATCCGCCGCTGCCGCAGCAGGTCTGCCGTCACCCGGATTCCGTCCGCCACATCGTTGTCGGCCTTCATCACCTGCCAGCCCTTCCGCCGCAGCGTTTCGGTAAAGCTGGCCGCCGACGGATCCACGATCACCCGCTGAATGTCTCTCCCCGCCACCAGCTGCTCCAGCATTTCAGCGTACTCCGCGTCGGTTTTCTGCTGCCCCTCCCGCCGGGAATCGTAATAGACCTCCTCCACCCGATACCACACGCCGTTCTTTTCGCCCCAAAGTCCCATGGACAGCGGGTTCACCGTCCCGTAATCCACAGAGACCCGCCACGCGGAAAACGGCCCATCCGGCACTTCTGCCGCGTCTTTATCGGGATCAAAGAAGTCATACACCAGTCCCTGCGCCGCCGCCCATTCTCCCAGCACAAACCGCCGGTAGAATACGCCGGTGTACAGCCGCTCATACCGCTGCCGGATCTCCGGCGGCAGGCCGGGATTATCCGCCATCGTAAAGTGCAGCCGCAAAGCGCCCCGGCTCTCCGCCTTCTCGATCCATTCCTTGTAGAACCAGTGCTCCGGCCCCTCCGGATTGCAGTTGAACCACAGCTTGCTGCCCCGGACACTGCACCGGGCCACCGCCTGCTCCACGAAGGATCTGGGCATCAGCGCCGTCTCGTCCAGCAGCAGCCCCGCCAGCGTGCTCCCCTGGATCAGCGCCGCGCTGGAGGCGTCCTTTCCCCCAAAAAGCAAAAACTGATTTCTGTGTCCGGCGTACACCACTGTCAGTGTGTTGGCGGAGCGGTTCTCCCGCACCTCCATCCCGATCCGCCGGAGACACGGCACCAGCTCCGTCAGCAGATTCCGCCGCAGAGCGCCCACGGTCTTGCCGCACAGGGCGAACTGCCGTCCGTTAAAATCGTGCTGCGCCCATAAAAAGAAAGACAATCCCATGCAGAACGTCTTGCCGCTGCGAACAGCGCCATCGCAGATCAACGCCTGCCAGTGGCCCGTCTGCCACCATGTCAGCACCTGCCGCTGTTTGGGGGAAAAGCGGAGCGTCTCATTCTCCATGCGCGTTCTCCTGCTCCTGTCCCAGTGCTGTCAGGGCCTGATACAGCGGGTCACTGCCCTGCGGTTCCCCGGTGTCCAGCAGCTTCCAAAGCGCCTCCAGCGCCCGCACCCGATCCACCAGCTTGACCTCGATTCCCTTTTCTGATACTCTAAGCTCAGATACGGCTGACAGCTCCAGACCGCCGGTGTCCAGCTCTCCCCGGCGCAGGGCAAGCTGTACCGCGTCGTCCACCCGGCCAAAGGCCAGCCGTGCCAGCTGCCGCAGCACATCCTCCCGCTTCAGCTGATCCGCGGCGGCGCACCGCATCCGTTCCAGCTTCTGTTGGGTCGTCCGTTTCGCCAGCATGGCATATCCGTCTTTCCTTCCGATCTCCGCGGCGGCCCGTTCCGCATCCATGGTGCGGAGATACGCCCGGCAGAACCGTCCGTCCTCTTGCATTTCTTTCAAATCCGCTCCCCCCATTCAACCCCCTGCCATTTTCCCGGAGCCGTGTATGGATCCATACACACCGCTGCCAAAATTGTTTTCTTCCCCTCTTTTCTCCGCTTTTTTTTTACGGCAAATTAACGCGCCGTCTGCTATACTGAAGATAGCAAGGAGGTCTCTATGTCCAATTCTCATTCCAAACGTCCCCTTTTTTTTGAGTTGTTCCCCTTTTCCTTCCGAGATCTGAAGATCACACTGCTGATCCTTCTTGTGGCTGTGACCTTCTGTATTCTGCTCCAGCGCATGGAGCCAAGCGCCGGCTTTTCCATGCCCGTCTTTGTGCTGACGGTGCTCCTGACTTCCTGGCTCACCAACGGATACTTTTGGGGACTGCTGTCTGCGGTGCTGGGCGTCATCGCCGTCAACTATTTTTTTACATACCCGTTCTGGTCCTTCAACCTGACCATCACTGGCTACCCGCTGTCCTTTCTGACCTTTCTTTCCGTTTCCATCATCACTTCCACGCTGACCACAAAGACCCGCCAGTTGGACAAGCTTCGAATGGAAAATGAAAAGATCCGGATGCGGGCCGACCTGCTCCGCTCCGTATCCCATGATATCCGCACCCCCCTGACCTCCATCATCGGCTCCACCTCCGCCGTGCTGGATAACCCGGATCTCTCCACTGAAGACCGCCGCACGCTGCTTCAGGACGTCAAGCAGGAGGCCCAGTGGCTGATTCGCACCGTGGAAAATCTCCTTTCCATCACCCGCATCGGCAGCGATCAGGCAGAGCTTGCCAAGCAGCCGGAGCCTGCCGAAGAGGTTTTAGCGGAAGCCGCCCAGAAAGCCCGGAAGCGCCTGCCCGATATCAAATTCTCCGTAGAAGTGCCGGATGATCTGCTGATGGTTCCCATGGATCCCATTCTGATCGAGCAGGTTCTCTCCAATCTCATTGAGAACGCCGCCACCCACGGCGTCACCACCACCGCCATTCACCTCAGTGTAAAAGAGACGGAGGACGGCTTCGCCGCTTTCTCCGTCCGGGACAATGGCCGGGGCATCCCGCCCTCCCTGCTGCCCCATCTGTTTGATTATTCCATTCGCCACGCCTCCACCCCCACCGGGGACGGGAAGCGAAATATGGGTCTGGGCCTTTCCGTGTGCAGCGCTGTCGTCAAAGCGCACGGCGGCCGTCTCACGGCCCGCAA
>VOFC01006252.1_pt1 | contig 45985 bp, 67 predicted proteins | sample 5384161 | NCBI WGS metagenome assembly VOFC01 (sample SAMN12384722, study PRJNA508395) | human gut metagenome | isolation source: healthy gut B | host: Homo sapiens | reverse complement strand
AATTGTGGCGGCTGTCTGTTGTTTTTGTGTTACTTTATGGCACATGAGAAATTCTGTCTGATTTTGTACTCGTAGTGAGTGGGTATGTTCTCCCATTGGGAGGCCACCCACCAGTCCAATTCATTCAGTACGATATTGGATAGGATATTCAAGGCTCGGAATGCTTCTCGATATGGTAAAATATCCGGATCTTCCTTGACTTTTCTTCCCTCAAAACGCTGCATTGCAGCTTGGATACTTTCATCTAAAAATTGTTCAATCTCTGGGTATGCGTTATTATTATCAATGCCTTTTGCCATAACAACACCAAAACAGGCACTCGGCAGTTCTTCAAAAAATTTTTTTTTAACAACGAATCTCATTTTATGTCCTTCTTATCTGCACTTGACCGGAATACATATTTCAGTCACAAATTTTTCACTGTCATTAGTAATGCCATAGTCTATGAGCGTGATTTCTCGCGAAAAACCAACAATCTGTATCTGTTCTTTTGTGATGTAGTCAAGGAGCTTTTCATAGTGCGCTGGAGCTTCTATATGACTGCCTCGAAAACGCAGCCGTACACAAAGTGTTTTGGGAAGAGTAATGGTTTCACCTGTATAAATGTCCTCTTGATCCAGTATTAGAAAAATGCTGTCATATCGATTTACTATTGATTGCTGCAAATGTTCCGCGGAAATGCCAAGTCCGACCTTTCCAAGAAATACAACGGCTTCGGCATCAGATTGATCCAGCTTTCTAATCGGCACTTCCATATCATGAGAGCCATGTATTTTCAGTGGAGCGTCTACCCAAACAATGCGACAGGACGGAAGCTCTATTAAGGAAACGGTATCCAAAGGCACACTTTGTGCGTCTCGCAGCCAATTTAAGCGGTGGTTAATCTTTTGTTCTATACGTTGTAATTCTTGTTGCTTTTTCAGGACTGCATGCTTTTGCTGTAACAACTTTTCCTCAATACGGCTGATATCCTTATTTTTGAGAAAGTCCTCAATCTCGGCCAAAGGCATATCCAATGCCCGCAAATACCTGATTGTGTTGAGTACTTCAAATTGTTCGGTGCCATAGTAACGATAGCCAGAATCTGAGGAAATGTATTCTGGTGTAAGCAAACCGATATGTTCATAGTGCCGCAAACTACTAACACTGATATGAAACAATTTTGACACTTCACCTATTGGGAAGAGATTTTTCCGATCCATATCTTACTCCTCCACCAGAACAAGCGTTGATTTGCGCCGTATGACTCCAAAGGCGATTAGGCAGATCACGACCGATAGCAGTGAGCCTGCCGCGGTAGCCAGTCCCATCGGGAGAAGCGTTGCCGGGAATAATTTTGAGGTCACATAAACGCCAGGCACACGCATCAATACAATGGCGAGAATATTGTGTAAAACGACAGGCCGGATTTCCTGCATGCGCAAAAAAGCCGCTAAAACTAAAATGAATGCCAGCAAAAATACAGTCAAAAATGTAACCACGCAGATACTGGCCGCCGAAACGGACCACCGCCGCTCCGTCCGCAGTGCTGGGATCAGTGAACAGCGAAACGATGCCTTCCGCTGTAAACTGGATCGCGATAGAAGCCAGCACGCCAAAGCCTGCGGCGAGCATCACCGCATAGCGCAGCGTTTGAATGGCCCGCTCCGGTTTGCCCGCACCGATATTTTGCGCTCCCAAGGCAGAAACGGTAGACAGCATAGAGGAGGGGGACCAAAAAGAGAAAACTGATCACTTTCTCCACAATCCCGACTGCCGCTGCGTCATTCAGTCCACGCTGATTGGCAATAATCGTGATAATAATAAAAGCAACTTGAATCAGGCCGTCCTGAAACGCAATCGGGATGCCGATCCCCAAAATTTTCCCCATGACCGCACGGCAAGGCTTGAAGTCGCTTTTTTCAGAACGATGCTCCTGCGTTTCAAAAATAACGGTAAGGGAAACAACTACACTGATTGCCTGAGAGAGAGTTGTACCAAGGGGCTGCGCCCGCAGGCCCAAGGTGCAGCACACCCATAAAAAAGATAGTCTAAAGCGATGTTGGCAGCACAGGCTGTGGCAATAAAGCACATCGGGCTTTTTTGCTGTCGCCCAACCCTCGAAAAATAGAACTGATAATGTTGTAGGATGTAATAAACGGAATCCCGATAAAGCAGATGGTCAAATAGGTGACCGTACCGCTCACCGCATCCGTTGGCGTAGACATGGCAACGACAATGGGATGAACAAGGGATAACAGGATGGCCGTAAGTGCAATGGAAACCACCAGAAACAATATTACCGTAGTCCCGATGTTATGCGCTGCCTGTTTTCGATCTCCCTGCCCCCACTGCCTGGCCGACGCTGACGGTTGTTCCCATCGATAACCCTACAATCATAACCGTAAGCATGTGCATCACTTGTGAGCCGATAGAAACAGCGGTAGTACTGGCTACACCCTCGAACCGTCCGATGATAAATAGGTCAGCCATGCCATAGAGCGTTTGAAGAAAATACGAGAGCAGATACGGCAATGAGAATAATACAACATTTTTGAACACACTGCCGGTAGTAAGGTTCTTTTCCATATTGCCTAATCCTTCTTTTTTGTTAAACTACCAATATTATAATATCTACAACAGATGTAGAGTCAAGCGTTTTTTCTCATTTTGTAGTACCGTTCAAATGACTTTTTGTAAGTTTATTTTTTCCACGCAAATTCTTGAGAATATCTCGTGTTTCCATGTCTGTCCCTCCTAAGGAATATGTTATTATTTATTATAAAACTGCAAACCTTATTTTAACAAGCAACTCGCTGTTGCTATGGAATAGTGGATGCTATCAAATTCTTGCGTGTTTCTTTATGGCACATGAGCATTGTTGCAGGGCTTGTCGGCCATCACATCGAACCCAGCCGCCGCAGTGGCATCCGGACAACTGCAAAGCAAAGAGAGGCCGTGGTCAAACAGGGGAGCCAGACGGATCGTCTTCTTTCGGCTGTTGCGCAGTACCTCGATATTCGCACCGTGGCGGTCCCGGTTCAGAATTAGGTAATCTACAACGAGCATCTGATAAACATAGTCTTCCCACCCCATACGGATGCAGAAATCCAAGGCGGATTCATCCGGCAAAGCCTCCAGTTCCTTATAGGCATCCAAAGCGGTCTTGGACTCGCTCTTCGCTTTGAAATCTTCCGAGGCGCAGAGATAAACTTCATGCGCCTTGCCGTCTATGACCACATCTGCGTGAATCAGCTGGTACGCTAAGTGCGGAATTCCCCGTATCGTCAGCAGCCGGTCAACGATCAGCTCGTTCACGCACTCATGCCCGATGACTCCACGCGCTTTATCAAAGTTTGAAAGCCGTTCTTCATAAGAGTACATATGTTTACCTCCTTGCAGAGGTCCAACTTTTCGTCCGCAGCCCCAGATGAGCAGCTATGAATTTGCTCGTTTTATGGAAACGGCAGATGGAAAGTCCCGCAAGGAGAATATCGCTAGGGTTCCCGGCGGCGAGTCCGGCGAACCGATCATCTATATGTTCACGTCCTATTAGGAAAACACGCTGACACAGGAATGTAGTGCGAAATCAAACCGCCCATGCAGGGGATTCAGCGGTATTGACGTCGATGTACTCCGCGATGCGGCGAAGCTGATCGGCAAACTTGAACTTGACGCTGATATTGCCATTTTCATAGACCTTGATATGATCCACCAGCTCGATCAGCAACTCACGGGACAGGGCATCGATATTCTGATACTTTTTTGAAAGCGACCAGCGCAGGGGGTTCCTTGTCAACGCCGTTTGCCAGCTCCGCACGTTCAGCGGTTAGTCTGGCCAGCACATCGGACACCTCATTGATTTGGCGGTCATAAGTGGCCTTCATATCCCGGTATTCCTGCTGCGTGATCTCCCCGTCTTTCCAGTCCTGATAAAGAGACTGTTTATAACGGGTCACTTTGGCAAGCTCACGTTCTTTTGCATGAATCGTATCGTCCAGTCGGAAAGACTGTTTTTTTTTTTTTGATAGGGGCTGAATTGATTTGGGCGATGACTTCTGAATAGGAGACAGCAAGATGCACCTGCTGCCGGATGGCGTACAACACGGCGGCCTCCAACCGGGCATGACTGATAGAGTGCATTGTGCAGGCATTTCTTGAACGGCTCTTATAGGTAGCGCAGGCGTAATACACGTTGTTCTTGCCGGAACAGCGGGTAACGGCTCTGCCGCAGTCGGCACATTTGAGAAAACCGCTGAACAGGTGGACGGTGCGCCCCTGTGGCGATGTTCGGGTATCCCGAAGCAGCAATTCCTGCACCTTCTCAAAAGTGGCCTTGTCGATAATGGCCTCGTGGGTATCAGCTACCCGTACCCATTCCTCTTCAGGCACCGTCTCGATCTGGTGTACCTTGTAGCTTTTTACACGAAACCGCCCCTGCACCAGATCACCGGTATACATGGGATTGGTGAGAATCGTATGGATCATGCGTCCCGACCAAAGGGTGTTGCCGTCCGGCTTGTTGGGTAACCGTCATGCCCTTTTCCAACTTGTAGACCGAGGGGCTGGGAATACCGTGCTCGTTCAGATAGAAACTGATACCCCGTTTCGATGTTCCCTTGAGTAGCAAAGAGAAAATGAGCCGGACAATCTCGGCGGCATCGGGGTCGATAACAAGGTGGTGACGGTCTTTTGCATCTTTGACATACCCAAAAGGTGGGTTGGAGCCAATATACTGCCCGTTGCGCCGCTTGTAGTCAAATACTGGCGGATTTTCTTTGAGGTCTGGTAGCAGTATTGATCGTTCATTACATTCGTAATGGGGACGATAATGCTGGAAACGCTATCCGGGTCCTTGTAACTGTCTACGTTTTCCGCGAGGCTGATAAATCGGACACCCATCTGCACAAAACAGGTTGTCGATCAGACTACCCGCGTCGCTGTAGTTGCGGGCAAAGCGGGGAAAGGTCTTTTACCACAACACAGTCTATCTTGCGGCTCATTACGTCGGCCAGAAGTTGTTGGAACGCCTCCCGGTCGAATCTGTCCCGGTGTGGCCGTCATCCACATATTCAGTGATGCTTTCAAATTCCTCCTGATATTTGCGGTAGAAGTCATTGAGCAGGTCCCGCTGGTTTTTGACGCTGTTGCTGTCATCCTTGCCATTGAGGGCTTTTTTCAGATCTTCCTTGGAAAGACGGATGTAACCGCCCATTTTCCAGCGGCGGGAAAAGGTGTAAGCCGGGGAAAGAACCTGCTGATACTCTCTGTTTTTTGTGCGTGCCATTGTTCCTCCTTCCCTATCACATTACACCTATATTATACCTCTGTTCGGGTGGGACAACAACGATGCCTTTGAAAGTCCCGCCTCGGGACAAAGTGTCTCGAAGCGGCAGGCAGGAACGATATTATCGCCCGCTTTTAATACGGAGAAGAAACGCTGCCAATGTGTCCTGTAGGGATGGCCCATCCTCTGAAAATTCAATCTTAACGCCGACACCGCCGACGCAGAAGCAGTAGGGATTGATTCCTGCCTGTACCAAACAGGACACGCGGTCTCTTTGGGGCAGGGCAGCGTTGAGCGCCACGCTACCCGCGTCCGGCAGCATGGCCGGATCTACCGCGCCAATATCTACACTTTGCAGCCTGTCCAATTCGCGGATAGTGAGCCTCATGGCGAAACACTCCTCATGTAGTTAAGACGCAAAAGAGCGCCGCCGCTGGCGGCGCTCTTCGCGCTTGACCTGCTTCGGGACAAAGTGTCTCGAAGTCCTATGGTGATTGATGGGAGCGCCGCGCTCATTTTTCGGCCCGTCATAAGACAGCAATTCATAGCCCGGCGCTCCCGGCACAGCAGGCGGCGGCAGCCTGCACAGTGGGCGGGCCACGCTGCTGCTTTGCTGCGGAGAGGTTAAAAAGTTCCTCTCATATACCAAGGACAAAAACCGGCCAAAAGGAGACCCTAATCACAAAACTTTTTCAAATATTTTTTCATAGCCGTTTTCCCGCGTTTTTACGGAGCGCCGGACAGCACTCCGGTCCGCGCCCTGTTCCTTCGCAATCCGGGTGTAGCTCTTACCGAGAATGAGATGAGCCTCCACCCGGACGCCCTGCACCTCCGGCAGAGAGTTCAGCGCGTTCCAGAGATGGAAGAACAGTTCCTTGCGCTCCAGCAACTCCTGCGGGGACGGTTCATGCTGACAGGCGGAATATTCGATCCCATCGTCGCAGTCGAGGGAATACTGCGCTTTGTTACGCATTACCTTCCGCTGATAGGCTGCCTCATAAAGCTTGTCCGCCTTCAGCGCGGCGGCCACTTCCTCAGAAACCTCTATGTACTCGTCATGGGTGTACCACGGATAAAAAAGTCTTTCAGATTGATGGTTGTCATTTGTAATTCCTCCGTTCAGATTTTTTGTGTCTGCGGTCTGAATGGAGGAATAATGAAGATCGGCAGCGGGGCTGCCAACTTCAGGGACAAAGTGTCTCGAAGCAGAGGACCTGCGCAGGGGTTATAACCTTGTTAGCAGCACCTCTTTAGGTCCCCTTCCGTTTCTCTTGCAGGAATCGGCAAAATTCGCATGGAACAGCAAACCGCCCGAATCGGGGTGATAACCTCGGTTCGGGCGGTCCAGCATTTTGATATTGATGTTCTATCCGTTAGCATTTTCGCACTCCCTTCTGGACGTGCGGAGACGCTTGCAAGAAAGGCTGCGCTATTTGAAAACATTTGCTTCGTTTGCTGTCGTCCGCACGGATGCATGAGTAAACGGCGTGATGTTTTCGGATGATGCCCTATCAGGACAGTTCGGGATTCTCCGCCAAGGGACACTGTGAACTCCTGCGCCGCAGCGCCCTCCGGCAGCAGCTTCGCCATGACCACCAGCCGCTGATTGCCGCTGTTGGCCTTGTCATACTTCCGGCAACAGGTGGAGAGGGTCAGAACAGTATCTTCCTCGGAGAAGGTCACGCCATCAAAGTCAAGCCAGTTTTTCCGCGCAATCGTCTCAAAGAAGCTGGTCAGATCATCTCCCGTGGGATCAGGCGCAATATAGTCAAAACCAATATCCGTGACGAACAGAGCGGTGATCTGAAAGATCATGTCCTCACCATCCACAGAGAGATAGATATACGGATGCTCCTTTACAAAGTCTGCGTCCATATAACGGTAGAGCTTGGTGAACCGCACACCGTCCGGGTCGCAGTTGCTGGCGGAGTGACCGAAAATGGTGGTGTTTTTGTCCAGCTTATCCCTGCCGCCGATTTCGTTTTCACAATGGGCATAATAACAGCCCCACATGGCGTACTCACCGTTTTCATCCAGCTTTAGGTAATAGCCGTTGTCCTCCGCCTGCATCACAGGGTCGTCCACCTCCGCACCGGGGATATACAGCCACGCTACGGTGTCGGGATTCTTCGCTCTGGCTTCCGCCAACTCTGTCTGCCTGTCCACCGAGGGGATAACTTCGCCCGCGAGAGGCGCTGATGGCTGAGGCGCAGATGTGCCGGAAGGCGTTCTGTCGGGAATGTCGATAGGCTCCGTCCCTTTCTGATAGCAGCCCCTGACTGCCGTGGTCATAGCAACGAGAAGGACAACTATGCAGATGATCGGACGAATGATTCTTGTGATTCTTTTCATAATGCTGTCTCCTTGCCGCGCTTGGATAGCGGCGCAGCTCAAAATGTCATTGATTTGTTTCTCGTAGCGAAAAGGAACAGCGCAGCGTCAAGGCGAAAAGACCCGTCCGCTGCGCTGCCCATTGTTCGCTTATAAGGTCATGTCAGCGGCTTTGCTGCTTGGCCGTATGTCAGCCGCTTACTTCTTGCAGCGCCAGAGGAAGGTCACGATCTGCGCTCTGGTGCAATCCGCGTCGGGGCTGAATGTGGTGTTGGTGGTTCCCCTGGTGATGTTCTCCTTGACTGCCCACAATACCGCATCAGCATAGTAGGCGGTGGACTTCACATCGGCAAAGGGATTGGCTGTGCCCGCTGCCGGGGACTTCTCAGAACGCCACAGGAAGGTGACGATCTGCGCACGGGAGCAGGTGGCCCCGGGGCTGAACCTGGTGTCGCTGGTGCCCTTGGTGATGCCGTTCTCCACGGCCCACAGCACCGCGTCATAGTAGTAGCTGCCCGCCGGAACGTCGGTGAAGGGCATGGTGCTGGTTTTAGAGGCGGGGCTTCCAGCGGCGCGCCACAGGAAGGTCACGGCCTGCGCACGGGTGCAGATGCCGTCCGGGGAGAAATGGGTATCATCGGTTCCCTTGGTGATGCCGTTTTCCACTGCCCAATCCACGGCGTCCTCATAATAGCTGCCGGTGGCTACATCCACAAACACGCCGGTCTGGGGGTTGCCGTTGGCTTTCATAAAGATGACCTCGATGGTATGGGTTCTGCTGACATTCTCAAAGGCGTAGGAATTCGCCGCGCCAATGCTCTTGCCGTCAATCTTGACGTTGGCGACAGCATAGCCCTTGTCCGTTGTGATGGTGAAGGTTTTATCTCTGCCCTCACGGACGCTGACATTGCCGCTTGGCGTGATGGAGCCGCCCGTCCCGGCAGTCGCCTTGATGGTGTAGTAGCTGTAATTGCTGCCGGAAGATTGCCGCTTGGGAATCACCGTCTCGGCTTGGTAATTTCTTTCGTGGCGGCGTTGTCGGAAAAATACTTGCCGCAGGCTTTGCAGTACCAGTATTCAATGTTGCCTTCTTTACTGGTGGTAGCGTCCTTGGCCTCCACATGGTTCAGCTTGTCGCCATGATGATTGGGATTGGTATCGCCGTATTCCGCACCACAACCGGCACACTTGGCCTTTTGCCTTGCAGGTGGCCGTGCCGCCGGAGCAGTTTTGTGTTCCACGACATTGCAGGTGCAGCGGCGGCTGTGGGTGCCGTCGCCGTTCGATGTCCACACACTCCAATCGTGGGTATGTTTGTCACCGGTCTGGGTCTTGAACACCGGCAGGGTCTTATCCGCTGCGGCCAGATACTGGCACTGGCTGTTCCATGGGTGTTCGCTGTCAGCGCGGCTATTGATGAGCAGCGCCAGCACCGTGCCGTTGCCAAGCTGCGCGGCAGTCTTGGGGCCGGTGGCTTCATCCACTGTGCCGCCATCGGGCCAGACAGCCTTTTTCAGCTGGGAATCCAGATAATAGCAGTTTGCTACGGTGCCCTTGGTTATGCCGACAACACCGCCGATATAGCTTTGTTCCTGTCCCTGTCGTCGACGTCAGCGTGCCTACGCTGTAGCAGTTGGATACGGTGGTGTCGGAATAGTAGATTTTGCCCATGATACCGCCTACCATGGCGATATAGCTATCGCTGTTGCCGGTATACTCGACCGTTACTGCGCCCACATTGTAGCAGTCAGATACGGTATTGTGCGCAGAGAGGTCTTTTGCCCGCAATACCACCGGCGGTGCCCCTCTCTCAGTTTGTCGCCGGTAACATTGATCTCGCCAGTGTTGTAACAGTTTATGACGGTCGCATTTCCATACAGGATGCCTACAATACCGGCAGCCACACTGCCGAAGTTGTTGCTGCCTCTCGCCTCGACAACGCCGGTATTGACGCAGCCCGCAATGGTGGTGTCTGCGGCACTCCCTACGATACCACCAGCGTACAGGAAGCTGCCGCTGTCGACGCCGTATTCACTTACAACATGGCAGTCATTCCGGCAATTCTCAATGGTTGAGTTCGCGCTGGCATCGCCCGCGATACCGCTGACAAAGTCGCAGCCCTGTACATAGCCATCTACCGTCAGATTCCGGACGGCAGCGCCCTTCAGACCACCAAACAGGCCGACGGCGACATCGGGCAAATTGACAACATACAGACCCTTAATGGCATAATGCTTTCCGTCAAAGGTGCCGGTATAGGGGGTATTATTGCCGTCGTCCGTATACTTGCCGATGGGTGTCCATTCCTCAGCGGACTTGCCGCTGGGGCCGGGGGTGTAGCTGCCGTCCTCGGCAAAGGTACCATCGTTGAGAACGATGTCGTTCGTCAGCACAGCCCACGCGCCACGGTTCTGCGTCTGGCCAGCCGTACCATTGACAATATCCCGGAACAGCTTCAACTGGTCGGCGGTGCTGATTTGATAGGGGTCTGTCTCCGTGCCGCTGCCGGTCATCGGGGTGTTAAATGTGCCGCCTTTGATGATACCGCTGCCGGAGACTGTGTTGTTAAAGACGCCGCCGGTGATGGTTCCGTTGTTGGTCACCTCACCGTTGAATGTGCCGCTTTCGATGGTGCTGCCGGGGGTAACGGTCACTTTGCCATTGAACACAGTCCCGCCGGAGCCTGTAATGGTACAGGGACCGTCTTCTGTATCTCCCAGCACGACGTCGCCGTCAACCGAGCCGCTGTTGGCATAAAGAATCCCATAGCCAGATTGCTGAGAGCCGGTGATGTATAGTCCGCTTCCGTTTGCCGCAGCACAGCCGGCAATGCTCGCACTGCCTTTCAAGGTGATCTCCCTCACATAAGAGGCGCGCACACCGCCGCCATAGGCTTCGCCGGAGTTGGCGGAATTTTTCGCCGTGCAATTTTGAATCACGGCGCTGCCGGACAGGGTGAATTTCGTATTGTTTGCGAGATAGACGCCCCCGCCCTCGCCCCTGCCCCTGGAAGAATTGGAGATTGCCTGACAGTTTTCGATTTTTGCCTTCTCAGACATCACAAAGCTGCTGCTGCTGCTGACATATACGCCTCCGCCGTTGGAAGAATAGGAGATTGCCTGACAGCCTTCGATTTTTGCCGTATCAGACATTTCAAAGCTGCCGTTGACATATACGCCTCCGCCGCAAACATATTGGGTCGCGCTTTCGGCGGCGCAGCTGCGAATGACCGCCTGACCTGACATTTTGAACGTGCCGTAAGCACAAACACCGCCGCCGATGTCGGAGGCGACGCAGCCGGTGATGCTGCCGCCGGACATAGAGAACTGAATCTGTTCGCCGTTTTGCCTCGGATAAATACATACACCGCCGCCGAACTCTGCGGAGCAGCCGATAATATTGCCGCCGGTCATGGTCAACTGCCCGCTGGGTGCGATATACACACCGCCGCCACAATTTACTGTGCTGCTGATGAGATGAAACGGATAGCCTTTACCGCCGGTGATGACGCCGCCGGTGACGGCCTCCTGTGCCGCTTGCATCGTCCAGCACCCACAGTTTGCCATTCGGCATGAATTTGTGCTCGGCGGCGGTGTTGCTGTCGGTCAGCGTCAGATTGCCGCTGCTCTCCACCTTGATAACACTGCCGCTGCCGGTCATTTGCAGCACCTTGCCGTTCAAGTCCAGCGTCACAGTGCGGTTGACGGTCAGCGTGGTGTCAATGTTAATGTCCGCCGCCAGCTTGACGGTGTCGAAATTAACATCAGCAATAGCTGCAGTCAGTTCTTCCGCGGTGCTGACTTCTGTTGCCGTCTCGCTCCCGCCAATTAACGCCGTCAAGGCTGTCTTCGGCTGGGGTCGGACACTTCCCCCTCCGGCTGCACTGCCGCATCGTCTGCGGGCTTGATGTATTTTGCGCAATTCTCCGCCGAAGCGCCCTCTACGCCGCAGATGGGACAATCTGCGTTCATTGCTTCTGCCGTGCAGGCTGTTTCACAGCTGCAAACAGGCGGTTCTTCCTCGCTGCCCTCAGCAAAGGCCGCTGTTGGCAGCATGGTCAGCATCATACAGCACATGAGCAGGATGCTGAGCAGTCGTTTTTTCATAGTCATTCCTCACTTTCTTCTCGCGCGTCGCCGTCCCCCGTGGAAGCGCGTTTTGGAGCAAGAGGGGATTGCATCGGGATATATCCCGATGCAAGGGAGTACTCCTTGCAATACATATTGGCTTCTATTTTTGTGCTGGCAGCGTGATCCCCGCAAGGGAAAACTCAAAGCGCATCGCCAGCGCACGGAACAGCTCCTGCATCACCTGTTCGGAGATCGTGCGGATATCCAGCCCTTCCACGAACCGGATCGCCTGTTCCGTTTCCTCCTTCGGGACGTTGTACGCCCGCAGACTCATGGTGAGAAACAGCCGCAGCTTCTTTTCCAGCGTCAGCTCCTCGTCGCAGGGTGGGCCATGTAGCCGCGCATGATACTGGCTGAGCCGATCTCCATGTCATAAAAATCTCGGGCGGTCAGCTCTGGCTGATACGGACCGAAGATCTGATACAGCTCCTTCGCCGTTTCCCGGAAGATAAATTCAGACGCTTCCTTCTGCGTGTAGGCTTCAATGTAGATCTCCCGCAGATTTTCGTTCAGCTCTGTCAGCGTCATCTGGATCGCCGTTTCGACCGCGTAGACACAGACCGGCGGCAGCTTCGCACCCGCCGCGCTTCGCGCCATGGCAAACTGGCTTTCAAACATGAACTCCACCAGTTCCGTCAATACGCCGTCCTTGGCGCGAAAAATGTTCTGGAACTGGCTGTAAGACACGCCGGCCTTTTCATTGATTTCCGCCAGCGTGGTCTGCTTGTAGCCCTTTTCCAAAAACAGCTTCACGCAAACGGTCAGGATCCGCTTCTTCGTGGGTAAGCTTGCGCTTGTGATGGCTATGGGGATCACTTCCTTTCCGCTGTGGTGTAAACACCATTAGTATAGCACAGAAAAGGGCTGGATGCAATAACAAAAAGAAAAAACGACCTGCATCTTTTCTTTTTAATGCCTGCAAAATCATGGTTTTCTCATCCATATCGTTTGTCATAAGTTTCCCATGATTCCATTTTACGATACGGTTTCGGAGGAAAGCGCCGCCTGTGAAAACGGCCGGGTTTCCGGGGGTGCGCACCACCGCGCCCATCAGTTCGGAGGTGTGCGCCAGCTCCGTCTCGGTGGCCCGCAATTCATCAGAGATCCGGTGAAAGCGGTCCACCGCTCCATCCGTTTTTGCACTCAGCGCGGCATAGTCCGTAAGCTGCCGCTCCCGGAGGAATTGCAGCGCGGCAGCCATCTGTTTTAGGTTGTAGACTTTGGCCCACCGTTCGTAGGCCGGGCCTTTTCCCTCCCGAAGCCGCTGCTCAATGTCCACGATCAGGCCCACGCGCCGGGACGCTGGGGCGGCATCCTCCGCAGCCGGGATCGAACGCTCCCCGGCGATGACGGCCTTGATGTCCTCTGGATCGTAACCGTCCCCGAGGGTGGAAGCCCGCAGCCGGGTCGGTTTTTCCTGTCCCGGCACAAGAAAGGAGATCGCGTCGCCCCGTCCCCGCCTGACCGCATAGCCTGCCTCCTCCATGAGCCGCAGGAAGTCGGCAAAATCGGCGGGGCGCTTTTGCAAGGGCTTCTCCAATGGCAGCCTTGAGCCGCACCTTGGCAGAGGGGCTGGCGCCCGGCCCCAGCCATTGACCATAATGCAGAAAGTGGCCCTTGCTGTGGAGCTTGGGATCGGTGATGACGGAGAGATCGTTTTCCAGACATACACGGTCGGAGAGCCGACGCAGGGCGCTGGCCGAGCGCCAGAAATCCCTTGTATTTCCGGGTGCAGTCCAGCGAGGTCGAATTGTAATAAATGTGATTGTGAATGCGCCCTGTCGGTGTGGGTGACAACGAAAAGGCGTGTTTCCCCTTCCAGCGTCCAGCGCATAGCCGTTTCATAGCCCACCCGGTTTGCCTCCTCCGGGGTGATCTCCCCGGACGGAAGGACTGGCGGATCTGATAGCACAGCACATCCGCATCCCGCCGCTGCTCCCGGCCCGTGGCGGCCTTGTACTTCGCCTTGGCAAGCAGGAACTCCGCATCAGCGGTCTGCGGGTCGCACTCATAGGCGGAGATCAGTTCCCCGCTTTCCGGTTTTCTCCGGCTTTGTCCATAGTCGAAACGGTCTTTCAGAGACTGCGCTATGGTTTCGCCTCTGCTGATATGATGGGCTTTGAGAAATGTGGTCGCCGTAAGATCACCTCCTCCACGGCAAAGGAAAGGCGGCTGCCGAAGCAGCCGCCGCAGCTTTGGGACACTTTGGGGCTGTTGACAAAGTGCCTGATCATTTATTACAAGTGGAAAAATGGCAGTAAAAAAGACGCCCATCGGCGTCATCCCATACATCTTATCATCCTTTTTAAGTTCAAAGCGGTCGCCGAGAGGAGGCAGTGGTCCTCCGCTGCCTCTAATCCACGCCGCAAGACACGAGTTAAATTATGGCCCCCACTTTTGTGCGGCAAAGGTGCCCTCGCACCAGATCTGCCGCTTGCGCAGCGCAGCCAGATAGTCCGGCTCGTTTTGCCGGGCGAGATGCCGTCGGACTGTGGGACGGAAGTAGGTGTCCAGCAGCTTTCGCACACTGCGTTTATCATTTTCCCTCAAACATTTCTCTCGGAAAGGACAGCTCTGGCAGTCTCCGCAGTCCGCCCAATATTCCCAGTACACACCACTGGCGCTGCGGTGCAGCCCCTTCACGCGAAGCTCTTTCCCATTGGGGCATTGATAAACATCGTTCTCCTCATCATAAGAAAAGGCATCCCGTTTGAATTCCACCTTGGTCCTATCGGCAATGGGCTGCGGCCTGACATAAAAAGAGATTCCCTGCTCCTCCAGCACACGATGAGCAAGAGGAAAATCGTAAGCGGCGTCCGCTGTGGCCGCCTGAATGGGGAGAACATCCCGATGGATCTGCTCCAGGTGGTCCAGATATGGCACGGAATCATGCACATCTCCCGGTGTCACTGTCACGCCCAGGATTACACCGTGGTCCGTGTCCAAGGTCTGGTGGCTCAGGTAGTACTGGCCCTCCGGTTTCCCCGGTCGTTTCATGTGGCCTGCCTCCGGATCCGTCCGGCTCACGCGCTTGTGGCTGCGGCGGCTGTCCCGCTTGATCTGCTTTGTCCGCTTCTTCCGGCGGTGTCCAGTCCTTTTCTCCAGTGCCTGCAGTCCTTCTTCCTCGTAGGCGTCCAGTCGTTCCCAGTATGCTCCCGGTTCCGACCGCATTTCCACCAGATGCTCCGACACCCTGGAGGCATTGGCCTTTACATGGGTGGAGTCAGTGGCCATCAGCTGCCCGCTGACCAGACCTTTCCCGATGCACTGACGCACCACTTCCTCAAACAGCCGGCGAAAAACCTTGCGGAAAGAAGGCTTGCGACGGCGCAGTTGAGAGATGGTGCTGTGATCCGGCACCCGGTCAAACAGATCCAGTCCCAGATACCACCGCAGGGCTACATCCGTCTGGATTCGCTGCTCAATCTGCCGTTCCGATGGAATTCCGTACAGGTATCCTACCAGCAGATACTTCACCAGCATCACCGGGGCGATGGGTGGGCGGCCATATCTGTGGCTGTACAAACAGGCTGTTTCTTCATGGATGAAGGACAAGTCCAGTGTGTCTTCCAATTTTCGCAGGAAATGTCCTTCTGGTACCAAATCTTCTATCGTTACCACGTGCAGCTTCAGTTGCATTCCCATCCCCTCTCCGCTCTTTCTCTCATTATATCATATTTCCAGCGCTAAGTGGGCTTAGTCAACAGCCCCAATCTGTCTCGAGGTTTACTTCTCCAGATCCGCTTTCTTTTCAGGCTTGCCCAGCTCGGGCGGCTGCTTGGCCTTCCAGTCATCCAGCAGAGAGATGATCTGCTCTTTCATCTTGGCAGGAGTGACCTCCTTGCCAAAATACTTCTCCAGTTCGGCCATAGAAATAATCACGCCGCGATCCTCCTTTTTCTTTTCAGATAAGATACCGTCGATCACATCGCCGTTGAGCTTGCCCGCCTGGTCCAGTTCCCGCAGCCTTTTCGCCTGTGCGTGGGAGGGCGAGGACTGCTCACCGTCGATAGACACGGCAATCAACCTCTGGTTTTTCGGTTTGATGTACGGAGATCTCCACGGCGGGCATGAAGCCCAGCTTTTTATCATCCACCTTGTTCAGCAGCTCCGGGACAAGGGGGAGTTGAGCCGGATATAACGCATGACCTTTTATAGTTCATGCCGTTATTTTCTCCCCACGATCTCAACGGAGCGTTTGCCGATGTCGCCGGGGGCTACATTGTCCAGCCACCCGCCCTGGTGCTTGATGGCCTCCACTTCCAGATCCAGCAGCTTTGCCAGTTCGCTGGGCAGGGATCGCCGCGCTGCTTGTTGCTGTTTTTCATCTCGCGGACGGCCTCAATGTCGGTCATGTCCCGCACGATACAGGGCAGCTCGTCCAGACCGGCCAGCTCACTGCCGCGATGGCGGCGGTGGCCCGCCACGATCTCATAGCCGCTGCCGTCCTTTTTCCGGGCGGACGGTGGCGGGGGTCATAACGCCATGCTCCTTGATGGTACTGACCAAATCGGTCATGGCCGCGTTGTCCTCCACCTTGAACGGGTGGTCCCGGAAGGTATGGAACAGGTGCAGCTCGGAGAGCTTCAGATAGATGACCTTGCCCTCCTCCACAGGGCGTGGCGGGGGGCGTCGGCGCTGCCGGAGCCTGCTCCTGCGCGGGAGCAGCGGCGGAAATGCTTCCGCCCTTATCTGCGGTAGCTTTTTTCGCTGCCACTTCGGGACACTTTGTCTCGAGGTTTGGGCGGCGTGGCCTTGTCAGGGGCCGCCTTGTCAGCCTTGGGTGGGCGGCCCCTGCGGGGCGTCGCCGCCTTCGTGTCCTTGTCCTCGGACACAGCCTTTTCCTTCGGGGGACGGCCCCGGCTTGGGCTGCTCGGGTTCTGGCTTGGTTTTTTCCTCTTTGCCGCCTTCAGCCGATGGTTCAGGCGGCGATTCCTGTTCCACCTTTTCACGGGCGGCATCGCGGCGCTCCTTCAATAACTCGTCGATCTTTTCAAAAGAAATCACCACGTCGCCGGGGTACGGCTGGGCAGGGCCGTCATGCACCGGCTGGGAAATATCGCCCGACAAGTCCGGGGCAGGGGCACCGGGGACGTCAAGCGTACTGGCCTCCGGTGCCGCCTGCGGCTCTGACTCCAGAGGGCGCTTTTCTTCTGCCATTTGCTAACCTCCTTAAATTTCATCGTTTTGCACAAAGTTTTCTCCGAAAATTTTGCTATTATTTTTTGAAAATTTTCGCCTCCTTTTCGGGCCATCCACAAAAAAGCCGCCCGTTTTTATGGTTCCTAATAAGTTGACAGTCAAACCGCAAAAGAGTGGAAGCGTGAAAACAACAGGGCCTGTTATTTACAGAAAACCATGAATGCGTTGGGCATCGAGGTAATCTCCTACAATGTTTCTCCTAACACTGAGGATTGGGAAGTAACTGGAGAGGCCTTGCTGGAGAACCCGGATTGCCATGTGGAGGACGATGTCCTTCGCAGCATTCTCACAGAGAATATGCTCGATGCAATGTGCCATTTGTCGGAGATTGAGCAGAAAGTAATCACCCGTCTGTATTTATCAGAGGATCCTATGACCGAGCACGAGTTTGAAAAAAAGGCTTTCGGTGTCAAGAGGTGTACGGTCCACTATTACAAAGGAAATGCGTTAGAGAAGCTCAGAGAAATGCTGCGTGAAAATGTTTAAGGCAGTTACTAACAATTCACGGAAAAATTCAGCAACTGGTTCGTAGAGGGACTGTTTTCATTATAGAACAGGAGCAACAATCAAAGAAAACAGGTTCTATCTGTCTACATACGCACGGAACACACGCATAAATTGAAGCAGGAAACGCTCCGGAAAGGAGGGCAGCCATGGACGTATTTTGATTTTCCCCAAGTCACAGCAGGCACAAAGGAGCTGGGGCAACAGCTTGCAAAATTTCAGGCGGATCAGGCGCGGAAATCCATCCAAAAGCTGCCCTGTTCCACGGAGCAGAAGCTGGAACTGGTGGACGCAGCGGTGAAGCATCTGAAAGCGCAGCAATAATACATAGCAAACGAGCAGACCGGCATTCAACGCCGGTCTGCTCGTTTTTTCATATGGATCGTTATTGTTTTTCTTCTTTCAGAAGTCTCTTGAACAGCGTGGGATAATTGCTTGCGCTGTGGGCGATATGATAGACATAGACCATTTCAGCAATCAGCCGGTACACGCAGATATACTTTCCGGCGATCACATATCGGTATCCGCCGTTTCGCAGTTCTTTATCCTGCGGGATATGGCCGGACAGCGGAAACAGCTCCAGCCGGGAAAGCGTATCTAAAATCAGATTGGTAATGTTTCTCGCTGAGTTTGCTCCTACAAGGTTCAAGTGAAGCCGCGCGATTTCTTCAAGCTCCCACTGAACGCAAGATCAGTCACGCCGATAGATTACCTCCAACCGTTTTCTGGATTCCTCCAACGTGTAGGCAGGTGCGCCGGAAAGCCGAGCGGCCTCCGCTGCCTCCAGCTTTGCGCGCAGCTTTAAGGTTTCTTCATGCTGTTCGGCTTTTTCATGCGCCAGATCAGAGATCATGCTGTAGTCGTTACACCGTGCAGTCGAAGATTTGATAATCATGGGTCTGTATCTCCTGAATGATTCTATCGGAATTATCCGCAACTTTCAAGGCTATGTTTGAAATACTTCTCCCATGTGGATTTGAATATCTGCTTGCGGTTTTGTTCCCACTGCTTGAGACTGCCAAGGCTGACGTCCAGCTTGTCCGCATATTCTTTCTGCGTCAACCCCAGTTTCATTCGAATTGCCTTAATCTGTTTGCCCTGACCATTTCACAGAAATAGATTGTAGTCATCCAGAAGGCTTTCGACCGGAACCTCAAAGAGCTGAGCAATTCGTTCCATATGCTCCAGCGGGTAGAGGTCTTTGCCGTATTCTTCGTAGTGGACATAAGTGCTCCGGTCTATCCCGGCGTAGTCTGCTACGTCTCTGCCGCAGGCCTTTCTGGTATCGAAGCCAACGAAGCTTGTCCGGCATTTCGGTGATTTCGGAGAAGTCCGAGAACTGCAAATTGAACTTTTCCTGCGTCCTGAAACTTGTGCGGCAGCACCACTGGAAACTGAAGAATTTGCAGCGGGGCTACTTTTTACTGCACCTGATACATTGGAAATCAGAATATAGCAGCTGACTTCCACTCGCGCCAGCAGGTGCCATTTTGCCTCAAAAGGCACCCGTTCCGCCACCTCAATCGCCGATTGTTCCGCTGCGATAGTATAGCATTTACCATCCATCCGCACAAATAGCAAGCGAAGCAGATCTTCAGTGTTCAATTTTATATCGACCATATTTTCTACCAGCAAAGTTGCGCCAAAAATTCACTTTTCTTACCGCAAAACTGAATTGTTTAACTGAAAGGCTAAAACAACCTTAAAATAAACAATTAGGAGTTTAACAAATGGACTATTTCGCTCAAATTGAACTCGGGCTGCGCATCAAAAAATGTTGCGTACGGAAAAAAAGGGTTAACCCAGGAAAAGCTAGCCGAAGCTTTAGGAGTCAGTCTCGAACATATTGGAAAAATTGAACGTGGGAAGCGTACACCATCTCTTGATCTGGTTATTGCCATGTCCAAGTTCTTCCATACAAGCACAGATTATATTCTTCTTGCCAATTGTAGAACAACTGAACTCGGGTAATCCGTACTCCCTGTACCTGTTACTTCCTTCGCAATTTATTATGTAAGGATCATTAATCCTTACATGTTCTTTGACAAGTCAATATCAGAGTCAATCAAGTCCAACCCGTGTTGGGGAGCTACATCAGCGACCGATCGCCACGATTGCCAACTGGCAAGAGCGTGACTTCGCTGCAAGTATCGGAGCGAGCGATATTCAGCAACGATCCTTCACGTTTTTAAAGATACTTCCGTACGAGGCTTCACGCGAAAGTGAAGGGGTGAAATTCCCATGAGGTCGGTTATCGCAGCCGACCGCTTGATTGACTCCCTACAGGCTTAATGCCTGCGATCCTGAGGGGACGTCGAGGACTAATTCTCGGGAAACATAATTTTCAGCAATTTTAACGTATTCACCGTGGGTGGAAGTTTTTCTGCCCACGTTACATAGAGGTGTATTTTATGTTTAACTCAAAAATCTTGGAACTACCGCCGCGGTGACATTTATCTCGCCGATCTCGGTGCACATACTGGTCATATTCAGGGAGGCGCTCGCCCTGTTGTAGTTATTCAAAACGATTACGGCAACCGTTTTTCTTCCACGTTGATCGTCGTTCCTCTTACGACTGAAATCAAAAAACAGGCATGCCAACACACTACATCTTGCGGCATCAGCGCGGGTTGGACAAGCCATGCATGGCCTTTGGCCGAACAGATCCAGACAATACGTAAATCGCAAATCATCCGCTATTTGGGTCATGTGCGACCAATCCATATGTCGTGCATCGACCTGAGGCATTCGCGAGCATAGGCCTGCCGCCACAGCACATCATCCGCATCATACCACCTAACGAGCAAAAGGAGTAATTTTTTATGCAAAATATCGATAGTATCCCTATCAGCACCGACAAGCGTTGCTATACGGTCGCTGAGTTGCAGAAAATGCTGGGCATTAGCCGTGGAAGCGTCTATCAGCTGCTGAAAACCGGTCAGTTCCACTGGTTTAAAATCGGCACCGCAATCCGCATTTCCAAATTCAGCTTTGACGAATGGCTTAATGGCCAATCCTGCTGATGTCAAGGATGTCGCTCAACTGTTCGACATCCTAACAATGTCGCTATACATCAACTAAAAAATATAGCCAGGTCAAATGACCTGGCTACTATTTTCGAAGGAGAATCCCATGACAAAAAAGAAAGACTACAATGTCCGTCCCGGAGATGCAGCGCCTGCTTGGCCTGGGTAAAACCGATGCGTACTGGCTTGTTAAAAGCAATGCTTCGAGACCGTCGTCGTTGCCGGCAAAATGCGGGTTGTCATCGATAGTTTTGAGCACTGGTATGCAAATCAGGTCAAGCATTCTAAGGTCCACGGACCGCCGCCGGGCAAAGAACTTCGCGCAAAATCCTACTCTCCTGCAAGGAGCTTGCCGAGGAGCTAGGCGTAGCTCTCAGCACGATTTACGATATCATCAAGCGCTGTCACATCGAAACCTTTGAGGTCGATACCTGGATGCGTATCCCGAAGGATTCCTTTAGAGAATGGTATTCGGCGCAGCATAAGTACCGCACACGAGCCGACCGAGCACGAGATGCTGTTCTCGAAGCAGATACGCTGACCATGCCAGAGGTGGCCAGGCTTCTTCAAATTCCTCGCAAGGCTGTTTACCACATCCTCCTTTATGGCCCGGATCGAGACAAATTCGACTTTGTTTTTTATCGCCGGCCGTCGGCGCGTGACCAAAGAGAGTTTCGAGCGCTGGCATGCCGATCAGAGCAGGTTTTGCACCGAAATCGACAAAACAAAGTCGGTTTTTCGATGCAGAAAGCATCTGTCCTCCTGCACATTACATATAATGATGTCCGCCAAATGATTCAAAGCGGCGAACTCGCCGCGGAGAAATGCGGTGCAAAATATTTGATTTCGCGAGATGAAATCCAGTGGATTTTACTTCAACAGAAAAATAAACATGAAATTTGAGGTGAAAATAATGGCATCAATTGTTCACAGAAACAATCGTTTTCTTGTCGTGCATTATGAACACGACATATCCGGCAAGAACAAACAGAAGTGGGAGACGTACCGCACTCTTGCCGATGCAAAGCGCCGCAAGGCAGAGATCGAGCGTCGTCAGGAGCTCGGCGCTCTGGACGTCCCTACCTGCAAAACGGTGGCCGATCTGCTTAAAGAGTATGTCTCCCTTTACGGGACAACTACATGGTCGCTATCGGTCTATTCCTCAAACACGCGTTTGATACGGAATTACATCAATCCAGTCATCGGTAAGATGAATTTGTGTGAAATATCGCCGCGCATTCTCGAAAAATACTATCAGAAACTCCTGCAAACACCCGCCGTTTCCGCATCACGCAAAAACGTGGAACCAAAGATACGGGTCTCGTTCAGCCGGCGACAGTCCGCAAAGTCCACAGTTTGCTGCGGAGCGCCTTCAATCAAGCTGTCAAGTGGGAGCTTATGGAGAAAAATCCAGCTCTCCATGCCACTGTTCCTAAGGCTGTACCCCAAAAACGCGAGGTCTGGGATGCTGAGACGATTTTTCTCACACTCGATGTTTGTGATGATGCTCGTCTTAAGCTGGCTATCAACCTTTCTTTCGCGTGCAGCATGCGCATCGGTGAAATTCTCGGCCTCACTTGGGACTGCGTCGATATTTCTCCGAAAAGCATCGCAGGCGGAACAGCATCCATCATGATCACCAAAGAGCTCCAGCGTGTCGACAAGACGGCCATGAAGTCCCTCGAGCAAAAGGACGTCCTCTTCATCTTCCCTCAGAGCTCGAAGCGCAACACGAGCATGCTCGTTCTGAAAAAAAGCCCAAGACCGAATCCAGCGTCCGCAAGGTTTTCATTCCGGCGACCGTTGCCCATCAGCTTGAATCATGGAAGCGCGAGCAGGAACGCACCAAAGGAAGCTCTCGGGGGTGAGTACACCGACTACAACCTGGTCTCGCCAACGGCTTGGGTCATCCGATGGAGCGGACACGCATCGCTGCACTTTTGAACGCGTTGATTGAAAAAAAACGATCTGCCGAAGGTGGTTTTTCACTCCTTGCGCCACTCCAGCATCACTTACAAACTGCAGTTGACCGGCGGAGATATCAAGTCGGTCCAGGAGACTCCGGTCACGCGCAAGCCCAGATGGTAACCGACCAGTACGCCCACATCATGGACAAAAACCGAAAAAACAACGCCGCGCTGTTCGAAGAAGCTTTTACCGCGGCAAAGATCCGACTTCGCAAGAAGCATCCCCTACTGTTAACCCCACTCTCCCTTCCGGCATCGATCCGTCGCTTTTTGAAAAAATCTCCGATAATCCCGACCTGCTCAAAATTCTGAGTGCGATAGCCGGCAGTCTTTGATAACCTCCCCATCTAAGAGAGCACCCGTGATCAAGTGCTCTCTTTTCATTTGCTAATCGTTGTGGTATATTTAATATAGTATCGGGACAGTATTGCTGTGAAAAATCAACTCTGTTTTCATGTAAAAACGTCTAATATTGGCGCGCGAAAAAAATACGCATCTTCCCCCGTATTAGAAAACGTCTAATAAACGTCCAATTTGCCTGTATCTTCCATGAACCGTGGTGAACATACAGCGACTCTACATCACGGAAATTCACTCATCGACCCACTCCCATGAACTCGGGTGAACACGGGCGAAACCGGCGGGGGGCTTCTCCTAAGCGTGGGGCCGAGGGTTCGACTCCCCTCTGGGACGCCAGCCAGCAACGCCGAAAATCTTTATTTTTCGGCGTTGCATATAAAAAAGCTACGAAAAAATCTCTTTCACTGTATGAGATAAATTTGAATATTGGTATGTACATAGAGCGTCTATTTTTCCCGTATCGGGGATGGATAGGCGCTCTTTTATGCCCTAAAACCATGGGCAATTACAAGAAATCGGAGGCTGAGCGCTGATAAATGGATTGATTTTCCTCAAGGTTTAGAGTACAATAAAATTGTCGAAATTGCTCAAAACAGTTCAAGGAATAATACCTATTACGAATTACGATACCAAACAGGAGACTTCTTTCATGCTTAAACAAGGCCTTTACGAGCAAGTGGTGAATACCGAAATCAAAGATGAGCTGCGTCAGCTGCCGGAAGACAGCAAACACATCGAAAAAAATTGACGCAGCCGAGTCCTCCTCTGTCTTAACGCAGTACCTGTCCGAGGTCGTTCATAAAGGTCTTGACCGCATTGCCGGTGACGATATTTCTGCGCAGTTAAATCTGGTCAACAAAATCGTTGATCTGATTTCACAGGAGACAGCGCAGGACGACCTGCGCGATTTTACCGTGGACGATGAAGGCGAGCAGCTATTCGCATTGCTGTCCCGCGATGATCCTATGATGCGCATCGGCCGGAAAAAAGCAAAGGATCTCCCCGCCCTGAAACATCGATTGCTCAAAGCAGCTTATTTACCGGAGCGGTTCACGAGCCGCAGATGTTTTTCCGAGCTGAAGAAAGAAATCGCCTCCGCCGACCGCATTGATATGCTGGTTTCGTTTGTCAAATGGAGCGGCCTTCGTTTAATCATTGATGACCTTCAGCATTTTGCGGAACGCGGCGGCAGGCTCCGCGTTATTACGACAACATATATGGGCGCAACGGACGTGAAGGCGGTGGAGGCGCTTCGCAAGCTCCCCAACACGGAAATCCGTGTGTCCTACGATACCGAGCGTACCCGGCTTCATGCAAAGGCGTATATGTTCTATCGTGAAACCGGCTTTACCACGGCATACGTTGGTTCTTCCAACCTCTCCAATCCGGCTATGTCCAGCGGACTGGAATGGAATGTTAAGCTGACAACCAAGGATATGCTGCCGACCATTCAGAAGATGGAGGCAACCTTCGATAGTTATTGGAATACCGCCAGCTTTGAAGTCTATGAGGACGGGTGCAAAGAAAGGCTGGAGCGCGCACTGTCGACAAACGGCAAGGCCAATCCAACGAGCGAGATGCAGTTCGTTTTCGATATTCAGCCCCTACCCCTATCAGCAGGAGATTTTGGATCGCCTGCAGGCAGAGCGAGGTTCGCGGCTATTACCGCAATCTTGTCGTTGCTGCAACCGGTACCGGCAAACCTTAATCTCTGCCTTTGATTACCGACGGTTCTGCAAAGCCTTCTCCGGTTCGAAGCCTCGTCTGCTGTTTGTCGTTCATCGAGAGGAAATTCTGAAACAGAGCCGAAGCGCTTTCCGAGCTGTGTTAAAGGACCCAAATTTCGGAGAGCTTTTTGTGGGCAGCTTCAAGCCGAGCAGTCTGGAGCATCTATTTATTTCGGTGCAGACAGTAGCCTCCCAGAAGCTGTATGACGTTCTCCCGAAGGACTATTACGATTTCATCATTGTAGACGAGTTCCATCACGCAGCAGCGCCCACCTATCAAGGACTGCTGAACCACTTCAAGCCGAAAATATTATTGGTCTGACTGCAACGCCGGAACGTATGGATGGAAAAAAACGTTCTGGATTACTTCAACGGCCGCATTGCATCTGAAATCCGACTGCCGGAGGCGATCGAGCGCAAGCTGCTCTGCCCGTTCCAATACTTCGGCGTTTCCGATGATGTTGACCTGTCAATATTCGCTGGACGCGCGGCGGTTATGATAAAGCTGAGCTTAACAAGGTATTTTCTCTGAACCGTGCTGTCGCCGAAAAGCGCGCCGGCCATATTGTCAATTCTTCTATCGGTACGTAACCGACATCAATACGGTTCGCGGTCTTGGATTCTGCGTCTCTGTCGAGCATGCTGAATTCATGGAGGAATATTTCTCATCGAAGGGCATCCCTGCATGTCCCTTACAGCGAATTCAGCGATAAGGAACGAAATGAAGCCAGACAGCGTCTGGTCTCCGGCGAAATCCGCTTTATCTTTGTTGTAGATTTGTATAACGAGGGCGTTGATATTCCCGAAATTGACACCATTCTCTTTCTGCGCCCCTACCGAGTCGCTCACGATTTTCCTACAGCAGCTCGGCCGCGGTCTGCGCCTCTCGGAAGGAAAAAGAATGCCTGACCGTTTTGGTTTCATCGGTCAGGCAAACAAAAATACAATTTTGAAGAAAAGTTTGCTGCACTGCTCTCTCACAGCAATCACAGCATGCAGTACGAGGTGAAAAAGGGATTTGTATCACTGCCGAAGGGCTGCTATATCCAGCTGGAAAAGAAGGCTTCCGAAGTCATTCTGGCGAATATCCGCCGCTCCTTCGGTGACCGTGCCGGTCTGATTGCGCGTATCGAAACCTTCACACAGGACAGCGGCCTTCCCCTTTCCTTGAGGAATTTCATCGGCTACTATCACCTCGACCCGCGTTCTATCTACGGCAAGTTCTCCTTCTCCCGTCTCTGTGCAGATGCAGGCGTCTGCGACGATTTTGCCGAGCCTGCCGAAAGCATTCTGACAAAGGCGTTCAGCAAGCTGGTTGCCGTGGATTCCCGGCGCTGGATTAAGTTCCTGACGGATATTCTTCCGCGCTTCTCCTGTGAACTTGCGGCTTCGCTTTCCCGATTTTGAAAAGCGCATGCTGCAAATGTTTTACATCACCGTATTTCAGGAGGCGGCAGACTGGCGTTCCCATACTGCGCAAGCCAACATGCAGCTGCTCGCGGACAGCCCGATAATGATGCACGAACTGTATGCGCTTCTGGCACTCAATCTGGAGCGCATTGACTTCATCGATCAGCCTGTCCCGCTTGGCTTTGATTGTCCGCTGGATCTGCATTGCACCTATACCAGAGATCAAATTCTGATTGCAATGGACTACATGACGCCGAAAAATGTGCGGGAAGGTGTCAAATGGCTGCCGGACAAGCAGGTCGATGTGTTCTTTATCACGCTCAACAAGGCGGACAAGGACTACTCACCGACTACCATGTACAACGACTATTCGATCAACGAAAGCCTGTTCCATTGGCAAAGTCAGAGTACAACCTCCGATACAGCGAGCACCGGTCAGCGTTATATCAACCACCGGCAGCGCGGCAGCAAGGTCGTTCTCTTTGTGCGAGAGTTCAAGCAGGACAGCATTGGCGCTGCACCGTATACCTGTCTCGGAACAGCAGCCTATGTGAAGCATACCGGCAGCAGGCCGATGAATATTACATGGCATCTGGACCAGCCTATCCCGGCGAAGTATCTTCGCAAGACGAACAAGCTGGTAGTCGGATAAAGGAAGGCATTTTATGAAAACAATTCGAGTCGTCGCCGCAGTTATTCGCGATGGCGAAAAAGATCTTTGCCACCATGCGCGGCTACGGTGACTTTAAGGGTCTGTGGGGTTTCCCGGCGGAAAAATCGAGCCTGGCGAAACACCGCAGGAAGCCCTAAAAAGAGAAACCGGGAAGAACTGGCCTCCGAGGTTTCGGTTGGTGAGTTGATTGATACCGTCGAATTTGATTATCCGACCTTTCACCTTTCAATGGATTGCTTCTGGTGTCAGCTGATTCGCGGTGATCTTGAGCTGTTAGAGGCCGCTGAGGCGCGATGGCTGACCAAGAAACACTGAAAAGCGTGGGTGGCTTCCAGCTGATTCAGGGCTGATTAAAAAGATTGAGAAAGCGTGCGCTATAAGCAGTTCCTCGACGAGCGGCATTCCCTCTGCTTCATTCTAATGCAGCGCCTTTGTGGGACAGACCTTCGTACACTCGCAGCAGAGGATGCACTCCGTTCCGTTTTTCCGTCTGCGGGACTCCTTGTTGACCTCTACGTTCATGGGGCAGACACGCAGGCATTTCCCGCAGTGGATGCATTTGCTTTCATCGCAGTGGACGCGCAGCAGCGAAAAATAGCTCGCGGGCGCGAGGAACACCGTAATCAGGGCACAGATATTTGCAGAATGCGCGGTTATCCTTGAACGCAAAGGCGAGCGCAATGCCCGCGATATAGTAAAAGCGCATTTCCGCAAGGAACATCCGGAACATAATCTGCTCCAGATCGGCGGCCTTCATCAAAACAGCCCGGACACCAATGCCAGAGATAACGCAAACATCACATACCGCAGCATCCCCAGCTTTTTCACTCGCGGTTTCTGCGGCTGCCTGTAAGGTAGAAAGTCCAGCACCATAGCTGTCCAACAGGCATAGCCGCACCAGCCGCGCCCGAACAGCAGCGGGCCGAAGATTTTTGCCACCGCATAGTGGATGGTCGCCGCTTCAAAAGACACCGAGGAACAGATAGTACCAGAAGCCCTCGATCTGCATATTCTCGCGGGAGATCACGCCGAGATACAGCAGCATGTAGCATCCCACCGCCAGCTGCACAAAATGCCGGGCGTATCGTTTCCCGGCGGCGAACAGCGCCGTCCCTAATGCAAGACAGCAGCCTATGTAACTGAAATTCAGCAGATAAAACAGGTTGTCCCTGACAAGCCAAAAGCACGACCGCTACTGCTTTCAAACAGCAGGAGCAGCAGGATGGACGGCACATATTTGCGAAACCTGCCCCTGTTCTTCATTGTGACGCTCCTTTCTTTCCTGTTTCATGTACTTTCTATTTTAACGATGATGCGTAAAATTCGCAACCGTAATTCTGAAAAAATAACAGTCATACGGTCTGTTTTGCGGGAAACGCTCTATGCTATGGATTTCCCCGAAATTTCTGCTATAATAAAAACCAGTATCGTGTATTGCAAAGCAGATTCTCCCTATCCCCGACAGCAAGAAAGAAGAATGACCATGAAGCAGTCAACCGTATCCATGCGTATCCGTATCGAAAACCCTGTGCATCGGTATCATCTTTCTGTTTTCTCTGATGCTTTTTCGCGCTGAGCTTCTTCCACCGGTCTCTGCGGAGGCGGCAGTTCTGGTATCGACCGAAATGGGCTGGATGGTGCAGCGAGCGGTATCCGTTCTTCTGTTCTGTCTTGTCAGCCAGCTGAAAAGAGAAAACGCGCGGCATATGATATTACGCTGCTGCTTCTCCTGCTGAGCCTGCTGCGCGGTGTACGGCAGCTGACCCCGGCATCTGTTCTGATTTCTGTGATCGATCTGCTCCTGCTGGCCGCCTTTTTTTGCTTCCGCAGGGATTTCTGCTGCCCGGCCGCACCAAAGGACCAAAAACGCAGTCTGTATGTCCTTCTGCTGAGCGTGCTCGGCGTACTGGCCAACGCGGCGAAGAGGCGCGGTTTGCTCTGACGGATTACGAAATCAGCGGCAAAAAAGGGGCGCTAAATGCGCATGAACATCAACCATGCGACAAAAGCAGGCGTTACGGTATCCGAGTACAGGCCGCTGGAAAAACGCGATCCCGAGATCGAGCATGCGTTTGACCGCGTGACAGACGAATGGCTCGGCCAGAAAAAAAGCTCCCTGCTGGCCTTCACGATGGGTAAAGCCGGACTGGAAAACCCGATGGACAAGCGGTATTTTTACGCACGCGACAAGGATAATCAAATCGTCGCTTTTTATCGTTTTTGTTCCGTTTCTCGGAAAAGACGGCTACATGGCCGATGTTACCCGCCACGGTAATGGCGCTCCAGGCGGCGTCATGGAAACCATCATTTATGAAGCCTTTCAGGTATTCAAAAACGAGGGGATTCATTACGGCAGCCTTGGCGTTGCTCCGCTCGCCGGACTGGATGACGAAAAGGCAGAGCCGGTTGAAAAGCTCCTTCGCTTCGTATACGATCATCTGAATGAATGCTACGGCTTCAAAGATCTATACCGCGCAAAGGAAAAATACAGCCCGACCGAGTGGATCCCGGCTTACTATATCTATCTGCCAAAATTCCCCTCCCCGGATATGTTCTATGCGGTTGTGAAAATCCAGAACAATAACGTGATCCGCGAAGCTGTTCAGTCGTTCCTGCACAGGAAAGGCGGCCGAGACAAAAAGCAGAACTGAAAAAGATCGGCGAATGCCGTGAATATGTGCCAGCCGGAGCAGACTTATCCTCTGCTCCGGCTGTTTTCATGTCTTTTTCCGACCCATCCGAGCCGTCTTTCCTACCAGTTCATCTCGCCATCACCGCCCATGCGGCGCGTCATTTCCTCGATGCGCTCGATAGGAAACGGCGGCGCGCTCAGCGGACGCATGGCGATGCTCATCAGCTTCATCGGATTGTCGTCGGCCGCAATGCGGTTGGACGAAAGCCCGCCGCAGCGGCGGCAGCGGTGAATGATCGCCCATTCTCCGCCCCTGCGCACCCAGACCGCTGCCGGCTCCATAATGCCGCCGCAGTCGGATGCACGGTCGCCCGGCTCAATGTCAACATGCAGGCTGGACAGACAGTTCGGGCAGTGGTTGCGGTGATCGGTTCCGGCAGACTGCGGCGTGACGAGCCGTCCGCAGACACGGCAGGTAAAGCTGTCGCTGCAGGCGTGCGTCCTGTAATATCCCTTTTCAAAGGTTTTTCGTTTATTTTCTCGGTTCATTGTGATCTCCTCCGGTAGAATGCAGGTTTCTGCGGGAGGACAGGCGTTTGTGGATTTTCCGGCCCTCCCGGTCAGTCCACAAGCTCCAATGCAGCCGATCTGATCAGATTAAATTTCAAAAAGCATTTCCTTTCCAAATGATTTAAGCGTTCTTTTTTCCAACGCATCTATATCGCCGTGGCGGATCGCGTCAATGCTCCGCTTGATTTTCTCTCTATCCCAGTCCCACCAGCGCAGCGCCCCCAGACGCGCGATGGTTTCCTCGTCGAAGCGTTTTCGGATGGGTTTCGCAGGCAGGCCGCCGACGATCGTATACGGCGGCACATCCTTCGTCACGACCGCACGGCTGCCGATGATCGCGCCGTCTCCGATGGTGACACCGGCGAGAATGATAGCTTCATAGCCGATCCAGACATCGTTTCCGACCGCGATGTCACCCCTGCTGTCCCATGTTTCAGCGATGGACGCCGTATCCGTCGGCAGATCCCATTCCTCGAAAAACAGCGGGAACGTGTAGGTCGAAAGACTGTCCATCGCATGATTGGCGGCATTGAAAATGAATTTCGCACCGCAGGCGATCGAGCAGAACCTGCCGATCCTCAGTCTGTCATGATTGCACTCCGGATAATGATACAGCACGTTATTCCGTTCGAAATCGCGCGGATCGTTCACAAAATCATCGTAAACCGTATAATCCCCGACCTCGATGAACGGATTTTTCACCACATTCTTCAGATAGACCGTGCTGCGTCTCTGACTGCTCGGATAGATCTTCCATGCCGGTATCATCTCATCGTCCTCCCCTTTGTACCACGCGAGCACTGCGTGCAGATTTTCCACCCGCACCCGCTCGCCGCCGTTTGTCATCATGTCCAGCATATCGTCCTCTTTGGCGGTGCGGCCGGACTTTGACGCGAGCGCCTTCCCCGCCGTCTTGACCATGACCTCCATCATCAGCCGATACATGCCATGCAGCTTTTTACGTCGAAATTTCCCTGTAACTGGAACAGCGGCACGCTCTCCGGCAGCTTATTGCGCTCGCGCAGGATTTTTCCCTGTGCGCCCGGCTGCGCCATGCCCACCGCGCAGACCGCGCGGACGATGTACCGCTTCGCCGCTGCGGCGTACCCTTGACCATACCGGCCATCACCCAGCCGAGATAGATGACCTCGCTGTCTGCCGGTACTTTTCCCTTGCTTCATCGAGCGAATACGCCGCGAGACCGGTCTCCTTTGCAAGCATTTCCGCATACTGCGCCGCACTCCCGGTATTCGACGTATAAACGATCGCTTCCACTCAGCTCTCCCCTTTCATTTCCGTCTGCGCTTTTCTGCTTCGAGCTGCTCGATAAACGTTCGAATGTGCGTATCGAGCGCCTCGATGACCGATTTCCTGTCCTCGCTCATCATACACGCTGTACAGCAGAAACATCGGTCCATAAACCGCAGCGCGAGCTGCATTGCCTGTGCGTCCGAGTCCGCCATCTTCCGAAAGATCGCCGCCATATACTCCACCGGGCCTCCGGCGAGGTAATCGCGGTACAGCCGCCCCATTTCCGGGTCGCGGTACTGCTCGAGCGTCAGCATCCTGCGGAAGCGCGCCGGGAACTCCTCCTCGGTCCAGTGGCGAAACTGCGCGAGACTGTATGCGTAGATCTGTTCAGCTGGAATATGCTGATAGGCTTCAGCGAAGCCGTCTGGTTCGGTCTCGGGCATCTCGTATTCCTGCGCCCGCTCCAGATCCATGCGCTCCATCTGCGCGATGATGCAGTCCAGTATCTCCTGCTTGCCCGAAAAATGCTTGTACAGCGCAGCCTTGGTAAGGCCGACCTGCTGTGCGATGTCGTTCATCGAGGTCGCGAGATAGCCGCTCTGCGAAAACAGCGCGAGCGCAGTCTCAATGATACGCTTTTTGTCTCCCCTGCCATGTCATCCCCTCCAGAGTAACCATTCGGTAACTTCATTGTAGTGACCGATTGGTAACTTGTCAAGAGGATATTGAAAATTTCCGGTGTTTTTCCGAAGTCCTCTCCAAAATCCACCAGATTTTTCTATGCAAACATCTGACTTTATGGTAAAAAATCTGTATCATCCTGCCGCCGGACAGCCTTCTGCCCGCAGGCGGACAGCAAGGAGGGGCTGTCAATGATCTTGACAGCTGAAACTGAACCGGAAGCCCGTCTGAAGCATCAGCTTGACGATCTTGAACGCATGCTGCATCAGCTGACCGTGCTCGACCGCGCGGACGGCCCGGAGGAGCTGAACCGTGCGATCGACGAGCTGCTGTGCTGCATGGGCGACTACACGCACGCAGACCGCGCCTATCTCTTTGCCTTTCTTGAGAAGAACGGCATATACAGAAATACCAACGAATGGTGCGCCGAAGGTGTTATGCCGCAGATCGACAATCTGCAGGCCGTTCCCTTATACTGAAATGCCGGCCTGGCACGCATCCTTTTCTTTCCGGCCAGCTCATCATCATCCCCCTGATGTTTCCGCTGTGCGCGCGATCATGCCGGAAGCACTGTCCGAATGCTGCAAATAATGACAAGAAACGCCCGGAAATCTTGATTTGATCCGGGCGTTCTGTTATAATATCTCTTGCCGGAAGGACTGCCGCGCGGCGGTCCTTTCATGATTTTGCGGGACGAATACGCCCGTTTCCAGGGGGATATTGAACATGACTGCGGTTTTTGCGACAAAAATCTCCGCATTTGACCCGGAGAACATTTCGCAGCGCGTGCTGCTCACAAAGGAAAGGCTCTATGCGATCGACCAGCTGAACGGTGAAGGCCGCCAGCAGAGCTTCGCGGCGGCGCTGCTGCTTGAATATGTGATAAAGCGCCTGTTTCCCAAAGCGGAGCATCCGCTCGAGGTCGCGATCGCGCAGGGCGGCAAGCCGTACCTCGCCAAAGAACCGGACATCCACTTCAACCTGTCGCATTCGGGCGAATGGGCCGTCTGCGCCATCAGCAGCAGTCCGGTTGGCGTCGACATCCAGCACTGCGATGAGGGCCGGCGCGATGTAGCCAGCCGCTTTTTCCACCGCGAGGAGATCCGCTATCTGGACAGTCTGCCGCAGTTCCGCCGAGACGAGGGCTTTTACCGTCTCTGGACACTCAAGGAGAGCTTTGTCAAGGCGACCGGCCGTGGTCTCGACCTGCCGCTCCGCTCATTCTGGGTAGACATCCGTCGTGGCCGTCCGCAGATCGACTGCGGCAATATCGAGGGACAGTACAAGCTGTTCGAGCTGGATTTTCCGGCGGACAAAGCGTACAGGCTTGCCGTCTGCGTCAGGGATCTGAGCGAGAGCGAGCCGCATCTGATGATACTGTAAGAACACAATAAATTCAGGCGAGCACAGATTTACTCTGTGCTCGCCTGAGACTGTCGAAAAACTATCGTTTTTCCGACAATCTGTGTTTTGACTTCGCAAAACACGGACGTCCGAAAGTTCCCATACGGAAACTTTCTCCCTCTTAAAAGTATGAAAACCGAGGTACACGCCCCCGGTTTTCATGCGTTTGCGCAGCAAACGCTTTTGAATGCGCGCTGCCGCGCGACTGCTGTTTTGGCGTGAAAACAGACTTTATCGACAGACTGAGGCGAGCACAGATTTACTCTGTGCTCGCCTTTTTTGCGCCTTTTTGTACGCTACGCTGTCGCCCCACCGCAGCGCGGTCGGCATCAGAATGCGCGCCGGCTTATAGGTTCCCGTTTCAATGAACGAGGCAAGCTGCTCTACAGCGGCCTCGACCTGCCGGCTGCACCCGATGTCCACCGTCGTAAGTCTCGGCTCGGCAAGCTGACCGAGCTGATTAAAATCCACGCCAATGAGCGAAATATCCTCGGGCACGCGCACGCCTGCCCGCCGCAGCACCTTTGCAAGCGTCACCGCAAGCAGGTCGTTTCCGCAGAAGAACACCTCCGGCAGGCTTTTTATTCTGCTCCAGATGCCGCAGGATGCTGTTTTCCGTCTCCTCGCTGTCGATGCCCGGAAGCAGATCAAGCCATTCGTCTTCCTCCTGCACGGCAAGACCGGCGCGGTAGCAGGACTGCCGAAAACCGAAATACCGCTCAGAAAGGCCGCACTGAACAGCGGACTTCCGGCGAAGCCGATGCGTGTGAAGCCGCGCTCCATCAGTGCGTGAACGACCTGATGCGCCGCCATTTCGTTGTCCTCGGTGAAGGTGCAGACCGGCTCGCGGTAATAGCGTGCGCCGACCGATACGATCGGCAGACCGCACCGCCGCAGGCGGCTGAACAGCGTCTCGTCGATGTCGCCGAGCGTCAGGATCCCGCCGACGCCCGCCTCCTCAATGCGCCGCTGTGCGCCCTCCGGGTCATCGCGGAACTGCTCCGCCTCGGCCGTGACCACGCTGAATTCGTGCGCGGCCGCATAGCTCATAAAAATACGATTGAATTCGGTGTAGGAATAGCTGTCGCGTCTGTGCCGCTCTGCCGAGACCAGACACAGGCTCTGCTTGGTTGCGGCAGGCTTGAGCTGCCGACGGTAGCCCATCTCCTCCGCTGCCCTGCGGACGCGCTCCCGCGTCGGCGCGCTGATACCGCTCATGCCGCGCAGCACCATGGACACTGTGTTGATCGACACGCCTGTCCGCTCCGCAATCTGCTTGAGTGTTACTTTCATTTCTGCTCTTTCTCCGGTTTCTTTCTCTGCCCGCCATTTGCGTGCAGACCTTTTTCCATTACTCTAAAAGACATTATAACGCATATTTTTCAGAATGCAAACCTTTTTCGTAGGAATATTTTTCGCGTTTCGTCATATTTACCAAAATCATTTGCGCGGTGCTTGTCAATATGCTATAATTGTCAGAGCCATAAAAAAGGAGCTTCGCTTTATGACGATTTTCATCTGTCTGGATGACGCGGACGGTCTCGCGTTCAACCACCGCCGTCAGAGCCGCGACCGCATTCTCTGCGAGCACATCGCCGCGCTCTCACAAAAGGGCTTTTTACGCATGAATACCTCATCTTTCTCGCTTTTTCCGGGATAAACGCTCTGAATATCTGCGCTGAGGACGATTTCATGCAGCATGCACAGCCGGACGATTTCTGCTTTTTGAGTGCGCAGACCCACGCCGTATCTCGGCCTTGCCTCGTGCCTGACAGTGTTCCGCTGGAACCGCCGCTATCCCGCCGACCTGCATTTTTCCGTGCCGGAAGGCTGGAAAAAGGTGCGTGAAACCGAGTTCGAAGGCTCCTCCCACCCCACCATCACACAGGAGGATTATGTAAAATGCGAAAATTGACGCAAACGCTTGCGCTGCTTGTCTTAACGCTCAGTCTGCTGCTCGGCGGCTGTGCTCAGCCTGCACCGGGCCCTTCCGGCTCCCAGTCCGGCAGCACATCGACCGCCTCAGAAACTGCCGCATCGCTCGATGACATCCCGGCGTTCAGCGGCGAGCCCTATGTCGTTATCGACGACAATCAGCCTTCCTTCACCGCATCCGAGCTTACAACAAGCTTCGTTCGAAAGCTATGCGCCGCTCGACAGCCTTGGCCGCTGCGGCGTTGCCTATGCTTGCATCTCGACCGATCTGATGCCGGCGGACGGCGAAAAGCGCGGCTCGATCAGCGAGATCAAGCCGTCCGGATGGGTCACGGCAAAGTATGATTTCGTCGACGGAAAGTACCTGTACAACCGCTGCCATCTCATCGGCTGGCAGCTGACCGCCGAAAATGCGAACCGCAGCAATCTCATCACCGGCACGCGCTACATGAATGTTGACGGTATGCTTCCCTTCGAGAACATGGTCGCGGACTACATCAAGGAAACCGGCAGCCATGTCATGTACCGTGTCACCCCCGGTTTTCAGCGGCGACGATCTTGTCGCTCAGGGCGTTCAGATGGAGGCGTACTCGGTCGAGGATGACGGTGACGGCATCTGCTTCAACGTGTTCTGCTACAATGTGCAGCCGGGCGTCACCATCGACTACGCAGACGGCACAAACCATCTGAGCGATAAGGACGCTCAGGCGGACAGCAGCAGCACCAGTACCGATACCGCATCGGCGCATTACGTGCTGAACACCAGCTCGAAGAAGTACCACGACCCGAGCTGTTCCGCCGTAGGTAAGATGTCGGAGAAAAACCGCAGGGACTTCACCGGAACGCAGGCCGAGCTTGAAAAGGAAGGCTACACGCCGCACACCTCGTGCATTAAATAAACCAGACACAAAAAAACGGAGAGCACAGACTGAAACCTGTGCTCTCCGTTTGCTTTTTGCTCTATTTTCACTCTGCGAGCGCCTTCATGGCCGATGCGATGATCTCCGCGTTCTGAATAACGCGGCGCGTCTCCATGTATTCATTCGGTTTGTGCTCGCGCACCTCGTCCCCGGGGAAAATCGGGCCGAACGCCACGATATTCGGCATGGACTTCGCATAAGTGCCGCCGCCGATGCACTTCTGGCTCAGCCTTTTTCGCCGGTCTCCGCCTCGTACACGCCGAGCAGGCGGCGAATGAGCTCGCTGTCCTTCCGGAATATACAGCGCCGCTGCGTGCGTCATCTCCGTTTCGGTGAAGCCGCCGAGCGTGAAGCCGCGCTTCAGTCTCGGATAGACCAGCTCATACGGCAGCGTCACCGGATAGCGAACGCTGAACGTGAGGGACAGCGCCCTCGTTTTCGAACGATGCCACGCCGACATTCATCGTCAGATCGCCGGAAATGCCGTCGCGCATCGCCAGACCGAGCGACTCGCCGTGCGTTTCCATGCCGAGACGCTCGGAAACGAACGCGAGGCACTCTCCGGTCTCGCCCGTGAACGGCAGCTGCGCGAGCGCCATGGCGAGCCGTCCGATCGCGTTTTCGCCAAGCTCCGGCGTCGAGCCGTGCACCGCGACACCCTCCGCCTCCACGCGGATGCCGCCGTCGAACGGCTTCACCGTCACCTTTTCCGCCGCGATCTTCGAGGCTGCCTCCGCCGGACATTTCACCTCCGCCACAGCATACGCCGGGGAGATGTTGCTCGCCTCGCCGCCCTCAAAGCGCGTCAGAATATAGTCGCCTGTCTGATGCAGCGTGCGCGTGTACGTGCCGTTCAGGATGCCCTTTTCGCCGTTGATGAGCGGATATTCGCCGTCCGGCGTGAAGCCCATGACCGGCATTTCCCCGCCATGAGAGGCGTACCACGCCATATCGCCGCAGCCGGTCTCCTCGTTCGTGCCGAAGATCACGCGGATGCGCCGGGACGGCTGAAAGCCGCTCTGCTTCAGCGCTGCGAGCGCGTAGACCGCCGCGACCATCGGCCCCTTGTCATCCATCGTGCCGCGGCCGTAGATGCGGCCGTTTTTGATCTCACCCGAAAACGGCTCACTCTCCGTCCAGCCGTCGCCGGCCGGAACCACATCAAGATGACCGAGCACCGCGACCATCTCTTCTCCCTCGCCGTACTCGCACCAGCCGACACGGTCGTCCATGTTTTCCGTCGGAAAGCCGAGTTTTCACACAGAGCAAGCATTTCGTGCAGGCAGCGCGCCGGTTCCTTACCGAACGGAGCGCCCTCCTCCGGCTCGCCCTCCACGCTCGGAATGCGCACGAGCGCTGCAAGAGACGCAAACAGCTCGTCGCTGTGCGCATGAATATATCGTTTGAAATCCATTCTGGTTTCCTCCCGTTTTTCGCAGAAAAATTTTCGTTTCGTTGCCGTGACAACAGACATTCTAAACAAAGTATAGTAAGCTGTATGCACAAAGTCAAGCAGAAAACGCACATTTGATATATGGAGGAATACATCATGGTACGAAAGATCATTGAAATCGACAGAGAAAAATGCAACGGCTGCGGTCTGTGCGCATCGGCCTGCCACGAGGGCGCGATCGGCATGGTCGACGGCAAGGCGCAGCTTCTGCGCGACGACTACTGCGACGGTCTCGGCAAAATTGTCTGCCGGTCTGCCCGACGGGCGCGATCCGCTTTATCGAACGCGAAGCGGCGGCATACGATGAAACAGCGGTGCAGGAGAACATGAAAAAGGCGCAGAGCGCGCCGCATTCCGGCTGTCCGGGCAGCCGTGCACAGACGTTTGCGCCGCGCACTCCCCCCCGGCATCGCTTTGCTCCCGCGGTCTCTGAGCTGCGCCAGTGGCCAGTGGCCGGTGCAAAATTCAGCTCGTGCCCGTCAACGCGCCGTATTTCGACGGTGCAAACCTGCTCGTCGCAGCCGACTGCACGGCCTACGCCTATGCGGATTTCCATAGGGATTTCATCCGGAACCGCATCACGCTTGTCGGCTGTCCCAAGCTCGACCCAGTCGATTACAGTGAAAAACTGACCGAAATCCTGCGCCGAAACGATATTCAGAGCGTCACCATCGTGCGCATGGAGGTGCCGTGCTGCGGCGGACTGGAACACGCAGTAAGAACTGCGCTGCAAAACTGCGGAAAGCTGATTCCGTGGCAGGTGCACACGGTCTCTGTTCAGGGAGAGCTTTTATAAAGCTCTCAGGAAAATTGCCGCCTTCGGCGGCGAGATTGTCGGCGGACGCCGACGGGGATTGCCGGTTCCCACCGACGAGAGGAATTGCCGCCGTCTGGCGGCAGAGACAAAGGGGACAGGACACCAAGTATGGTTTCCTGTCCCCTCTTGACTCCCCTTACCTTCCTTTTGGCGCTGACACATCGAAGATGTGCAGCGAAACAGGGGTTACAGGGGCTCGGTTCCGTGCGTCGGGCAGATTTCGAGACGCTTTCAGGCCCTGAATTTCCCTTGCGTGATTTGCCGCGCATATCAGTGCGCGGCCAGACGGTTCAGGGCGCGAACGCCGTCGCTGCGAAAAGCTCCGCTTCCATCAAGGGTGTACCCTTGGAGCACCAGACGCCCCTGTGGGCCCCTCGCTTTTAGACGCGCGACCGAAGGGAGTCGCATCCAAAGGAAGATGAGGGGGGAGTCAAGAGGGGCAGGGAAACCTTGGTGTCCCTGCCCCTTTTTTCCCCGCCGCCGGGCGGCGGCAATGCACACGCCATGTCATGGCGAACATCCCCCCGTCCCGGAGGGGCCTCTCTCGCCTGCGGCGGCAAGCCGCCGGAACGGCGGAACCGCTTACCCTCTGCTGAGAGGAAAGAAAGAACGGCATCTCTGCTGAGATTAGAGAATTCTCTCTATCCCTCCCTCTCTATTATGATATAATAATAAAAAGAAACCCCGGCGGCGGCAGCCGCCCTGCAACAGGAGGTAACACACTATGCCATGGTGCCCGAAATGCGGCGCAGAATACCGCGACGGCTTTACCCGCTGCGCGTCCTGTAGATGTGCCGCTCGTCGACCGCCTCACCGACGAACAGGCAAAGAGAGGCAAACAAGTCGGAGACCGAGCGTGAATGTGATAAAATGGTGCTCCCCGAGGGCATGAGCAGTCCGATCGCGGTCTACACCGCGAAAAACCGTCTGGAGGCCGAGTCCATTGAGGAAATGCTGCGCGACAACGATATTCCCGTATTTGACCGTCCGGCGGCTTTCCGCCAGATCCAGTCCTACAGCGGCGCGGACGCGCGCTTCGGCGTAGAACTGGTCGTCGATGCCTCCCAGACCTCGCGCGCCCGTCAGCTCATCGAGCAGATGCAGGCTGAGCTTGCCGAAAACAGAGCTTTCCGAGGACGACCTCGCCCGTCTGGCTGAGGAACAGGCTGAGCAGGAGCCCCGGCAGAGATGCAGGACAATGCGTCCTTCCGCCTGCTGCCCGTCATCGCAGGCGTTCTCGTGCTCGCGCTCGTCGTGCTGTATTTTGTCACGCGATAAGGAGAGATAACTATGCCCTGGTGTCCCAAATGCGGCTCAGAATATCGAGACGATATCAAAAAATGCGCGGACTGCGGTCTGCGGCTCATCGACCACAAGCCGGACGGAAGCGAGATTTTTCCGATCGAGCAGGCGCCCCGTCCGACCGGCATCCGCCGCTTCTTTCCGCGCGAGCGCGTGCTGCGCATCCTGCGCGCGCTCATCGCTGTCCTGCTCGCGCTCGCAGCGGTCTGCACCCTGCAGGGGATGATGTAGGCTGCGTTTTTTTCAATAGAAGGAGGAACTGCATATGAATTATGAGATCAAAGGCACGCCGTTTCCGGTCGTGATCTGCAAGCTCGCGAACGGCGAACGCATGATTACCGAAAAGGGTTCGATGGTCTGGATGAGTCCGAACATGGAGATGAGCACGGTCGGCGGCGGTCTCGGACGAATGTTCTCCAAGGCATTCTCCGGCGAAAGCATGTTTCAGAACATCTACACCGCCCGCGGCGACGGCATGATCACATTCGGCTCCTGCTTTCCCGGCCGCATCGTCCCCCTCGAAATTGCGCCGGGACGCGAATTCGTGCTCCAGAAGAGCGCGTTCCTCGCCTCGACTGACGGCGTAGAGCTGTCGATCCACTTCAACAAAAAGCTTGGCGCGGGCTTTTTTCGGCGGCGAGGCTTTATCATGCAGCGTCTGTCCGGCTCGGGCATGGCGTTCGTCGAGATCGACGGCGAGGCTGGTCGAGTACACGCTCGAACCGGGTCAGAAGCTCATCGTAGACACCGGCAACGTTGCCGGCTTTGACACGACGTCGACATCGACATTCCAGCAGGTTCCCGGCCTCAAGAACAAGCTGTTCGGCGGCGAAGGTCTGTTCAATACTACGCTGACCGGCCCCGGCCGCGTCTGGCTCCAGACCATGCCGATCTCCGGAATCGCGCAGTCCGTCGCGCCGTTCATTCCGGAGCAGCAGGGAGCAACTGATATTGCAGCCACGCTGACGCCGTACACTTTTCTTCCGCGTATGTTTCCCGAAGGAAGGGCACATGGAAGATGTTTATTACGAATGCGAGGCTCGCTGCTGCTCGCGCTTTTACGCTCGCAGCATCACCCTGCACTGCGGTGCTGCGGACAGTTTTGGAGAATACGGCGTCCGCGGCGCTCGTCAGTGATGCCAGGCTGCGGCGGCACGACAACGGCGCGGTTTCAATTGCCGGTATCGGCGATCAACCTGTCGGTCGCCCAGCTGAGTCCGGAGGCCTGCCTGCGCACTGACGTTCAAACCGCTACCATGACGCGCACAGACGAGGCGCATGACTGACCATCGCGGTCGGTGCATCAGATGCCGGATATTCGCGCTTTTCCGACATCACGTACGAAACATCTCTATATTTTTGGCCAGCATTCAGCCTCGCCAGTTAGCGATCCGCAGTCCACGGCGCACAGGTGTTTTACTCCGCGAACAGCATTTCGGAAAGCCGCTCGCCGAAAGCGCTCCAGTCTGCGCTCATCCACGGCGCGACCAGAGAAACCGCGAAGACAAGGCAAAAGCAGGCTGAAAGCTCCGTCTACCTCATGCGGGTCCTACCTGCCCCATAAAATGTAATCGTGGACCGAAGAGACTTGGCTCGCAGACGAAAATTATCACAAAAAACTTTCTGCATCAATGGCTTCTGCCAATTTTGAACGGCATGGAGGATAAGCATGAGAGCAAACCATGTTTTTGCGCCAAAATGGTACGGAAAATGCCGTCGCAAACTGTGGAACACCATGAGCAGGTAAGCCGCCCCGTCCGCGCGCGCGCGACGAGCTTCGTGCGCGACATCGCAGCCGACCTGCTCGGCGACATGAACCGGCGACGAGGGCGCGCGTTTTCTGTCGGCATCAGGGCAACCGCGCGTTCTCAGCACCGGTGCGTCGTTCTTAAACGCTTATTGGCATCGGCAAATTACGCTCCTGCTCCAGATGTCAAGGAGATGTGCCGGAACGCCCGCGTGCTGTATGTTTCCGGCGAAGTCGCTCGGCAGATCAAGCTCCGCATTGCATCTGCACATCTCCTCCCCGAGCGCGCCTCTCGGAGACCGACATGGATCAGATCATAACGGACCAGCTCCATGGCGCCCGACATTTCCATCGTCGACTCGATCGGGCAGTCGGCGCGATCTGACCGCGCGCCCGGCGACACTGGATCAAGGTACGCGATGAGTCTGGTGAAATACCCGCGAAAAACAAAGCAATGACCATTTTCATCGTCGGTCCGTGAACAAAGAAGGAGAACGCTCGCGGACGAAGATCCTCGAGCATGGTGAGCTGCTTGCTGTATTTCGAGGGCGAATCAGCCTGGCCGTTCCGCGAATCTGCATGCAGCCACCGCTTCACTCGACCAACGAGATTGGCGTATTCGAAATGAGCGAGCACGGTCTCGAGGTCGCAAACCCCTCCGCCGCCATGCGCCGGGCATCGCAGGGCGCCTCCGGCAACTGCATCGCTGCCCGTCATGAGGCAGCCGTCGCTTCTACGCAGAAGTGCAGGCACAGCTGCCAAGACCAGTTCGCCCTACCACGCCGCACGGCGGCAGGCGCGGACTACAACCCATGGTGCTGCTGCGCCATTCTGGAAGCGCTGCGGTATTTCCTTTACCCTCACTCCGACGATACGTCAAAATCGTCGGCGGCATGAACTGGACGGCTGCGGTCGACACTGCATGCTGCTCCGCCATTAAAATCGACTTTCGCGACAAACCGCCCCCAAAGGCGCGTCGAGACTACGGTGAGGTCGGTCTGACGGGCGAGCTGCGCGCCGTCTCCAACGCCGGTCAGCGCATCAACGAAGCGTACCGGCTCAGTTTCATACTCGTCATGCCCGACCAGGAGGTCGACGAGGAGCTTGCGAGGAAGATGAACCTCGTCGCGTCAAAAGTCGGCGGCATAGGCCGTGCTGTAATAAATACACAGTCTCAAATCCGTCCTTCGGGGCGGATTTTCTCAAGGATGTGAGGCACACCTGTGCTGTCGGAGACCTGACGTGCGGAACAATCGCTAATATAAATGCCATTTTGGTCATCGTTGGAGACCAACAAAATTCTGGCTCCCGTCTTCATCAGGTATTACAAGCAGTCAGGAGTTCATCTCTCAGGATAAACTTCTTATTTACCAACAATGGCGTCAGGAATCCGCATATTCTCCATTCTTTCTTGTCCTATCTCCTTCACTTGTCTTCTCAGCTCTGCCAGCAGCTTTTTACTTTTCTTCTGCTGCTACATTCTATTTTGCCAGGATATCGCCTCCATGTTTCCTTTGGTCGGGTACAGCTTTGCAATGTCCGGGATGGGGCGCGCTCTCACCAGGTTGCCCTCACTCCTCGTCCGTCAGGCTCTTTACCACCGCGCCGGGAGGTGCTGCCATCCGGCCGCATCACTTCCAACTCTTTACTCCCGGAGATTTGTTCTTTCTCAGGGAAGAAGGGTGCCCTCCTCAAGCGGAAATGGTTCCCAGATAGGTATAATCCCTGGTTATAGATGTTGCTTCCCGTAGTCTGCAGGTCTCATCTGACTTTCGAAATAGAATCCCAGAAATCCCAGGTCGTGCATTTATTTACTTCTTCCTTATACCAGGAGGAGCTTACGATAGTATTTCTCCGGATCTTCAAAATCATCGATCTCGCCGCGCCGTCTTCATCGGCCCTCCACCTTGAAACTGTCGATTCCGGCATCACCAGATCCGGAATATAGGTCAATCATACAAAATCCTTCGGAGTATAAAGGTAGTTCCTCTCTCGTCCTCGAATACCGGCATATATTCTCGGGACGAGTCTCCTCCACCAGATGATAGCGCCAGCGGCAGGGATGCGTGCAGGCTCCCTGATTCGCGTCGCGGCCGGTCAGGAAATTGCTGATCAGGCAGCGGCCGGAATAAGAGATGCACATGGCTCCGTGGACGAAAAGCTCTCGATCTCCATATCATCCGGAATCTGCGCACGAATTCCTGCCAGCTCCTGCAGTGAAAGCTCTCTGGCGGATACAACGCGGCGGACGCCCCTGCTCATACCAGAACAGGTACGTTCCGAAGTTCGTGTTATTCGCCTGTGCTGATATGGACCGGCACTTCCGGCAAAGGCTCTTCGCCAGTGTGTACACGCCGGGATCGGAGAATGATCAGCGCATCCGGCGGTGCGGACTGCTTCAGCAGAAGGAAGAACTTCATCGCCTTCTTCATATCATCGTTGTGCGCAAAGATATTTGCCGCCACATGAGACCTTTCGCTCCATGCTCATGGGCATAGCGGATGCCTTCCTTGATCTCCGGTATGGTAAAAATTCTGCGCCTTGGCACGCAGACTCATCGTCTCGCCACCCCAAATATACGGCGTCCGCGCCGTAGGCTATAACCGTCTTCCAGCACAGTTCCAGGCTGCCGGCCGGCACATCAGTAATTCCGGTTTTTTTCTTTTCTCTCATCAGATTCTTCCTGTGTTCTGTTCCCTGTCTTTACGCTAATGGTAATCCGTCGCCGATCGGAACCACCGATGTCGCAAGCTCCGGTGATGCTTCAGCTCATACAGATAATCCCCGTATCCGCGCATGAATCGTGCGGTCCCGTCTCGGAATCACGAAGCGGACTCCAGCAGCGTACCGTCCTGCAGCACATTATCTGTCACCAGGACGCCTCCCTCCGCCAGAAGCCGCAGAACTTCCGGGAGGAAGTGCAGGTACTGCCCTGGCCGCATCCATAAAAATAAAATCGTAGGGACCGGCCAGTTTCTTCCAGGATATCCGCCGCATCCCCTTCCATCAATGTGATGACTTCTTCCATCCCGGCGCGGCGGAAATTCTCCTTCGCAACGGGAATCTCTTCTCGTACTTCTCTATCGTATTAGTAAGTGAGCGTCCTCCGGCATACACACGCTCATGCATAAAGCCGAATAAGCCGGTCGCTGCCCCCACCTCAAGAATCCGCTGGCTGGTTCATCACGATCAGCGTCTGCAGCAGCCGTCTCTTCCGGATGATCGGAACCTGCTCTCTGCCGCGTGCGCTTCAATCTCCGCGATCAGCGGGGTTAGTTCCGGCTCCAGAGAACGCAGATAGATGCTCAGGCGTTCATTGTCCATTTGCCATACCACTCCTCCGTAGATGCCGCCGCGGATTCCTCCGCCGCTGTCTCCCTCCTGATCCGTCGCTCTCCCGATTCTGTCTCCCTGGTGAAGCGCCAGCGCCGTCGTCTCCTCCTCGGTCTCCGGCTGTACGGTCATAACCGCCAGCATCTCCTCCGGCGTCTGCGCTGTATTCAGCGTATAGCTTCCCGGCTGAATCGGATAGCGGTCACTGGTATAGAGCGCGGTCTGAACCAGGAAGGTATTCTTATCCTCCACCAGACCCTTGCTCACCAGAAGAGACGCGATCTCCTCCTTCGTCATCCCCTTTGCGGATGTTCACGAGAATCTCCGTGCCCTCGCCCGGAATCAACGGCCTTCACGGTAAATGCCTGATAGCCAAAGTCGTATGCCTGTGATCCCGTAGTAGAACAGGATCGCTAACAGCGAGTATAATGATCCTTTAAACGGCTGACCACCATGGTTATGGTGCTCAGCGTGGTTGCTCTTATGCGTATGGTTTTTTTTTTCTTGTGAATTCTTCTGCTGTCGGTTATCCATGAATGCCTCCTGTCAGGCGCGGTCAGGAATTCCAGGTCCACATCGTCCAGAAGCTCGGCAAAAGATTGATCAGATAGTCAAGCTCCTTCTCGTCCTCCACGATCTCGTAGACTGCCCTCTGTATCCGCGCTGTCAGGATTTATCCTTCAGGGATGTAGCAGTTACCGTCGCCGGACTCCACATCTGATGCTGCAGGATAATCCATACCCGCCGATTCTGGTCTCCTCCAGAATATAAAGCTCCAGTTTCTTCCCGTCCTCGCCGGTTAGAATAATCTTCTCATCCATATCGTCTTCTCCTGTTCTTATTCGCCGGCTGTAACCGTGCCGCCCGCGGCGCTGTCCAGGTATCCCTGCAGGATAAGGCGCCGCGATCTGAATTCGATCACCTTCTTGCGATTCTCAGCGTGCGCACCGACTCCATCAGCGTGCGGTCACTGCCGCCACTGTCGTCAAGGCGCTCATCCATAAATACAGGAAGCCCATTCGGCGCTCCAACTGCTCCTTGAACTCCAGCGCTTTCCGCGCGCTGCCGACAGTATTATTCATGATAACTGGTCCAGGACGATCTTCTCCACAGTATTTCATAACGCAGCGCCTCGATCGGGCCAGTGGCTCCGCCGCAGCTTGTTCTCCGCCCAGGACGCTCATTGTCCCAGCGCCTGCGCAGTGAGTCCCCATCGGGTCGCGCGGCGACGCCGACCGTAACGCTTCGTAATCCATTCAATATTCTCCTAACCATCTGGACTGCAACGATATAAACCTTCGCTCAGCTCTTTTAGAAATTTCATCACGCTCTATATTACATAAA
>VOFC01003989.1_pt1 | contig 45990 bp, 71 predicted proteins | sample 5384161 | NCBI WGS metagenome assembly VOFC01 (sample SAMN12384722, study PRJNA508395) | human gut metagenome | isolation source: healthy gut B | host: Homo sapiens | reverse complement strand
CATGCTTGTCCAAGACCATGTATTTCTGGACTTCATAAGTTCTGTCGTTCAGGATGTTGACAGGGGGTTCTCCTGGCCGTCCACGGTACCGTTCTGCATAGCAGTGTACATTTCACTGCCAGGCATGGGAACGGGGTTGGCGCCGATGGCCTCGACCATTTTCTCATATACGGCGCTGGGCATAACACGGAAGGTAACGCCCTTGGCGCTGTCAACGGTGGTCAGTTCCTTGTTAGAGGTAGTGAAACTGCGCATACCATTACAGAATGCGGACAGAACACGAACGCCGGACTCCTTGGCCACGTTGTCCCAGAAATTCTGGCCCCACTCGCTGGCGAGAACGGCGTCACACTCCTCCTCGTTGGCAAACAGGGCGGGGCAGGCCAGCATCATGGTGCTCGGGCTGATCGTATTCAGGATAGTACTGTTTACACAGGTCATTTCCAGAGAGTTGTTGGCCAGACTGGCCACGTTATCCTCCTGGGAGCCCAACTGAGCGGAGGGAAGATCTCCACGGTAATCCGACCGTTACTGTTGGCCTCGACCTCCTCCCCTTGAAGCGCTCGACCCAAGTAACCTCGGCGCTTTCGGAACGGTCAACGTTGCCTTGCTGCATACCCAGCTTCAGAACGTAGGTTTCCTCTGTGGAAGCAGTCCCGGAGGAAGCAGTGCTTTTGTCAACGGAAGCAGGGGCGTTGGAGGAAGGGTTCCCGCCGCAGCCGACTAGAGTGAAACACAGAGAGCGCCAGAGTAAGTGCAGTCAGTCTTTTCATTTTTGATCTCCTCCCAATCTTTTTTGTAGAATGATCATATGATTTTGATTTTATTGTCCGACAAACTAATCACAGGATTAAGATACTATAAATTCGATCTTTTTTTTGTGCATAGTGTCAAAAATTCTAAATTTTATCTTCAATTTTTTTGTGCAAAATATTTTTTATATTAGAAATTAAATTTAAAATTGCAAGATACTGGAAAATTACGGCTATTTATTTTGATAAGATTGTTTGACAATTGATTGTTCTTATTGTAATATAATTCTATTCCAGTCAACCAACATAAGGGGCGATACATGATATGCAAGCAATTGACAAAGTTTCGGTCGTCCAGCAGGCAGTTGAACAGCTGAAAACATATATCAGCTCAAATGATCTGGAGGTGGGACAAAAACTGCCTACCGAGAAGGAGCTGTGTGCACAACTGGCCATTGGCCGGGGCAGCCTCAGAGAGGCCCTGCGGATCCTCGCTGCCACAGGATATGTCTCTCAGCAACCCGGCCGAGGTGCCTTCGTCATGCGCACCAAAGACGTCAGTCACGACAAAGACGTGATCAACTGGTTTGAGACCCACGAAGTGCAAATGAAAGATTATCTGGAAGTGCGCACGGTATTCGAGCCTCTGGCCACCAAGCTGGCCATCAGCCGCTGCACGGACGAGGATTACAAGAAGCTCGAGGGCATCCACAAATGTTTTAAAGCAGCTGTAGAGGCCAATGACTTTGACCACATTTTTGCTGGAAGAAGGCAATTTTCACGAAACCATTATCAAGCTGTCCGGCAACGAACTGCTGATCAATATTTTCAAGCTGATGCAGCAACCCATGATGAATTTCCGTTATCGAAGTCTTTCTTTGCCCAATGCACCTCAGGATGCGTTAAAACCCCACACGCAGATCCTTCAGGCTTTCGATCTCCGCGATCCCGATTATGGAGAAGCATGCATGCGCAAACACGTCACATTGGGCATCAAGAATCTGAATCTCTCCAAAAAAATTACCACAGGGGTACCACTCCCCCATCAACACAGGAATGACAGGAGGAGGCTATATGTTGTTGCAGGATAAAATCGCAGTTGTCACCGGTGCTAACCGCGGCTTAGGAAAGGCGGTCGCCCTTCGCTTCGCGGAAGAGGGGGCCAAAGTTATGCTAGTGGGACGAAACACGGAGGCTCTGCAGGCCGTCCAGAAAATGATTGAAGCAAAAGGCGGCGCTGCGGAAGTGTTCTGTGCGGATGTAACAGACCCGGCGGCAGTTGATAAAATGGCCGCGCAGATCGACCAGTCCCACGGCAGGGCAGATATTCTGGTCAACAATGCGGGGATCTCCATCGAACAGCCGTTGAACGACATGAGCATCGAGACCTGGAAGCAAATCATTGACACGAATCTTAACTCCGTCGCGGTGGTGATCAAAAGCGTTTTTTGCCCATAATGATCCGTCGAAATTCCGGAAATATCGTAAACGTCGGTTCTGGAGCCGGGCTGCGCGGCTTGCCCGGAAGTTGTGCATACTCTGCGTCCAAGGCCGGCGTTATCTGCCTGTCCCAGGCTTTGGGTGACGAAGTCCGCCGCTATGGCATACGAGTCAATGTGATTTGCCCTGGTCCCATTGACACGGAGTTGTTCCAGCTGTCTGAGCGGCGGGAATACCTCTTGAAAAATGGCGGGGATGTCTTCTCACCAGAAAGCGTGGCGAACAGCATTCTATTTTTGGCCTCTGAGATGTCCGGCGGCATGAACAGCCAGATACTGACCATGCGCGGCATCAACCGCTGGTAAGCGCCCATGAGCTTTCAGATCACCACCATGATTGAAAACGAATCCCCAACGGATCGTTTCTCTGCTGAGCACGGGCTCAGTCTGCTGATTGAAACGGACGGTTTCCGGATGCTGTACGATACCGGGGCATCCCCGCCTTTCTGCCCAACGTCCGGGCCATGGGAAAGAGCCTTGACGGTTTGGATGCTGTGGCCCTCAGCCACAGCCATTACGACCACACTGGCAGGATCTTTTCCTTGCTCCTGTCTCCATATTGCCCCCGTCGTCTATTACGGCGCACATTTTTTGATGGGCGTTACGTCAAAAAGCAGGACGGCATGCTGGATATTGGCGCTGACATTATGCCCGAGCTGTTTCCCCTGTTGCGGCGTCTCCGGTGTCATTGTGGGCTCTGCGCCCGTGAAGCTGCACGAAAATAGGCGCCATACCACAAAGAGAGCGGCGGCAACCAGGTGCCCCTCAAGGATCGGTAAAGATCACCGGGAGCGGTTATATGCTCCCCAGTCTTTTATGCAGCTTATGAAGCATCGTTTTTTCGGTATTTCTTCCGTAAATTTTGATGCCCAAGTCTGGATGGCCTGATGAACAGTACATTCGCAGCCACCTTTTCGCTGACAGAACTTATGCTGACAACCATTCTCTACCCAGCAGGGGACCTCCACATTTTACAAATGAGGCGCTAAACGCTTGTTATACTAACGTGATTTACCTATCCTGACCCATTGACCCGCCGTATTAGTGGGCAACTGGTGCTCAGTAAACGCAGATACATAGCGGGGAGCAATTGTAGGTTGCCATTATCTCTCCCACGCCCTGTCCTTCGTTTTTTCTGCTGTTCCACGTTCTGAGGCTGTTGTTCCCGCTGTGTCTCCTTCAACTGATCCCAACTAGATCGTGCATCATAGTTAGCTTTCGGTACAGAGTAAGCATTGATAGAAGTGTGTACAAATACTTTGGAAATGCTAAATTTGACTATTAAGTAATTGAAAAATCTTTTCAGGAACGAAATGCACACGTATATGGTCTAACAGCCATGTATGTGTGCTCTGGGAGGCAGAGCGACGGATTGCCAGATGGCATAATCTGCCGTTTTGGGTTGCTGCGCTCACTCCAAAAGGCTGCCACGCCTGGCGGCTCGGTCGGCGCCTCAAAGCAGTTCACACTTTGAGGCTGCCACCGGCGACCCGCGCCTCTTGCGCCTTGTTGCCGCAATGCCCACTTTTATCACCCTCTCCTCATACCCCTTTTTGTTTTCCAGGGGGACACTCAGAAAAACGTATTAAAAGGGACACCGCCTTACCGCAGTGTCCCTTTTCGCCCATTTTGCTGAAACTCTCGCCCATATGGCAGTCAATCCGATTTTTTCTTCTTTCCTGATCCAGCCTTGGCTAAAACAAGGCAGGGGGTGCAAATCGCTCAAGTCTTAACTTCAAAGCATTGCCCTACTGCCACTTTGCTTTATACGTATATGAGCTCCTTATCTACAGCTTCCATCGCACTGACTCGAATATTGTTCATCTTACCGATCCATGCCATTTGGTCGGTGGCTTTCATTGTTTCAGTGATCTCCTGCGCCTCGGCCATCTGTTGGATGATAGTGTCCATCAGCTCTTGCGCTTGCTGGTCAATGCCGGCGAGATAGGCATTCAGTTTCCCGCTCAGCAGCAAAGCATTATATAATGCGGGACGGTACTCTTTGAGATACCGTTTGTGCCGCTGCCCCCATACGCCGACAGCCTGTTTTTCTTCAGTAGGTGCAGTCACGCATGGGAGATAATAATCGCCGGTCAGTTCATACCACAAGCCGTTATCCTCGTTAAAAATATACTTATCCATATTGAGATCCTCCGCTGTCATATATTCGCACATACATCACAGTTCCCCGATTGCCACAATTTCTTATATCTTGTTGTGGGATTTTCCTGCCCTTGTTTCTGCCCTTATGGACGGTCAGGGCAAGAGTAAACTCGTGTGAAATCGAATAAAGGGATAAGGCGAACACACTGCGGAAAATCCTTTATTTTCAAGGCTTTCAGCGGATTGCATTAAATACCTATGGCGAACGATAATCGATCATAAAATAGTGGTATTCAAATCAGGATTTAACAGAGGGGCATGGTAGTATGAAAAAAAACAATAGCTTTGATATCCCTACTGGTTTTAATGCTTTTGGCTGGTCGGCTGCAAGAAAAAACGGTCAATATCGACTTTCCATTTGAGGTCGGAGATGTTGAAACCATTGAACTGTATCGCTATGCGGGGGCACCTGTTTCAGCAGAAAAGAAAGTTGTTGATGCAGAAGAAACTATAAAAGACCTGTATGATATGTTCGAGGGGTTGACCTTAGAACTCAAAGAAGTAGAAGAAACCACAGGCGGGAAGATAACCAGTTTCAGATTTAATCTATCCGACGGAACAACCTATGAATTGATCTATGTCTGCTGCTATGGAGTAAAGAGTGGCAAGCTAAAATCCTCAACAGGTAATTTTGAATACTTTACGAGTGCAGACATTGGAGCTTATTGGAGCGATATTGACCTTGAAGCAGTTGCCGTTGAAGAAAGCGAGCTGCCGAAGTAAGCTGCCTCGTTTTAATTTTTGGACTGGCTTTGTATTGAAAAAGTGCATACTAAATTTTCATCATCAGTGTGTTGGTATGTGCCTTTGAGGTTTGCAGCATGCAGGTCAAACATAGACTAGGGAAAAGCTCCACCTGTTCAAGGGTGGAGCTTTTTCTGTGCATTTCGGCGAATAAATCGTTGGGCAGGCCTAAATAAGTCCAAATGGGACAAAGGAAAACCATGTGTCGCCAACCGCCCGCGGCGGGGGGAGCGGGGAGGGGGAGATCAGCCCCGGGGAAGGGGCAGCGGGCCTCCCCAGGGCCACCCAGCCGTTCTTCTCCCCCGCCGGCCGGTGAGGCGGGTGTCGATGATGCCGGAGCAGAGGAACACGCCGTCCTGCTCCAGCAGGGCGGGCACCTGGGCGGACAGGGGGATGATCACGTCGGCCACGATGTTGGCCAGCACCAGATGATAGCGCTGACAGGCCAGCTGGGCGGCCAGCGCCCGGTCGGAGAGGATATCTCCCGCCCGGACGGTGTAGCGGTCCCGGCCGATGCCGTTGAGGGCGGCGTTTTCATAGGCCACATCCACCGCTTTGGGGTCGATGTCCACCGCGGCGGCGGTGCTGGCACCCAAGCACAGGGCGGCGATGGACAGGATGCCGCTGCCGCAGCCCAGGTCCAGCACGGACTTGCCGGGGACGGTGTGGGCCTCCACCCCCCCAGACACAGCTGGGTGGAGGCGTGGGAGCCGGTGCCGAAGGTGAGACCGAGGGTTGAGGTACAGGGGCTGCGGCCCTCTGGAACGGGCTCATCCCGCATCCACTCGGGCACTACATAGAGGCGCCGGCCGACCTCCAGAGGTTTATAGTACTTCTGCCAGCTGTACGCCCAATCGTTGTCCGTCAGGGGGTGACGGTGTACTCCGCGTCCAGGCCACGTGTGTACTGCTCCAGCTGGACCCGACCGGCCCCGTCGTCGGTGACGTAGAACTTCACCCGGGTGACGCCCCCGCATCCGGTCCATCAGCTCCTGGTCCACATAGTCCCAGTACTGCCGGTTCTGCTCCAGAAACTGCTGGAACTCCCCTCATCCTCGATGACCAGCCCGGTCATGCCCGCGGCGGTCAGCTTGGCGGTCACCTCGTCCAGGCGGTCCGGGGTGGTGTTGACGGCCACTTCCAGCCATTTGATCTCGTCCATGGAGACGCTCCTTTGTGATGAAAATAGAAGTTGGCTCAGCGCTGAGTGCCCAGATAAAACAGGGCCAGGGTGCCGGGGCCGGAGTGGGCGCCGATGACGGGGCCCACATAGTTGATGCGGATGTCCTGGGTGCCGAAGCGCTCCCGGACCATCTGGGCCACGGCCTCCGCGTCCTCCAGGCAGTCGCCGTGGCTGATGAAGACGGTCTGTTTCCCCGCCTCGGTGACGGTCTTCTCCATCTTGTCTACCAGGGCCTTCAGGGAGGACTGCCGGCCCCTGGCCTTGCCGGTGTTGATGAGGTGCCCCTCGTCGTCCACGTGGAGCACCGGCTTGATGGAGAGCATGGTGCCCACCACGGCGGTGGCGGCGGACATGCGCCGCCCCGCTTGAGGAAGTGGAGGTCGTCCACGGTGAACTGGTGGCAGAGGGAGAGCTTGTTGGCCTCGGCCCAGTCCCGGACCTCCTCGATGGTGCGGCCCTTCTTCCGCTCCTGGGCGGCGTACCACACAAGCAGCCCCTGGCCCAGGGAGGCGCACAGGGTGTCCACAGTGTACAGCTTCCGCCCGGGTACTTCTCACTCAGCTCCTCCACCGCCAGCTTGAGGACTGGAAGGTGGCCGACAGACCGGAGGAGAAAGCCAGTACGAGCACGTCCCGGCCAGCCTGGAGCAGGGGCTCGATGGCCTCCACATACTGGTTCATGTTGACTGCGGCGGTGGTAGCCACCTCGCCGGCACGGAGGCGCTGGTAGAAGAGATGGGGGTCCATCTCCCGGTTGTCGGGGTAGTTGTGGTAATCGGCCCCGCCGATGGTGAAAGTGAGGGGAAGTACCTGCACGTCCGCAGCCTGGGCCATCTCTCCGCTCAGGTCGGCGGAGGAGTCGGTGAGAATGATGAAGTCGGACATAAGATTGACCTCCTGATATTTGAACTGGAGCGGTGCCGCTCCGAAGGGATCGCGATGAGATCACTTTTTTGCCTTTTTGGGGCCTCCTCGCACGGGGGGCTGGAGGATATCCAGGATGCGTGCACAGGCCAGCTGGCTGGCATAGCTGCGCAGGGCCAGGTCCAGGGCCAGGCGGGGCAGGTCCTCGGGGGGCGGCCTGGGGTGGCAGGGATTGGGCGGTCTCATTCAGCGCCCGGTCCAGGGCCTGGAGGAAGTAGGCGTACAGCTCCTCCGGCGGCTTCTCCCGCTTTTCCCCAGCGGAGATGAGCACCTTCATGCCCCGCACGGAGAGCACCCGCTTCAGGGCGCACACGGCGGTGAGGTAGCCCAGATGGATGGGACCGTACCGCTTCCCGTCCGCCCGGGGACCAGACCGTCCTTGATATAGTTGTTGACCATGGCAGAGGTGAGGACCTCGCCGTCGTCGAAATGGATCAGCTGGCGGGGCATGTAGGAGATGATCTGATCCATGTAAAGGGCCAGATCAGGCAGCTCCGCCCAGGGGGTGGGACGCTCCTGCTCCAGCCGCTGCTTCAGGTCCAAAAGCTCATCCAAGGGAGAGCCCCCTTTCAAAAGTGGTTATCGTTAGTATATCACAAAATAACAGATACTGCAAAGGAAGATCACACAGACCCGCCTTTTTTTCTCCTGACGCTCCTTCTGACGCTGGCGCAGCCGCTCCAGGGCCTGCTTGTGGTCGATGGAGCGCATCTGGGGAAAGCCCGCAGCAGGCGGCGTTGACCGAAGGTGTGGCGGTCCAGCAGCTCGCTCAGGGATTTGCGCAGCTGTTCCAGCTCCTCCAGACGCTGGGCCCGGCGCAGCGCCAGATCCAGCTGATATTCGCTGCGCTGCTCGGCCAGCTCCTCTTTCCAACTGGCCAGATCCTCCATCAGATCCTCACGCCGGTCGGCCAGGGACTCCTTCCAGTCCGCACCTTTCTCGGCTGCATCCAGCACCCGGTCAGCCAAATTTTCGCCCAAATCATTGGAGAGAGCCTTGATACGGCCGGCCAGCTCGTCGATTTGGCCCAGGCTGCGGTTGATCCGGGCGATGGTGCGCACGGTGGCGGTCAGGTCCACCGCCATGACAGAGACGAAGCAGGCCAGCAGGACCAGGCCCAGGGTGTGTGGGGGATGTGGCGGATAAGCCATAGCACCGAGGGGTGGATGATCTCCATCACCAGCAGGCAGGCCAGCCCCCAGGCCAGGGAGAAGCGCAGGCAGATATAGCCGCCCAGGTTGAAAGGCTCGTTGGTGTAGTCCCACCAGCGCTGATGGAAAAGCTTCTCCAGCGCGAAGCCAACCCCCAGTTCCAGCAGGGAAGTGAGGAGCACCGAGCCCAGAAAGAGCAGGAGTGTGTTCTCCATAAGAGGGGTGAGGCAGAGGACCACGATGACCACGCCAAAGCCGTAGATGGGACAGACCGGGCCGTTGAGAAAGCCGCGGTTGACAAATTTACCGGTGTTCAGGGCGAAAAAGCAGACCTCCAGGCACCAGCCGAGAAAGGAATAAATAAAAAAGATCCATAAAAACAAATAAAAAGAATGCAAAAAGATACCTCCTGCCCTCAGGCTGCGTACGGGATGCGTCCATGTCTGTCTGTTAAGAAGTATAGCCGATTTGCCGGGGAAAGTCCAGAAAATTTGTGGGAATACTTGACAGGACGAAAAGGACAGAGTAAAATAATTAGAACTTCAAACTATTTGAAATTCAAAGAAAAATACTTGTCGGCGGAGAGGGGGAGAGCCCGGTGACAGCGGAGCAGGAGCGCTATTTCAAGAGCTTTTTGGACCACATGTTCGACCATATCATGGATCTGGAGGAGCGGGCCCTGCACCACGTGGGGGCGGATGACCTCTCCGTGCGGGAACTGCACGTGCTGGATGCAGGGGGGGAGCGGATGGCGGACGGCCGCAACACCATGACAGGCATCGCCGACGGCCTTCCATCCAGGTCAGCTCGCTGACGGTAGCGGTGAACACTCTGGTGCGGAAGGGATACCTGGTCCGGGAGAGGGAGAACCGGGACCGGCGGGTGATACGGGTCCTGCTGACTGAGAAGGGGGCGGAGGCCAGCCGGGTCCATACCCAGTTCTATGGCCGGGTAGTCCACCGGGTATGCAGCCGTCTGAATGAGGAGGAGTCCCAGGTGCTGGTCCAGTGCCTGCGTCAGCTGGACGAGCTGTTCGACTCGTTGAAGCGGCCGGGGAAGACCGGCGTCAGTGAAAAAAAAGGGAGGTTCTTGACCATGTCCGTTCAGATCCTGACCGACAGCACATCCGATATCCTGCCGGAAGAGGCGGAGCAGAAGGGGGGTGCGAGTGGTCCCGCTGCTGGTGAACTTCGGGGAGGAGGCCTTCCGGGAGAATGTGGAGATCACCCACCAGGAGTATTTTCGACGGCTGGCCCAGGCGGAGAGCCTGCCGACCACCAGCCAGCCCACCCCCAGGACTTCCTGGCCCATTTTGAGCAGGTACAAGACGCGGGGACAGCCTGGTGTGTGTGCTGCTGGCTTCCAAGCTCAGCGGCACTTTCCAGAGCGCTCAGCTGGCCAAGGAGCTCAGCGGCTACGACGAGATCTATATCGTGGACTCCCAGCAGGCCCTGTGCGGGCTGCGAATGCTGGTAGACTTTGCCTGCGTGCTGCGGGATGAGGGGCTGTCCGCACGGGAGATCGCGGAGCAGGTGGAATCCGCCAGCCACCGGGTGCGCCTGTTCGGCATCGTGAACACCCTGGAGTATCTGCATAAGGGGGGACGCCTGCCCGCCTCCATGGCGGTGGTGGGGACGCTGCTGAAGGTGAAGCCCCTCATCACCCTGCGGGAGGGAGAGGTGGGCATCCTGGGCAAGGGCCTGGGGGTCAAGAACGGCCTGGACAACCTGCTGAAGCTGATGGGGGACGAGATCCATCCTGAGCCCCGTCTGCCCCTGTACTTTGGATATACCCAGACCCACAACCTCTGTGACCAGCTGCGGGAGCGGGTGGTGGAGAAGTATCACCCGGCCCGGGTGGAGCAGAATTCTGTGGGGGCTGTGGTGGGTACCCATGTGGGCCCCGACGGAGCCGTAGTGGTCTACCTGGATCAGGAATAATATTTTGCGGGATTGCGGAAAAAGCCGCCCCTTTCGCCAGCTTGGCGGGAGGGGGCGGCTTTCGCTGTTCCCCTGCAGGCCTGCATTTCCATGGAAGGCCGCCCCCTCATTTATGGAGGTATGCGCCGTGCCGCCTTTCCCGAGAGGAGGCCTTTCGGGCGGCCCACAATTTTTTAAAAAATAGGGCCGGCCTATTGACAAAAGGAAAATGACTGTTATACTGTACATATAGTATATATACAATATGACCCGAGAGAAAGGATAAGCGCTCCCTGGGCGGGCCGGCGGCGGGCCGGACGCCGCACGCCTGGTCTGGCGGGGTGCTTATAAGGTGCCGCAAGTGGACATCATCATCAGTAATTCCAGCGGAAAGCCGATCTACGAACAGATCGCGGACCAGGTCAAGGAGCAGATCATGGCAGGCGCGCTGGCGGCAGGGGACGCCCTGCCTTCCATGCGCCTGCTGGCCAAGGAGCTGCGGATCTCCGTCATCACCACCAAGCGGGCCTATGAGGAGCTGGAGCGGGACGGATTCCTGGAGAATGTGCCGGGAAAGGGGTGCTTTGTAGCCCCTCAGAACCGGGAGCTGCTGCGGGAGGCCCAGCTGCGCCGGGTGGAGGAAAAGCTCACCCAGGCCATCGAAGAGGCCCGACGCGGGGCGGTGTCTCTGGAGGAGCTGAAGGAAATGCTGACAGAGCTGTATCAAGAGGTGTAAAGCGATGGAAAACATCATTGTCGCAGAGGGACTGCGGAAGGAATACGACGGATTTGCCCTGGAGGATGTCTCCTTCCGGGTCCCCGGCGGAGCCATCATGGGGCTGATCGGGGAAAACGGGGCGGGCAAGACCACCACCATCAAATGCCTGCTGAACCTGGTCCGGCGGGACGCCGGGACCGTCACCCTGCTGGGGATGGATGATCTGGAGGGGGAGAAGGAGATCAAGCAGGATGTGGGAGTAGTGCTGGACGAGTGCTTCTTCCATGACAGCCTGCGGGCAAAGGACGTAGGCGTCATTCTGGCGCCGGTGTACCGGGGGTGGGACGAGGAGCTCTACCGCCGGTATCTGAAGAAATACAAACTGCCGGAGAAAAAAATTTATCAAGGAATACTCCCGGGGCATGAAAATGAAGCTGTCCCTGGCGGCGGCTCCTGGCCCACCGACCCCGGCTGCTGATCCTGGACGAGGCTACCGCGGGGGCTGGACCCGGTGGTGCGGGATGAGATCCTGGACGAGTTCCTGGCCTTCATCCAGGACGAGGACCACGCCATCCTGATTTCCAGCCACATCACCTCCGACCTGGAGAAGATCGCAGACTATATCACCTACATCCACCAGGGCCGCGTGGTGCTCTCGGACAGCAAGGACGCCATTCTGGAGCACTATGCCAAGCTGGGCTGCACCCAGGCCCAGCTGCGGGACATCCAGCCCGGAGATCTGGTGCGGGTGCGGAAGGGCAGCTTCGGCTGTGAAGCGCTGGTACGGGACCGGGCGGCCTTTGCCCGGAAATACCCCGGCCTGATGCTGGACCGGGTGACGCTGGAGGATATCATGCTCTTGATCGGAAAGGGGAGTCGGCATGACCGGCCTGATGATGAAGGATGCCCTTGTGATGCGGAAGACCCTGAGGCTCTATGCCCTGTTCCTGTTGTTCTACTCCGGATTGGCCGTGCTGGGCGTTTTCCCCCATGTCCATGGCCCTGGCTATGGTGGAGGTGATCGTGATGGTGCTGCCCATCTCCAGCTTCAGCTATGACGAGGCGGCGAAGTGGGACCGGTACGCAGCTGTGCTGCCCGTGGGACGTACCGCTGTGGTAAAGGCCCGGTATCTCTTCCTGCTGCTGGTGCTGCTGGCGGCGGCGGCCATCGGGCTGGTGGGGAGCATCCTGGCCTCCCTGCTGGCACGGGAGGATCTGGGGAGCTGCTGGCCACCCTGCTGGTCTCTATGGGTTTGGGGCTGATGATCGCGGACATTATGCTGCCGGTGGTCTATCAGCTGGGGCCGGAGCGGGCCCGGCCTTGGATGTATGTCATCATTTTGCCCCTATCGTGGTGCTGCTGGGGGCGCCAAGCTGGGCCTCTTCGATGGGATAGACCTGTCCTGGCTGGATCAGCTGCCCGAGCTTGCTGTCCTGGGGGTCTTTGCCCTGGTGCCACTGGTGCCCCTGGTGGGGATGCTCCTGTCCTGCTGGATCTCCTGCAGGATCTACGCCAGGAAGGAGTTCTGAGGTGGACTGGGCGCGGGCGTCCCTGTGGGGCGGAAAGGCGCTGGGGCTGGCGCTGGCTCTCCTCTGTCTTACCAGGAGCATTGAGCCGGACGGTCCGGCGGCCTGGGGAATAGCGGCCGGGGGTGTCCTCCTGATCCTCTGGGGCGGGGGCCGGGGCGGAAAATGAGCGCGCCGGAACGGCGGGCCCCTTTGCGCCCGGCCCGGACCCCGTGGTACAATAAAAGGAGAATACAGGGAAAGGGGGAGCGTGAGCGCCGTGACGACACAGGAGGCGATCCGAGAGCTGCAGAATATCCGCCAGTACTGCGCGGCCAAGTCCATCCCAGCGGTGGATTTTGCCCTCAAAGTGCTTCGGGAGAAGCTGGAGCAGGAGGAAAAACAGTAAAGACAGGAAAAAAGCCCCGGCATCCGAAAATGCGGATGCCGGGGCTTTTCACTTGAGGGAAATAAGATGGCCGGAAAAGAGCTGGGTCATGCGGCGCGGTGGGACTGGCCGGGGGAGAGCTGCTTCATGATAAACAGGAAAGCCAGCATGAGTACGATGCCCACAGGCAGGGCAATGAAGGGGGTCTGCACGAAACCGGCCACAATATAAGTGACAAAGGAGATGACCGCACAGGAGATGGCGTAGGGAAGCTGCGTGGACACGTGGTTCACGTGGTCGCACTGAGCACCGGCAGAGGCCATGATGGTGGTGTCGGAGATGGGGGAGCAGTGGTCGCCGCACACGGCGCCGGCCATGCAGGCGGAGATGCACACGATGGCCAGGGGGTTGTCCAGGGGGAAGACGTTCTGCACGATGGGGATCAGGATGCCGAAGGTGCCCCAGCTGGTGCCGGTGGCGAAGGCCAGGACGCAGCCGATGAGGAACACAATGGCGGGCAGGAAGTTCTGCAGGCTCTCCGCATTGTTGTACACAAAATCACGGACAAAATATTTGGCGCCCAGGGAGTCGGTCATGGCCTTCAGGGACCAGGCAAAGGTGAGGATCATGATGGCGGGCACCATGGCCTTAAAGCCGTCGGGGATGCAGCCCATCATCTCCTTAAAGGACATGGACCGGCGCACGGTGTAGTAGATCAGGGCGAAGAGCAGGCCGAAGGCGGAGCCCAGCATCAGGCCCACGGAGGCGTCGGAGGCGGAGAAGGCGGTGACGAAGTCGGCCCCGGAGAAGAAGCCGCCGGAGTAGATCATGCCGATGACGCAGCAGACGACCAGCACCGCGATGGGCAGCACCAGGTCCATGACCGTGCCCTTGGTGTCGTCGATCTCCTCATCCAGCATGGCATAGGGGTTGGAACCGGAGAAGAGGTCGTTGTTCTCAATGGCGTTGCGCTCGAACTTGGCCATGGGGCCGAAATCCACCTTCATCAGGACCAGACCCAGCATCATTACGATGGTGAGCAGGGCATAGAAGTTATAGGGGATGGCCCGGATGAACAGGTTCAGGCCCTGGCCGTCCTCGGCAAAGCCGGACACGGCAGCGGCCCAGGAGGAGATGGGGGCAATGATGCAGACGGGCGCGGCGGTGGCGTCGATGATATAGGCCAGCTTCACCCGGGAGATGTTGTGCTTGTCGGTGATGGGCCGCATGACGCTGCCCACGGTGAGACAGTTGAAATAGTCGTCGATGAAGATCAGGCAGCCCAGCAGGATGGAGGCCAGCTGCGCACCCACCCGGGTCTTGATGTTCTTCTTGGCCCAGCGGCCGAAGGCGGCGGAGCCGCCGGCCTTGTTCATCATGCAGACCATGGCACCCAAAATGACCAGGAAGATCAGGATGCCCACGTTATAGCTGTCGGACAGGACCGACACGATGCCATCGCTGAACACGTGGAGGACGGTCCCCTCAAAGGAGAAGTTGGAATACAGCAGGCCGCCGGTGAGAATACCGATGAACAGGGAGGAGTAGACCTCCTTGGTGATCAGGGCCAGGGCGATGGCGATGACCGGGGGCAACAGGGAGAAGGCGGTGTTGTAAAAGCTGCTGGGGGACTGGACATAGCCGGTCCCGCCGCAGGTGGCACACACATTGGTCCCGCCGCAGGACTCGCACTGTGGGTCCAGGCCGTAGCACACCATACAGGCGGTGCTGGTGCCGCAGTCGGGACACTCGATCATCTTGCTGCCCGGCTCGTCGGTGGGGTTGGAGGCGAAGACGGAGGTGGTCAGGGCCAGCAGCAGCATGACCACCAGCACCGCCCGTGTGATCCAGGTGCGTCGCGTTCTCATAGAAATCGTTCCTTCCTTTCTTTTGATCCACACACATCCCAGCTGAAGCGGCGGTCAGACAAAAGAAAAGGCCATGGCGCGCGATCCCGGAGCGGCCATGGCGAAGGGGGGCGGTCTGGCGGCGAAAACAGGCCAGACGGCAGGCCCCCCTGGATAGCGCTCCACTTGCAGTGACAGTCCGGGGGATCTTCTCCCGCGGCCCAGGAGGGGACGCCCAGGCAGGCGGCCCGACCTTCGGCGGCGTTCCCTCTCCCCGGACGGCTACCTGGCCTCTGTCCCGGCGTACGCATGAACGCCGCGCCTCTATCCGACACGATTCAGTTGGAAGTGCAAGTATCCTACCACGCCTCTGTCAAAAAGTCAAGGCATTTGACGGGCGGTTTGGGAAAAAAACGAGAAAAAAAAGTCAGCTGTGGGACATGAAAAAGGTGAAAGTCCCGGTGGCCACGGTTTCACCGGACACATTGGTCAGCTCCACCTGGATGACGGAGAGGTGGTAGCCCATCTTCTTCGGGGTGGCAGTGCAGAAGATGCGGGGGCCATCGGCGGGGCGGAGGAACTCCATGGTGCTGCTGGAGGTGACGCAAAGCCCCCCTTTGGAACAGGCGCAGCACCCGCCCACTGTGTCCGCCAGGGTGGCCAGGGCGCCGCCGTGGACCTTGCCGTGGGGGTTGATGCTGTTGGGGCCCACCTCCAGCACCCCTGGGCAAAGCCGGGCTCCACCCGGGTGACCAGAACGCCGCTCTCATAGGAGAACTGGTGGGGGGCGTTGACCACGGAGTTGAGGTGGACTCCAGGCAGGTCGGCGTTGGAAGAAGAGAGAGACAAGGGAAACACTCCTTTTTCACAAAAAGTCTGAAAGACGGGAAAACGGGGAGAGTTGTATCCATCCGCCCCTCCGGCGCATAGGATGGGGAGAATCCAGGCGGGCGCAGGCCCGAAATAAGGAGGGAGCGACTGTGGAACAGAGACAGACCGCCCCGGCCCAGGACACGGAGCGGGCGGTGGTGGATTTGGAGACCTTTGAGCGGGTCTGGCGCAGAGTGATGCCCAACCAGGACATGAGCCCCATCCAGGTGGGGGCGCCGACCGGGCCGGGGACCGGGGCGGAGCGGCAGGCGGAACGGATACCCGCCCCGGCGCAGCTCCAGAATCAGGATCAGGGGGCCGCCCCGGCGGCCCAGATCCAGAGCTCGGCGCAGCTCCAGCCCCAGAGCCAAGTTCCCGCTCCGGCGGAGCAGGCCGCTGGGCAGGTCCGGCAGCTGGAGGAGTTGATGGAAGGGGCCTGGATGGGCCACAGGATCTATCTGGAGCTGGCCCGGCGGGCCCGGGGCAGCGGGGCCCGGACCCTGAACGCCCTGGCGGCGGAGCAGCGCAGGACGGCCCAGCGGCTGGCGGCCTGCTGGTTCCTGCTCACCGGCGCCTGCTACCACTTCTCCAGCCCGCCCATCCCGCGGGTCTGCCCCCTGGCCGCAGCGCTGCGGGAACAGTTCCTGCAGGAGCAGAAGTGGAGACGGTTATGCCAGCGGGCGGCAGCGGAAGGGGACAGCACCGCCTGCGGGGGGCTGTATGAGACGCTGGACGGGCAGGCGGAGCACCGCATGGAGGCCATCCGATGCCTGCTGGAGCAGATGCAGCCCCTGCCCAGCGGGGGTTGACGGATGGAGAAAATCTGATAGACTTGAGCCATAAGGACCAGAGGGTATCTTAACACGAAAGAGGGCCGGTGTCATGTGTCAATTTCAACAGTTCCGATTTCCGTCCAGCGATGGGAGCAGCTCCTGCTACGCCGGGGCGTGGCTGCCCCCGGAGGAGCCTCGGGGGCGTGGTGCAGATCGTACACGGGGTGGGGGAGCACATCGGCCGCTATGAGACAGCGGCCCGATTCCTGGCCCGACAGGGCTTTCTGGTGTGCGGCGAGGACCACCTGGGACACGGGAACACGGTCCAGGACAGCCGCTACGGCGCCTTTGCCCCCCAGAACGGGTGGAAGCTGGTAGTGGCCGACATCGCCCGACTGCGCCGCATCCAGGGGGAGAAGCATCCGGGCGTCCCCTACTTCCTCCTGGGCCACTCCATGGGCTCCTTCCTGACCCGGACCTACCTCATCGACCATCCGGGGACGGTGGACGGAGCCATCCTGTCGGGGACCGGGCAGGAGCCCGCCCCCCCCTGGTGGCTTTCGGAAAGCTGCTGGCCGGACTGGAGTGCCGCCGGCTGGGGTATGACGGGGTGAGCCCGCTGGTGGACCGCCTCTCCCCCTGGGGGCCTATAACCGCAGGTTCCGGCCCAACCGGACCAGCGCGGACTGGCTCTCCCGGGACGAGGAGCAGGTGGACGCCTATCTGGCCGACCCGCTGTGCAGCCACAAGTCCAGCGTGTCCATGTTCCGGGACATGATGGGCGGTCTCCAGTACATTGCCCGCCGGGAGAACCTGGCGCGGATGGACCCGGACACGCCGGTCTATTTCTTCTCTGGGGACCAGGACCCGGTGGGCGGCATGGGAAAAGGGGTGCGCAAAGTGTACGCCATGTTCCAGGCGGCGGGCTGCCGGGACGTGACCCTGAAGCTGTATCCAGGCGGCCGACACGAGATGTTTAACGAGCTGGACCGGCAGCAGGTCTTTGACGACCTGCTGGCCTGGCTGGAGGCCCACATGCCCCGGGAGGGACGGGCGTAAAGAGACCGGGCGCGCCGCGCAGAGCGGCGCGCCCGGCTTTTCAATACCGGTGGACCCAGCCGCTGAGGAACCACACAGGCAGCAGCCACATCAGCAGATAAAACAGCAGGTTCAGGGGGAGAGGGAGGCGTAGGCGTCCACAGAGGTCAGGTAGTAGGCCAGCAGAACCCCCAGGGTGGAGCCGGCGCAGGTGAGTACCGCGGAGGCCCGGACGGCCCGGCGCAGGCGGCGGGCCCCCACCACCGACTCGGCGAAGGGGAGCAGCCCCTCTCGACAGAGCACGGCGGTGAGCACGCCGGTGTGGTCCTGCTCCGGATCGGACAGCTCCCGCCGGCGTTCCACCGGAGAAAGTCCATCCGGTCTGCCGCCAGCTTGAACCGCTGCTGGAGCATGGCCGGGATCAGATTGAAGTCCCGGGTGGCCAGCACCGGCCCGACCCGCTCCCGAAGCAGGGAGGTGAGGGAGGGAAACACGGTGTCGGGCAGGGTGTAGTTCAGGGCGAAGATGCCCGCCAGCCCCCCGTCGATGGCACAGAAGACGGCGTTTTTCACGTTCAGCCCCTGGGGCAGGGGTACCTCCATCAGGTTCATGAAGGCGGCCGAGCCCACCAGCACCTGGTCCCCCGGATGTTGGCGGACAGGCCGCCCCCCTCGTAGCAGCACAGGCTGTCCGCCCTGCGGAAGATGGCCCCCTGGGTGCGGGCAGGTCGTGGAAGAGCTTTTCCAGCCCACAGCCCGAGTCCCGGATCAGGGTGGCGGTATAGCCCACCACCCGCTCCACGGGGAAGTTGCCGAAGATCTTGATGCCGTTGAGCTCCACAAAGCCGGGGGGGAATAGGTCCAGATCGGTGATGAGCACCCGGTCACCCCGCCGGGACCGCAGGCCGCACCGGGCCATCCGGCCAGGGCGCCGCCGCTCTGGATGACCCGGCGGGCCACCTTGGAAGGAGCGGCCATAGGCCAGTGCCCCGCCGAAGCCGGCGGCGGCAGTGAAGGTGGCGGAGAGACACCACATCAGGTGCTCCCCCTCCCCGATGCCGAAGGAGGCCAGCAGGGAAAAGACTATGCAGGCCAGCAGCAGGACGGGGCAGAACACCCGGTAGATGCGCTGGGCGCCGTCGTCCATCTGGATCTGGCTGCCAAAGCCGGCGGGGGTGCCGGACCACTTGGCGTAGGTGTCCTTCCCGTTCCACTTGCCCTCGTCCAGAGTGACCAGATAGGGCTCTGCGGCAGCCGCTGCGGTGCGGCAGGACAGGCGAAGGCCGCACCGCTTGTGATAGGCTCCGTGGAGCAGGAAGAACAGGCCGAACAGGGCGGCGGGACAGTAGGAGAGCTGCCCGCCCCGGTCTTGGCTCCCAGCCAGCAGCAAGGTATCCGCCAGGGTGAAGGCGCAGGAGAGGGCGGCCAGGGTGTCCATCCCCACCTTCAGCCTCAAACCGCGCCACAGGCCGGCGGCCAGCACGTCGAGAGACAGCAGCATACCTGCCCCCAGAAGCCCGGCGGAGATCCAGAGGAGGAGGGGATATCCCACCGCCAGCTCCGGGGGAGGGAGACAGGGAGCGAGGGGAGCAGGCAGGGGACCAGCGCGGCGGCGGCCAAAAGAAAGACCAATAGGGAGCGGACCCGGAGCCCCTTAAGGCCCTTGCCGTAGGTGCGGGCCAGCTCCTGGGGGAGGTCGGGGGGCAGGGGGCTCCTGCCGGCGGGGCCGGCGGACATAGCGCAGGTCCTCCTCCGTCTCCTGGTCGGTGCCGGGGATCAGGGTCTCCCAGGCGGCGGACCTCCTCTGGGTCCATCTGCTCCGACTCCTCAAACATACGGTCGGCGTAGTCATCCGCCTTTTGCTGATGTCCTTGAGGAAGGAGGCCAGAGGGCTCTCCTCCTCGGGAAACTCGACCACCTTGTCTCCGTTTTCTTCGGCATCCAGGACGGCGTCTGCCTCCGGGGCCTCCCCCTTCGGGCTCCGAAGGGCCCTTCTCCGGCCTCGGACTCATCCTGGGGGGCGGGGCCGTCCTCCTCCGGAGGTAGAGCTCCTCCCCCCTGGGAAGGCCACCACGTTGTCTCGGTTCCGACGGGGACGGGGGCCTCCGGCCAGGGCAGGTCGGGGCCGTCTGCCTCCGGGGGCGACGGGCGCAGGGGATGGCGCTGCGCCCCGGCGGGCTTTTTGACGCCGTACTCGGCCAGAATGTCGTCCAGGGAGAAGCCGCCGTCCTCCGCACCGGCGATCAGGGACTTGACATCGGCCAGCTCGTCGCCGAGATTCAGTTTTTTATCCTCACGGTCGCTCATGGTCATTCCTCTGTGATGTGTGAAATGGGAATTCTGTGCCGCTGACCCCTGGGGGCGGCAGGTGCGTTATCCGCCCAGGCGCTGACGCACCGCCTCGTAAAGCAGGACGGCAGCGGCAGCGGAGGCGTTGAGGGAGTTGATCTTGCCAAACATGGGGATGGAGACGGTGAAGTCACAGTTCTCCGCCACTAGACGGCCCATGCCGTCCCCCTCGCGCTGCCAATGACGATGGCGGCGGGGCCCTTTAAATCGGCCTGATAGAGCTGGGTGGTACCGCCGGCAGCGGTGCCGAACACCCAGACGCCCTTGTCCTTCAGCTCCTTGAGCAGGGCGGTCAGGTTGGGCACCCGGGCTACCGGCACATGGGCCACGGCTCCGGCGGAGGTCTTGGCCACCACGGCGGTCAGGCCGGCGGAGCGGCGCTTTGGAATGATGACTCCGTGGGCACCGGCGGCGTCGGCGGTGCGGATGACCGCCCCCAGATTGTGTGGGTCGCTGAGCTCGTCGCAGACCACGATGAGGGGGGCTCCCCCTTCTCCCGGGCGATGTTCAGGATGTCGTCCACGCTGGCATACTCCCGGGCGGCGGCCACGGCGATCACGCCCTGGTGGGAGTGGGTGCGGCTCATGCCGTCCAGCTTCCGCCGGTCCGCGTCCACCACCACAACGCCCTTCTCCCGGGCGGTGGAGGCGATGTGGCCCAGGGTGGGATCGGTGTCTCCCTTCATGAGAAAAGATCTTGTCGATGGCTACGCCGGCCCGCAGGGCCTCGGTGACCGCATTGCGGCCTTCAATGACGCCGTCGTTTTCCGCCTCCACAGGGGCGGAGCGGCGCAGCGGGGGTCGTTTGTTCATGGAGCAGTCCTCCCATCCGTCGTTCCAGTTTGCATAATAAAAATAATATATCACAATCCGGCAGGGAGGGAAGGGTCAAATTGCGGGGATCGGAGGAAAACGGCCGAAAAGAGAGGAAACCAGGAAAAAAGACGGGCGATGGGGCAGCATCGTCAACTTTCACAAAATGTTTACAGCGCTCTTTCTTGTTTTTAATAGGGAGATATGGTATGATACTAATCAATGTACCCCGCACACCCGGCCGGAGCAGTCCGAACGATCTTATGGAAAAAAGGCAGGAGGTTTTCTCCTTTGAAACCAGATAAAGGAAACAATAACGGAAATAACAACAAGAGAAACATCATGGGCCTGGTCAGCATCATCTTTTGGGCCCTGCTGTTCACAATGATGATCAAGAGCTGCACCTCCAGCTATGCCAACATGGGTACTGTGGAAGTGCCCTACACCACCTTCAAGGAGTGGCTGGCGGAGGACAAGATCGACACCGTCAATGTGGAGAACGGCAAATACACCTTCACCCTGCGGGACGGCGTGGAGGTGGAGCTGCCCCGGGAGGAGACCTCCGGCGGGAGCGGAAGCCTGATGAACTCCCTGATCCCTGTTCCCGCCCAGACGGAGGAGGAAAAGCAGTATATCACCGTCCCCCCTGGCCGGGGTGGACGACCCGGAGCTGCTGGCCATGCTGGAGGAGCACGCCGATCACGCCTACACCGAGCCGGTGGACGAGTCGGCCTATTTCCTCAGCCTGATCCTCTCCTATGTGCTGCCCCTGCTGCTGATGGTGGGACTGATGATGTTCCTCTTCCGCGGCGTGGGCGGAAAGGGCGGCATGGGCGGTCTTGGCGGCGTGGGCAAGGCCAATGCCAAGGTCTATGTGGAGAAAAAGACGGGCGTCACCTTCCGGGATGTGGCCGGCCAGGACGAGGCCAAGGAATCCCTGCAGGAGATCATCGACATCCTCCACAACCCCCAGAAATACACCGACATCGGCGCCAAGCTGCCCAAGGGCGTGCTGCTGGTGGGCCCTCCGGGTACCGGTAAGACGCTGCTTGCCAAGGCCGTGGCCGGAGAGGCGGGAGTCCCCTTCTTCTCCATTTCCGGCTCTGACTTTGTGGAGATGTTCGTGGGCGTGGGCGCCAGCCGTGTCCGGGACCTGTTCAAAGAGGCCAGCAAAATGGCCCCCTGCATCATCTTCATCGACGAGATCGACACCATCGGCAAGTCCCGGGACAACCGCATGGGCGGCAACGACGAGCGGGAGCAGACCCTGAACCAGCTGCTGGCCGAGCTGGATGGCTTTGACCCCGGCAAGGGCGTGATCGTCTTGGGCGCTACCAACCGGCCCGAGGTGCTGGACAAGGCCCTGCTGCGGCCCGGCCGGTTCGACCGCCGCATTACCATCGACCGGCCCAACCTGGCCGGCCGTCTGGCCACCCTCCAGGTCCACACCCGGAAGATCAAGCTGGCCGAGGACGTGAACCTGAAGAAGATCGCCCTGGCCACCGCCGGGTGCGTGGGCGCGGACCTGGCCAACCTGGTGAACGAGGCCGCCCTGCGGGCCGTCCGGCACGGCCGAAGAGTGGTCACCCAGGAGGATCTGCTGGCCTCCTTCGAATTCGTTATCGCTGGAAGCGAGAAGAAGAACTCCGTCCTCACCGAGTTTGAGAAGAAGCTGGTGGCCTACCACGAGGTGGGCCACGCCATGGTGGCCTATAAGCAGAAGAATGCCGAGCCGGTGCAGAAGATCACCATCGTCCCCCACACCGAGGGCTCCCTGGGCTATACCCTGCTGATGCCCGAGGAGGACAAGACCAACCTGCGCACCCGGGAGGAGCTGATGGCCAAGATATCCGTTTCCATGGGCGGCCGGGCCGCTGAACAGGTGGTGATGGATACCATGACCAACGGTGCCTCCCAGGATATCCAGGAGGCCACCAACCTGGCCCGGAACATGGTGGCCATGTTCGGCATGAGCGACGAGTTTGGTATGATGGCTCTGGGCTCCATCCGTAACCAGTACCTGGACGGGGGCTACGGCCTGGACTGCGCCCAGGACACCGCCGCTGTCATGGACAAGGCGGTAAAGGCCATCCTGGACCTGTGCTATCAGGACGCCGTGGAACTGATCCGGGAAAACCTGGAGGACATGCACAAGGTGGTGGCCTACCTGCTGGAGAAGGAGACCATCACCGGCGGAGAGATGGTGGCCATCATCGAGGGCCGGGACCCCGCCCTGGTGGAGGACGCTACGCCTCCACCCACGGCAGGAGCCGTTCCTCACTGGGGACATCGAGCAAGAACATCCACATCGTCAGTGAGCCGGTGTCTGCGCCGCAGCTCCCAGACGGAGAGCCGGAGCAGAGCGGTCCGGAGGAGCCGCCCGCCCAGCCCCGGGATGACGAGACACCGCCCCCTCAGGACGGGGAAGGGCCCAATGAGAAGCCGGAGCAGGACCGGCCGTAAAGCAGAAGACCGGGGCGGCGCTGAGCCGCCCCGATTTTTTTCAAGATCGACAAAGAGGAGAGAGAAGGTATGATCCGACTGGCGACAGAGCAGGACCTGCCCCTGGTGGGGAGCATCTATGAGGAGATCCTGGCGGAGGAGGAGAAACGGCCCGCCTCCTTTACCAACTGGCAGCGGGGAAGTACCCCACGGTTGAACACGCGCGTGCGGCCCTGGAGGCCGGCACCCTGTATGTGGCGGAGGAGGACGGAGAGGTGTACGGCTGCGTCAACCTGAACGGAGAGCAGCTGGCGGAATATGCCGCACTGAACTGGTCCGTCCCGGCGGATCCGGAGGATGTCATGGTGATCCACACCTCTGCATCAGCCCCCGGTGGGCTGGGCGAGGGAAGGCACGGGAGTTTGTGGCCTTCTGCGAGGAGGAGGCCCGCAGGAAGGGGAAAAAGGTGATGCGCCTGGACACCTATGAGGGGAATCTTCCGGCCAACACCATGTATCCCAAGCTGGGCTATACCTTTGTGGGCGGGACGGAGTTCTTCTTCCAGGGCTTTATCCGGGAGATCCTGAACTGCTACGACAAAAAGCTGTAAATGGGAGCTGCGCCCACCTCAGTTGAGGCGGGCGCAGTTCATATCCGGGACCGACACCGGCAGAGCGGGGAGAGGAGGGGCGCGGCGCAGGCCGCGGGCCCCCCTCAGCTCGTAGGAAACGATCCGCAGAGTCCCGCACCCGCAGGTGCGAAGGAATTACAGGCTGCCAAAAGGTCCCTGAAGGACTTTTTGACAGAGTGAATTAAATCTGCTTTTTCGGCGGCATGTATGTGAAAAAATACGACTTGTCCTGCAAGTGTGAACTTTGCCTGTCGTGAGTGGACAAGACGTGCGCACAGCGGGGACAGCCTGCTCCAGGCATATCAGGGCGCCAGCCACCGCCACAGAAAGAAGAGCAGGAGCGCCTGGAACAGAAACAGGAGAGGAAGCCTGCCCGAAAATACCAGTGGCGGGTCTTGTGGTGGAAAAAAGTACATCCCCAGCATCCCCCCAGGGAACCGCCCAGGACGGGAAAGAAGAACAGGGCCTTCTCCGAAATGCGCCAACAGCCCCGGCGGGCCCGGCGCTTGTCCAGCCCCATCAGGGCGAAGGCCAGCAGGTTTGCAGTGGTCCAATAGAGGCAGGCCAGTTGCCAGAGTTGTGTCCGCATGATTGCTCCTTTCTGATAGGCGGCAGGGGGACAGAGAAGGATCCCTATCAGAGGATAGCATGAAAGGAAGCGATTTTCCAGCCCCCAAAATAGGTGGAAATAAAAATTCAGGAATGTGGGGGCAGGAGGTGCAGAAAAAGGGGGAATGTGGACAGCGAGTGTCGAATATAAACGAATCTAAGCGCATATCGTCGGATTTGATATAATTGCTTCCATTTTGTCGTATGATTTCCTTAAAACTAAATTGGGAGGAAATGTCGATGAATGAAATAAATGTAATTCGACGGGAACTGCGCGCCCTGGGGATCACGAGGCGATGCCGCTGTTATGGCCGCATCGTAATGGCCATTCAGCTGGCGGTGGACCAGGAGGACAGCCTGGAGGCAGTGACCAAGGAGATTTACTGGGAAGTGGGCAGCCGCTGCGGGCGGAAATGGACCGCGGTGGAGCGGAACATCCGCACTGCGGTGCAGATCGCGTGGCGGACCAACCCGGAACTGCTGCGGGAGATGGCGGGGTATCCCTGGACGGGCCGCCCACCGCATCGGAATTTTTGGAGATCCTGTCCAACGATGTGCAGCGGGCGATGGAGAGAAGAGGAGGGAGTGTCTTCAACTCCCGGAATATGACAGAAAAAGGGGAGAAAGCCGGCCCGTGCATTGCACCGGAGAGAGAAAAACGGTATAATGGAGGGATCCTTGTGAAAAAGGGGGACATCCATGTATATTGCTGATCTTCATATCCACTCCAGGTTCTCCCGGGCCACCAGCCGGGACTGCGACTTGCCCCACCTGGACTGGTGGGCCCGGCGCAAAGGCATCCAGCTGATAGGGACAGGGGACTTCACCCATCCGGCTTGGCGGGCGGAGATGCGGGGAGCAGCTGGTCCCCCCGCGGGGGAGGGGGTCTATGCCCTGCGGGAGGGGCTGACAATGGAGGGACTGCGCCCGGGGCCGCCCCCCGTTTCGTGGTCACCGGGGAGATCAGCTTCATCTACAAGCGCCACGGGCGGACGCGGAAGGTGCATAATCTCATCCTCCTACCCAGCCTTGAGGCGGCGGATGAGCTCTCCGCCCGGCTGGAGGCTATCGGGAACATCCACTCCGACGGACGGCCCATTCTGGGCCTGGACAGCCGGGACCTGCTGGAGCTGACTCTGGACGCCTGCCCGGATGCGGAGTTTATCCCCGCCCATATCTGGACGCCCCATTTTGCCATGTTCGGCGCTTTTTCCGGCTTTGACTCCATCGGGGAATGCTTTGGGGACCTGGCGTGCCAGATTCACGGAGTGGAGACGGGACTCTCCTCCGACCCGCCCATGAACTGGCGGGTATCGGCGCTGGACCGGCTGAGCCTTCTGTCCCACTCGGATGCCCACCCCCCTCCAGGCTGGGCCGGGAGGCCGACCTGCTGGACACCGGCCTCTCCTATCCGGAGCTGGTCCACGCCCTCCGCACCGGTGAGGGCTTTCTGGGCACGGTGGAGTTCTTCCCGGAGGAGGGCAAATACCATCTGGACGGACACCGGAACTGCGGTGTGTGCCTGACGCCGGCGAGACGGCGGAGCAGGGGCGGCCTGTGTCCGGTCTGCGGCAAAAAAAAGCTGACCATCGGGGTGGAGCACCGGGTGGAGGAGCTGGCCGACCGCCCGGCGGGCTTCCGGCCGGAGGGCGCCAAGCCCTTTGAGACTGGCACCCTGCCGGAGGTCCTGGCGGCCTCCACCGGCGGCTCCGCCACCGGGAAAAAGACCCTGGAACAGTATGAGCGCTTGCTGCAGACGCTGGGGCCGGAATTCACTATCCTGCGGGACGTCCCCATAGAGGACCTGCAGCGGGAAGCGGGCCCCCTGCGTGGCGGAGGGCGTCCGCCGCCTGCGGATGGGCCAGGTGGAGCGCCGCCCCGGCTTCGACGGGGAATACGGTGCCATCTCCCTCCTTGCCCCGGCGGAGATCCAGCGCCTGAGCGGACAGGTCTCCCTGTTTGGGGCAGAGGAGACCCCAAAACAGGGGGAGAAAAAAAGCGGGGACAGCTCCCAAAGCGGCCGAAGGCGGCGGAGTGGGAGGGGGAGCAGGGCCTCCGGCGCTCAATTCCCAGCAGCAGGCGGCCATCTCGGCGGAGGAGCGAACCGTAGCGGTGGTGGCCGGCCCCGGCACCGGCAAGACCAAGACCCTGGTGGACCGAATCGCGTGGCTGGTGGAGGAGCAGGGGGGTCCGGCCGGGGGGAGATCACTGCGGTGACCTTCACCAACCAGGCAGCCGCTGAGATGCGCCAGCGGCTGGAGGAGCGCCTGGGGCGGCGGGCCGCCTCCCGCATGACTATCGGGACCTTCCATGCCATCTGCCTGGCTCTGCTGGGGGATGTGGGGCTGATCGGCCAAGGGGAGGCCCTGTCCCTGGCGGAGGAGACCCTCCGGGTGCTGGGCCGGAAGGGGAGCGCACGGGCGCTGCTCCGGGGTGTCCCGGGTGAAAAACGGCGCGTCTCTGGAGACAGCTGGACTGGAAGAGGAGATCTGGCAGGCCTACTGTGCCCGGCTGGAGGAGCGGGGGATGCTGGACTTTGATGACCTGCTCATCCGGGCGCTGGCGCTGGACACTGGGGGCCGGACCTGCTTCCGGCACCTGCTGGTAGACGAGTTCCAGGACATCAACGAGACCCAGTACCGGCTGGTCCGGGCCTGGAGCGCCAGCGGGTCGCTCTTTGTCATCGGAGACCCGGACCAGTCTATCTACGGTTTCCGGGGGCGGACGGGAAGTGTTTCCAGCGCCTGCGGGCGGAACGGCCGGAGCTGCGGGAGATCCGGCTGGTGGAGAACTACCGCTCCACGCCGGAGGTGCTGGAGGCTGCCGCCCCCGTGATCGAGAAAAATCCGGGCGGTTGCCGCCGCCTGCGCCCCAACCGGCCCTCCGGCCCGGCGGTACGGATGGTGAGGAGCCCGGATGCCTTCTCTGAGGGGGTGTTTCTCGCCAAGGAGATCGGCCGTATGACCGGCGGGGTGGACATGCTGGAGGCCCAGGCCCTGGGCCACGAGCGGACAGTGCGGGCTTTCTCTGACATCGCCGTCCTCTGCCGCACCCACCGGCAGCTGGAGCTGGTGGAGAAGTGCCTGCGTCACGACGACATCCCCTGTGTGGTCAGCGGGCGGGAGGACTTTCTGGAGGACCGCCAGGTGCGGGGAGTGCTGGCTTTCTTCCGCTCCCTCCAAAGCCCGGCGGACCCTGCAGCCCTGGAGACCGCGCTGGGCCTTCTGTGGGACTGTCCCGCCGACCTGGCCGGAAGGGCCCCGCCGCCTCTGGACGCAGGGGGCAGACCTGGCGGCCTTGGAGGAGGCGGTCCGCGGCTATGGCCATCTGGAGCTTTGGCTGGACCGGGTGAAGGAGTGGGAGACAGCGGTGGAGAAGGAGAAGCCATGGAAACTGGTAGAGGGCTGGGAGGAGCGGTACGGGACCTCGCCGGCCTTGGAGAAGCTGCGGAATACGGCGGTGTTCTACCCAGCCTTCCGCTCCCTCTGGGAGGCCCTCACTCTGGGGGAGGAGGCGGATGTGCGCCGGGCTGCGGGCCGGGGCTGGGAGTCCGGGGCTGTCCGGCTGATGACTCTCCACGCCTCCAAGGGACTGGAGTTTCCTGCCGTCTTTGTGGCGGGACTGACAGAAGGCACGCTTCCCTTGAGATGCCCGGCCGTCCGGCGGATCTGGAGGAGGAGCGCCGGCTGCTCTATGTGGGGATGACCCGGGCCCGGGAGGAGCTGATCCTCAGCGCCGGGGGCGGACCCTCTCCCTTCCTGGACAGCCTGCCGCAGGGCGTGGCCCAAGAGCAGGCGGGCCGGAGGCAGGAGCGGAGACTAGAGCAGCTGAGCCTCTTCTGAGACGGGGAGCCCCCAGGTCCGGCAGAATCGGTACACTGGAAAAGAGAGACATCTGGGGCTGCGCCCTTGACAGTGGGTGTGTGTCCCATTAGTATGGAGGAGCAGGGGACGAAAAAATAAACGGTCCGGGATGGAACAAAATCCCGTGTCGGGTCGTCTATACAAATAGAAGGAACACTTTGGATACCAGGAAAGGAAACGCGACTATGAAATGGAATCGGCTGTTGGCCGGCGCGGTGTGCGCCTCCCTGCTGAGCGTACCCGTCTGGGCTGTGGAGGGCGGGGAGGCTCCGGCCGCCGGGGCGGGCCAGACATCTTCCGCGGTCTGCGGGGTGACGCTGGACGGAGTTTGCCTGGACCTGAGCGAGGTGCCCGCCGCGCCCTACCAGGAGAACGGACAGGTGATGCTCCCGCTGTGGAAGGTGGCCCAGGCCCTGGGATGGACTGTGACCTGGCTGCCGGAAGAGAACGGGACCCGCATCGAAAATGAGGATCAGGTCATGAACCTGACCTACGGATTGACCGCTATGCCTGCGCCAGCAAGTCCTCCATCGGGGTGACCTCGCCGGAGCACTATGGAGCGGCGCCGGTGGTGGTGGCGGGACGTACCTACGTCCCCCGCCTCCATGTTCCAGCTGCTCTCCTGCACCGTGACGATGGAGGGGGGGACCGTGGCCCTGCGGACAGAGGGCGCACCACCCGCGGAGGACGAACCGCCCTCCGGCGGGGCAGTGGAGTATCAGACCGCAGCCGAGGCGGAGCAGGCGGTGGGGTTCCCATTGAAAGCTCCCGGGGAGCTGGGAGCCCCTGAAAAGATCCAGGTGATCAGCGGAGCGGTGGCCCAGCTGAACTGGCCGGAGGGCATCAGCTATCAGGGTGGCCCGGGGGAGCCAGGAGGTCAGCGGCAGCTACACTGCCTACGGCTGGGAACGGAGCCAGAGTGCGGGAGAACAGATGGTGACCATCAAGGGGAATGGGGACTGGACCTATCTGGCCGCGTGGAAGGACGGGACATACAGCCATGCTCTCGCTTTTGAACAGGGCGTGAGCGCCCAGCGGGCGGTCAGCCTGGTTGGGGACCTGGTCCCGCTGTCTGGGGAATAAGCGCATCAAAAGGAGGGCCCCGCCCGCCGGCACCGTGGCCGGCGGAGCGGGGCCCTTTGAGAAAGAAAGGGGGCTCAGTCCCCCTGCATCACAGTCAGGGCCTGGCGGCAGTTCTCCACTACGTTGATCTCGTGGCTGCCTCCGTACTCCCCGTCCAGCGTCCAGGGAATGGGCTTTTCGGCGGTGAACTTCAGATGGGAGGCGTGGAAGGAGAGCACGGCCCCTGACTGGGGGCTCCTGTCGGATAAGGGCCTGGAGGCTGTCAGTGAGGTCGGTGATGCTGGTGGGCTTGCGGACCAGAATGACCTCAAACAGCCCGTCGTCCAGCACCACCCGGTCTGTAGGCAGGGCCTTCATTCCGCCTACGGAGATGGTGTTGCACACCATTCCATAAAAGAAATCGTCCTCCAGCACCTGGTCGTCGCACTCGATCCTCAGGTGGTAGGGGGTGATGGAGGGGAGGGAGGCGATGCCCGCCATCACATAGGCCAGATGGCCGAAGGTGTTTTTCAGATCCTGGGGGGTGTCGTAGGATACCTCGGTGAAGGCGCCGAAAGCGGCCACATAGACGAAAGGGGCGGCCGTTGAGCCTGCCGATATCCCAGGGGCGGGGAACGCCGGTCTCTGAGGCGGTCTGGGCGGCTTTCACCGGGTCCCGGGCAGGCGCAGGGTGGTGGCGCAGTCGTTGGTGGAGCCGAAAGGGGATGTAACCCAGCACCGGCGGATGGTCCAGCTGCATCAGGCCGGACACCGTCTCGCTGAGCGTGCCGTCCCCGCCGGAGCAGACCACCCGGTCGAACTGGCCGCCCAGCTCGGCGGCGATGCGGGTGGCATCCGCCTTCCCCTGGGTGGGATAGACGGTGGTCAGGTAGCCCGCCTTGGTAAAGACATCCAGAACAGCGGCCAGATCGGCCGTCACCCGCCCCTTGCCGGCGGTGGGGTTGTAGAGAAAAAGCATGGTTTTTCAAAGCTGGGGCCTCACTTTTTTTATGAGATTGGCGCCCGGAGCGCCCCGTCCTTGGACTCCCCGGATGCTGCTGATTACGAATTATTATAAGGAATGGGACGGAAAAAACAAGGGAAAATTTGTGAATCTTTATGTCATCTGTACAGGAGAAAAGAAAGGAACGGGCACGTTCCCGGAAAATGGCGGAAAAAGTGGGAAAATCCCTTGCGTATCCGGCCAAAAACGAGTAAAATGTGGAACGCAACAAACTTGGTGCCCGGCGGAGGTGTGTGCTGCCCCGTCTCAGCAGACGGCACCACCGCTATGGGGTGAATGAAAGAGATGGATCGAAACGTCCTCTCCGCCGCTTTCCATGTCACCATTCCGGTGCTGATGGGCTATCTGGCCATCGGGATGGCCTTCGGCCTGATGATGGATTCGGCGGGATACAATGTGTTCTGGGCCCTGCTGATGAGCCTGATCATCTATGCCGGGGCCGGACAGTACATGGGGTGACTCTGCTGGCTGCGGGGGCCTCCCCCTTCAGACGGCTCTGATGACCCTGTTGCTGAACTTCCGGCACATGTTCTACGGCCTGTCTATGCTGGAAAAGTTCCGGGGATGGGGCTGCGGAAGCTCTATATGATCTTTTCCCTCACTGATGAGACTTATGCGCTGCTGGCGTCCGCCAAGGCGCCGGAGGGGGTGCGGGAGAAGGACTACTACCTGGCCATTGCCCTGATGGACCACAGTTACTGGGTGCTGGGCACGGTTCTGGGCTCCCTGCTGGGCAGTGCCCTGTCCTTTGACACCACCGGAGTAGACTTCGCCATGACCGCCCTCTTCATCGTCATCGCGGTGGGCCAATGGAAGGGGACCCGGAACCATCTGCCAGCTGCTATCGGCTGCCTGGCCACCCTGGCCAGCCTGCGGCTGGCGGGGAGGATAATATGCTGATCCTGGCGCTGGTGGTCATCGTGGCCGCCCTGCTGGTATTTTTCACCTAAAATGCCGGAGGGACAGGCCCTGCACAAGGCCGGGACAGGAAAGGAGGAGCGGACGCTGTGAACGGAGAGACCACACGGGATCTGCTCCTGATCCTGGTGATGGCCGTGGTGACCTTTGCCACCCGGCTGCTGCCCTTCCTGCTCTTTGACCGGGGGGAGGAGCCCCCCAAGGCGGTGCTCTATCTGGGGCGGGTGCTGCCCCCGGCCATCATGGCCATGCTGATCGTCTACTGCCTGAAGGGCGTCAGCTTTGCCACCCCGGCGGGGTGGGTACCCGCCCTCCTCTCCTGCGGGGCGGTGGTCCTCCGCCATCTGTGGAAGGGGAACGATCTGCTCTCCATCTTTGGAGGGACGATCCTGTATATGGCCCTGGTCCAGGGCGTGTTTGGGTAAGGAGGAGCGGAAATGGAAGACTGTTTGGCCGCCCTGCGGCAAGAGGTGGACCGCCTGGACGATCAGATCGCGGAGCTGTTTTTGAAGCGCATGGAGGTGACCGGCCGGATCGGGGCCTGCAAGGAGGAGCTGGGGCTGCCCCTGATGGACCCCGGCGGGAGCTGGAGGTGCTCCGGAGCGCAGCGGCGGAGACGTTGGATGAGGGCCGGAAACTAGAGCTGGCCCACCTGTTTGAGACTGTGCTGGCCCTCAGCCGCCGGGACCTGCGGCGCCGGGTGGGAGGGAACGATCCCGGTCCGGGATACAGCCGATGCCGGAGGGCCGAGGCCGCCGCGCGGCAGCCGGTGGAGAGACCCAGGGTGGTCTATCAGGGCGTGGCGGGGGCATACAGCGAGATGGCCTCCCTGCGTTTTTTTTGGAGAGGACTGCCGGTGCCAGGGCCTGCCCACCTTTGAAGAGGTGTTCCAGACAGTGGCCCAGGGCGGGGCGGACTACGGCGTGGTGCCCATCGAAAACAGCTCCACCGGGGCTATCCGCCAGGTGTACGAGCTGCTGGGCAGGTATGAGTGCTACATCGTGGGGGAGAATACCGTCAAGGTAGAGCACTGCCTGATGGCTCCCCATGGGGCTACCCTGGATACCATCACCCATGTCTATTCCCACGAGCAGGGGCTCTTCCAGTGCGAGCCCTTCCTGGCCCGGCATCCCGACTGGGTGGGGGGGTGGCCCACGGGGACACGGCGGGCAGCGCTCAGTATGTGGCCCAGACCGGGGATATCACCAAGGCGGCCATCTGTTCCAGCCGGGCGGCGGAGCTGTATGGCCTGGAGATTCTGGCCCGGGGAGTCAACTACAACAGCAGCAACACCACCCGCTTCGTGGTGGTCTCCCCGGTGATGGAGCTGCGGGAGGGGGCGGACAAGATCTCCGCGGTCCTCAGCCTTCCGGACGAGGTGGGCAGCCTCCATGAGGTACTCACCATCTTTGCCGTCCACGGGCTGAACCTGGTGAAGCTGGAGTCCCGCCCTCTGCCGGGACGGAGCTGGGAGTATCTGTTCTTCCTGGAGTTTGACGGGAGTCTGGCGGACCCGGCGATGGACGGTGCCCTCCAGGAGCTGTCCCAGGCATCCGCAGAGATGCGGGTCCTGGGGAACTTCAAAAGCAATCTGTAAGGAGGAGAGGCGATGGACAGGGGCTGTGCTTATCACCGGAGCTTCCCGGGGCATCGGGGCGGCGGTGGCCCGCCGCTTTGCCCGGGAGGGCTGGCGTGTGGGGGTGAATTACCGCACCTCCCGTGGCCGGGCGGAGGCCCTGGCAGCAGAGATCGCCGCCGCCGGGGGACAGACCGCCCTCCTGCCCGGCGATGTGTCTGACCCGGCCCAGGCGGCCGCTCTGGTCCGGGCGGCGGAGGAACAGCTGGGCCCCCTGGACGCCCTGGTGTGCAACGCAGGGGTCGCCCTGCCCCCAGCAGTTGCTTACCGACACCACGGACGAGCAGTGGCGCCAGGTGATGGGGGTGGATCTGGACGGGGTGTTCTACACCCTGCGGGCGGCGGTCCCCGGCTTTGTCCGCCGGCAGCGGGGGCCATCGTCACCGTCTCCTCCATGTGGGGGATCACTGGCGGCTCCTGCGAGGTGGCCTACTCCGCCGCGAAGGCGGGGGTCATCGGCCTGACCCGGGCCATGGCCAAGGAGCTGGGGCCCTCCCACATCACCGTCAACTGCGTGGCCCCCGGGGTCATCGACACGGAGATGAACGGGGGACTGGATAGCGAGGCCCTGGCCGCTCTGGCGGAGGAGACCCCCTGGGCCGGATCGGCACGGCGGAAGAGGTGGCGGAGAGCGTGTGGTTCCTGGCAGGGGGCGGCGCCCCCTTCCTCACCGGACAGGTGATCCAGCCCAACGGCGGGATCGTGATCTGACCGCGGGAGCGGGAGAGAGGGAATAGCGCCGCCGAAAGGCGGCATACTGAAATGAGACGACCCCCCGAGGGAGGGGCGACCCCTTTCACGCCGGGTGGGTGGGAAAGGAGGTCCGTGATGCGCGGGAAGCGGTTCGTGTACGGCTCCTACCGGGGACGGAGGAGCACCACAGACGTGTTGAAGACCGTAGCCCTGATCCTGGCGGTACTGGTGGTGCTGGCCGTGGCCGGAGTGTGGATGGCGCAGAAATACATCGTCTACGACGACGGGGGTTATCACCTGGAGCTGCCCTTCTTTCAAAGGAGGGACCGGCCCAGGAGCCGGAGGACTTCCGGGTGGCGGTAGAGCCCGCCGCCTCCCAGCCGGAGGAGACACCGGAGGAGGGAGAGCCCCTTCTGGCGGCGGTGACTGTCCCCCTTTCAGCGGTGGAGGACGGCTCGGCGGAGGCGCTGGCCGCCCAGGCAGGAGCCAACAGCGTCCTGCTGGACATGAAGACAGACCGGGGCCAGCTGGGCTTCGTCTCCCAGCTGGCCATGGCCGCCTCGGCGGGGGTCAACGCCGGACAGGCGGACATCAACCGCCAGCTCCAGGCCCTCAACAGCGGGGAACTGTACACGGTGGCCCGCCTGTCCTGCTTCCGGGACCACGCCCTGGCCAAGGATGAGACATATGCCATCCGGACCAACAGCGGCTACCGGTGGACCGATCCGGAGGAGCTGCGGTGGAGCAGCCCAGCCAGTCAGGCGGTCCAGGACTATCTGGTCGCTCTGATGGTGGAGCTGGCCCAGCTGGGCTTTGACGAGATCCTGCTGGACAACTGGGGCTATCCGGCGGAGGGAAATCTGGGCTATATCAAGCAGGGGAATGCCTACGACCTGGAGCACCTGTCTCAGCCGGTGGAGGAGTTCCTCGCCAGAGCGGAGGCGGCTCTGGAGCCCTACGGGACGCGGCTGGCCCTTCGGAGCACCTGGGCGGTGCTGGAGGGGGCTGAGAGTCCCGGCGGCCAGACGGCCCAGCTGCTGGAGCGGTATGCCCAGCGGGTCTGGCTGGAGGCGCCGGAGGACGGTATGGCGGACCTGCTTTCCCAAGCGGGGCTCCCAGAAGGAGAGGGAGCGGCTGGCCCTGCTGGTGGAAGAGCTGGACCCAGACCTGGACTGTTCCCAGGGGATCTGGGACCCGGAGGCGTGAACTCCGTACGAGGAAAGGCAAGGCGTCTGGAGTGAGAGCTCAGACGCCTTGTTTTTCTCACAAAGAGGGCGGAGCCATGTAGCTCCGCCTTCTGAAGATAGAATTTACGCGTGGGCCCCGGCATGGGTGTGGAGGAGGGGGGGGGGGGCCGCCTCCCGGGCGGCGGCGGGGGCTTCCCCCCCTGCTGCTTGGCCAGCGCCTTGGCGTTGGCCAGCATCAGCTTGATGCGGTTCTCCTGGTTGATCTTGGTGGCGCCGGGGTCGTAGTCGTCCTTCAGCTTGCGTCGTCCTTCCCTTGCCCACCCTTGCCCACGATGTGGTTGGGCAGACAGCCGAAGGGCTGGGTGCAGACGATGTTGGGGGTGCCGGTGTGGATGAGCTCCAGCATCTCGGCGGTGAGCAGCCAGCCCTCCCCATCTTGTTGCCGTCGCCCAGATAGCCGTGGACCAGGCGGTGCAGGTCGTGGAAGGTGCCCGGTGCACGGAAGCGGCCGGAGCGCTCCAGCGCCTGGATCATGTCCTTCTGACAGGCCTCGATGTACTTCATAAAGAGCTGGCAGGCAGCCTTCTTGATCCACTTGCCGCCGTACAGATCCACGTCCACTACCCGGTTGTAGATCTTGAAGATCATGAAATCGGTGAGGCCGGGGGACCACGGGTTCGGCCCCCTCGGAGAGCAGAAAGTCCTCCAGATTATTGTTGCCCAGGGGAGAGAACTTTACATAGATCTCACCCACGACGCCCACCCGCACCTTCTGCTCCCTGGTGACGGGGATGGAGGCAAAGTCGGCGCAGATGGCGTCAAAGTTGGTCCGCATCTGGCCGCGGCTCATCCCCTTACCCTGCTGGAAGCCCTGCAGCCGGCCCTGCCAGGTGGAGACCATGGCGTCAGTGGCGCCCCGCTCCCGCTCATAGGGCCGGACCTGGTTGGCCACATTGACGATGATGTCCCCGTACATCATGGCGTAGACCATCTTGCGGATGATGGGGAGAGTGAGGGAGAAGCCGGGATTTTCTCCAGACCGGACAGATTCACCGAGATCACCGGCACAAAGGCAAGGTCCGCTTTTTCCAGCGCCTTGCGCAGCAGGTGGATGTAGTTGGACGCCCGGCAGCCACCTCCGGTCTGGGTGATGAACAGGGCAATTTTGTGGGGTCATAGCCGCCGTGCTTGATGGCGTCGATCAGCTGTCCGATGACCAGCAGGGCGGGGTAGCAGGTGTCGTTGTGGACATATTTGAGCCCTTCATCGATGATGCCCCGGTGGTTGGAGGTGAGCATATCCACCTTGTAGCCCTCCAGCTCCAGCAGACGCTGGAACATCCCGAAGTGGACGGGCAGCATCTGGGGCATGAGGATGGTATACTCCTCCTTCATCTCCTTGGTAAAGAGGAGACGGCCGGTGTCGTCATATACTAGCTTCGCCATATCAAAATCCCTTTCTGCCGATAGTCGCAATAAAATCAGGAATGGGGAAAGAAAAGTCAGGAATTGAGGGGGGCCGGCTGCCGCCGCGTTTGAACCGGTCCCGCCGGAGCGGGTCGGTCCCAGTTCCTCATTTCTGATTTCTAATTTTCTTTTCGCGCATCAATGGCCGCCATGAGGGAGCGGATGCGGATCTTCACCGCACCTAAATTGTTGATGTCGTCGATCTTCAGCTGGGTATACAGCTTCCCGCCGTCCTCCAGAATGGTGCGCATCTCATCGGTGGTGATGGCGTCCACGCCGCAGCCGAAGGAGACCAGCTGGACCACCTGCATGTCGGGCTGGGTGCACACATACCGGGCGGCGTTGTACATCCGGCTCTGGAAGGTCCACTGGTTGAGCACCTTCCGGGGGGCGTAGCCCTCCAGATAGCTCCAGGGCGTCCTCGCGTGACCAGCACGAAGCCGAAGGAGGTGATCAGATCGTTGATGCCGTGGTTGATTTCCGGGTCGATGTGATAGGGGCGGCCGCACACCACGATGATGTTCAGCCCGTGGGAGCGGGCGTAGTCGATGTATTCCTGGCCGGTGGCGCGCACGTCGTGGACGTAGGCCTCATAGGCCTCGTAGGCGGCGCCGGGCGGCGGCTGCCGACTCCTTTTTGGGGATGCCGAACTCCTGATGCATCAGCTGGGCGCCGCTTGCCGAAGTCCTTGCGCCGCCACAGGCCCACATAGGGGTCAGGAAACGGGTCTGCTTTAGAGAGGGCACGTTGGCGGCGATCAGCTCGGGGTAGTAGGCCACCACCGGGCAGTTGTAGTGGTTGTCTCCGATGCCCTCGTCGTTGTTGTAGGACATGCAGGGGTACCAGACGGCGTCCACCCCCGCCTCCACCAGGGCCTCCACATGGCCGTGGAGCAGCTTGGCGGGGTAGCACACTGTGTCGGAGGGGATGGTGCGCTGCCCCTTGAGATACAGCTTGCGGGAGGACTCAGGGGAGAGGACCACCTCAAAGTTCAGCTTGGTGAAGAAAGTCGAACCAGAAGGGGAGGTTTTCGTACATGTTCAGGCCGAAGGGGATGCCGATGCGGCCCCGGAACCGTCCCCTCTGCCCTTGCCGTGGAGAGCACGGAGCTTCTTGATACTTGTACCGCATCAGGTCGGCAGATGGTGGGGCTCCTCCCCAGGGGGCGGGAGCACCGGTTGCCCGAGACAAAGCGCCGGCCCCCGTCGAAGGAGTTGACGGTGAGGGAGCAGTGGTTGGTGCACAGGCCGCAGGTGGCAGGCTTGTTGCGGTGTGGGTAGAACTGTCTCCAGGTCCTGGGAGGGTCAGAGCAGGGCTGCTGCGGTCCAGGTGCAGGTCCCGGGCGGCCAGAGCGGCCCCGAAGGGCCCCCCCATGATGCCGGCAATGGTGGGCCGGGTCACCTCCCGCCCCAGCTCCCGCTCAAAGGAGCGGAGCACCGCGTCATTGAGGAAGGTCCCGCCCTGGACCACGATGTGCCGGCCTAGATCATCAGCGTTGGCGGCCCGGATGACCTTGTATACCGCGTTTTTCACAATGGAGATAGACAGGCCGGCGGAGATGTCCTCCACGCTGGCCCCGTCCTTCTGGGCCTGCTTGACGCTGGAGTTCATGAACACGGTGCACCGGGAGCCCAGGTTCACCGGCTTTTTGGTGAACAGCCCCAGCTTGGCAAAGTCGGCGATGTTGTAGCCCAGCGCCTTGGCAAAGGTCTCGATGAAGGAGCCGCAGCCGGAGGAACAGGCCTCGTTGAGCATGATGGAGTCCACCGCGCCGTTGCGGATTTTGAAGCACTTCATGTCCTGGCCGCCGATGTCGATGATGAAATCCACATCGGGGTTGAAGTGGGCAGCCGCCCTATAGTGGGCCATGGTCTCCACCAGTCCCAGGTCGCAGGAGAAGGCGTTTTTGATCAGGTCCTCGCCATAGCCGGTGACCGCCGCGCCTTTGATCTGGATGCGGTCGCCGCACAGCTCGTAGATTTTTTTCAGCTGCTCCAGCACGATGGCCACCGGGTTGCCCTGGTTGGAGTGGTAGTAGGTATACAGCAGTCCGCCGTCGGCGGTGATGAGAGCCAGCTTGGTGGTGGTGGACCCGGCGTCGATGCCCAGCCAGGCGGGGCCGGCGTAAGTGTGGATGTCCGTCTCTGGGGGCCGTGGCTGGCATTGTGCCGGGCCAGAAAGGCGTCGTACTCCTCCTGCGTGTCAAAAGAGAGGGGGCATGGTGTCCGCCGAGGTGTTGGTCTCCCGGCTCTCCTCCAGCCGCTTCAGGGCGTCCTCAAAGGGGACGGGCTCGTAGTCGGCGGCGCACAGGGCCGCGCCCATGGCGGCGAAGCAGTCGCCGTCCTTGGGGAATACGGCGTGGTCGGCGTCCAGCTTCAGGGTGTCCACAAAACGCTGCCGCAGGCCCATCAGGAAGTGGAGGGGACCGCCCAGAAAGACGATCTTGCCCTTCAGCTCCCGCCCCTGGGTAAGACCGGCCACAGTCTGATCCACCACGGCCTGAAAAATAGAGGCCGCCACATCCTCCTTGCGCCCGCCCTGGTTCAGGATAGGCTGGATATCGCTCTTGGCGAATACGCCGCAGCGGCTTGCAATGGGGTAGATCTTCTCGTGCTTCAGGGAGAGAGAGTCCAGCTCGCTCACCGACACGTTCATCAGCGTGGCCATTTGGTCGATAAACGCGCCGGTGCCGCCCGCACAGGAGCCGTTCATCCGCTCGTCTAGCGCGCCGCCGAAGAAGATGATCTTGGCGTCCTCGCCGCCCAGCTCGATGACGGCGTCGGTGTCCGGTATGTAGGTGTTCACAGCCGCGGCGGTGGCGTAGACTTCCTGGACAAAGTCGATGTTGGCGGCCTTGGCCACACCCCAGTCCGGCGGAGCCGGTGATGACCAGCTTGACCCGCTGGCCGCTGAGCTGGCCCGAGATGGACTTCAAGGTCTCACAGGCCCGCTCCCGGGTCTTGGGTAGTGCCGCTCATAGGAGCGGAACAGCAGCTTGTTGTTCTCGTCCAGCACCACCACCTTGACCGTGGTGGAGCCGATGTCGATACCGATGCGCAGACTCATAAATCAAGAAACTCCTACCGTTGGGACGCCATAAGGACCCAAAATAATCACTTCTAATGATAGTGCAGGCGCAAAAACTTTACAACAATCTTAACGGATTCTTAACGGCTGAAAACGCAGGAAATACGACTTTTTATGCCGGAAATCCGTCAATTTGACAACAGGGGAAAATATGCCGCCTCCCACAGGCACAAGGGCCGGGGAGGCGGACGGGGTGGCGTCAGGATATCTTTACGCCCACACAAGAGGCGCGAGGCCAGACGGTGGCTGTCAAGCGGCCCGATCCCGATCCTCCTGCCGGTCACTGATCTGCACCAGAGCGTGGCACATTTCCCTGCTGGACAGGGAGAGACGGCCCAGCTCCCCACCGCCTTCGCCGCAGAAGATCAGGCAGGAGTCATAGTACAGCTCCGCGGGGTCCAGGGTACCGTCCTGGGGATTACTGGAGGACAAGAGCTGCCGCACCTCCTCCACCAGGTCGGCGTCCCGGATGGAGGCGTACCGTCCGGCTGAGAGAGCCGAAGTATGCCGCAAAGGAATGGGCTTGAGCAGCCACGGTGGAGAGGTCCTGGAGCCAAGACAGCTCCTGGACCCATTGGGCAGTTCCGCTGGGGAGAAGGGCCAGGGGAAGCGGACCGTTCTCTTGGGCAAGGATCAGACAGCAGTTCCGCTCCTGCTCAGCGAGATAGAAGACTGCGCCGTCTCCCCTGGCCCGCCGGAAATGCGGAGAAAGGGAACAGTATCCGGGTCAAAGTTCACGGAATCGGTGGGGTGCCCACCGCCGGAAAGGAGGGTGACCAGCTGTGCCCTGGCCTCTGGGGAGGAGATGAGGGGCGCAGTGCTGCTGTAAGCGCGCCCCTTGCAGCACTGGACAGCGTCGGCCTGCCGGATGGCGGAGAGCAGGTCATCCTGGGTCTGAATCGAGGGAGACTGAGCTGAGAGACGGAGGAGCTGAGAAATGGTGCTGCTGGGCAGGGCAGCCACGGGGACGGCCCCGCTGGCCGCCCCGTCCAGATAGGGCAGGACATAGACCGGGCCGTTGGATGAGGGATAGAGGTAGAAATACATCCAGTCCTCCCTCATGGAGAGGGCCAGTTGATAGGAATATGGAGCCATGTCCGAGAACCCGAAAGCTGTCGCATCCCTGCTGTCGTCATACTCTACCGCCTTGAGCAGGAACGACCGGGCCTCCTCCAGGGCACCCTCCTCCTCTATGGGAGGATACCCCGCGCTGGAGACTGGCGGCGCTGTGAGATGGATGGACCGAGCGTCCTCCACGGCCGCCGCATACCCGGCGTAGCTGTATGGGGAGGGGGGGACCGCCCCGAAGGCGAGCACCGCCGCCAGCGGCAGGAGCACCGCCGCTGCGGCCAGAGCGGCTTTTTGGGGGCGGTCCCCCTTCACCAGCCGGGCCACCCGCTGCTGGATGGCCTGCCTGCCCTCCGCCATGGCGGACACCATCAGCCCCATACTCCCCCGATAGATATGGTCTGGGAAGGAGCGGACCTCCGACTTTGCTGCCTCCTCCCGCCGCACACATGGGTGATACTGCGTGTCCCGGCCCACGGGTGTGCTGCGGACCAGTCCCTTGGCCTCCATCTGCTCCAGAGTGGTGATGGTGGTGCTCTTGGCCCAGCCTGCCCGCTGGGAGAGCCGGGCTGCCAGCTGCATCACTGTTTGAGGCGCATGCTCCCACAGACAATCCATCACATACCATTCGCTCTGAGTTAGACAGACTTCTTTCCGCACCACCATCCTGTAGACCCTCCTTTTGTCTATTGTATAGACTGATTATAGTAAGGAGGGTAATAAAGTGCTAAGTAAAATACATGATACCCCTCCGCTTATTTCTATTTTTTAATTATACCACAAATAAAGGAGTTATGTCGAATTATTCATGTGCGTTCCAAAGGTATAGCTAAAAAGCAAGTGTACTTTTTGTTTAGTACACTTGCTTTTCGCAACCTTGTTTGTCAATCGTCAAGTTAATGATAATTTCTACTTCCTTATCACTATAAAGTCAGGCTTTTGGAGCTTTTTTCTTTGCAAAGGACGGTTAAAATCGATATTTTGAAATTTTAAAGAGGTATAGGAGAACCACCCAACCGGCCCTCTGAGCCGCGCCGCTTTTTGCGCAGACGGGACAGCCGCTTCCGCAAAACCTGTTGTCGGGGATGCTTGCCACGCATGGCCGCAGACGCTGCATTTCCACCATACTTTTTGTTGGACCGCGCAGAACAATCTTGCGGTGTTTTGGTGTTCTTCCCATAATTCCATTCCCCAAGCAGGTCAGGCCGTGCTTCCGCGACGCTGCCCAACCTTTTGGAGCGATCCGCACAATAGGGACAGTTATGTCCTCTCCGGCTCCGGTTGGAAACAGAGGCTTTCCATTCATGCCCCTTCTCACATTGCCACCAAACATTCCTTCCGCTTCCCAGCGTCACATCCCGAGGTGTCAGCCCCTTATTTCTCTCCGGGTGCCACTGGGCGGCAATGGCAGGGTAACAGGTCTGCAAACAATATTCCTTGCTTGGGCGATGGCCTGAGCAATATGGGCAGCCATCCCCGCGGATCCGCTTGTTGATGGTACTCTGCCAAACATGCCCCTTTTCACATTGCCACCAAATCTTTCTCCCGGACTGCGCAGAAACCTGATCCGGTGTCAGCAACGCGTTTTTGAGCCGTCCCACTGGGCGGCGAGCTCCGGATGAGTCACAGACAGGCGCAGGTGCGGGTAGCACTTGAGGTATTGGCCACGGGGAATCCCTCCCCTTCCGCTGACGATCTTTGATGCTCGCCTGCCACACGAACTCCCCGCGCCGCCACCAATACTTTTTGCCGGAGCAATAGAGCACTTGATCCGGTGTCAGTGGAAAATTGAGTTTGTGGTCCCACTCCCGTGCCAGCTCCGGATACCGCGCAAGCAGGGAATTGTCCCCGCAAACAGCCCGGTCATTGCAATAGGGGCAACGCTTTAAAGGTACCAGCTTGTTGAGATGGCTGGGATCACATTGCCACTCATGACCTTTTTCGCATTTCCACCAAAATTTTTTATTTGATTGACACGCTATCTCACTGGGCATAACCGGCAAATTTTTTGTGGGGTGCCAGATCTGAACAAGCGCAGGATCCATCGGCCGCATTGGGCCGCATCGCGTCACGGTCCTCGGATGACATATGGGGCATCTGCTTTCGCGGGGATTGGTGCGGGAACAGATGGCTGCCTTCCAAACATGTCCTTCTGAACATGCCCAGTATACTTCTTTTTCAGAGCCGGGAACTACATCATAAGGCGTCAGGGGAAATTCAACTCGGGATGCCATTGAGCGGCAATTTCCGGCCGGAGTACTGCCAGGCAGTTTTTCTCATATGCCCGGAGATTGGCACAGAAAGGGCAATTTGATTTATGTTTCGCTCGATTGGAAATCGTTGCTTGATACTCCTGCTGACACTTTGGGCAGTGCCACCAAACTTTCGAGGCGAGCCGCTGAATACAGTATCAGGCTTGTCAGTATTGCGGGGCGCTCCACTCCCTCGCAATCTCTGGATATTCTACCGCCAGGGTGCGTTTCTTTCGCTCATGAAAATACATTTGGTTGATTGCATATTGATCCCGCCGGTGGTGAAAATCAAGCGGCGGCAAATCAAGATAGGAAAATACAGCAGCGATCATTTGGTCAAGATACCGGTCTCGCTCGTCAAACCTGTACAGAATTTCCGCCTTTTTTGAATCACAATCGGCCCAGCCAGTTCCCTGCTGTCACAGATGCGAAGCACCTGATACCCCGCCTCCCGCAGAGCGCGGTCTTTCCGTTCCGCCCTCTTTCTGGCTGCCAAACTGCTGTGGTAATAATACCCATCATGTTCCAGCACCAATTCGCGTTCAGGCAGAAAAATATCCATTTTATATTTTCGGAATGGCTCCTCACAGGTGCAGCTCGGGCAGGCCTGCCGCAAATAATAGAATAATGCGCGCGCGGGATAGGACATTTTAAAGTCCTTTGCACATTGGGGACAGCCTCGTCCCAACGACGTCCGATTGGAGATTCTTGCCAACCATTTGTGCGAGGGATTATACATGCATTTCCACCAAGCTTTTTGGTTGCTGTGCGGTAAAAAAATCTTCCGGCTTTTGCCCGCTGTTTAATACATAGTCCCACTCCACGGCAATTTCCGGATATTTTTCAGCCAGATTATAGGTTGTGGACACACGCTCTCCGGAGCAGTAGGGGCACACCGGGGCTCCTGATTTTCGTGCTTTCTCTGCTGTTTCAGCGCGATCACAGATTATGGCCTTCCACCGATGGTTTTTTGCACAGTGCCAATAGACGTTTTGATTTGAATGGGGCAAACAGCTTTCCGGCGGGAATGGTTTTTTTTCGCTGTCCCATTCATCCTTCAATTCCGGGTACTCCGTCGCCAGATTGTAAAACGGGCTGGGTTTTCGGTGTTCGCAGAAGGGACAGGTTTGGACCACCGGATGCCTTGTGGCATGATTCAACGTGCGCTGCCATGACAGCCCACAGACATGGCAGCGGAACCTCACACGCTTTCCGGCGGAAAAATCCGATTTCTTCAGGAGCGCACGGGTTGTTCCCTTCCTGATAAAAATGGAGCAGCAGATAGGCGTGATTTTGGATGCACCAGTCTCGAAAGCTCATTTTAGGCTTCATTCAATTTGCTCCTTCATCTAATCTGATTGAATACGGGCTTCTTTTCGCCGCTAAACCGCGCCCTTAGATCACAACAGTTTGTTGAAAAGGGAGTTTATTTGCGTATGCGCTACAATCCGATTTATTGTCTCAGAAGAAACCTTATATTGGCTTGCGTAGGCCTCCTCACAAAATAGTTTATATTCCGACATGCCTCTTCTATTTTCTAGAACCATTTTAACGAATAGACCGCAGCAGGTCAAGGCAGAGTGAAGCCGCCCCGGACGGTGAAGCCCAAAAAAAGAAAGACATGACCTGTTGGTCATGTCTTTCTTTTGGTACGGCCGAAGGGACTCGAACCCCCAACATTCAGAACCGGAAGCAGTATATCATAAAACCATATAACCCTTGTGGCTCTAAGAGATTTCTTTATGCCATTTCTCTATTTCCACCACCATTTCCACCGCCTATTGATCTAGTCCCATCCAATAAGGCGATACCATTATGGAGTGTTGAACTGTCTCTGTGGGTGTAAATATTGGCGGTCATCTGAATGTCAGAGTGTCCCATGAGCTCTTTTGCCACATTGAGAGGGACACCAGCTTTTTGCAAATCGGTGCAAAAAGTGTGACGCAGACAATATGGGGTGAGATCTGGAGCTACCACAGATTCTACGATTCGATTCCGCTCGGTCTTTGCGCCTAAGTATAAGTCTAATTCTCTTTTGAAGCCAGTCCAAAGGCGGCGCAGGCTGTTCTCATTCTGAAAGTTCCCAGCCCCGGTTGGGAATACAGGAGCGAAGGAATTTTTCTTGGCGTTCTGAAGCCTCCAAAGAAGGTCTGAATGGATCGGTATGTCCCGGACGCCGGAATCCGTCTTTGGACCTTTGATAGCCTGAGAGCCGCTTTCTTTTTGCCGCGTGGACATGGATCTCATTATTTGCAAAATCCACATCAGCCCAAGTAAGGGCTGCCGTCTCCCCAGGACGCATTCCGGTATAGAGTAGGGTAAGAACCCACAGTCCAGCTCGGTGATGCTCAGCTACAGCAAGAATAGCTGCTCGCTCTTCGTCCGTTATAGAGCGCCGCTGGTGCGTCTGAACATGGGCAGCTCTAGGAGCTCAGCTGGATCGTATGGAATAAGGCGTGACTGTCTGGCCCTCTTAAACATTTCCTGCATGACCATTCGCAGCTTTTTACATGGGATGCGGATTTCCCCCGCTTGCCCATTTAAAATACGCTGGAGGTGTACGTCCTTCACATCCTTGAGTTTCATGGAGCCAATGGCAGGCTTGATATATCCGTTGAACTTTTCATCGTACATACCAAAGGGATTTCTTGGTCAGCCCTTTTGGGTCCTTATAGGTCGCTTTCCACTGCTTATACCATGCAGTCACAGTCATCGACCCGCCAATGGCTTCTTCCCCACGTTTGGCTGCTGCCAGCTTTTTCCGCCAGCTTGGTCATGGCCTCAAGCTCTGTTTTCCCTGTTGCCTCGTACTTTCTTTCCATTGTACCGGGCGGTCTTTCTGATATATTCGCCCATTGACAACGCCTCCCATTCTGATAAAATAGAAGGGCAGATTGCCAATCATAGCTTCTGCCCCCTTCCCTGCCCGGTGTTGGTAGCGCCGGGTGGGGATTTTTTTATCAAGTTCCTTTATATCTTTTGCTGTATGCTTGGAAATTGCAGATTTCCCTGTTTTCTCCCAGTTCTTGCCGGGCGTTTTTTGGCGATGGCACCACCTTGTTGTGCAACCTTTTTGCTTGGCTCGAGTCCTTGTGGGTTGGTAGCTCTTGAAATTTCGGTTGTGGATACTTCCGCAAGCATATTAAGGACTAATTCAGTATTTGTCATATTGTCCCGGAGGCTTTCCTTTTTCAGTCCCTTGTATGCTTTATATTCCCCTGTATCATTCCAGCCCATGCTTTTGTTAATTCGTTGGTGAGAATTGCATACTCTAAGTCTTTAATCCCGGCCCGGTCCCACTCATCAGTAAGCTCTTTGCGAAATTCAATAGATTTAAGCCGTTGTGTGATCCATTTGTCGGAATACCCTTTTTCTTGTAATTATAAAGGGCCCTTTGAATTGCCAATTCAGGATCAGCT
>VOFC01001900.1_pt1 | contig 46000 bp, 51 predicted proteins | sample 5384161 | NCBI WGS metagenome assembly VOFC01 (sample SAMN12384722, study PRJNA508395) | human gut metagenome | isolation source: healthy gut B | host: Homo sapiens | reverse complement strand
CGGCCTGGCGAGAGCGTCATCTTGTCGCCATAGGCGATGAGGTAGGAGAAGGGCAGCGCCTGGGTGTTGGGATGGTGCATCAGTTTGCCGAAGCAGACCGAGAACGATCCGATCGTGGCCGGCATGAGCAGGTAGGCGCCGCTGGCTGTCTTGGTGCCTCTCTCGAGCACGCCCCAGTGCATGGGACCCATCTTGTAGGCATGGTTGGAGAAGTTGGTGGCCGATCCCGCGTTGTAGAACGAGAACATCGATCCAATCAGCAGGCTGCTCTTGTGGTGGGAGGCCGAGAACGGGCCGCAGAAGGCCGCGCAGGCCTCGCCATTGCTCATGTAGCTATTGGCGAAGAAGACACTCTGGGAGGCCGTGAAACCGTTGGCCAACTGGCAGGCTTCGCCCACGAAGCAGTCTTGGATCTTCACGCTATTGATGATTCCACGAAAGCCGTATATCCGTAATATCTGTGCTGTGGAACTATGGCGTTCATGGTAGCTGTTTGTACGCGGCTGGGAAGGTCGCGCGATTCATACTCTTCATCGCGAATAAGTGTGAGACTGTCGCTCCAATGGGTGGCAAGCAGCAGACGCGAGAATATTTGCAGGTTGTCCTGACTGGCTATAAGGTCGGGCAGGGTACTGGAATACGGCATAACCACGCGGTTCACCACGTGCATCCAGCCGTTTTCGGCTTCGTTGTCGGGATTTGTTATTTCGGAGAAGGCGTCTATGAATATGCGGACCTTGCCCGTTGTGTCGTTTGTGCCGAAGCTGACGGTGGCAAAGCCGTCTGCCATGGTTTTATAGTCGAATGTGCCTTCCTGGAAGGTAGTGGTTTTATAGGCTTCGCTGCTTTCGGTGTCAATTATGCTGTTGAACACGATGTCCTGAGCCACGGAGTCGGGAGTTTGATTGATGTCGTAGTTGGGAGTAGCGAAATTGAGTCGAGATAATGCTGAACCGCCGCATTGGTAGGCGCAAAAACGGTGTAGTTTCCGCGTGCCTCGAGAAGGTGGTCCATTGTGGAACCTTTCTTACCGCTTCTGGCGTGTTGCAACATAAAGTAGTAGTTGCTCAAGTCGGGATCTTCCTTTACGAAATCGGCAATGGTTTTACCCGAGAAGACGTACATGTTAGAGTCGTCCACATTGTCGGAGCAGGATGTGAGACCGACTGCAATCGTTGCCAAAGTGATTAGTGCGAATAAAGCTCTTTTCATGTTCAAAAATTATAAAGGCGTAGCGGCATTCAGGTGAAAAACCGCAGGATGAATGTTCTTCAAAGATTCTTTTTTGCACAAAAGTACAAAAAGATGTGCAATTGGCAAAGCGCAAAAATGTTTTCTGTTTGCAAACGTATGTTTTTTAACAAAGCAGAATGTTTTGCAAGTGCTTTTTAAGAATTTTTGAGAATGGTGTATGGCTCGCGAGCCTTTCCGCGCTTTATTTCGGAGGGCAGAAAAGCGGCATTTTTGCGGTTTTGTAAGTTGTTGTTTTTCAGGGGGTACGAAAAGACGAAAAATACAAGGCATATATTTTGAAATAAGTGCCTTGTATTTTAAAATATATGGCTTGTATTTTTTGCAACAAGCCATGTGTTTTTTTGCGTGTCCGCAAACGCGGGAAAAAAACACGGGGAAGGGTGGGGGCGTTAAGTGTTAACACATGAAAAAAGCAGGATTTTTATTTGTTCATTTTAATATAAAATCATACTTTTGTCCATTGAAAACGTTTTAGCATACAACAAAGGCTTAACGCCATTGCTTGAAAATAAAATTTGATAAATAAATACTCCATGAAAAAAGATTTGCTTTGGGTTACTGACGCTTCTTGCATTCAGCTTCTTTTCATGTTCCGACAAAGTGGATGAGTCGAACATTTATGTGTTCAACGGGAAGTCTATAGCCGACTATATCAAGGAAGACCCCGATTTGAGCTATTATTACTTCATGCTTCAGCACGCCAAGAGCGGCAAGAAAGGTTCCACAATGGACCACCTTCTCGAAGCACGCGGAAACTACACCGTTTTTGTGCCTACCAACAACGCGGTGCAGCATTATCTCGACTCAATTTTCTCTACCCCAACTACGACATAAATCAAACGCCCCGACTCGGTGGCTCAAGACATTGTGTTCAACAGTATTATTGACAGCGAACACAACGAAGCTTACAAAACCACTTCTTTCCAGGAGGGCACGATTGATTATAAAACCATGGCAGACCGTTTTGCCACCGTTACTTTCGGCACAAACGACACAACGGGCAAGGTCCGCATATTCATAGACGCCTTCTCCGAAATAACGAGTGCCGACAACGAGGCGGAAAACGGCTGGATGCATGGGTAAACCGCGTGGTTATGCCATACTCGAGCACCTTGCCCGACCTGATAGCCGGACAGGACAACCTTTTAATATTCTCCCACCTGCTCTTTACCACTAATTGGAAAGACAGTTTGCAAGCCATAAGAGACGAAGAGTACGAAAAACGCGACCTTCCCGACTATGACAACAGTGTAACAATTCGCGGACGTGTGCCGCAGCACAGATATTTTTCGGTTTCACGGCTTTTGTGGAACCCGACTCCGTGCTGTGTGAAAAAATGGGGCGTGGAAATCAAAAAAAGAAAACGGCATTGTTACCAACTGGGACGAAATAATGGACAAGGTAAAGACCATTTGCCAGAGCTATTACCCGAATGCCACGAACCCCGACCTTACAAGTCCCGACAACGCGGTGAATCAGTTTGTGGCTTACCATATTGTCAAAGGCTCAATGGCTTACAACAAACTCGTGATACACTACAACGAGGTGGGATATGCCTACACCAACCCCTTGAAACTCGGCATAGACAAAATGCAATACTGGGAAACGATGGGCAAATACCCGCGTCTTTTGAAAATGACAGAAGGCAAACAGACCGACGGCAAACGCTTGAACCGCTACGTGGCTAAATACGATTGGGACAGCTATGACGAACTGGACGTGCCGCGTCCCGGCGTACTCGTTTTGCCTAACAACGGCGTGCGCGACATACAGGCTCTCAACGGCTTCTATTATCCCATTGACGATGTGCTTTGGTATGACGACGATGTGCCCGGCAAGGTGCTCAACGAGCGTATCCGTTTCGATGTTCTGGCTATCCAGCCCGAGCTAATGACCAACGGTATGCGCGCATTGCCCAACAGCAACTACTATCACATATACAACGGATATTGCGAGGGCATCACGTTCACCGACGAAACCGACCTTTCGCTCATGGAAGTGTACGGAAACTCCGGATGCCGCGCATACGAACAGGACGAACCGCAGTTTGAAGGCGACTACGACGTTACATTCAAACTTCCGCGCGTTCCAAACGAGAGTACATACGAACTTCGCGTAGCCGTAGCCAACGGTCCCACTCGCGGAATGATGCAGGTTTATGTGGGAACGGACAAAAACAACCTCGCCGCCATAGGTCTTCCTCTCGACATGCGTTATGATGAAAACACAGAGCGCATCGGATGGTTCCTCGACACGGAAGACAAAGAAGAGAATACCCGCAAAGAGCGCAACATGCGCAACCACGACGTTATGAAAGGTCCCAAATGCTACGGTTCAATCAGCTCCGCCGGCACGACAAGCGGACGCGACGATGGTTTCGCGCTCCACAAACTGCGTCATATTCTCTACCGTGGATACGTAAGTCCCACACAGACATATTATGTAAGATTCAAAGATGTGCTTACCAATCCTACCGCCGCCCTCGACATAGACTATTTCGAGTGGGTTCCCAAAAACGTTTACGCAGGAGTGGAAGCGGAGGATTACTGGTAAACATAAGCCGCACACACTCTTTTAACATAACATTGCAAACCGTCGTCCGCCTAAACGGACGGCGGTTTTGTTTTCCTCCGGGGCACAACACCTGCCGACTTCCCTGCTTAATCATAACCACAAGACACGGAAATTCCCTCATATCGCAAACGGTGCAGAGCGGTTCGCGAAATTTTTCATGTGTTAACACAAAGAAGTTGAAAAAATAAGGAGCAGAAAAATAATGTATCCGATATGGAATGTAATTGAAAAATATATTCTAACTTTGCAACGAACGTTTTTCCTGCAATCGGGGACAACGAAATAATATTTAGTGGATAGATTTGAGCTGCTTGCAACCACATAAAAACAATGCTAAAACATCGGTCGTTTTTAATGCAGACCGTGAGCGTTTCCGCAAAGTTTAGTTGAAGTAGTAAAGGTCTTCCGCCCGAAAGAAGACAGTTTTAACCCGTGTGCAAAGGCATTCGTGCCCGCATACATAAAATTATTATATTAAAAGATGGCTTACTTATTCACTTCCGAATCAGTGTCAGAGGGACATCCCGACAAGGTGGCCGATCAAATATCGGACGCCGTGCTTGATGAGTTGCTTGCTTACGACCGCAACTCGAAAGTAGCTTGCGAAACTTTAGTTACCACAGGACAAGTGGTAGTGGCAGGTGAAGTAAAGACTAAAACCTATGTGGACCTTCAGAAGTTGTGCGAAAAACAATAGGTCGTATCGGTTACACAAAGGCTGAATACAAATTTGAAGCGGAATCGTGCGGCGTTCTAAACGCTATTCACGAGCAGAGTGCCGACATACGTCGCGGCGTAGAGCGCGAAGATCCGATGAATCAGGGTGCGGGCGACCAGGGAATAATGTTTGGTTACGCCACAAACGAAACGGCGAATTACATGCCGCTTACGCTTGCGCTTGCAAACAAGATTCTCACTGTGCTTGCAGAGATTCGCCGCGAAGGAAAGGTTATGACTTATCTTCGTCCTGATGCAAAAAAGCCAGGTAACGGTTGAGTATGACGACAACAACAAGCCTGTGCGTATTGATACGATTGTAGTTTCCACACAGCACGATGAGTGTGTGGAAGCAAAGGACGGCAATCAGAAAGCAGCCGATGAAGAAATGCTTGCAAAGATTCGCGAGGACGTAATAAACATTGTAATTCCGCGCGTGCTAGCAGAGATAAAAACCGAATCGGTAAAGAAACTTTTCGACAACAATATAAAATACTTCGTTAACCCTACCGGCAAATTTGTTATCGGAGGTCCTCACGGCGATACCGGTCTTACGGGTCGCAAAATCATAGTTGATACTTACGGAGGTCGCGGAGCGCATGGTGGTGGTGCTTTTTTCGGGAAAAAGATCCTTCAAAGGTTGACCGTTCGGCATGCTATGCCGCACGCCACATAGCAAAGAATCTTGTTGCCGCAGGCGTTGCCGATGAAATTTTGATTCAGTTGAGCTATGCCATAGGCGTTGCCGAGCCGATTAATATATATGTAAACACCAACGGAACCTCACATCTGAATATTTCCGACGGAGAAATTGCAAAGAAAATAGGAGGTATTTTCGATCTTCGCCCGTATGCCATAGAGAAACGCCTGAAACTGCGCAATCCTATCTATGAAGAGACGGCGGCTTACGGACATTTCGGTCGCGAACCCCAAACTGTAACCAAACATTTCCACAATGCTTATTTCGGCGATAAGGATGAAACCGTGGAACTTTTCACTTGGGAGAAACTTGATTATGTTGATAAGGTGCGCGAAGCGTTCGGCATCTAAATTATAAATGAATTGTTTGCCCGGCGCAGCCACTTGTAACGCGTTGCTCCGGGCTTTGTTTTTTAGAAATATGAGTGAAATAAAAAGAGTTGCCGTTTATGCCGCATCAAGTTCGCAAGTTAGCAGCGAATATATCGATGCAGCGGCGGAGTTAGGCAGAACGCTTGCCGCAGAAGGCATAGAGATTGTTTATGGTGCGGGAAAAGTAGGTCTTATGGGGGCTCTTGCCGATGCCGCACTTGATGCAGGAGGAAAGGTAACGGGTGTTATTCCACAATTCATGGTTGACAACGGCTGGTGCAGGGAAAAGCTTACAAACCTTATCGTTACTCCCGACATGCACACACGTAAAGAAAAAATAGTATCTTTGGCGGATGCCACCATAGCCCTTCCCGGAGGTGTGGGAACGCTCGAGGAACTTATGGAAATAATTACGTGGAAACAGTTGGGGCTTTATGCCAATCCCATAGTTATTCTAAACACGCGGGGATACTTCAATCCTCTGAAGGAAATGCTTGAGCGGGCGGTGGAAGAGAAGTTCATGCGCGAGATTCACAGGAATCTGTGGAGCATAGCCGACACGCCGCGACAGGCAGCGGACTTGATAAAGGAACACGCCGCAATGGGACACCGCCATATCGAAAATGGCGTAGATGTAAACCGACATATATATAAACATTCAGGAAAGAGATGAAATACATTCCGCTGCATGCACCGCAGGACACGGTTTCCGGTTATTCTTTCGAGGAATCAGCCGATACGGTAGCCGTTACTGCCAGACCGAAACCTAAAACGGTGAGCGGAATACTGCGCCTTTTGCCTGCCGATGCCACTCCCGGGCAACAAGACTCGGCTGTGCAGGCAATGATGGATATTCCTCCGGCAATTCATCTCTCCACTTGTCCCGACACTCTCTATCTTCCGGGACTCAAAGGCTCTCCCGCCCATGCGGATATAAAGAAATTCGACTTGCGAGAGAATTATTTTTCCGACAAGGAGTATTTCCATCCCGAATTGAGGGTGAATCAGATTGGCATGGCGGCAGAACCGATAACCTACAGGCTTAACAGCGACGATTATGTTACCGGTTTGTTGCTCGTAAGCTTCTTTATTGTTTCGCTGTTTATAGCAAGAAACATAGGAATCCTTGTTGAAAGGATAAAAAACTTCTTCTACTTTCATGTTGACGGCGGAGATTCGTCCATGAGTGCCAATCCCGAGGTGCGAGGACACATTTTTCTCATTCTGCAAACCTGTTTCACGCTTGCCATTCTGTTTTTCGACTACACGCAGCTTAATCTCACGGAAGTTTTCAACCAGGTTTCGCCCTACATATTGCTCGGCATGGACACGGCAATATGTTTTGCTTATTTCGTAATAAAGATTGCGGCTTACAAGATGGTGAACTGGGTGTTCTTTGACCGTGTGCAAAACCGCAAGTGGCTCGATTCCCTATCTGCTCATGGTTACACTTCTGGGACTGTCGCTTTTTGCCCTTGCTTTGCTTGTTGTTTATTTCGATTTGTCATTCAGACTTCTCGGAATAACGGTTGTTTTGTTAGTCGGAACTTTCAAACTTTTGCAATTGATAAAATGCAGACAAATCTTTTTTGTATACCGATTCAGCGGTATCCATTTAATTTTGTACTTTTGCACCCTGGAATTGATACCGGTGCTTCTGCTATGGAGAGCATTAGTATATTTCAACGAAATTTTGATAGTGAACATCTAAAGAAATGATCAAAAAAATTTTGGTGTCCCAACCTCAGCCAAGCTCTGAGAAATCACCTTATTTCAATATTGCGCAAAAGTACGGAGTAGAACTCGTTTTTAGACCTTTTATCAAGGTTGAGGGTGTCAGCGCAAAAGATTTTCGCAAAGAAAAGGTAAACATTCTCGATTACACTGCTATTGTTTTCACTTCACGTACTGCGGTGGACAATTTTTTCCGAATAGCACGCGAACAACGTCTCACCATTCCCGAGGACATGAAGTATTTCGGAATTTCCGAAACCGTTTCTTTATACATACAAAAGTATGTCGTGTATCGCAAACGCAAGGTTTTTTTCGGAACGACCGGTAAACTTCCCGAACTTGTGGCTGTAATGATGAAGCACAAGGCTGAAAAATATCTCATTCCGGTTAGTGATGTGCACGAAGACCATATCAAGACGCTTCTTGATGCGAAAGGTTTGAAATACAAGGAAGTTGTGATGTATCGCACGGTGAGCAACGACTTCAAACCGGGAGAAAAATTCGACTACGATATGATGATTTTCTTCACCTCTGCGGGAGTGCAGGCTTTGAAGAAGAATTTCCCCGATTTCAAACAGGACGGCATACGCATAGCATGCTATGGAAATTCGGCACAAAAGGCTGTCAACGAACTCGGACTGCGTCTCGACCTTGCTGCTCCCACTCCCGAAATTCCTTCAATAACTGCTGCGCTCGACAAATACCTTGCCGATAACAAATAAACCGATATATTAATTCATAATATGCGGGGCGGTCAAAAACAAACTTTTGACCGCCCCTTTTTTGCGTCATTTTTCATTTCGTGTCCGAAGTTTTTCTCCCGTATCCCGCACTTGCAAATCCTCATGCCGGGAGCGGCGCATAAAAAGCCGTATATATGCAAAAAATTCCCCCGAAAACCGAATATATGCTTGTTATTTTTTTCCTACGTCCGGGATTTTCCGAAAAACACATGGCTTGTCGTGAAAAATACAAGCCATGTATTTTAAAAATACAAGGCACTTATTTCAAAATATATGCCTTATATTTTTTGCCGTTATAAGTATTTGAAAAACAATAGCTTATAGAAGGATTGTAAAAAGTGGTTATCTCGCTGATTATAAGCTGTTTGTGAAAATTTGCAAGGCTCTTGCCGCAAGACACGGGGGACGGCTGTGGAATGAAAACATATTCAATGGCGGAGCAGGCGGTTGAAATTTTCGCAATAATGCCGCGAAATTGCAGGAAAGCCGGTGCGCCGTTTTTGCTGCGGCATGCAGCACTTGCTCTATCTCACAAATTTATAGTAACTTTGTAGTCTCATTAATATAACATTAAAATTAGAACTCATTCGATGAATTTCGTTGACGAAATCAAATGGCGCGGTATGCTCCATCAGATGATGCCGGGCACCGACGAACTGTTTAACAAGGGAATGGTAACGGCATACGTGGGCATAGACCCCACAGCCGACAGTCTTCACATAGGTCATCTTTGCGGAATAATGATGTTGCGACATTTGCAAAGGGCGGGACACAAACCGTTGGCGGTTGTTGGCGGAGCAACAGGCATGATTGGCGACCCTTCGGGTAAAAAGCCAGGAGCGCAACCTGCTTAATGAGGAAACGCTTGCACACAATATTGCGGGCATAAAGCAACAATTGTCGCATTTCCTCGACTTTGACAGCGACGCTCCCAACAAAGCGGAACTTTTGAACAATTACGATTGGACAAAGGACTATAGTTTCCTGAATTTTATACGCGACATAGGAAAACATATCACCGTTAACTACATGATGGCAAAGGATAGCGTGCAAAAGCGTCTCAATGGTGAGGCGCGCGACGGACTTTCGTTCACCGAATTTTCCTATCAGTTGCTTCAGGGCTATGATTTCCTGTATCTTTACAGCCACAAAAACTGCAAATTGCAGATGGGCGGAAGTGATCAATGGGGAAACATCACCACGGGAGCGGAACTGATTCGCCGTACACTCGGTCCTGAAGCCGACGCATACGCCCTGACATGTCCGTTGGTTAAAAAAGAGCGACGGAAGAAAGTTTGGCAAAACCGAACAAGGCAACATCTGGCTCAGCCCGGAGCGTACCACTCCTTACACATTCTATCAGTTCTGGCTCAATGTGGCTGATGACGATGCCGAAAAGTATATAAAGATATTCACTTCGCTTTCCAAAGGAAGAAATCGATGCAGCCGTTGCAGAGCATCACGAAGATCCGGGACAGAGAAAGCTTCAAAAACTCCTTGCAAAGGAAGTTACCGTGATGGTTCACTCGCAAGAGGCATACGAAACGGCGGTTGAGGCTTCGAACATACTCTTTGGCAAAGCCACAAAGGAGAACCTCTTGAAACTTGACGAACGCACGCTTCTCGATGTCTTTGGCGGTGTGCCGCATTTCGAGGTCTCGAAAGATCAGGTCCTTGGTGTTCGCGCCGTTGACCTGCTTGCCGAAACAACACAATGCTTCGGTTCGAAAGGAGAAATGAGAAAACTCACACAAGGCGGCGGCGTAAGCATAAACAAAGAGAAACTGCAGCAATTTGACCGCCCCATGACCGAAGAAGATCTCATTGACGGAAGATATATAATAGTACAGCGCGGCCAGAAAAACTATTTCCTCATCATTGTGAAGTAACATTGCGCTGCACAAGACCTGCAAGCCGCCCCCGTTCAACGATTTTAGACGCTGGGGCGGCTTTATTATATCCCGAAAAAAAGCGGTATCTTTGCGAATATTCAAAAGCTAATTCCCGACAAATGGCAAGTGAAATTCTTACACCCATGATGCAGCAATTCAAACGATTCAAATCGGAGCACCCGGATGCTTTGATTTTGTTTCGCTGCGGCGACTTCTATGAAACATATCTCGAAGATGCCGTAACGGCTTCGTCGGTTTTGGGAATAACTCTCACTCATCGCAGTTCAAAAGGCGATGGGAAAGGAACAGAAATGGCAGGTTTCCCGTTTCATGCCCTTGACGCTTATTTGCCAAAGCTTATCCGTGCCGGTTTTCGCGTAGCCATTTGTGACCAACTCGAAGATCCTAAGCTCACAAAGAAACTTGTGAAGCGCGGAATCACAGAAGTTGTTACGCCCGGCGTAGCTATGGACGACAATGTGCTTTCGTCAAAAGAAAACAACTTTCTTGCTGCCGTTTATTTCGGCAACGGGGCGTGCGGACTTGCCTTTCTCGACATATCCACAGGCGAATTTCTCTGCGCAGAAGGCACAACGGAATACGTGGATAAGCTCCTTGCCAATTTTTCGCCCAAGGAAGTGCTCGTGGAAAGGGGAAAACGCGACAAATTTCTTAAGATTTTCGGAAAATATTACGTTTACGAGCTTGACGATTGGGCTTTCAATGAGCGCAGTTCGCGAGAAAAACTCCAAAAACACTTTGATGTTCGCACGCTGAAGGGTTTCGGCATCGACTACATGCACAACGGCATAACTGCTGCGGGAGCTGTTTTGCAATATCTCGAGATGACGCAGCACACACATACGGGACACATTACGTCCATACGCCGCATTGACGAGGAAAGATTCGTTAAGCTCGACAAATTCACCGTCAGAAATCTCGAGATAGTGCAGTCCATGAACGAGGGAGGCAATACGCTGCTCGATGTAATGGACCGTACCGACACGCCAATGGGTGAAAGACTGCTCAGACGCTGGCTTCTTTTTCCGCTGCGCGATGTAAAACAGATTGAAAAGCGTCAGAACGTGGTGGAATACTTTTTCCGAAATCCCGATTTCCGTGATGTAATAGACGAAAACCTTAAAGGGAGTGGCGATATAGAACGTCTTACGTCTAAAATAGCGTCAGAAAGAGTAACACCACGTGAAATGGCGCAGCTCAGATGCGCTTTGAGCTGCATTGTTCCCATAAGGAATCAGTGCATGGAGGCTTCCGACGAAAACATTGGGGAATGGGTAAGGAAATATCCCTGTGTGAGGAGTTGCGTAACAGGATTTCACGGGAACTTGTGCCTAATCCGCCGTCGCTTGTATCCAAAGGCGGCGTAATAGCCGAGGGATATAATAAGGAACTCGACGAATTGCGCGAAATATCTCACTCGAGCAAGGACGTGCTTGCCCGTTTGCGCGACGAGGAAAGCGCGAAAACCGGTATTCAGTCGCTCAAAATAGGATTCAACAACGTTTTCGGCTATTATCTCGAGGTAAGAAATATGCACAAGGAGCGTGTTCCGGAAAACTGGATAAGGAAGCAGACGCTCGTGAATGCGGAACGTTACATCACTCCCGAGTTAAAAGAGCTTGAAGAAAAGATTCTCGGTGCCGAAGACCGCATTCTCGCCCTCGAAAGCCGCCTGTATGCGGAGCTTGTGGCGTATGCGCTACAATATATAACGCCTTTGCAGCTCAACGCGGCTATCATTGCCGACATTGACTGCCTCCATTCCTTTGCCGTGAGCGCACAGGAGCATCGATATGTGCGTCCCATTGTGGACGAAAGCGAGGTGCTCGACATAAAACAAGGCAGACATCCGGTGATAGAAACGCAAATGCCGCCCGGCGAAAGCTATGTGAGCAATGACGTTTACCTTGACACCGACAAGCAGCAGATTATAATACTCACCGGACCGAACATGGCGGGTAAGTCTGCCCTTTTGCGCCAAACGGCATTGATAGCTCTCATGGCGCAGGTGGGATGTTTCGTACCTGCCGACAGTGCACGTGGGGCGTAGTGGATAAAATTTTTACGCGCGTCGGGGCAAGCGATAACATTTCTGCGGGTGAATCGACTTTCATGCTCGAAATGAGCGAGGCGGCAAGCATCATGAACAATACGTCGCAGAGAAGTCTCGTGTTGTTTGACGAACTCGGGCGCGGAACTTCCACGTATGACGGAATTAGTATAGCCTGGGCGTTGGTGGAATACCTTCACGAGGGACCGAAAGGGCATCCGCGAACGCTTTTTGCCACACATTATCATGAACTTAACGAAATGGAGAAACATTTCGACCGTATAAAGAATTTCAACATCACCGTGTGTGAATCGAACGGTAGGATTGTGTTTCTGCGCAAGCTCGAACCGGGCGGAACGGCTCACTCTTTTCGGTATCCATGTGGCGAAATTGGCGGGAATGCCTCCCTCCATAATAAAACGCTCCGAGGTGATATTGAAAGAACTTGAGGCTTCCACTCCCGGAGAAAACGTTTCGAAGCAAACCGAAGCCATTGCGTCAAGCCGTGAAGGCACGCAATTGAGTTTCTTTCAGCTCGATGACCCCGTGCTCATGCAGATACGCGACGAGATATTGGGTCTCGACATAAACAATCTCACCCCCATGGAAGCGTTGAACAAATTGAACAGCATAAAGCACATTTTGACGGGCAAATAAGGGGGCATTTTTGCGGTTTTGTAAGTAATTGAAAATCAAATATCAATTTTGGCGAAAAATACAAGGCACTTATTTTAAAATAAGTGCCTTGTATTTTAAAAATATATGGCTTGTATTTTTTACAACATGCCTTATGTTTTTTTTCGCAAGCCCAAACGGGTTTCCAAATTCCCGTTTCGCGCGTTATTTTTATGCCTTGTCTGTCGTATGAATTTCCTTTTTCGTTGCGACGTTCTATGTTTTCCGGTTCGTCTTCATGATGACGTTTCCAACGATTATGCGTCCAAAGCCAGTTTCGCGGGCTTTTGCAAATCATTTCCTCAAGCAGCTTCATGTAAACATCCGTCAGCTCGTAGTCGGGATAGGAACGCGGATCATCGGTAATCTTTTCGAGCGAGCAATGATAGTATCCGCGCTTCACACAGCGCACGTTGGCAAAAAACACACTTGCATTGACCTTCTTGGCAATTCTTTCGGTGCCGGTATAAACGGGTGTGTCCTGATGAAGAAAGTCAACCCACTCGTGAATGTTAACCCAGCGCGGTCCCTGGTCGGCTATGAAACCTATCACAGTCTTTTTTCCTGTCTCCGCGCATGGTTATGATTCTGCGCAGAGCGTCTTTCTTGGGAATGTTCTCGGCTCCGAAACGTCCGCGAAGCTCCAGCATGATGTTGTTGAAGAAGTCGCTTTTCACGGGATGGTACAACTGACCGCACTGAATGCGGTCGAGGGGAAACCACTGCGGCATGGTGGAAATCCATTCCCAGTTGCAAAAATGTCCGAGGTAAATGAAGCAAAATTGGTGGGTATCGAGCGATTTTTCAATCTCGTCGTTCCCTGAAAAAGTCATACGCCGGTGGATTTCTTCGGGAGAAATGGACAACAATTTGAACATTTCCACCATATTGTCGCAGAAAGAGTGATAGAAATCACGCTCTATTTTCAGAAGCTCTGCTTTGGTTTTGTCGGGAAAAGAGTTGCGGAGATTCTTGCTTACCGTTTTGCGGCGATAGCCTACTATTTTGTAAACAAGCACATACAATATGTCGCTTAAAACATATAACATCCGGAAAGGCAACAGCGAAAGGGCATAAATAATGCTCCTCATGATACGATAGCCAATGTTATTCATCTTTGCTTAGAGAGTTTTTTCGTTTCGAGAGCCGTTTCTATTTTTTCGGCTATGCGGTTGGGATCTATCCGCCTTAGGCATGCGTAATCGCCGCGACTGCATTTCTTGTTTCCGTAAACCGAACACGGACGGCAATCCATGTCTGTTTGTATGAAAGTTTCTGGAGTTTGTCCCCACGCACTGAATCCTGCTGCCGGATGGGTGGCTCCCCAAATGGAGAAAACCTTGACACCAACAATCGAAGCCAGGTGCATGTTTGCCGAATCCATGGAAAGCATTACGTCCATACGGCTCATAACACCCAACTCATCGGACATTCTGCCTTTTCCAACCACTGAAATCACCGACGGATACCTTTTCTCCCCATTCTTCGGCTATAAGTCGTTCCTCGCTTCCGCCTCCGAAAATGAAAATTTTGCGTTTCGGTCGTTTGCAAAGCAGTGAAACCACGTGTTCCATAAGCTCCAAGGGATAAATTTTTCCCTCGTGCTGGGCAAAAGGCGCTATGCCAACCCAATCATTTTCATTCTTGCCACCCACAACGGGCGCAAGCGTACCGACATCTCCCTCGTCGTCCCCGAATATTGAGTGAAAGTCCACATCAAAACCGAAACCGAGTTTCTCAAGAACCTCGGCGTAGCGCATGGTAGAGGTCTTGAGCTGCACAAGTCTTTTGTGTTGCGGTCGTGTAAGCTCCTTTTTCTCCCTGCGTCCCTTGTTTATCACCGCCACAGGCACTCCCGCCATACGAAAACGCATGTCAAGATATTTTGTGCGGAGAACGTTGTGAAAATCAGCCACAGCATCAAATTCTTCACGGCGGAGTTCTCCAAAAGTCTCTCCAGTCCGCGAATACCTCCGTATTCCTGCAAATCAATTCCGTAAAAACACACATTTGAAGGCATGTTGGCAAAAAGAGCTCCCCATTTCTCACGCGAAACCACCACAATTTCGCTGTCGGGATAGTTTTCCGCGAAAGAATATATGACAGGCACGCTCATAGCTACGTCGCCGAGTGCCGAAAGTCTCAATGCCAAGATACGGGACATGCAGATAATTGTTGCTTAATACTGTTTTTTATGCTGAAATAGAGATAATATGCAAATTTAGCCTTTTCGCCCGGTACTGACAAATAAGATGATATATTTTGGTGGGCAAATATAGCGGAAATATAGGCGTTTTTTGACTAATGCACTGCGAAATCGCGACCCGAAAGACGTTTGTAATCGCGTCGATTCCCAAAATGTGCGCCCGCAGTTTTGTTCATTTCTGTCTAAAGAGTAACTTTGCGTCTGATAAAGCCATACTTACAAACAACAATGATGCCTACATATTGGAGTTTTTTTGTTACGTTTTTCCGCATAGGGCTTTTCACCGTTGGCGGAGGGTATGTAATGCTGCCCATGATTGAGGACGAAGTTGTGGACAAGAAAAAGTGGATAAACAAAGGCGACTTTCTCGACCTTTTGGCCGTTGCCCAGACTGTTCCGGGCGTTTTTGCCGTGAACATGAGCATTAACATAGGCTACAGACTGCGAAAAGTGCCCGGGGCATTGGCATGTGCGTTGGGCTGCGTGCTTCCTTCGTTTCTCATAATCCTTGCCATTGCGCTGTTTTTCCATCAGTTTGAAAACAATCCCACGGTCGAAGCCATATTCAAAGGCATACGTCCGGCAGTGGTTGCGCTTATAGCGGCTCCGTGTATAAAGTTGTCGAAAAGCGCGGGCATTAATTTGTCGAATGTGGGCTGCCAATTTGTGCCGTAATGGGAATATGGCTTTTCCACATCTCTCCCGTTTACATAATTCTCTGTGTTTGCGTGGGAGGATTCATATATGCGCGTTACATTAAACCACAGGAATGATATGAGCGGCGTTGTATTGTTTTTGCTGTTGTTTTACACATTTTTCAAGATAGGTCTCTTCGGTTTCCGGAGGCGGCTATGCCATGCTTTCCATGATTCAGGGCGAAGTGGTAACAAAATATCAATGGCTCACAACCTCCCAGTTCACCGACATAGTGGCTATAAGCCAAATGACACCCGGTCCCATTGGAATAAACTCCGCCACCTATGTTGGCTATTCGGCTGTTGTTAATGCAGGATACTCTCCTGCCATGGGCGTATTGGGAAGTGCTATGGCTACGTTCGCAGTAGTTTTGCCCTCGTTCATACTTATGTTCACCATAACCAAGATTCTCATAAAATATCGCGAGACTGATTTGGTAGACACCATGTTCTCGCTCTTGCGTCCTACGGTTGTGGGACTCATTGCAGCGGCCGCACTAATACTCATGACCCCCGAAAACTTCAGCACGCCAAGCATTAATCCGTGGCAGTTCTACATAAGCATATTCTTGTTTGTGGCAGCGTTTGTGGGCACACAGTTTTTCAAGATAAACCCCATAAAGATGATTATCGTCTGCGCTACGGCAGGCTTCATATTGTTTTACTGAAAAACTACTTGCGTTGCGCGCATGAGGGGAAGCGAAAAAATTGCTGCTTTTCCGCAGTTGCGAACAAATTTTCCCCACCAATTTTATCCTGTTTCCGCACCCCGGAAAACGTACATGGCTTATCGCAAAAAATACAAGGCACTTATTTTTAAAATAAGTGCCTTGTATTTTAAAAATATATGGCTTGTATTTTTCGCCTTTTCAAATAGCTGAAAAACAATGTCTTGAAAAAAGGCAAAAATCAACCTTTCCCAAACGATGTTTGGGCTATTCTTTCGGATTGCTGCTTGCATAATTCAAGGATTTCGTCATAACCGCGTTGCGAAGCAATAGACATGAGAGTAATTCCATTCTTGTTCACCATACATCCGGCTCCGTATTTAAGAAGCAGTTTTATAAATTCGACATCATGCCCATACATTGTAACAGCATACCACAAAGGGAAATTTCCCCATTTGTCATATAAATTAGTTTTAGCACCTTTCTTTAATAATAAATCCGTTATATATAAAACATCTTTGGGGTATCGCCAATAATACATTGCACAAAAATGCAAAGCCGTTTCTTTACCCTTGTTTTGGTAATTTATGTCAATTCCCTTGGCTATTAGGTGTTCGGCACCTATTACATTGTCGTTGGCAATGGCTAACTGCAACAGATTATGCTTTGTGCATTCGTCAATATAGTTTACGTTTTCTTCGTTTACCAGTTTCTTGAACAGTTCAACCCTGTCCGGGTCTTCTACAACTGTAAAAATGTCGTTTCCTATTGTTTTCATGTAGTTCTTTTTTTTACTATTTCTGTTTAACGTATAGGCTGTGTTAATTAAGTGAATGGGGTAATTGTTGCAAATATAGAAAAGATGCGCGACAAAATGAAGCGAAGTCTGTATTTTTACGTCTGTTAATCTGCGTACTGTATATCTATAAATTCAGAAAATCAGAATGACAATAAGGGTATACTATCAAGAATAATGCCTCTTTGTTCTTTTTTAAAAGTGTATTAATTTATGTATTCACGAGCTTCTTTATGACTTCGGACAACATATTCTTTTTCGATTCATTTTGTTTGCTTGATTTTATCTTAACTTTCTGTGATTAATGGCAATTTTTAAGCTTCGGATTTTTCGTCAGGGACAAAATTCCTTTCTATATTCGTTGGCAAGCTTCTCATCTTTTATCTTTTCATAAACCATTGTCTTGGGATTGTTGCGTAGTATTAACTTTTTCCCTGTCAAATGAAATCTTACAGAAGAGTAGATGCTTACGTATGCAAAGGATAGCCATCCCAACAGTCAGGAAAGTCTATCATAAACATATTGCTCCCCGTTTTTTCAACATAGTAGACTTTGCTTTTTTTGTGTATCCTATCCGGGTCGAGATCTCGTCGGGACTTATTCCAAAACCCTTCAATGCAAAATAGACTTATGTTTTCCTGCGAAATTGTAAGCGTGTCGGACGTTATTTCATAATCAATACCGTTTGCATTCAAAATCCATTTGTCTTTACCTCCTTCTGCCTCTTCGGTGCAAAAGAAACCGAGAGCTTTAAGTCTGTTTCGGAATACAAAGGTTGTACCTTTGGCTTTGGCAATTGATTCTTCAACTGTAATAGGGAACGTTGGGGCGCGTTTAATATAGCTTGCAAGTGAAACGTCCTTGTTCTTTTCATCGAAATGCCACTTGCCTGTTGAATGATATGACGGTATAAATCCTTGATTCATAAAGCGCATATCAAAAGTACTGTCTTTTCTCAAGTCCAATTGTGAATAAGAAGCCCACCCTTTGGGTGCATTGAGGTAAAGACCGCTTATGTCATTAGATGTATGGCAGGAAAAAAGAATTATTTCCGCTAAAATAAAAAAGCAAAAAAGTTGTTATTCGTTTCATTACAGACGCAAAATTAGAGTTAGTTTTATAAATCAATATACATCAGTTCCGTTAAATTTTAATCCTCTGAACCATTTGGGTGTAATACCAAATATATTAGTAGGTGTTGATGTTTCTGAATATGGAATTAATCCGTTTGTTATAGAATATTCTGTTTGATAAGCTTCTTTTCAATTTCGAAAAGCTCTAACATGTTGGCAAAAGCTTTTCCTTCTTTGAATATTATAAAACCTCTCTCTCTTTGAATGGCATGAACCGTTTCATGCGCGTAGCTGCCTATTGTTCCGAAATTTTCAATATAAATTGTATTTCCATCCCAAACTATAGATGCTATTCCATTATATATTCTTTTATACGCGTATGTTTGTGAAGAATTTTCCAGTATAGAAATTCCATCATGAAGATGGCTTAAAAGATTTTTTTATACTGTAATTCGCTTAAATTTTCTTTATACCTTTTAATCTTTCTATTTCTTGCTTTTTCACTAAGAGATATATCATTGTTTGCAACTTCTATCTTTCTCTTTATTTTCTGTATCGCTTTTTCTAAAGAACGGACGTGAAACATAGAAATTTCTTGTATTCTTGTTGCTTTTTCTTTATCTTCTAATGTTTTCCATTTTCTTCCGTCGGGGTCAATGAAAGTTACGGGATTATCGTTGCAAAAAGCGTATGGACTGATGTTGTAGTATTTTTCGCACAGCGGATCGGGCGAAGTCCAAAAGGCAGCCGCCGGGTCGTACAGCCTTGCGCCGTAATCGTAAAGGTCGAGACCGTGTTTGCGGTCGAGATATTTTCCGCAATACTTGTAAGACTGAAAACCGGGAGCCGTACAGACATCTCCCCAAGCCCCTCCCCGGGCATAGTAAAGGTTCTGCTGCAAAACATTTCCGTCCTCGTCCGCCACGGAGCGCACGCTGCCCAAACGGTCGCTCACAAAGAACGGTATTTCACCACTCCCGAGGAAAGATCGCAGAACCCGCCGTCGAAAAGGAACTTGTCCAACCTCCCGTCCCTGCAAACAAACGGTCCGAAAAGCTCCTCGGAGTTTATCACCGCCGCCTGCACCGCCGGGGAACCCTCTCCCGCCCGCAGATTCGCGCCGCTCCGCCATTCCGTCTTGAGTTTCTCCCCCGAAGCCGTGTATGTGAACGCCGTATGGTTTCCGTCGTCGAAAGTAATCTTTTCGGGCGTTCCCCAATCGTCATACGTTACGGTCATCCCCTTGTAGGGGTCGCTCACAAGCCTTCCGTTTCCGTCGTAAGCGTATTCGCCGCTTCTGCCCCGGTTCTTGAAATCGAACGATCCCGCATAGGCGAGGTTTACTCCCCGGTCGGAAATTGAAAGCGGGCGGTTTCCGTCAAGCGTGTAGTATAAAACGTCCGCCGCAGTGTTTAACATCGGCGCGTAATCCGCCCATCTTACGAGCCGCGTGATATTGCCGTTTGCATCGAACGCCGTTGTCTCCGTGTGCTTCCTGTCTCCCGACACTGCTTCCGCCTCCGTAAGTCTGCCGAGAGCGTCGTATGAGAATCTCCACCTCGTGGTGTCGGTACCCGAAGCCCCCGTTTGCGGAGCGGGCGAATAAATGTCGGTTGCAGACGAGGGACTGCCGTTGAAACGTCCCGGAGTATAGGCGGTGATACCCTTATATCCCTTTCCCGCCACCTCCGTAACGAGATTGCGTATGTTGTAGGAATAAGCAATCCTCCCGGCTTTCCCCGGCAAAGTATTTCCGACCACACGCCCGAGAGCATCGTATGAAAGCGAAGCCACCCTGCGGGAGTCATGTCCGTTAACCAAAAGACCCTGCGATACCAACGCCCCGTTGGAACCGTAACCGTAGAAAACCGATACCGAATCCGTCAGTCCGCCGTGCGAAAGCGCGAAAACCCTGTGCCGGGGCGAGCCTGTGAAAGTATATTCCGTGCGCTCCGAAAGCTTTTCTCCCGAAGGATACACCGTTTTCGAGACAGATAGTCTGCCCTCGGGCGTGTAAAACAAGGCATTGTAAACAAATCCTCCGCCCGACACCGCAGTAATGCTCCCCGTTTGGAAGCCCTTGGCAGGGGTTGGGAGAAGAAACGTTAAGAAACCGCTTTCCCTGCATTCCGCCACAGCCGGCGAAAGCAGGAAGAGATAATCGTCGTAATAGAAAACCTGCTCTATCTTTATGCCGGAGAACGAAATGCCTTTGAAAAAAGTATCCCGTATCCTCGAAACCGTTTGCTACATCCGGCGCGGAATCGGCAGCGGCATGCTTCGGGGCATCCGGGAAACCGTTGCACGTGCCCTGCACGGCCGTTCTTCCGAAACGGTCATAGAGAATGAAACGGCTTCTTCCCTTTTTGCGCAGCACTCCGTCCCTTACAACCGCCGTTCTTCCCGCAGTGTCGCGGTGCATTTCCACAGGTTCGCACCCCGGAATGCGGCTGTAAACACACTCGAACGCCTGTCGTAGCGGTACTCGTAGGCATGTTTCAGAAGATTCAGAATCCTCCTGCATCCCGGGAGTGAGAACAAAACTCAGTCTCCCCGCGTCGTCATAAACAAAATAGGTGTCGTTATTGCCGTTTCTGCGTTCCAGCACCTTTCTTCCCCGCAAATCCGAGAAAACCTCCGTGGAAATGCCGTCCTCATCGGATGTCAGCACCCCTTGAAGCGTACCTTCGCGCCACATACCCCGCGAAGCGAAAGCTTTCCCGGGCATCCACCCAATCCCTTTTCACGGGTGCGGAAGTGCGGTTCACCGTATAATCCGACAGCTGCGCCTTTCCCGCGAGGTCTCCGCCCGCATTGCGCACCGAAGAAACCCTTCCGAGCGCATCGCGCCTCGTAAGAGAGAAAGGAACACTGTCTCCCTCATGCGAAGAAACGGCAAGAGACTTTACCCTCTCGGGCGTAAGAAAATCGAAACCCGTCAGTCCCGTAGCCGGGAGCCATTTGGCGGAAGTCCTTCCCGCGAACGACTCCCCGGTCAATACTCCCGCCACACCGCCCGCAGGAGAAAGTCCGTCGGTAAGCAGCAGAGTTTCTCTTCCGATGCCGTCGAAATACTGCACGGAAGTAACACACTCCTTACCCTCCGCGTCAAGAAAAATCCGCTCCCTTATCCAATTGCGCGTGAGGTCCTGCGCTGCCGCCGGAAGAAGCGAAAGCAGGGAAACAATCAGGGAAAAGACGAAACGCAGGTTCATGAGAAAGGAAAAGTATGTGTGAAAGAGAAACGTTCTCCGGCTATGTTCTACTCATATATAATAAGGTATTCCTTGCAGGCAGCTCTTCCGTCATAGGACATCCGTCTCCGTCCGATGCCGCCCCGCATTGTTCATGATTATAACGGGTTAGTTTGTTGCAAATATAAAAAAGAAGCGTAACAACACCAAATAAACACACCTATTTTAGCCGGGAAAATTTTCCCGAGCCGATAAAACATCGCTTGGAATCGGAAAGCTTTTTCAGTAAGTCGGGAAAACTTTGGAGTGAACATGAAATCTTTTATTTCCCAACGAGAAAAACATCGGAAAATCGGGAAATATTTCAGTCCAAAAAGCACCCCGGAAAACACACATGGCTTATCGCAAAAAATACAAGGCACTTATTTTAAAATAAGTGCCTTGTATTTTAAAATATATGGCTTGTATTTTTCGCCTTTCGTAACCTTTGATTCACAATAACTTACAAAGGCTCTTTTTTTGACTATTCCACGACTTCGGCTTTTTGGATTATTACGTCTTTTACGGGGCGGTCGTGTTTGTCGGTGCGCACTGCCTGTATGGCTTTTTACCACTTTGAGCCCTTCTATCACCTCGCCAAACACTGTGTATGAGCCGTCGAGATGGGGCGTGCCGCCGTTGTTTTCGTAGTCTTCCATTATGTTTTCGGGGATTTCAAATTCGCCGTCCGTTACTTCGTACATTCTTTGGCTCATTTGCGACATGTCGGATTCGCTTTGCACTTTTCCCCACACTATATAGAATTGCGATCCGCTGGAACGCAGTTCGGGGTTTACGTCATCGCTTTCGCGTGCTGCCGCAATGGCTCCGCGTTTGTGCCAATGCCGGGGATAATCTATTTCGGCGGGAATGGTGTATCCGGGTCCGCCTTCTCCGAGTTTCTGTTTGGGTGCGGCGTTGCGCGAATCGGGGTCTCCGCCTTGAATCATAAAGTTTTCAATCACGCGGTGAAACAAAAGTCCGTTGTAAAAACCTTCCTTGACGAGTTTTATGAAGTTGTCGCGATGCTTGGGTGTTTCGTTGTACAGTTCAACCACCATGTCGCCCATATTTGTGGAAAGAAGCACTTTCACACGTTTGTCGGCGGGGGCGGCAATACTAATGATTGCCGTGAGAAACAGCATAGCTGTAACGGAAAACCTTTTCATGTGTAACGGTTATGGGATTGCGGTTGGGGGTCAGGGCAATATTTTCGTGCCGCTTTCGGTATCAAGTCCCTTAGCTGCCGTTATTATCACACGTTTCACCCCGGCTTCCACGGCTTGCAGGGCGTTTTGTATTTTAGGTATCATACCGCCACTCACAACTCCGTCTTCAACCAGTTTTGCAAAGTTGTCGGCATGGATTTCCGGTATTACGCTGTTGTCATCATCGGGATTGGTCAGAACACCTCGCTTTTCGAAACAGTAAACCAGGCTCACGTCGTAAAGGTGTGCCATGGCTTTCGCCGTTTCTCCCGCTATGGTGTCGGCATTAGTGTTGAGCAGGTGTTCGTGTCCGTCGAAAGTGAGCGGAGCAAGCACCGGGGTTATGCCTTGATTGATTATGGATGCAAGACGTTGGGAATCAACTTTGTCAACATCGCCCACAAAACCGTAGTCCACGGGCTTTGCCTCGCGCTTGTGGGAAACGATAATGCCGCAGTCGGCTCCGGTCATTCCAAGGGCGCAGATGCCTCGCGAGTTAAGTCCTGCCACAATGTTTTTGTTTACCAGACCGCCGTAAACCATGGTTACGACGCGCAGCATGTCGGAGTCGGTAACTCTGCGACCGTCTATCATCTTTGTTTCATAGCCTAACTGCGCAGCCACCTGGGTTGCTGTGCGTCCGCCGCCGTGAACGAGGATTTTGTTGCCGGAAATGTTCTTGAAGTTGTCGAGCAGTTCGGCAAGGGCAACGGCATCCTCAACTATTTTGCCGCCAACTTTTACTATTGTGAGCGATTGTTTCATATTTGTGTTTGTTCGTTGTCTTCCTGTTTTTTATCCTTGAAACGCATTTTGTCGTTCTCGCGATAAAGTTCATCGTCGTTAAGTTCGAGATATGTATATCCGTAAAGTCCGCTGCGGTAGTTGGCAAGGAATTCGTTGCCTTCGGACAATGTTATCTTGCCGTTAATTTCGGCGCGTTTCACCCAAGTTTCCAATCTGCGCTGTAAACGTTTCGCGTCATATTGGACATATTCCAGAACTTCAGCCACTGTTTCGCCCTCAATTACGCGGTCAATGCTGTATCCGTCGTTTGCCACAGTAACATGGACGGCATTGGTGTCGCCGAAAAGGTTGTGCATGTTGCCGAGAATCTCCTGATATGCGCCAACAAGGAACACTCCCACGTAGTAACGCTCTCCGCGCCTTATGGAATGGAGCGGCACGGTGGATGTTTGCTGCATGGCATTGACATATTGCGCAATTTTTCCGTCGCTGTCGCAGGTTATGTCCTGTATGGTTACGTTTCTTTCCGGTTTTTCGCCGAGACGCTGTATGGGCATTACCGGGAAAAGCTGATCTATTGCCCAAGAATCAGGGAAGACTTTGGAAGAGCGAGAAATTGCAGAAGTATTTGTCTGCAAGCAGACGGTCGAGACGGCGCAATTCTTCGGGTACATGTTTTTGGGCGTGGACTATGGTGTTTGCCTCACGGGTTATGCTCCAGTAAAGACCCTCGACCTGAGCGCGTGTTTTAAGGTCTATGATTCCGTGATCAAAGAGTTCGAGAGCTTCGTCGCGTATTTGCTCTGCATCGTGCCAGTCTTCGAGCATGGAACGAGCAGAAAGATTGTCCCAAATTTCGGAAAGGTCCTGTACAAGTTTGTGGTCGTCTTTCGTGGCTTCGAAATCTTCGGGCATTTGCGGCTGCGAAGCCACGTCGGTTACCTCAAGAATCAAAACACTATGGTGAGCGGTGAGTGAACGACCGCCTTCGGTAATGATATTAGGGTGAGGAATATTGTTTTTATTGGCTACGTCCACAAATGTATAGACACAGTCGTTGACATACTCCTGAATGGAATAGTTTACAGAGTTTTCGCTGTTGCTCGAACGGGTTCCGTCGTAGTCAATACCGAGTCCGCCGCCGCAGTCAACAAATTCCACGTTAAATCCCATGGAATGGAGTTGCACGTAAAATTGTGAGGCTTCGCGCAGAGCCGATTGTATGCGTCGAATCTTGGTAATCTGGCTGCCGATGTGGAAATGTATCAGTTTCAAGCAGTCTTCCATTCCCCGGTTTTTGAGAATACGGACAGCTTCAAGCAGTTCGCTGGAGTTTAATCCGAATTTGCTTGCATCGCCTCCGCTTTCCGCCCATTTTCCTGCGCCTGTGGATGCAAGTTTAATGCGTATTCCAATCTGCGGACGAACGCCGAGTTTCTTGGCAGATTCGAAAATGCGTTCGAGTTCATCAAGCTTTTCTGCCACAAGAAAGACTTTCTTTCCCATTTTCTGGGCTAAGAGAGCAAGTTCAATGTAGCTTTGATCTTTATGACCGTTACAAATAATTGGGCTGTCGGACTCCATGTTTGTGGCAAGTACAGCGTGGAGCTCGGGTTTGGAACCTGCTTCGAGTCCGATGTTGTAACGTTTTCCGTGGCTAATGATTTCTTCCACCACGGGACGCATCTGGTTTACTTTTTATAGGGTATATAATGAAATGCTCTGCGTTGAAACTGTATTCTTTCGCCGCTTTCTGGAAACAGGTAGCCGTTTTTTCAATGCGGTTGTCAAGAATGTCGGGGAAACGAAGCAACACGGGAGCCGTGATATTGCGTGTGTCGAGTTCGTCCATCAGTTCTTTGAGGTCGATTTCCACACCATCTTTTCGCGGTGTTACGTAAACGTGTCCCTTTTCGTTGATGTTAAAATAATTGACACCCCAACCGTTTATATTATAAAGCTCGGCGGAATCTTCAACGCGCCATTTTTTCATTTATCTGTGGTTTTTATTTTTTCGATTATTTCGTTGCAAATATTATCAATCTTTTCTCTTGTGCAAAGAGGCGATACCTCTTGCCTGAACATGGCTTGGGAATAAAAAGGTTCGCGCTCGCTTGAGCTGATTTTCAACGTAAATTTTCAACTCTTCGGGCGTTTTGCCTTCGAGAAGAGGGCGACGTCCGCGACTCATTTTGAGATGTTCCAAAATAGTTTCGCTCGAGGCATGGAGGTAAACCGTTTGGGAAACGGAGTTCATGTATTCCATGTTGTCGAAAAAGCACGGCGTTCCTCCTCCACACGAAAGCACGATGTTTTCAAACTCGGCTGCTTCGTGCAGCATGCGTCGTTCGAGGTCGCGGAAGTGCTGTTCGCCGTATTCGGCGAATATTTCCGGCACTTTTTAGTGTGGGATCTTTCCTCTATATACCAATCCAGGTCGTAGAATGTAAGACCCAAACGTTTGGCAAGCTCTTTTCCCCACCGTGGTTTTGCCTTACACACATGTAGCCTATCAGTGTTATACTTTTCATCAGGCTTTTTTGCTTGCAGTCTTTTTGGTGGTTTTGGTTGTTTTTGCCGCAGCATTTTTTTTAGTTGCCTTGGGCTTTGCTTTTACCGGCTCGCTGTTCACAATTTTCATACAATCTTCGTATGTAAGTGCCGCAGCGTTTTCCTTTTGTTCTTTTGTGAGACGGTAATTCTTTTTCTTGTATGATATATATGCCCCCGTAAGGACCATTCATTACCTCGAGTTCGTCGTCTTCTGCGAATTTTTTCAGATGACGTTTCTCATCGGCTTCCCTTTTATCGAGAATTATCTGACAAGCTTCGTCAAGAGTTACTTTCAAAGGGTCAAGTCCTTTGGGAAGTGAGGCATATTTCCCGTCATGTTTAACGTAAGGACCGAAACGTCCCGCGCCAATCACAACTTCTTTGTCTTCGAATTCGCCAAGTGTACGCGGAAGTTTGAAAAGCTCAAGAGCATCTTCAAGCGTAAGCGTTTCGTAGTTTTGGTTTTTGCGAATAGTGGCGAACATAGGCTTTTCTTCTTCCTCGGCAGTACCTATTTGGACCATCGGACCATAGCGACCGATTTTTACAAAAACCTTTCGTCCTGTGTTAGGGTCTGTTCCAAGTTCGCGTTCTCCCACTTTCTTGCCGCTGTTGTCGTTTTTGGAACGTTCCACTTCGGGTTCGAAGTTGTCGTAAAAAGTCTTTCATTAATCCCGTCCACTCTTTTTTCCCTTCGGCTACCTCATCAAATTGTTTTTCTACCTCGGCGGTGAAATTATAATCCATGATGTCGGGAAATTCCTGCTTTAGAAAGTCAGTAACCACAAGCCCTACGGGAGTGGGAATAAGCTTTCCTTTGTCCGAGCCGGTTGTTTCCGTGGCTTCGTGGCGGGTTACGTTTCCGTCTTTAAGCGTTATGATGCAATAATTACGCGGGCTACCTTCTTTATCTCCCCTTACCACATAGCCTCTTTGCTGTATGGTACTAATTATGGGGGCATAAGTAGACGGGCGACCTATTCCGAGTTCTTCCATCTTGTGAACAAGTGAAGCCTCATTATATCTTGGCGGATGTTGTGTGAAACGTTGTGTGGCGTTAATCTCACAAGCTTCGGGCTTATCGCCTTTTGCATTGCGGGCAACAGGTGATTTGATTCTGTGGAGGCATCTGCACCATCGCGTGATTCGCGATAAACACGCAGAAAACCGTCAAACTTCACAACTTCTCCCGATGCGGTAAATCTTTCATCGCGTGTGGAAACCGAAATATCGGCAGAAGTTTTTTCGATCAAAGCATCTGCCATTTGGCATGCTTTATGGTGCGCAGCCAAATCAGTTTGTAAAGTTTTTTTGTTGTGGCGTTCCGTCTATTTCATGACGCTCCATTGCTGTGGGGCGAATGGCTTCGTGAGCCTCTTGTGCGCCTTTGCTTTTGGTTACATAGTTTCTCGGTTTGGAATATTCCTCACCGAGTGTGGCGGTTATTTCGTTTTTGCAGGCGTTAATGCAGAATGAAGAAAGATTAACCGAGTCGGTACGCATATAAGTAATGAGACCTTCTTCATAAAGTTGCTGCGCCACGCTCATTGTAAGCGAAACAGGGAAACCAAACTTCCTTACAGCCTCTTGCTGAAGCGTGGAAGTTGTGAAAGGAGGGGCAGGCGTGCGCTTTTGCGGCTTTATGTTTATGTCGTTCACCTCATAGGCGGCGACTTTGCAATCGTTGCAGAACTTTTCTGCCTCTTCCTTTGTGGCGAAACGCTTGTTCAGTTCCGCGCCAAAGGTATTGCCATTCAGATTAAACGTTGCCGTTACGCGGAAAAACGTTTCGCTTTTGAATTCGTTTATTTCTCTTTCCCTTTCAACTATCAGTCTTACTGCCACACTCTGCACGCGCCCTGCCGAAAGCGAAGGACGTACTCTGTGCCACAGCACCGGCGAAAGCTCAAAACCTACAATGCGATCCAGAACCCTGCGTGCCTGTTGGGCATCTACAAGATTCAGATCAATGGCACGCGGATTTTCTATAGCGTTCAGGATTGCCGATTTCGTTATTTCGTGAAAAACAATGCGGTGTTTGCCGGTTACGGGAAGTTTAAGCACCTCCGCAAGATGCCACGAAATAGCTTCTCCCTCGCGATCCTCATCGCTTGCGAGCCATACGGTTTCTGCACCCTTCGCTGCCTTTCTGAGTTCGCTCACTACGTGGGCTTTGTCTTTGGGTATCTCATATTGCGGCTGGAATGTCTTGGGGTCTATTCCGTTGTTCTTTTTTTTCAGGTCGCGTATATGGCCGAACGAAGGCATTACTTTATAGTCAGAGCCGAGATAGCGTTGTATAGTCTTGGCTTTTGCCGGAGATTCGACGATTACGAGATTTTTTTGCATTAATTTCCTCTTTGCTTGTTTCTTTGGGTTGCAAAAGTATGGAAAAATCTTTGATAGTGAATGAAAAGAGATGCTTTAATTTATAAAAACCCTTTGTCGGAATTAAAATGCGTCAAAAGTGCATGAGCGAAACTTGCAGTTCGGTTGTTTTTGGCTGATTTTGTGCGCCGCATGCGTTTCTTTATGATTATTTCGGGAAACGCCATACAAAATGCGGCATGGGATTCGCGAGTTTTCCCACTGGCTTGAAAAACATATTCGCGGCAAACAACCGGGGGTGTTTGCCGCGAATATATTTAATGGTTTGTTTTATCGCAGAAAGCTTAGTATTCCTCCTCATTGAAGAAGAAATCTTCTTTTGTGGGATAGTCGGGCCATACATCCTCGATGTTTTCATACACTTCACCTTCGTCTTCCAATTCCTGAAGGTTTTCGATAACTTCCATCGGGGCACCCGATCGAGTGGCATAGTCAATTAATTCGTCTTTTGTGGCTGGCCATGGCGCGTCTTCGAGTTTCGAAGCTAATTCAAGTGTCCAATACATAGTTTTATAAGCGTTTATTTTGAAAACGGCGCAAAATTACAATGTTATTCCGAATAAGCAAGAAAAATAGAAAGAAATTTCATTGCCGCATGTTAATTCTTTGAAATAAAACGTGGTTTGCGGTTTGCGGTGCATGGTGATGTTTTCAAAAACTTACGGTGTAGTTTTGCTTGTTGAGGTTTTTGTTGAAGAATACGAGTCCTATTTCGTGAAGGTCGAAGGTTACAATGGCTTTGGGGTCGGCGCATATTTCTTTCCAGTTGCTTTGTGCCCGGCGCGAGGAGTGTATTCCCGCTGCGGCGAAAAAAGGTGTTGTCGTTGCAGGATTGGGCTGTGATGTGAAATGCCGTGAGGAAATCCGTGCCGGGTGCGGCATATACGAATTCGTGTGCCCTGGCGGGCAGGCTGTCTGCCACGGGATATATGGATATTGCGGCTTTGCTGCTTCCGGCTGCCACATATTCTGCCGTGAGTGCGGAGCGTATGCCTATGAGTGAGGCTTGCGCGGGATGACAATAGTTGGCTATGCGAAACATCAGTTTGTCGGCGCGGGCGGAAAGCCCGCGTTCGCCGTGGCGACGCTTGCGGCGACGTTTTTTAAGGTTTTTGTATGCGTAATAGCGGGCGTGTTCGTAAACCACTCCCTTTATGAATCCGTAGGCAAAGGGTGAGTGCACTCCGTATCCGTTGCGGTGGCGAATGCGCCGCAACCGCACGAAAAATCTTACTATTTCCTTCCTCCACGTACTCATTTCGGCTGCAAAATTACATATTTCTGTTAAAGCATAGCCGTTTTGTGGCGCAGCTATCATAAAAAAAACTAAATCCAGTAACTTTTTTCTTTGCGGTGTTTGCAATATGTTTGTGATTCTGTACATTTGCAATGTGTTTTTCATAGTATTAGATTTAAGGTTAACAAGATTGGGATACGGCGGTATCCCATTTTTTTGCCCTGACCCCTATGTCGTGAAAAATGCGTGCCGTTTTGGCGGCAAATATGTTCACATGCAATTTTTATGACGTGCGTTTTCCTGTGTTTTTCGGTGTTTGAATGATGCCGTACATGCCGTTTTTTTTGACGTTTCCCGGGGCATGAAAAAACACACATGGCTTATCGTAAAAAATACAAGCCATATATTTTAAAATACAAGGCACTTATTTCAAAATATATGCCTTATATTTTTCGCCTTTTCAAACATTTGAATCACAAAGACTTACAAAAGGGGCAAAAATGAAGGCAAAAACATGAGCGGCAGCGTGGTGTTTTGGAGCGTTTGCTCACGGTGTTTTGCTATGCGGGTCGGGGTGTTTTTTGTGTGCGCGGTGCAGGGATTTTGCGGGGACGGGCGGAAAACAAAAGCGGAGATACCATGACTTTCAAGCTGCATGATATCTCCCTTTTCGAACAAGATACATAACAATTAAATCTTAACGCGGATTTACCGCCTCGCGGCGTGAAACTGACACTTTCCGGAATGTTCCGGGTGCATCCGCTATGAAACATCGATTTATCGTTTGCAAAGGTATGGAGTAGTTGTTTTGCCTGCAATACCTTAAAGTGGGTATAACCATTTATAAAATGGTGATTATGGGGCATTGTGCGGCGTTTTTGTGTGATGCTGTGCGGAAAATGTGCCGTCCGGGATGTGGAAAACGGGTTGGCGGGGCGTACATAAGGCACGCGCAACCCGGATTTGCCGTTAGGCTCCGGATTGCGCGGTAAAAGTTTCGGGACGCAGGCTGTCAGGGGTTATTTCACAACAAACTTGCGGTTTCCTATGATGTATATGCCGGGAGCGAGATGCTTCAGTGCCTGCGACATCTTTATTCCTTGTCTCACCCTTACGCCCTCAACGCTGAACACGTCGACTGTTTCGTCCCGCATGCCTGTGATTTCTGAAATGCTGTTGGTTAGCCCGTTTCCGCTCACGTTTGCCGTGAGGTCGGTGGGGACGTTGTCAAGGTTGGCAACGGATGTGGCGTTCAAATATCCGCTTTGTGCCTGTATTATGCGCTTTGAGGTCATGGGCACAACGCTCCTGATGCTGAAATATCCGCATGTGTCGTTTTGTATGGTTGTTGTTTTCAGCATACCTACAAGTCCGTTCACGGTCATACCCCGGGTTACCACTTCGCCGTCGGTTTCGGGGAATGTGTGGAAGGGAATGTATGACGTAACCTTGATTCGTTTCCTATGATACAGATTAACGGATAGCCTGCGGGCACTGTGGTTTCGCCATATTCGGTCATGTCTATTGCAATGGTCTTTCCCGTGGCGTCGAGCTTTGAACCGCTCACCACATAGAACTTCATTTCCTCGCCGTTCACGGTTTGCGGCAGTGCTGTCTGGTAGTAGGGAAGCGTAAGAACGCTGAGCGAACCCTCCACAAAGTTGAGCGAATCGCGCAGGTCGTTTGTGGTTACTCGCGAAACATACCACGACGCAGGCATGTTCAGTTGCGCCGAATCGGCTTTGAGACTTATGTTGCGGCGTTTGCTGATGTTGGCTACACGCAAACCGTTCTCCAAGTTGCGCAGTGCCCATTGCCTGTTGCCGATAAACTCTAATTTATATGCCACGGGGCTTTCGCTCATTTTCAAAGTCTCTCCTTCTTTGGCGCATGTGCCGAGATACCAGCCGCTACCGGCATTCTGTATGGCGTATGTGCCTTTGCCGAGGCTAACGAACCGCCATGCCGCACGCACTTTATGATTGTTTTCTTCGGGTTTCCCCTCCCTGTAAACCGAAGCACTGATATTGCCGCCGGAAGCATAGATACATTCTCCATAAGGATTGACAGAAGAAGCGGCGGTAGTGTCTTGGCTCGTGATGTGATACCATATATCCTCTGCGGGATAGTTTACGGCTGTGGAAGCATAGGAAAGTTTTTCGCGGAGAGCCGATGTAAAGCAGAATCGATGTCGCGGCGCAGGAAAGCATAGAACGGACGCTTTGCAAGAGTTGCCTCATATTGCTTTTGCAATGCCGAATATGCTTCATCGGAAGCCTCACCCACTTCGTCGCCGCAGGTGCTGTTGTTCAGAAAAGATTCCGTTTGGCGGCATACAAGTGAGAGTTCGGCAGTGTCAGGCCAGATGGCGAGCAAATTGTCATGAGGCTTGCGCAAGAGTATCTATGTCGGCTTTGGTAATGGAATGGATGTCGAGCACCGTATCTTTGGCTAAAAGCGCGGCAAGACGGTCAATGAGCGGTTTCAGAGCCGTATTGTATGCCGGAGAAAGGGGATCGGGACTGCCGTCTCTGATAACCACCGAAGAGAGAACCTTTTCTTTTCGCAAGACGAGCCACAGAGTCCAGCGGATTCTTTAGATTGCGTATGAAATATCCGTCGGCATTCACAAATTTCCAGGCAGCGCACGAATTTGCTCCGCCCTCTTTCGAAGAAACATAGCCGCTTGTGGCAATACCGTTCTCTCCGTTTTTCTGGTAATAGGGGAACGGGATAAACTTCATTGGTTATGGTGAATTGTCCGGCGTGGTTGAGAGGAGTTATAAGCTGTTTCGCACCGATTGTGTCGGTTAACCGGATTGTGGAACTTGAATTGTTGAGCGTGCTCTTGTTTACGTACAGCAACGAGAAGTAATTCTGAATGACGTAGCCGCCTTTGTCGGCAGTTATTTTCCATACAAAATTCGCACGGTCCTCGTTTATCTCCCGCCAGTGCATCACCTTTGCGTTTACACTTGACTGGTCAATGGCGATAGTTGTATTTGTGTAGGCGGGGTTGGCACTTGTTATGAAATAGTAGCCGTCTGCCAGTGGCACGGTGGGCGCGTTTTTCAAAGCTTGAGCCGCATCGTTCAATTCTTCTGCCGCATTTTCGTAATAACTGTCGTCAAGTTCGAGCGAAGCCTGCGAATATGCGTTTTTGAATGCCTCTTCGTAACGCGCAACTACGGCGGAATCTGCCACCATTCCCGGATTTTTGCCGTAAGAATGGCTTTCGGTGAGCTTGGAACTGCTGTATTTGTCAATAAGTTCTATGAGTTTTTCCTTTGCCGAGACTTGTTCGCTGCCATATCTGTGCCAGATGAAACGATAATTGAAACGTCGGTTGGGAGCTGCGTCTCCTGCGGTGGCAAGTCCTATGGGCGAATCAAAATCCCTGGGATTGTCAACCCATTTGAAGTCGAAAGTAATGTTGTCTCCCGTAAGTTTCAAATCTTTTCTTGAAACCGCCACAACGAGTTTGTTTCCGTTTACGTTCAGGTGCGCATCTGCCGTTTTCTTCCACGTGGAAACGTCGCCGCCGCAACTCATAATAGAGGAAACTTTCCCGTTTTCTATTGTTTTGTTCACCACATAGTCGTAACCGTTCCAACCTGTGGAGTGGTTGTTGTCGGAATCTATGAAAAGAAGCATCCAGTTGTCGTTTTCGCAAGGCGTGAGATTGTCCTTTGATTCGACATAAAAATAAATGCTGTCGGTTGTAACGGCAATTTTCGAGAGAACTATGTCGTTGCGTCCCAGTTCGTCAGTATAGCGAAGCCCGCCGTATCCGCCGTAAGAGCGGTGTGTTATATCACCTTTGGTATCGCGATACTCAGTCTTGATTTTTTCCCATGCGGAAGGGTCGGGTTTGGAAACATCCTGCGCTGCAATTCCGAAGTTTTGGGGAATGCTGCGCGCTCCTTTGTATTTGCGGATGTTTGCAGCCATTTGCATGTAATAATTATCGGTATAGCGTCCTTTCACGGGTCCTATTGTGCGGTTGAATTCCGCGTTGTATTGGTCAATGAAATGGAATCCGTTGTTGCTGCGACGCATGAATGTCAGGTTGTTTCCCGCATATTTTCCTGCAGTATATTCGTTCCAGTCGTTAAGATAGATGAAGTCGGGATTAACGCTGAGAGCTTCGTTCCAACGTTCCTGAAAGTATATGCCGTAGCTCTCGGGGTCGTCAACAACCCTGCCTGCGCTTTCCACATATTGCGGTACGGGCATGTCGTATTCGTCGAGTTGCGGTTCGCCTCCCTTTCGTGTCCAGCATTTTCCCACCATCGAGGAGGGATGTTGCGCGGGCGTAACGGCATATTCCTCATATTTTCCTTTATGACGGGACACGAGGTCTTCTGCCCGGTAGGAGCCGAGTGTGTGCATCTCATATCCGAACGCCCAGTTGTCTTCTGTTCCGACATATTTGCTGCCGTACCATTTTGCATATCCCCACCACATGTTGCGAAGAGTGAAGAAATCTTTTATATAGTCGGATAGTCGGTGAGATATTCCGATGTGTACAGAGGGTCTCCGTAATGGGGATTGTTGGGATTGGTTGCGGCGTTGGGATTATAGAGATAGTTGCGCAGTTTATGCCCCGCGCCGTTGGCATCATTGATTGGTGTGGCGTTATAAAGCAGCAGCGGTTTGCCATACCAGTAGAACCACAAATCCTTATACTTTCCTTTGGAATAGAAAAGGTCGTAAATTTCCTGCACCACGTATATTGCCTCGCCGTTGAAGCTCCAGAAACATATTTGCGGCACTTTGTTTCCTTCGGCTTTCATGTCGGTGAGCACTTTGCACAGGGCTTCCCATTCATCCCAATACCTCACGGCGTTAGTAACATCGAGAATAAGAACATCCACTCCCGCATCGGCAAGCATGGACACGTCGCGGCGAATGACAAACGGGTCGGCAGAGAGGAAATATCCCATTTCGGGTTCGCCCCAATGGTAGGAGTTGTAATATTGCGGCTGCCACGCGGCATTGTTTTTTTCTTTGCGTGCGTTGGGGTCGTTTTCCAAAACCTTGGAAACGTCTGCGCCGTAGGGAGAGTGCATGTTATTGAGGTTGGAAGTGTGCCACGTTACATAGAAAATACCCACTGTGTGCTGTTTGCCGTATTTATAGTCGCCCACGTCCGCGTTGCCGGGCATCACGCGCCCCGCGCCGTCGGTGGCAACCCATGTGTCGGGATATACGTCCCACGCGGGCGATTCGGGAATTTTGGTCTGACCCGAAACAAAGAGTGATGTTCCTGCAAGGAGGATTGTGGAAAGTAATTTTGCCTTGTTCATAAATTGTATGTCTTAGAGGAATATGTGCAAATTTAATTATTGTTTGCGAATACAGTGTTAACTAATGCCCCAAACTTAGAGAAACGGCAGCAAGGTTGTGTTTTCGTTATTGAAACCCGCATTGCCGGGGGAAGGTGTGTCGTGTTTCCCATAGGAAAATCTGCAAATATCGGAATGTATGGGGAAGTTTTCGGATATGTTCCCGAAGAGGCGTTAGGAGAGTGGAAAAAACGGTTGGAATTCGGTTCGAAAAAAAGACGGAAATTGCCGCCGGAAAAAATACATGGCTTGTCGTAAAAAATACAAGGCACTTATTTTAAAATAAGTGCCTTGTATTTCAAAATATATGGCTTGTATTTTTCGCCTTTTCAAATGTCTGAAAAACAATATCTTGCAAAAGCCCCAAAATGACCGTGGTTTTTGCCCGTTTTTACAGGCTTTCCGGTTGCTGAAACCGGTCTGAAATCTTTAATCTCTGCTCCAGATGAAACGATAATTGAAACGGCGGTTTGGAGCAGTGTCGCCTCCGAGCGCAAGTCCTATGGGCGACTTCATGTCTGCCGGATTGTCTGCCCATTTGAAGTCGAAAGTTATCTTGTCTCCCTTTGCTCCGATGAGTTTGCGCGGAACGTTAACGTAATAGTCTTTGCCGTCTACGCGGGTCTCCACTTTAGCCACCGGTTTCCACATAGCGGTGCTGTCGGGAGCATTGCCGTTGTATTTCCAAAGTTTGCCGTCTGAAACCATATAGTCATAGCCTGCCCAACCCGTATTGCTGTTTTTGTCGGAATCGATAAAGAGCAGCATCCAACCGTTAGGTTCGGGCTTTGTAAGGTTGTCGGCGGCGGAAACACGGAAAAAGAACATCCTTTTTGCTGACACCGACCTTTGAAAGCACAATGTCGTTGCGTCCGAGTTCGTCCTTGTAGTGAAGACCCGAGTAACCGTCGAAATCACGATGGGCAATGTCGCCCTTGGTATCGCGATATTCCGTTTTTTCGTTATCCCACGAGGTAAAGTAACCGTGATTTTCGGGAATGGCACGCACTCCTTTATATTTGCGTATGTTTGCCGCCATCTGCATATAGTAATTGTCGGTGAAACCTCCTTTCATTGGACCGATTGTGCGGTTGAACTCTTCGTTATATTGGTCAACAAAGAAATAATTGCTGCCTTGTCGGCGCATAAATGTAACAGGCGGGTCTTGCATATACTTGCCTGCCGACCACTCGTTCCAGTCGTTGAGATAAATGAACGGCGGGTCTATGCTCAAAGCCTCGTCCCAGCGATCCTGGAAATAGATGCCGTATGCCGTGGGACGCTCCATTTTCTTTCCAAGTTCCGGAACGTATGTGGCAACCGGGAGATCGTATTCGTTGAACTGCGGTTCGCCCGTACTTGCACGCCACGATTTTCCGATAAGCGATACAGGGTGCTGGGCAGGAGTAACGGATATCTCCTCAATCTTGCCGTTGTGGCGCGAAGCACGCTCGCGCGGAGTGAGATCAAGCACAGGTTTATCGCCAAGGTCAAGCCCGAACGTCCAATTGTCCTCCTTGCCTATGAAACGTTTGCCTGCCCATTTGTAATATCCCCACCACATGTTGCGAAGACTGAAAAAAGTCAAGAATATATTTGGGATAGTAAGCAATGCGTTCCTTTGTGTAAATGGTATCGCCGTAGTGCGGATTGTTTTTGTTAGTAACCGCATCGGCATCATACAGGAAGTTGGGCACGGGGTCGGGATGAAATCCGTTTGCATCGTGCTTCGGATCGGCATTATACAGGAGTAGCGGCTTTCCGTCGCGGTAATACCACAAATCTTTATAGCGTCCGGGACGATAAACACGCTCGAAAATTTCCTGGGCACAGTATGTGGGAACTCCGTTGAACACCCAAAAACAGAATTTGGGCACTTTTTGCCCGCCGTTTTTCATTTCTTCGAGAATTTTGAACAATTGTTCCCATTCTTCCCAGTATCTTACGCTGTTGGTAACATCGAGAATTAAAACGTCAACGCCTGCATCGGCGAGCGCAGACACGTCGTGGCGAATTACGTAAGGGTCGGCGGAGAAAAATATCCCATTTCGGGCTCGCCCCAATGGTAACCGCCGTAATGATGCCAGTTCTTGCTGCTGCCGTCAAGGCGTGTGGCGGGGTCTTTTTCGAGAATTTTCGTAACATCTCCGTTATATGGCGGTTTGCCTGCGTGAAGTCCTTTGGTATGCCAGGTTACGTAGAACATTCCAACGTCTCTCTTTTTGTCGGTCTTGGTTTTCCCCGTTTCCGCTTGCGTAGGTTGTATTCGTCCTGCGCCGTCTGTTCCCACCCAGGTGTCGGGGTAAATGTCCCACGACAGGTTTTCGTCGGCGTTCTGTGCGGTGGCGGCAAAAAAAGTAAGCGACATCATTGCGAGAGTGGCGGTTAATTTTCTTTTCATGATAGTCTTGTTTTTAAGTGTATGGGTTGTAATTCAAAAATATCGGTCGCATCGCATGGACACAACCGATATTTTAATGCCTATAATCTATGTATTAAAAATTATTTCGCAGCTTCGGGAGTTCCCATGGAATATGAGGGCTGACCTGTGAAGTATCCTTTTCCCTGCCATATCTTTTCGATGGGCGACATGCGACGTACAAAGTCGGCATAGTTCTTATTTTCAACTTTTTTGTCCATCCGCATTCTGCATAAGCGGCAAGACGGGGGAAAGTCTGGAAATATACGCGGGCATCGGTGGGAGTCCATTCACCCCACATCTGACATCCGAGACCGAGAATCTTGGCGTTTTGCTCGGGAGTCAGGTCGTCGAAATAAGGATTGAAGCTGTAAGCGTGGTCGAGACTGATTGTGGGATAGCCATAATCGAGATACGTGTACAGACGATTGGAATTGACAAGATTGAAACCTTTCTTGATGGCTTTCTTTGCAAGATCGGTGGAACCGTCCCAGAATTGTACCAAAGTACCTTTCTCAAGAGTAAGAGCAGAATTCTCTCCGTGGTTGGCTTCTCCGTGAACGTTGTCGCCGGTAATCTCGTTCCAACCTATAAGTTTCACACCTTTCTTGTCAAGAAACTTCTGCAGGCTGTTAATTGTGTAAAGCTGCATATCGGGATAGGTTTCCAGTCCGTGGTCTTTCATGAACTTTTTGATTCTTTCGTTCTTTGACCAGCGCGAATAGTTTGCCTCGTCGCCGCCAATATGTACAATTTTCGAGGGGAAGAGTTTTACTACCTGCGTAAGCGTGGTTTCGATGAATTTTTTGAACTCCGGAGCCACAACGTCATAGATTGCCGGGTCGGTATCATTGTCTCCTTTCGCAAGAAGTTCGGGATAAACGTGAGTAGCAGCGTAGCAGTGTCCGGGGACTTCTATTTCAGGAATGACGCGGATGCCTCTTTCTGCGCAATAGTTCACTATTTCTTTGATTTCTGCCTGAGTATAATATGAACGCTCGCGATCAGGATAGGCTTCTTTCCATTTTTCTGCGCCCTGGAAGTGATGTGAGAAATCGCTTAACGAACCTTCGCTCGTCAATTTGGGATATCCTTTGATTTCTATGCGCCATCCAGGATCGTCAACAAGGTGCCAATGGAAAGTGTTCATCTTCAAACGTACCATTTCATTGACCATGCGCTTAACCATAGCCATTCCGTGGAAATGACGACTCTCGTCGAGCATATAAGATCTCCATCCGAATTCGGGCCAGTCGGTTATGGTGCAAACGTTAGCTGTGAACTTTCCGCCTTCGTTCTTTAGCATTTGGCGGATACTCTCTATTGTGCATATACGGCACCGCTTCTGTCGTCGGCGGTAGCGGTTATTGCGGGTTTCTTTTTATCGCTTACTTTGAGTTTGTAGCCTTCTTTGTGTCCCGAAGCCTTACCCATGGAAATGGCAATGTCGGCTTGTGCGGCACTGTTTACCATTACCGGCGTGATACCTGCCTCCTTGAATTGTGCGGAAAGGTATGAAGCGGTGATTTTTGCTTTTTTGTCGAGATAAACTTTGGGATTTGCCGAAACAGACGCCTTGCCTGCCTGAAGCTTTACCTCCTGTGGCTGCGGCACAATGGTTATCTGTGCGGCAATGCGGCTTGCCGGCAGTGTGAGGAGCGTTGCGGCGAATCCTGCCGCGAGCATCTTGCTTATAGTTCTTTTCATGTAAGTAAATATGTTTGTTTATTGTTTTCTTGGCTGGTATAGTATGCCTTTGATTTGCAAATATAGTAAATATATGTTTGTTATGCGCGTGATTTACTTTCAAAAAGCCCGGCTTGAATATAAAATGTTTTTCTGTACGTCTGTCATGTGCGCGGGTAGTTGATTTCCATATAAAAAATTCAGCCGCAACGATCGGGGAATATAGCATTCCGCATCTGTTTTAATGCTTGTCCCATACAAGTCGTGCACTTTCGGTTTTGAACTTTTCCACAGCTTTTCTTATGGAGATCAAGTCCGAAATCTTCCGGGTCCAATTTTTCTATGGCAATCCACCTTAGGGCGGCTGCGTCGTCCGATGCCGCAGGCGTTTCTCCCGTTTCAAGACGACACAGAAAGAAACTGTCGGCAGTGGGAACGGAGAAGCCCGAAAACATATAGCTGTTGGGCAGGGAGAAGAGCCATTTCATTTCTGCCACCCGGCATCCCGTTTCCTCAAGAATCTCTCTGCGCATTCCCCGGTCAATAGATTCTCCCGGGTCAACGAATCCTCCGGGAAGATCCAAGGTATCTTTTTGCCGGCTCAAAGGCACGTCTGCTTACGAGTATTTCGTTTCTGTCGTTTAATATAAAGGCTGCCGTGGCGGCACTCGCATTTAGATAATACACAAAGCCGCAATGTCCGCAGCGTTTCGATCTTTCATCGTTAACCATGAATTCTGCGCTTCCGCATCGCGGCCAATATGCGAATTGTTTCAGAGGATGTTCGTTGCTCATGCGTTATTGTTTTCTTTCTGTTTGCAATAGTAGTGATTATTTTTCTTTTCTCTTGGATTTTTTATAAATTTGCTTCACTGCTATTAGTTTGCTTTATCATGAAAACAAAGATTTTAATTACTATTATTGTTTCATTGGTTGCGTCAGCGGTTTGCGCGCAGGATGTGTGCTATAGTTTGAAACGTATATGGGGCGACGGCTCCACTCATTGTGCTTTTACTTCGCTTGTGGAGCATAAGGGAAGATATTATTGTGCTTTTCGCGAAGGGTTCAGCCATATTTTCAACGAAAAGGGTGAGGCGGACGGTAAAATTCATATCATTTCTTCGTCCGACGGCGACAAATGGGAAACCGAAACCGTGTTGTCGAGAACGGGATATGACTTGCGCGACCCGAAACTTTCCGTTACGCCTAAGGGGGAACTGATGGTGCTGATGGGATGTTCTTTATATAAAGGTGGGAAACTGGAATCTACGAGCACGCTTGTGTCGTTTTCAAAAAACGGAAAGAAGTTTTCCATTCCCAAACCCGTAAATATTTCCTCTTCCGCGTCGCAGAATTTCGCATGGCTGTGGCGCGTTACATGGCATAAGGGAACGGGCTACGGAGTAGCTTATTTCAAGGCGGGAGATCAGAACAAACTCGAACTTCTTGCCACAAAAAACGGAACGGAATACGAAGTGATGAAAACTTTCGATATTTCCGGTTATCCCAATGAGACAACGGTGAGGTTTTGATGCCGATGACAGGATGCTTTTGTTTGTTCGCCGCGAGAGCGGTAACCGTTCTGCCATGCTGCTTTCCTCTTCTGCGCCATACACCGACTGGAAACAGAAAGAGCTGGGCTTTTTTCTGCGGCGGTCCGGATGCTTATGTTTTCCCCGACGGAGGGGTTTTGCTCGGCGGTAGAGAGATACATATTCCCTCGCGTCCCAAAACAATGATATATGCAGGCACTGCCGACGGAAACTTTCAGGAAATGCTAATGCTTCCTTCGTTTGACGATAATTCTTATCCCTCGTTTTTGAAAGTGGGAGGGAAATGTGGATTACCTATTACTCGGGTCATGAAACCGTGAAGCCGTCGGTTTTTCTTGCCAAAGTTCCTCTTTCGCTTTTCAATATGATTAGGAAGTGAAAAGGTGCAATACCTTATAATTTCGTAACTTTGCGTCCGAAATCTATAAGGAAATGAAGAAACTTTATATAGAAACTTACGGCTGCCAAATGAATGTGGCGGACAGCGAAGTGGTTGCTTCGGTCATGAAAAACTGCGGGATATGACACGGTGAAGGACATTGAAAGTGCCGACGCGGTGTTTTTGAACACGTGTTCCGTTCGCGACAACGCGGAGCAGAAGATTTATAACCGCCTCAACGCTCTCAATGCCATGAAAAAGGCAAAGCACGGCAAACTTATCATTGGTGTGCTGGGCTGTATGGCTGAACGCACCAAGGACGACCTTCTTGAGAATCACCATGCCGACCTTGTGGCTGGTCCCGACTCTTATCAGATGTTGCCGCAGCTTACGGGTGAAGCCGAGAACGGATGCAAGGCTATCGATGTGGAGCTTTCCACGATTGAAACCTATTCCGATATTATTCCGGAGCGCATTTGCGGAAACCGGATTTCGGGCTTCGTAAGCATTACGCGCGGATGCAATAATTTCTGCCATTATTGCATTGTGCCTTATGTCAGGGGACGCGAACGTTCGCGTGCTCCGCAGAGCATAATAAACGAGGTTAAGGACCTTGAGCAACGCGGATATAAGGAAGTAACCCTGTTGGGGCAGAACGTAAATTCCTATAAATTTGAATCGGAAGGCGGAGAAACCACCGGTTTCCCCGAACTTTTGAGAATGGTGGCGCGTGAAGTGCCGCAAATGTGGATTCGTTTCACAACTTCCCACCCTAAGGATATGAGCGATGACACTCTTCGCGTTATTGCCGAGGAACCTAACGTTTGCAAACACATACATCTGCCGGTGCAAAGCGGTAGCGACAGGATTTTGAAGCTGATGAACAGAAAATATACCCGCGAATGGTATTTGTCGCGTGTGGACGCCATACGCCGCATAGTGCCCGAATGCGGATTGTCAACCGACATTTTCTGCGGCTATTGCTCGGAGACGGAAGAAGATCATGCTTTGTCTTTGAGCCTTATGAAAGAATGTGCTTACGATTCCTCGTTCATGTTCAAATACAGCGAACGCCCCGGCACTTATGCAGCAAAACATTTCAATGATGACGTTCCCGAGGATGTCAAGATTCGTCGCCTTAACGAACTCATTGCTTTGCAGAACACTCTTTCGCTGGAAAACAACCAAAAATGTATTGGAAAAGTTTTCGACATACTGATAGAGGGCACGAGCAAGCGCAGTCGCGAACAACTGTTCGGACGCACGGAGCAAAACAAGGTGGTTGTTTTCAATCGTGAAGACGCACATATAGGTCAATTTGCCAAAGTTAAGATACTTTCCGCCTCGTCTGCCACGCTGCACGGCGAACTCGTGAAGGAATAACGGACTTCGCCTTTCCGCAATGCGATATTCTCTTTCGGTTGCATGACGTGGTGGGCATTGTTTCCTGCACATGCTTTTCGTCAAAGGGAATGAGAGCCTGAAAATATGGCGTTTGCCGTTGCATGTGGCTTTTTAGACGAACGTGCATCGGTAACGCGGCATTTGCAGGATATGCGGGTAGCGTGTTTCGGCGTATGATGCAAAACATACTCTTTGAAATTTATAAAAGTCCCGAAATTCATAATGAATTTCGGGACTTTGTTATGTTGTTGCGGGACGCACGAAAAAACACATGGCTTATCGCAAAAAATACAAGCCATGTATTTTAAAATAAGTGCCTTATATTTTTGGCCATTCCAAATATCTGATAAACAATAACTTACAAAAGTTGTTCAGAACGATGTAAGTACCTGGTTTTTACGGCTTTGCGAAAAATGATGGGATTTTCGGTTTGAAAGCTGCCGGAAATGGCGCGGAGAAAAAGAAAGCGGGTCATGCCCGATTGCTTTCATCGGGGCATGACCCGCTCGTGCGGATGAATAGTAACGTATTAACGGACTACCTTCTGGGTCTTTCCGCTTTCGTAAACTATTATGTATGTTTCGCCGTGCTTTGTGGTGTTGACCTTGCGCCCGAGAATGTCGTAGATGGCTTTAACCTTGTCGTCGGCATTGGGCTTGTTGTTCTTGATGCCTGTTACTGCACCGCCCGGCATGGTGAACGTGTAGTTGCTGACTATTTTGAGGTCGGCTGAAGCCACTCTTACGTTAACCACAGCGTCGTCGCCGTTCTTTGTGAGGGTCTTCACGATTTTTGCGCCGTTGGCATTGGTAATGATTTCAACGTCATCGGCAGAAACGTCTGAAAGTCCGTTAACGGTGTAGCTGAATACGGAATCCTTGAGGGTTACGTCAACGCCCTTAACCTTTGCCGAAAGTACGGATCCGTTGTAGATGAGCTGCGCATCGTCAACAAAAATCGAATCGTTGCCTGTTCCTTTTCCCGGTTCGGCATTTGTGGAAATTGTTACGAGGATGGCTTTTTCCTTAACGGTGTCGTTGATATATTCGAAAGGAATGGAAATGCGCTGCCATGCAAAACCGTTGCTCTCAATCTTGGCATTCTTGGCAGTTGCAAGCACGTTGTTGTAAGTCTTATCCTTTTCCTGCGGATCCTGATAGTAAGAACCGTTGGTAACAGCCGCGCTGATGGTGGCATAAGGATAGTCTTTCTGCACGGAACTCTGTTTGAATTTAACCCATACGGCAATGGAGTCGGGACGACCGTTAAGGATGGTATAGAACGGGTCGCCCTTTCCGTCTTTGTCTTTATTGGTTATATCAAGAAAGGCATGGTTAGCGGGATCTGCGGCTTCCATTGCGCCTGCGTTCATACGTCCTGTGGTTATTGTGCCGTTAGCGGTGATTCCCATGGCAGAAGCGGAAGTAATCAAAAGGCTGCTTTCGCCGTTAGAGCCGGGGCGTGTAACGGATGACTGATATGTGAACGGATGACTGGCAGCTAAACTGGCAGCTGCAGCAAAATCTCCCGTGGAAGTAGCGAAAGAGTGCCATGAAGTGGCTTCGTAAACGTCAACATCCTTGGGTGAGAAAAAACCTCCCGTTTTTACGGTGTATTTTTGGAAGGTTTCAGAAGCCGGAGTTGGGAATCTGATAGCCGCCATTGCCGAAAGTTACTTTTATTATCTGACCCAACAGAGCCTTCATGTCTATGTTGATAACGGCATAAAGGGTGCTGTCGCGTTTTTCAGCAATAAGTTCAATGGGAACATTGCCAAGCATCGGACCCATCCATGTTGTAACTTGCGGATCATCGCCTTTCTTTATGGCAGTTTTCTGGTTTGTGGTGAGAGTAAGCACTCCGTTGGCATCGGTAACGCCTTCAACGTCCTGCAACTCAATTGTTCCTACGCCAATAGAGTTTGTGCCTGCTTTGAGAACAAAGTTCTTGAGGCTGAAAATGTATTTGCCGTTCGAACTGTCTCTAAGGCTGATCGTGGCATACTGTTCCGTAACGGCTCCGTTAATATCTACCGAAAGTACATCGGTGAAATCGTCGGCCGAAACGGTGATTGCGCCCAAAAAGAGGGCGAGAATAGTAAAGATTTTCTTCATAAAGTCCTTTCTATGTTATTTGAGTTTATAAATTATTCCGATTGTTCCGAAAATAGGATATAGTGTCTGCTCAATTGTAGTGAAATTGCTTTTGTGTATTCCGTTAAGTCCCCAACTGATATCGGCATAAATGCCCGTTTTCTTGTGAAAATACCAATCAGCTCCCACGTCAACTCCCCACTGAAAGTGTCGCATATCGTGAGAAAAGTCATAGTGTCCTTTAGTGTCGGGTTCGTTTCCTATAATCACCTTTGCGCCCGTAGGATCTCCCCACACGCAGGTAACCGTTATGGGCATCGCCCGTAAAAGAACGCGAATGAACATAAGAAAAATAGGGACCCGCCTTGAGAAGTACCTTGCCCACGGAATAAGTAGCCATGACCGGCACAGTAAACATCCACTCGGAAACACAGGTTTTGACATCGCCGGTGAAACGTCCCTCGAGCGACTGACCGCCACGCACTAATTTCATCTTGTAATTCTTTACCTGTGCGTCTTCGTTCATACCTTTATTCTCAAAGTGCACTCCGGCAAGCACACCCCAGGTGTCATTGAATTTGCGACGCGCATCAATTCCCAGCTGAAGGTTGTTGGTAAGAGTATATTTGTTGAGTTTCCTGATAGAAGCCGGCATATCGAGCGGAGCTGTGCCTCCAATCGAATAGCCAACCCTTAGATTGTATACAAGGTCTTCGAAAATCTTTTTTGCAGGGGCAACGGCAAAAAGCGAAGCTACAATGACTGTAAGGATAGTCTTTTCATTGGTTTCAGTTTTCTTTTGTGCTTATCACTCTCACTTTATCTATGCACAGTGTGCTTCCTATTGCTCCGCAGAACAGATCTCCGTCTTTGCTTGACGAGAAAACTATTGCGAGATTGTAGCCGCGATTTTCAAGAAGTTCCATGTCCACGTCTCCCGATGTCGGTCATCCTGTCCTGATTTTTATATTTGGGCTTTTTATACTACTTGCTGTCGTATACCACACCAAAGTTTGTGGCTTTCATGGGCTTGCAGTGCCGAGTCAACCACGAAAGTTCCGAGGAAAAGGTTTCCTGCGGCAATTCTCTTGTTTGCCCAAACTCCGAGCACCTGTAGCTGTTAATGTCGTTAACTGTACAGCTTTCCCGTCAAATCCTTCCATTAGCGGAATAGTGGATATTCTTCGGGTTTGGCACTGTTCATACTGAGAATGAAAACCGCCATTGCCCGAAGCCCAATCGTTTTCGCGAGCCGTCGTCCATTACTCTTGCCATACATAGCAGTTTTTCGCCTGCATTGAGTGAAAAGTGTTCGAAATCAAGGCATGTGGTGTCGCTCACAGTTCTCACAACGTGGTTGAAACACACTGTGTATGTTCTTTTTCCACGCTTTGTCTTCCGATGTAACCGTATACGTAACTCCGCCGTTTGAGAAATCTTGCACCGAACCGCTTGCCGGAGTAATTGTCGCGCCTTCTGTGAGCGTACAACACCTTGATGTAAATATGTACTTTTGCTACACTTTGATAAGTTCCAACTGATTCAATCTCATTTGTTAACTCAGATCCATCAATTGTTTGTCC
>VOFC01001431.1_pt1 | contig 46000 bp, 102 predicted proteins | sample 5384161 | NCBI WGS metagenome assembly VOFC01 (sample SAMN12384722, study PRJNA508395) | human gut metagenome | isolation source: healthy gut B | host: Homo sapiens | reverse complement strand
CAGGAAATGGAATTCTTTGACCATACTCATTATCCTTTGAAGGAGGAACGCACTGTGCAGCCCATCCGCCAATTGGATAAGGAAAAATAACAAAATTTATTGGCGTTTTTTGCTAAATTTGTATCATTTTTCTCTATTAATGTTTCCACCCAAGGAATTAGCTGAGAAGGGAGCTCTAGAATACCACTTTTGAGATAGTCACCATGCTCTAAGCGAAATTGAATAAACGGCTCAGCTACTTCATCGGAAATTAACTTAAGAAGCTGTTTACGAAGAAGTTCAATACTTATTAACAAAGCCTTGTAAAAAGCTTTTATTAAAATTAGGTTCCAGGCTATTCCAAAGTGGCAAAAAACTTTTATAAAGCTGAACATATGTTGATTTTTGAAAATACCATTATCCTCACAATCAACTAAACATATCAGACCATCTATTTTGTCGTATATCCTACGCATGTTTGCATCAGACAGATGCATATCTGGAAACATCTCAGCTAAAAGTTTTTCTATTATAGCATTTCCAAACTCATGCCAAACTAGTCCAGCAGATGCATAAAGAACTCCATTTTGGCGCTTCAAATTAAATCCCGCCTGATGGTGATCAAATCTTCCTTCTCCCACATCAACACAAATATCACATCTAGATAGATCACTCTGATGTCTAGAACGTAAAATGCAGATATTCTTTTTCAGAATGGAGAATACAGAGCATTGCACATGCGACAATTTCGTCACAGTGAAATATTCCATTGTGTGTGCCTATGAAAAACTGAGAATGTTCTCCATAAGGCCGAAGAATTTTGCTTTGAATTTTAATTTGTTTCATTTTAGTGAAACCTCCTTTAAAAAATTTGCGCAATTGCTATTATACCATAGAAAGGTGTAAAAAGCTATATGTAGGCTAAAAAAATATATAAGCTAAGAAATTTGAAGTATTGACAATATGTGATAAAATATTAATGTAAATCTAGAAAAGGAGCTTAAAATATGGAATACGTATATATAAAAAAGCGAAGATGATATATGGAAGCTAGAAAGTGCAGGTAATATATTAAAAAATGGAGGAATTGTAGTATTTCCAACAGAAACGGTATATGGTATTGGAACAAATGGAATGGATAAACTTTCAGTAGAAAGATTATATAAAGTAAAACAAAGACCGAAAGATAAGGCCATAAGTTTAATGGTAAATAGTATGGAAATGATACAAAAATTGCAAAAAATATATCAAAAGAAGAACAAAAATAATTGAAAACTTGTTGCCAGGACCACTTACTATTATTCTAAAAAGAAGAAAAGAAGTGCCAGATATAGTAACAGCTGGATTAGATACTGTTGGTGTTAGAATGCCAGATGAAAAAGTAACATTAAAAGCTTATTGAATTTGCAGGAGTACCAATTGCAGCACCTAGTGCTAATATAAGTGGAATGCCAGCAGGAATAGATGCAAAAGACATTTGCAAGGAATTTGGTGATAAAGTAGATTTCTATATAGATAATGGAAAAAGTAAAATAGAAAAGCCTCTACAATTGTAAAAAGTTGAAGAAGGAAACCTGTAATTTTAAGAGAGGGAATAATAACATTAGAAGATATTGAAAAAGCTATAAACTCAAAAAACAGTAATTATCCCCGGCTTAGCCGGGGGCTTTACTTATAACGCCTAAAAGGCTATATATACAAGCAGAGCCTAAAGGCTCATAGCTGTCCCGACGCATGCGTTTCTTATGACCCGTTAAACGGGTCTTTGTATTCTTTTTATAGATATTTGATCATACATCATATCTTCTTGTAGTTGATTTTTACATATTCTGCTATTCTTTTTGCATTTTACCTACCGTGTCTACATAGTAGCCACGGCACCAAAACTTCGCTGTCCGAATTTGTATTTCAAATTCGACCATCTCTGAAAATTATGAGGCTGCTTTTGCCCTTCAATATTCCCATGAATTTTGATACTGATAATTTTGGTGGTATTGATACAAACATATGCACATGGTCTGGGCATACTTCAGCCTCTATAATTTTCACTTCCTGCCAATCGCAAAGGTCTCTTAATATTTTTCCTATTTCTAACCTTTTTTGTCCATAAAAAATTTTTTCTTCTGTATTTAGGTGTAAATATTATATGGTATTTTTATTAAATTCCATTTTGTATGTGATAAACTTGATATATATCATCATACGTAGTGTTTTCAATTTTAGTTTTCTTATTGAATATACTGCTTTCATGATACGCAACTCCCTTCATTTTATTTTATCAATTATGCGTCGAAACATATTGGTATTATATCATGAAGGGAGTTGCTTTTGCTACAAAGCTAAAGCCTATGTTACTACCGGCATAGCCGGAAGATTATTTGCACATCTAAAAAATGCAATTTTTACAGAATAAAAAATTTTTTTATGCAAAAAATATATATGTGATAAAAAAGGAGGGAAAAATGAAAGTAAAAAGATTGTATGTGTAAAAATGTATGCTGCATTCAAGCTGATACTAAACTAAATGAAGTGGCAAAACTTATGAGTGAAAATCATATAGGATGTATTCCAATATGTGATGAAAGTGATTGTATTTGCGGAATTATAACAGATAGAGATGTTATTCTAAGATGTATTGCATGTGACAATGATGCAAAAAAATGTTCCAGTAAGTGAAATAATGTCAACAAATGTATGCACATGTGAAGAAAACGAAGATATTACAGATGCAACAGGTATTATGTCTAGAAATCACATTAGAAGATTACCTGTATGTGATAGTGAAAATCATGTGATTGGAATTTTGACACTAGGAGATATAGCAAATCAAAATAAAAAATAGGTGAAGAAGAAGTTAGTGATACAATTGAAAATATTTGTGATTCAAAAACAAATCAGAATGCAGAGTAGAATAATTTTATAATGTAAAGAGGTATTGGCTTTAAGAAAGGTAAATACCTCTTTTTAATTTTACACTATCTAAATTTTATTGACAAATATATTATAAAGATTGTATAATGTATTCATTATGAGAAAAGAGGGAGATATATATGAAAGAAGAAATATTAATAACAGGTCATAAAAAATCCGGACACAGATTCTATTTGCTCAGCATTAATAATGGAAGACTTAGCAAAAAACTAGGTGTTAATAATGTTAAGGCAGTAAGAATAGGAAAAAGTAAATAAAGAAACACAATATGTTCTAGACTATTTAAAAAATCGAGGCACCAGAATTTATAGAAAAAGCAGAAGATGGTGACAAACTAATTTTAGTAGACCATAATGAAGCTACACAAAGTATAAATAATAGGGAAAATACAGAAGTATTAGCAGTTATAGATCATCATAGAATATCAGATTTTTGTACAGCTAATCCTCTATATTTCTTAGAGAAACCATATGGATGTACAGCTACACTATTATTTGAACAATATAAAATAGCAAATATTGATATAGACAAAAAATAGCAACATTAATGCTTAGTGCTATAATATCAGATACTTTATTATTAAATCACCAACTTGTACAAAAAAAAAAGATGTAGAAGTTTTAGGTGAGCTTGAAAAAATAACAGGATTAGACATAAATAAATATGGACTAGAAATGCTAAAGGCAGGAACAGATATTAGCACTTTTTCAAGCGAAGAAGTTATAAACTTAGACGCAAAAGAATCAAACTCTGATGTAAAAAGTGATAATTTCTCAAGTAAATACAGCAGATATAGATGATGTATTTTCAAGGAGAGAAGAACTTGAATTTGCAATAGAAAAGGAAATTGCAGACAAAAAATTAGACTTATATATTTTTGTAATAACAGATATTATAAATACAAATTCAAGAATCATTGCATTAGAAATGAAAAAAGCATTGTTGAAAAAGTTTTTGATAAAAAAACTAGACGAATTTGATTCTATGTTCTTAGAAGGAGTTGTTTTCAAGAAAAAACAAATTGCTCAAAAATAGTAGAAGAGTTAAAAGATAAATAGGAATTGATATTTAAATGAGAAATTAGAAAATCTAATTTGTTCTGTATTTTTTATTGATTTGAGTTTAAATAATGTATAATAGAATAAGAAGCATTTTTGAGGAAAAACTATAAGTGAAAAATGATTGCAAAAGAAAAAGTGCTATGTTAAAATATAAAAACAAATAGTTATAATAAAAATGAATATAATAGCTAAAAAAATGTAGAATAACAAAAGAGGGAGAGAAAATGGAAAGAGAGTTAGAAAAGCAATGAAAAAAGTAACAGCTAAAGCAAGAGGTATAACCTTAATAGCATTAGCCGTTACCATAATAGTACTACTAATACTGGCAGGAGTAGCAATTTCATTAAGTATAGGAAATAATGGAATATTTAAAAGAGCTGGAAATGCAACACAAGTATGGGAAGAAGCAAGTAAAAATGAACAAGAGGAAATGGATAAAGCAGGAGCAAGCATAGATGGATTAGAAGGAAACTATGATAGCTTAAAAAGCTAAATGCACCAGCCTTAAAAACAGGAATGACGCCAATAAGATTTAGTGAAGTAACAGAGGCTAAAAAAGGAGAAATAATAAAAACAACAAGAGAAGATGATGAATGGTACTCATACGAAGATAAGAAGTGGGCAAATGCACAAACACAAGATGGAAGTATGTGGGTATGGATACCAAGATATGCATATAGGATAGATAACAGTACGAAAAAACAACAGATGTAGTGTTTCTAATAGAAACATCGGACAACTATTATGATGAGAATGGAAAACAGTTCAAACAGCAAAAAGATGTAAGTCAAAAGACGAAAAAGTAGACACAACTACAGGATATACCGTACATCCAGCATTTACAAATGAATCAAGTATAGAATATAGAAATGGAGGCTGGGATAGAGAATTAACAGGAATATGGGTATCAAAATTTGAAGCAGCATATGCAACAAGTGGAGAAATAGCAAATAAGGCCCCAGTAAAAGAAAGTAGCGTAGTATATACATTAGCAAATGTATGGGCACAAAAAACAAGAAGTACAAGGAGTGAATCCAGATGCAACAGGAGATGGAAGCATACCAGCAAGAAACTGGTTAGATGGAGTGTATGAAGTAAATAAAGAAAAAATAAAATATCCAACATTCCAAGGTTCAAGCTATAGTATGAACTATATAACAATAAATGATGCAAATAATATAAGTAGAGCATTAACAGAGGAAGGGAACATATATGGATTATCAAATGATACAGACAGCCACCTAATGAAGAATAGTGAATGGGGAGCATGCACATATCTAGCAAGAAGTAAAACATATGGAATAGGAAGTACGGATATAGCAATAAACAATAAAACATAAATAATGGAGGAGTAAGCACAACAAAAGAACAAGGAAATACTAAAGCAAGTGCATATGCAGTAACAGGATATAACGCAAATAATAATGAATGGAATAGTTATTTAGGAACAAATGTAAGTCCATCAACAACAGGAAACATATATGGAATATATGATATGAGTGGAGGAACATGGGAAAGAACAGCAAGCTATATAAATAATGGAAAAACAGGAAATGGAGCAAGTGTAGTAGTTGGAAAAGAAAAAAAGTACAAAATATGCAACAGTATATCCATATTCAGATACAGGAGCAAGTGATGATGAAAAAAGTGTAGCAAACTATAAATTAAATGATAAGATATATGGAGATAGTGTAAGAGAAACATCTACTGAAGGAAAAGGTTCTACCAGTTGAGTGGAGCATACTCTAACTTTCCAGAAGGTGGCGTTCCTTTCTTCGGTCGTGGTGGCAATTATGGCGGTGGCAGTAATGCTGGCTTGAGTGCGGTCAATCGCCATGGTGGCGGTGCGCATTGGTACGTTGGGTTCCGCAGTGTGCTAGTTTAGTTGCCAAGTGTTTAGGATATTTATAAAATCAAACTATGGGAAAATTATAAAGAAACAAAAAAGACGTTATTTTGAATATAACACAAATTGCTAGAAAAAAGTTTAACAAGTAGGTGTTAGTATATTCAAAACGTCTTTTTTATAAATTTTATCTAAGAACTTTGTCGAAAAATGTAGAAAAGTTTTTTATTGACACATAAAGCCAATCATAATATAATATTTACACAATTTGTTAACAAGTTTTTTCTAAAAATAATAAGGTCTTATTATTTATTTTCACAAAATTTATTTTTATAAAAGGAGGAAAGCCTATGGGTAAAAGTTTTTAAGCGAAGTGCAAAATTGTTAATTTGTACACTAATACTAATTTCAACTTGTTTTATCATTATAGAAAAGAAAAAAACTTCTAAAATTGAGGTAAAAAGGATTTAGCGACGAAAATTTAGGAAGCTCAAAAGTAGAAATAAAAGGAGGTAAAGATACTAATGTAAAAAGTATATCAAAAAGAGGAAAAAGATAATGAATTTAAAGAAGTTACTCAAAAAGAAGAAAGTAATTATGTACTAAATTCAAAAAGAACATTTACTTTAAATACAGAAGACAAGGAAAGCCCAAACAACATAACCAACATAAAACCAAATATAGTAGAAAACTATATTGTAATTACTTTTTGATAAAGCAAAAGACAATGGCAGTAGATACAAATATTATATAGAAACAGATGAAAAAAAAGCGAAGAAAAAATCAATATATAGTGAGTCAGGAGTAAAAGGTTATAGTTATGTTATAGATAATTATAAAAATACAGAAGCAGGTTACAATATAAATAAAGAAGATAATGAACCTATTTTATATCAAGGAATAAATTGGAATCAAGATTATTATTTACATATAAGAACAATTGACAATATGGATAATTATTCAGATACACTTACTTTCAAAATAAATTTACCATCTAAAGGAATTAGAATGCAATATATAGATATTAATTCAAATAATGAGATTTCACCAGAAGAAATGATTATAGGAAATGCAAATGAAGAATACAATCTTAGTCAATATAAAAAAGAAATAGATGGATATAAACTTATAGAAACAAATGGCGAAGAACAAGGAAAACTAAAGAAGGAAAGAATAAATTTTAAATATGAATACGCAAAAAATGCAAAAAAATTAATATAGAATATTTGGATAGAAATACTGGGAAGAAAATAAAAAATGCAAAGGAGATTATAGGACATGAAGGAAAAGAATATAATATAAAGCCAGACGATATAGAAGGATATAAAAAACGATGGGATAATAATTAATGGAAAAATGAAATCCGGAATAAATAATATACAGATATATTATGATTTATTAGGAAGAGCAACTGCACATTATATAGATTTAAATACAGGAGATGAGATAATTAAAAGTGAGAGAATTCAAGACATAGTAGGAACAGAATATTCATTTACTAAAAAGGAAATTCCTGGCTATGAATTTGATAGATGTGAAGGCAGAGAAGATGGAAATATAGGAACAACTGAAAATAAGGTATGTTATTATTATAAGAAAAAAGACAAACATAACTGTAAAACATATGGATATTGATAGCAAAGAGGTATTGTTTGAAGAAATATTAAATGGATATGTTGGAGATAAAATAAAAGGTAAGTTCCAAAGAATTCGAGGGGATATGTATTGAATGAAGAATATAAAAATAGCAAGAAGAAAATAACAAACAAGAAAAAAAGAAGAAGAAAGCAAAAAGAATATGAGGAAAAAAGCTTAGAGAAAACAAACTTAGATAAAGAAGCAGAAAATATAATTGATGAACTTATAAATTCAGAAGATTTAGGAATGCCAGAAAACGAGACAGAAGAGATAATAGAAAATGTTATTAAACAATATGACATAATTATGGAATGCAGTAATTCAGAATATATTATTTATTATAAAAAAAAGATAAAATAAGCATGCTAAATTGTTTTGGTTTAGCATGCATGAAATTATTAATCATCTAAAATTTCAGGAAGAACAGGGCAAATACGTTTATAAATATTAAAATTATCTAAGGCAAGATACATATGGGCTTTTCTTGTGTTAGAAAGAAATGGTGATAACTTTTCCTCATTATTTTTAACGATTTGAGTAAACATTTTGTACAAATTATCGAAATTTATAAGTGTAACATTATTACATATAGAATAATAAAATTCATCCTGAATATTTTTTAATATATTATACTTGCAATATATTGCTAGTTTAGGATAGAGGTTCATAATTCTAATATCATTGTTTATAATATCCTGTCTTGCAAAATTATCAAGTTCATTATTAAAATAGTAAGGTAAATTACTACAAGCAATTTTATCACTTAATTCAAACAAATTGAACAAAGTTTCTGGACTGTCTGAGCAAATTTTAATAGATTTAAATAATTCTTTTTAAAAAGTTTACCACAAACAGTATTTTTTATAGTTTTTCTAGTAATAATTGTCTAAGTGCATCTTCTTTATTTAAAAGTAATAATAGTTTCTTTATCTAATGGCTTAGAAGCAATTGCCTCTGTATAACACATTGATATGTCAACTGGGTAGTTAGATATCATTGTATATAAATTATAAATCATATCATTTTTTATAGTATCAGACCCATTAACAAAAGTAATGTATTTACCAGATGCCATACTAAGACCAAGGTTTCTTGCTTTAGAAATTCCAGAGTGAAGAGTATGAACAACTTTCATTTTAGAACTAGTTAATACTAAGTCATCACAAAGCTTACCAGATAAATCTGTTGAGCCGTCATCTATTAAAATAATTTCTAAATTCTATAAGTTTGTGAAATTAAAGAAATTATACAATTTTTCAAAGTTTTTTCATTATTATAAATATTTACAATTATACTTATTAAATCTGACATAATTTTATCCTCCAAATAATTCTATGATAATGGTTCTAAAGATTTGTATATAAGACAAGCTAATTCAGTTTCATCAATAATAGATCTAATACTAGCATTTAACAAATCTTTTGAACTAACATTATGAATATCAAATTCATATCCATTTTTCAATGAAAGTTGTCTTAAGAATTCTCTAGTAGTACGTCCATTTCCTTCTCTAAAAGGATGAAGAACATTAAGCTCAGCCCAATAGTATGCTAAAGCGTTACTAAGCTTTTCTTTATCAAAATCTTTTAAGAAAGTTAGAAGCTTTTAATTGAGAAAAAAGCCTATCTAGCTCAGAAGGAATATACTGAAACTCAGCAAAACTAAAATTATCTTTAGCTATACTTTCACTTCTGAATTGTCCAGCAAAAAGGATAAATATCCTCAAAAAGAAATTTGTGAATACTTACAAAATGAGAAATATCAAAAGACCCAGTAATTCCTTTTTTATGAAGAGCAATAAGTTTTAGAGAAACTATTCGCTTTTCATAATCATTAAGAACTATTGGGTCTTGAATATTTAATCTATTTTTTAAAATATTAGTATTTGGGTAACAATATATTGAATTTCTTGCTTCGTACATTAAAATAATAATTCCTTCCTTTGTGTAAATATATTTACTTAAAATGACATCTTCTTAAATACTAAAGATGCTTCTTCATAAGATATTTTATTATTTGCAAAATTAGATAGAACATTTATATCTTGTTCAGATAGAAATTGATTTTCCATTTCCATAGAAGTTTTTATGTTATTTATTAATTTTTCAGTTTTAATTTCAGAATTATTCATAAAAATTATCCTTTCTGAATAATATTTGGTTTTAAACCCACAATATTATTATACCATAAAACAGTAAAAAAATCAAGAAAATGGGTAGACAATTTAAAAATAATATGATATTATAAAAAAATTAATAATGCAGGTGTGGCGGAATTGGCAGACGCACAGGACTCAAAATCCTGCGAAGTAACATTCGTGTGGGTTCGACCCCACCACCTGCACCAAATAAGTAAAGATCTGTAACATTAGAGGATTCTAAAGTACAGGTCTTTTTAGTAACTATGCAATATTAAAAGACGTAGATGATGAAAAATTTGAAGAGCAGAAAAGGACACATTAAATGGGGTAGTTTTTTCAAGCGTGCAAGAATAATAAAAACAAAACACATTATAGCGTGTTGTTATTTTGAATAATATCACAAATTTTACAAATAATAGTATAATAATATTGACAGATGTAATACAATGTAGTACAACTCTAACAAAGAGGAGTGATATTATGACTATTTCAGTAAGATTAAGTGATAAAAGATACAGAATTAATAAAAAATTATTCAGACATGAATAATATTTCTTTATCTGACTTAATAAGAAATGCAGTTATTTGAAAAAAAATTAAAAAATCTGCTATAATAATAAATGTAACTCGTAGAAAAATGTCATGAAACAGGAGGAAAATATGGACAGATACTTTATAACAGACGAGATGCGAGCTTTAGAAGAGGAAGAGTTAGTTAGAAGGCAAAATTATAATGCTGCTCTTTCGATTTTAGGGCAAAGAGTAAATTATATTTCCTATTCGAAGAGCCGGAGTGCTTATTATGGAAGATGCACTCATATGGCGAAGATTCTAAGATTCTCTTATGGAAATTTAGGAATCGAGGTCGCTACAAAGCTAGCGGAGATGATTCCTGAGTCTATGAAGGCGGGGAGTAGCATATGGTGCGAAGACATAATAACGCCATATAGCATTGACGAACATATGGTTAGAGAAAATGATGGAACTTGGAGATTTAATGAAGCGGGTGACCCGAGGTCAGAATTTCTCTTTCAGGACGGAAAATTTCTTGTTTACATTTCACGATGGAGAAAACAAAAACAAAATATGCGTAAGCATATTTAAAAAAGTAAAGGTAAGGTTTTATGACAAAGTCAGATGCCAGCATTAATTGCTGGCATCTGCATATTTTGATTATAAGTAAGCTTTTAATCAAGAATAGAAATAGAAATAAAAACGAAAAAAGATATGATTTGCAATGTAATTTTAAAAACTTGCAAAAAACAAATATATGGTAAAAATAACACATGATAAAGGGAATACAACTTGCTGTATATTGTGATAGAATTACAATGGTACCAAAAATTAAAGACTTTATTAAAATGGCAAATAATTATTGAATTTATGTTAACAATATATTGCATAGAAGAATAATATATAATATTGCATAGAAATGGCAATACAATATTATTTGTTAAAGGAGGTCTTATGGAACTAGTAATAGGATTACTAATTCCCTTTTTAGGAACAACATTAGGAGCTGGAATGGTCTTTTTTTTATGAAAAAGAAATAAACCAAAAGGTAGAGAAAGTCCTTTTAGGTTTTGCATCTGGAGTTATGATTGCAGCATCCATATGGTCTTTACTAATGCCTTCCATAAATATGGCAGAGGAACAAGGAAAAGTTGCCTGGATACCAGCAACAGTAGGTTTATTAATAGGAATATTATCTTTACTTGCTTGTGATAAGATAATGCCAAAATTAAATTTTAAAATGTCAAAACAAGGAACGGTTGGAGAAAAAATAAAGAAAACAACAATGTTAGTTTTAGCAGTTACAATTCATAATATTCCAGAAGGCATGGCAGTAGGAGTAACGTTTGCAGGAGCGCTACTTGGAAATGCAGGTATAACAATGGCTGGAGCAATAGCATTAGCAATAGGAATTGGTATACAAAATTTCCCAGAAGGACAATAATATCAATGCCACTAAAGGGAAATGGAATGTCTAAGGCAAAATCTTTTGTATATGGTGTACTTTCTGGAATTGTAGAACCAATTAGTGCTATAATAACAATATTACTTACAGGATTAGTAGTTCCAATTTTACCATATTTATTATCTTTTTTGCGGCAGGAGCAATGATTTATGTTATCGTAAAAGAACTAATACCAGAAGCTCAAGATGGAAAATATGCAGATTTTGCAATAATAGGAGTAGCAATAGGATTTTCTATAATGATGATTTTAGATGTAGCACTTGGCTAGTACATCAATTAATTAATTTGAGTAAATAGTAACAAAACTATTGCCCAAATTAATTAATTTAGATAAAATATAGTTATATAGAAATAAAGTAAGGAGAAAAAAACGTGATAAATATTGTACAAGCAAAAAATAAATTGCCATTAGAATTCATACAAAAAACTATATGAAAATTATAGCGAAAATATAGCAAATAGAATATTAGAAGGAATGCTTAAAGATAGACTTACGACTATTAGGGGTAAACACTATAAAATCAAATATTGAGGAAATAGAAGAAATACTCCATAATAATGATATAAAATGCAGAAAAGTAGAAGAAATAAAAGATGCTTTAATTATAGAAAATGCTAGGGAAAATGAGTTAGAAAAAACTAGATATTTATAAAATGGGAAAAATTTATTTGCAATCATTATCTAGCATGATTCCACCAATTGTTTTAAATCCCATGAAAGGCGAAAAGAATTTTAGACTTAACAGCTGCACCAGGAAGCAAAACTACGCAGATGGCAAGCCTCATGGAAAACGAGGGATATATTTTTGCTAACGAAATAAATAAAATACGATGTGAAAGACTGAAATACAATGTAGAAATGCAAGGAGCAAAAATCGTAACAGTATCAAATTGTGATGGAAGAAGTATTGGTGACAAATTTCAGAATACTTTGATAAAGTATTATTGGATGCACCTTGTAGCGGAGAAGGAAGATTTTTGCTTACTAACAAAAATACATATAAGAATTGGTCAGAAGTGCAGGTAGAAGAATTAGTAAGCCTTCAAAAAGAATTATTAAAAAGTGCGACTCAAGCTTTAAAACAGGGAGGAACATTAGTATACTCTACATGTACTTTAAATAGTGACGAAAATGAAGAGATGATAAAGTGGGCTACTAAATATTTAGGATTAATACTTACAAATGTAGATATAAAAATTAAAGGAACAATTAAGTCTTTAAAAGAAATGTGTAAAAATATTGCCAAACAAGGAGCAAGAGGGATTTTTTGTTGCAAAATTAATAAAAAGAAAAAATATAATAACATATAAAAAATAGAAAAAATTCTATTGCAAAAAATATGGTTGATGTGATATATTAAGTATGTCAGAAATGGCAAAATTAAAAACAAATGGAGGTATAAAATGGAATTAAAAGGTTCAAAAACAGAGAAAAATTTAATGGAAGCTTTTTGCTGGTGAATCACAAGCAAGAAACAAATATACATATTTTTGCAAGTAAAGCAAAGAAAGAAGGATATGAGCAAATTGCAGCCATATTCCAAGAAACAGCAGATAATGAAAAAAGAACATGCTAAATTATGGTTTAAACTATTAAATGGTGGAGACATTCTTTCAACAGAAGAAAACTTAAAAGCAGCTGCAGCAGGAGAAAATTACGAATATACAGATATGTATAAGAGAATGGCAGAAGAAGCTAAAGAAGAAGGCTTTGATAAAATAGCATATCTTTTTGAAGCAGTAGGAGAGATTGAAGCTGAACATGAAAGAAGATATTTAAAATTATTAGAAAATGTAGAAGAAGGACTTGTATTCAGCAGAGATGACGAAAGAATTTGGAAATGTAGAAATTGTGGACATATAGTAATTGGAAAATATGCTCCAGAAGTATGTCCAGTATGTGCACATCCACAATCATACTTTGAAATAAAAGCAGAAAACTATTAATATTTATAGAGTAAGACTGAAAAAAAGCTAAAACCGAGTATCAGTCTTATTTTTTATGGCATAGTGTATTGAAATTGCTAGAAATATATATTATAATGTAAATGCCAAATAAAATAAAGAAAGGTATTTGCAGAATAAAATAAATGAACATAGGATTTACAATTGGAAAATTTGCTCCACTTCATAAGGGGCATGAATTGCTTATTGAAAAGGGAATAAAAAGAAAATGATGAATTTTATGTATTAATAAATGACACGAATGTTACAAATATACCACTAAAAAACAAGGGCAAATTGGATAAAAACAATGTTTCCAAAAGCATATGTGATTTTGGGGGAGAATCCGCCTAAACAGTATGGAATGGATGAAGAATCTATAAAAATTCAGACAGACTATTTAAAAAATATTTTTAAAAATATACCAGTTAATAGGTTTTATAGTAGTGAGGAATATGGAAAGTTCGTGGCAAGAGACATGAATATAGAAGAAGTAAAAAGTAGAAAAGAAAATCCCTATTTGTGGAAGCATTAATCCGAAATAATATAATAGAAAATAAAAAAATATATAGAAAATATTGTATATCAAGACATAGTAAAATAAAGAAAGGAGAGTATGTTTAATCATACAAAGAATTATGGAAAATATTATAGACATATTAGAAGAAAGAAATTACATTGAGCAAACAATTGACAAAGAAAATTTAAAAGAACTTTTAAGCAAAGAGTCAGTACCATTTTATATTGAATTGATCCAACAGCAGACAGTCTTCATGTAGGACATTTTGTTTCACTTATGGTATCTTCATATATGCAAAAAAGCAGGGCATAAACCAATAATTTTAATGGGTGGAGGTACAGCTGCAATTGGAGACCCATCAGGTAAAACTGATATGAGAAAAAATGCTTACAAGAGAAGAAATAAACAAAAATGTGGAAGCAATAAAAAAACAAGCTAGCAAATTTTTAAGCTTTGAAGGCAAAAAATGCAGCGATTATTGTTAATAATGCGGACTGGCTTTTAGATTTGAAATTTATTGAATTTATGAGAGAGATTGGTTCACATTTTTCTGTAAATAGAATGCTTGCAGCAGACTGCTATAAAAAAATAGACTAGAAAACAGGACTTACATTTTTCGAAATGGGCTATATGCTAATGCAATCATATGACTTTTTACATTTATATAATGAATATGGCTGTAAACTGAAATGGGTGGAAATGACCAATGGTCTAACATCATAGGAGGAGCAAACTTAATCAGAAAAATTAGGACATGATGATGCTTTTGCCCTAACATTTAAACTTCTAACTACTAAAGAAGGAAAAAAGATGGGAAAAACCGAAAAGGGTGCATTGTGGCTAGATTCAACTAAAACTTCTCCATATGAATTTTACCAATACTGGAGAAATGTGGCAGATAGTGATATAAAAACAGTTTTATGTATGTTAACATTTCTTCCTATGGACAAAGTAAACGAATTAACAAAAAGAAGAAGGAGAGGCTTTAAATGAAGCAAAAAAAGTTGCGGCATATGAAATTACTAAATTAGTTCATGGTGAAGAAGAAGCAAAGAAAGCAGAAGAAGCAGCAAATAGCTTATTTGGAGGAAAAAGGAAGCTCAGAAAATATGCCAGAGGCAGTATTAGAAGAAGGGGATAGCATTATTGATGCAATTGTAAAAGCTGGATTTGCTACATCAAAAGGTCAAGCAAAAACTCTAATTAGCCAAGGAGGAGTAAGCTTAAATGACGAAAAAAGTTACAGACATGTCATATAAACTATCTATTGAAGAATTAAAAAACGGTGCTATATTAAAGAAAGGAAAGAAATCTTTCTGTAAATTAGTTTTATAATTTTTTTAGCACACTTTTATTAAAAAATCATATAATTACTTAGGTGATAATATGAATTCAGAAATAGTTAAAACAAACGAAAATTATACTTATATTAAAATGAAAAGGGATATAACCGCGTTAAAAGCAAAATATCCCTTTTTACAAATTGAACAACATAGGAGAAAGTGTTAATAAAAGACAGATTCCAGCCATAAGAATAGGTACAGGACCTAATGAAGTAATGTACAGTGCATCTATTCATGCAAACGAATGGATAACTTCACTTATTCTTATGAAATTTGTAGAAGATTTTTGTATGGCTTATGTAGAAAAATAAAGATGTTTTTGAACATAGTGCAAGAAAAATATTTGAGAACTCTTCAATTTTCATTGTACCTATGCTCAATCCAGATGGAGTTAGTCTTATTACAGGAGATATAAAAGAAGGAACAGAAGAATTTAACCACTATAAAAAAAATAGCAGAAAGTTTTTATGAAATTCCGTTTCCAAATGGTTGGAAAGCCAATTATAATGGAGTGGACTTAAATCTACAATTTCCAGCAGGTTGGCAAAAAGCAAAAGAAATAAAAATATAGTTTAGGCTTTAATAGACCAGCTCCACGTGATTTTGTTGGATATGGACCACTTACAGAGCCTGAAGCACTGGCAATTTATAATTATACGCTAAGTCATAATTTTAGACTAATTTTATCATACCATACTCAAGGAGAAGTAATATACTGAAGTATGAAAGTTATAATCCTAGTGAAGCAGAAGAAATAGGAAAATATTTAGCAAAGTAAGCGGATATACTTTGGAAGTAACGCCAGAAGGAGCAGCAAATGCAGGTTATAAGGATTGGTTTATAAAAAGAATATAATAGACCAGGTTATACAATAGAAGCAGGAAAGGGAACGAATCCATTACCATTATCTCAATTTAAAGAAATTTATAGAGATAATATAGAATATTGGTATTAGGTGCATTAGTATAAAAAATAAAAAAATAAGTAATACTTGAAATTTATAAATATATATGGTATTATATATAAGTGCTTTTGACTTAGCTTTAGGAAAACACACCACTTTAGCTCAGTTAAAGGCATAAATTATTAGGAGGTGTAATTATGACAGTAGAAAGAAAAGAAGAAATTATTAAAACTTACAGAAGAGACGAAAAAGATACTGGTTCTCCAGAAGTTCAAATCGCTCTACTTACTGAAAGAATTAATGATTTGACAGAACATTTAAAAAGTTCATCCAAAAGACAACCATTCAAGAAGAGGACTTTTAAAAATGGTAGGAAGTAGAAGAAACTTACTTAACTACTTAGTAAAAAAAGATGTTCAAAGATACAGAGATATCGTTGCAAAATTAGGTTTAAGAAAATAATTGTTCAGCAGGCGTTTTGCTTTATTTTAGCTAACGCCTGTTTACATTATATATAACTTAAATTTTTATAATAATTGATTTAGAAGGTAGCTTGTATGATGTATTAATTTAATATATCATAGAGGTTACCCTAAGTCGATTATAGAAAGAGGAGGAATATGATAAAAACTTATGAAACCGAATTAGCAGGAAGAAAGCTAGTAATTGAAACAGGAAAGTTTGCTAAACAAGCAAATGGTAGTGTTACTGTAAAATATGGAGACACAGTAGTAATGACAAATGTTACTGCTTCAAAAGAACCAAAAGATGGAGTTGACTTTTTTCCACTATCTGTTGACTATGAAGAAAAACTATATGCAGTAGGAAAAATACCAGGTAGTTTTAACAGAAGAGAGGGAAAACCAGCAGATAAAGCTGTTTTAACTTCAAGAGCAATTGATAGACCAATAAGACCATTATTTCCAAGTGATTTTAGAAATGATGTATGCATAGTAAATACAGTACTTTCAATGGACCAAGATTGTTCACCAGAAGTATGCGCAAATATTGGAACATCAGCAGCACTTTCAATTTCAGATATACCTTGAATGGACCAACAGCTGCTGTAAATGTTGGATATGTAGAAAATGAAATTATAATAAATCCAAATGAAGAAGAAAGGGAACATAGCAAATTAAAATTAACTGTTGCAGGTACAGAAGATAAAATTACAATGATAGAGGCTGGTGCAGATGAAATACCAAATGACATAATGTTAGAAGCAATAGAAAAGGCACATATTGAAATAAAAAACTATGCAAATTTATTTCGGAAATTAAAGCTGAAATTGGAAAAACAAAATTTGAATATAAATCTTTTTCAGTAGATTCAGAATTTTATCAAGCCGTTTGCGAAAAATTTGAAACAGCAATGTATGAAGGAGTACAAGAAACAGATAAAGAAATAAGAAATGACAATGTAGACAAAATAGCAGAAGAAATTAAGAACTTGGCGATAGAAATGTTTGGAGAAAAAGCTGAAGAAGAACACGCATTTGATATCGATGCAGCTGTACATGACCTAGAAAAATCATGCGTTAGAAAGATGATATTAAAAAGAACATAAAAGACCAGATGGAAGGAAAATTGATGAAGTAAGACCACTTTATGGAGAAGTAGGGCTTTTACCTAGAACACATGGAAGTGCATTATTTTCAAGAGGACAAACTCAAGTTCTTTCAATTGCAACATTGGGAACAAAAGCTGATGAACAAATACTAGATGGCTTAGACAATGAAACAGAGAAAAGATATATGCACCAATATAATTTCCCTTCATATAGTGTAGGAGAGGCAAGACCATCAAAAGGTCCTGGAAGAAGAGAAATAGGACATGGAGCCTTAGCAGAAAAAGCACTAGTTCCTGTAATTCCTTCAGAAGATGAATTCCCATATACAATAAGAGTGGTATCAGAAGTTTTAGAATCAAATGGTTCTACATCACAAGCAAGTATATGTGGAAGCACACTTGCACTAATGGATGCAGGAGTTCCAATAAAAGACCAGTAGCAGGAATCTCAGCTGGATTAATTACTGATCCGGAAAATCCAGAAAACTATATTGTACTTACAGATATTCAAGATATTGAAGACTTCTTTGGAGATATGGACTTTAAAGTAGGGGGAACTAAAGAAGGAATAACTGCAATTCAAGTAGATATAAAATCGATGGATTAAGTTATGAAATAATTAGACAAGCTTTTGAGAGAACAAAAAATAGCAAGAGATTATATCATAGATGAAATTATTTTAAAGGCAATTGAAGAGCCAAGAGCTGAACTTTCTAAATATGCTCCAAAAATAGTTTCTACAAAAATAAATGTAGACAAAATAAAGGATGTAATAGGAACTGGCGGAAAAACAATTAATAAAATAATTGAAGAAACTGGCGTAAAAATTGATATAGAAGATAATGGTAGAGTTAATATATACCAGAAAGCACAGAAAGTGCAAATAGAGCATTAGAAATAATAGAAAATATTGTAAGGGAAATAGAAGTTGGAAAAAATCTATGAAGGTACAGTAACTAAAATAGCACAATTTGGAGCTTTTATAGATTTAGGAGGAGGCAAAGAGGGGCTTCTTCACATTTCAAAAAATTTCAAGTAAAAAGAATTCAAAACGTAGAAGATGTGCTTGCCGTTGGAGATGTAGTAAAAGTAAAAGTTACAGATATAGATGGACAAGGAAAGATATCATTAAACATGCGTGATTTAGAAACTTTAAATTCATAGTATGAAATAGAAAAGCATATAATATTTCTAAAAATATTATATGCTTTTTTTTTCAGTGCAAAAAATAATATTCTATAAAACTTTAAGCATAGCTAAAACTTGTGTCAAAAAAAGTTGTAAAATATTTTTTTTGTAGTATAATATAATTGTTTAGCATATTAATGCTTGCAAAAAAGAATTTAGGAGGATATAATAAATGCAATATTTGTACTTTATTCAACAAGCCCTAATTTGGATAATAACAATTTATTGGATATATCAATTAATAATAAGTGTATGTTCATTTATTACTTTAAAGGACAAACCAGAATTAGAGAAAAAAAAAAAGAATAATAAATTTTTAGCAATAATACCAGCTCATAATGAAGAAGCTGTTATTTCAAATTTAATAGAAAGTTTGCAAAAGCAAACCTACCCTAAAAGCAAATATGATATCTGTGTTATAGCAGATAACTGCACAGATAGGACAAAAAGAAATAGCAATTAGTTATGGTGTTAAAGTATTTGAAAGACATGAGGAAGACCCCTACAAAGAAAACAAAAAGGGGATGCTCTTAGATTATTTTTAAATACACTTTTTTAGCAGATCCTAAAATGGATTATGATGCTTTTGCGTATTTGATGCAGATAACATTGTAGATAAAAAACTTTTTAAAAGCAATGAATAAGCATCTATGCCAAGGAGAAGAAGTCGTACAGGGATATAGAGATATAAAAAATCCAACTGATAGCTGGATTTCATCAGGATATGCTATATTTTATTGGACAATGAATAGATTCTACCACCTAGCAAGATATAATGCGGGATTATCTCCACTTATAAATGGAACTGGTTTTATGGTTAAATTTGATAGTATTAGACCAACCGGGTGGGATACAAATACATTAACTGAAGACATAGAATTTTCATTAAAAAGAATAATTCAAGGAAAAAAAAAACTAGGATGGGCAACAGATGCTATTGTTTATGATGAGCAACCAGTATCATTTAGACCATCTTGGTCTCAAAGAACCAGATGGACAATAGGTCATATGCAATGTTTGCAAGAATATACAAAACCATTAGCAAAAGCAGCAAGAACTAAAAAAACTCTTATGAATTTTGATGGATTATTATATATTTTAGAACAGCACCTATGCTTGTTATAACAATATTATTATTAGTTTTAAATGCAGTAAGCTATTTATCAAATGCAATGACAACAGCAGACTTTGTATTAAATTTACTTAGATATGTAGTTCCGACATTTTTACTTCAATTCTTACAGCTATTATAATAATGGCAATAGATAAAAAGCCAATAAAAATATGTGGAAGGGACTACTTATGTATCCGCTATTTTTAGCTTCTTGGATAGTAATTAACTTTAAATGTTTATTTAAAAGGGATACAACTTGGGAAAAGATAGAACATGGTAGAGATGTAAAAAATAAATGAAATGTAAATTGTAAATAGAATCCAAAACAAAAGATGGAAAATATAAAGACGTGAAAGGTATTTTCTATTGTGAAAACTGATATGAGAGGTAACAAAAACACACAAATGATAAAGGTAAAAAGAAAAAAATATAACAAAATATATACATATAACATTAATCGTTTTAGGTAGCATTTTTGTATTACTTTCATCAAACCACACAAATTTGTGGTTTGATGAAAGTTACTCTGTATCTATGGCAAAAAAATTCATTTGCAGACATTTGGAGAATTGGGAGTACAGATGTTCATCCTGTTTTATATTATTTTATGTTAAAGGTAATAGGCCTTCTAACTGGAAATAGTATATTGGCATATAGACTGTTTTCAGCAGTGCCTTTAATAATTTTAGCTATTTTAGGATTTAGCCATATAAAAAGGACTTTGGAGAAAAAAAGTTGGATTTGCATTTTCGTTTTAGTGTTATTTATGCCAGTTACATTGATTTATGCCAGTGAAATAAGAATGTATACATGGGAGCTTTTATTTGTAAGTTTAATGTCGATTTACGCATATAGAATTTATAGAAGTGGTGTAAGTAAGAAAAAAGTTGGATTATTTTTTCTATATTTAGTTTAGCTAGTGCATATACACATTATTATGGAACTTTAGCAGCAACAATTATTAACATTGGATTATTTATATATTTTGCAGTAAATAATATAAGACAAAGAAATTATGAAGTAAAAATACATTAAATATAGTAAAAATTTAAAATATAGTGTAATTTCTTCAATAATTCAAATATTAATATTTTTGCCATGGATAGGGAGTAGTTCTTAATCAGCTTAAGACAGTAAAACAAGGATTCTGGATACCAACAGCAAATGTACTGGAATTATTAGATTTCCAATTTACAGGAAATTTGCCTGATAGAACTTATCTTATAAAAGAACTAGCATATATATTTATAGGAGTATTAGTAACATATAATATTTATAGATTAATAAAAAATAGAAAAGATGCTAAGCCAGTATACATAGCACTGGGAATATATATCACTACAATTTTAATAACAGCAATTATATCTATATTTGTTAAGATATTGTATCCACGATATTTACTAACAATAACAGGACTTTTACTATTTGCTTTTGCATATTTACTAGCAAAGGATAAAAATAGAATTAGAGTTGGAATAGTATGCACTATAATACTTGTGTTTTCAATTATAGAAAATGTAGGAATATTGCAGGAGAATTATGATAGTTCAAACATAAAACCCTATGAATTTATCAAAGAAAATATTAATAATCAAGATATAATTGTAACAAATAGCATATATGGACTGACAATGGCATCATATTTCCAAAACAATGAAGTTTATTTTTTTTTGAATGAAGAGAATTGGAATGTAGAAAAAGCATATGAAACTTATGGAAAGACGGTTTATGATTTTGACTTTTTAAAAGAATTTGAAGGAAATATATGGGTAATTACTAGTATAGGCAACAACTTAAAAGACAATATTGAAAATGAATTTAAAGAACAAATAAAAATTATAAATAACGAGGAATATAATGTTAGGTATAAAAATTATAATTATAGCATAAGTCTAATTCAAAAATAAGAAAAAGGAAGGTAAAAATGAAAAAAGGACATAAAAGTTTATGCTTTTGTTGGGCCATCAGGAACTGGAAAAAGTTATAGAGCTCAAATGGTGGCGGGAGAATATGATATAAAATATATAATTGATGATGGAATCTTGGTAAGAAATAATGATATAGTTGCTGGTAGCTCTGCTAAAAGGCACCAACTAAAAATTGAAACAGTTAAAAGAGCTCTATTTAAAAATGATGACCAAAAAAAAAGAAATGATTAAAGCTATAAATAAATTAAAACCAAAGTCAATATTAATTTTAGGAACTTCAGATAAGATGGTAGAAGAGATTGCAAATAATTTGGAGCTTCCTAAAATAGAAAAGACAATATATATTACAGATGTTGCAACAGAAGAAGAGATAAATAATGCAAGAAGGGTAAGAGTAACAGAAGGAAAGCATGTTATTCAGTTCCTACATTTGAAATAAAAAGGACTTTTCAGGATATCTTTTAGACCCTCTTCAAATTTTCAAAAGCCGTAGTGGTAATGAACCATATATATCAGAAAAGTCAATAATAAGGCCAACATTTAGCTATATGGGAAACTTCACTATATCAGATGCAGTATTTAGACAAATAATAGAATACATTGCATTAAAGACTGATTCCATAACAGATGTTCTTAGAGTAAGAGTAAACAAAACAGAAAATGGTCCTGACATTTATGTGGAATTAGAGGTACAATACGGTTTTAATTTAGTCTCAGAATTAAAGGATTTTAAAAGTAAAATGTATAAGAGAAATAGAAAGACAAACAACAATGAATGTTGTTAAAATTAAAGTTATTGCAAAAAACTAACAATGCCAAATATTGAAGGCAAAAGAATAGGAGGAAAAATAATGTCGTTTATAATAGCAATAGATGGACCATCTGGTACAGGAAAAGGAACAATATCTAAAATAATAGCAGATAAATTTAAATTTCAATATTTAGATACAGGAGCTATGTACAGATGTGTTACTCTTAAAATTATAAGGGAAAAGTAAATTTGGAAAATGAAGATAAAATTAAAGAAATATTGAAAAAATATAAAAATAGACTTAGATGGGGAAAAAGTATTTTTAGATGGAGAAGATGTTACAAGGATTATAAGAGAAGAAAAAGTAACCAATTTCGTATCAGAAGTATCAAAAATGCTATTGTAAGGACTAATTTGGTGGAATTGCAGAGAAGAATATCAGAAGGAAAAAATATAGTACTAGACGGAAGAGACATTGGAACTGTAGTTTTTCCAAATGCTGAAATAAAAATATATTTAGATGCATCTAGTGAAGAAAGAGCAAAAAAAGATATAAACAAAACTTAGAAAAAGGGAATAACAACTACATTAGAAGAAGTAAAAAGAATATAGAAGAAAGAGATAAAAGCAGATAAAGAACGAAAAGTAGGAGCACTAAAAAAGGGCGGAAGATGCAGTTTATATTGATACCACTAAACTAAGCGTTTTGGGTGTAAAAAGAAAAGTTATAAGTTTAATAAAGAAGAAGAAAAAAACAGTTAGAAAGAATCGAAAGAGGATATAAGGAAAGCACCTGAGACATGGTCAAAGAAAACTCAAAGATGTATAGTAAAAAGTATATTAGCATTTTTTATATAAACTAGTATATAGACCTAGAATTATAGGATTAGAAAATTTTGCCAAAAAGATGATGGATATATAATTTGTGCAAATCATGTAAACTATTTAGATGCAGCTGGAATGGTTGTTCTTAATAAATTTAAGGTAAGATTTATAGGAAAAAGCAGACCTGCTAAGGTTTAGAATACTTTCGTGGCTCGCTAGAATATTTGATATAATACCAGTAAAAGAGATACAGGAGATATAGCATCAATAAAATTATGCTTAAAAGCACTTAAAAATAAAGAAGTGTTAGGAATTTTCCCTGAAGGAACAAGGCATGGAATGGATAAAAATATAAAAGTAAAGAGGGGGCAGTATATTTAGCAGCAAAAAAGCAAAAGTAAAAATTGTTCCAGTAGGAGTAAGCGGAAGTTTTAAACCATTTACAAGAGTTACGTTCAATTATGGTAAACCAATAGATATATTAGAATTAAAAACAGAAGATGAAAATTGGCAAGAAAAAATGCAACAGAAAAAGTAATGAATGATATTATTATGTTGACAAAACAAAAAGATTAGAGTATAATGTTAAAACAAAAAAATATTATAAAAAAGGAATGTGAATTACATGAATGAAGAAAATATTTTCATTTGAAGAATTATTAAATAGTTCTATGAAAAATGAAAAGTTGGGAAAAAACTGTAAAAGGTACAGTAATTAAAATAACAAAAAACGAAGAAATAATAGTAGATTTAAATTATAAAGCAGATGGAATAATACCTAAAAGTAGAGTTCTCTTTTGATGAAGAGGAACTTCCATCAAAAAATATTAAAGTGGGAGATACTTTAGAAGCTGATGTACTAAAAATGAACGATGGACAAGGTAATGTATTATTATCTTGTAAAAGAAGAAGAAGAAATGATATAAAAAAAAATTTGAAGAAAAAGTAGAAAATAAAGAAATATTCGAAGAAAAAATAGTAGAAAAAAATGATAAAGGCGTAATTGTAAATTATAAAGGAATAAGAATTTTATACCATTATCTTTAGCGGCTGGTGAAACAGAAAACACGATAAGATTTAGAGTAATAGAAAGTATTTTACCAAAAGAACATAGAATAATTGGCTCAGCTAAAATCTTAATAGATGAAGAAAAGCTAGAAAAAGAAGAAGAATTTTGGGCTAATGCTAAAGAAGGAAATACATATAAAGGTGTTGTTGCAAGTGTTTGCTCATATGGAGCATTCATAGATATTGGAGGAGTTCAAGGCCTTTTTTACATATTTCAGAAATGTCTTGGGATAGAGCTGCAAAAAGCAGAAGAAATATTAAAAAACAAGGTCAAGAAGTAAATGTAACAATAAAGACTTTAGATAAAGAAAATAAAAGAATGCAACTTTCATATAATGAAAAAGGTGAAGATCCTTGAATAATCTAGAATATAATATTGGAGATGTTGTCAGAGTAAAAATTAAAAATATGAAACCATTTGGAGCCTTTGGGGAATTATTATCCTTTTTGTCATGATTTAATAGTGAAAGGAATTAAAAAATGAATAATGATAAAATAAAAATATAGCAATAATCGCACACGTTGACCATGGAAAAACTACATTAGTTGACGCACTTTTTAAGACAAAGTCATGTATTTAGAGAAAATGAACAAGTAGCAGAAAGAGTTATGGACTCAAATGATATAGAAAAAAGAAAGAGGAATAACAATTCTTTCTAAAAAATACATCAGTAATGTATAATGATATAAAAATAAATATTGTAGATACTCAGGACATGCCGATTTTGGAGGAGAAGTTGAAAGAGTTTTTAAAAATGGTAGATGGTGTTCTACTTTTAGTTGATGCATTTGAAGGTGCAATGCCTCAAACAAGAGAGTTTTGAAAAAATCTTTAGCATTAAATTTAAAACCAATAGTTGTTATAAACAAAATAGATAGACCAGGTGCAAACCCAGCAAAAAGTTGTTGATGAAGTGCTTAGAACTTTTTATAGAATTAAATGCAAACGATGATCAACTTGATTTCCCTGTAATATATGCATCAGCCAAAAATGGTATTGCTAAAATGAACCTAAACGATGAATCAGACAATGTAAGGTGCATATTTGAAACAATAATAAACACAATAGAACCACCAAAATGTGAAATAGAAGGAACAATGCAAATGCTAGTATCAAACATAGAATATGACGACTATTTAGGAAGATTAGCAGTAGGAAGAATTGAAAGAGGAACAATCAAAACTGGTATGAAGTTACTGTATGCAAAAACGATAAAACAATACAAGGGAAAATTGCAAAACTATTCACATATAAAGGACTTAAAAAAAAGTAGAAGTTGAAGAAATAAAAGCAGGAGATATAGTTGAAATTTCAGGTATCTCAGATATAAATATTGGAGACACAATATGCGATTTAGATCATCCTGAAAAAAATTCCTTTTGTAAATATAGATGAGCCAACAGTGTCTATGACATTTAGCAGTAAATGACGGCCCACTTGCTGGAAAAGAAGGAAAATTTGTAACATCAAGACACATTAGAGATAGATTATTTAAAGAACTAGAAAGAAATGTATCACTTAAGAGTAAAAAGAAACAGATTCAGCAGATAGCTTTGAAGTTTGTGGAAGAGGAGAATTACATTTATCTGTTTTAATTGAAACAATGAGAAGAGAAGGATTTGAATTATTAGTATCAAGACCAAAAAGTTATTTTTTAAAGAAATAGATGGTGTAAAATGTGAACCAATAGAAACACTTAGTTGTAAATGTTCCAGATGATTGTATAGGAACATGTTATAGAAAAATTAGGAAAAAGAAAAAGCAGAAATGGTAAACATGGAACCAGCAGAGCCAGGACACACAAAAATAGAATTTGACATTCCTGCAAGAGGTTTAATTGGATACAGAACAGAATTTTTAACAGATACAAAGGGTTCAGGAACAATGAACGAGTGTATTTAATTCTTATGAACCATATAAAGGAGATGTACAATCAAGATCACAAGAGGAGTATTAGTTGCATTTGAAGCCAGGAACATCAATAACATATGGATTATATAATGCGCAATTAAAGAGGAGAACTTTTTAATTGGTGCAGGCATCGAAGTTTATGAAGGTATGATAGTTGGAATAAACTCAAGAAACGAAGATATATCAATAAATGTTTGTAAAGAAAAACATTTAACAAATACAAGAGCTTCTGGTTCAGATGAAGCCCTTAAGTTTAGTTCCACCAATTCAAAATGTCATTAGAAAAATCTATTGAATTTATCTCAGATGATGAATTAGTAGAAATAACACCTCAAAATATTAGATTAAGAAAAAAGAATTCTTGATACAAAAACAAGAGAAAGACAAGCAAAAGAGCTCAAAATGAAGGATAATTATATGAACTTAAATGAGATTAAGGAAAAAGCGTTAGAAAATCACATTCAATTATAATGGATGATACTTTAAATACTATAAAAATATAATGGCAGAAAAAAATAGCCAAGTGCTATACTAGAAATAGGAACAGCAGTTGGCTATTCCATATTTGCTTTTCTTACTTTTTAAATGATGGAGGAAAAATTGATACAATAGAAAGAGATTTAGAAAGAATAGAAGAAGCAAAGGAAAATATAAAAACAGTTGATAAGAGTAAAAAAAATTAATATTATTGAAGGTGATGCAGTAGAAATTTTGCCGACACTAGAAGAAAAATATGATATGGTATTTATTGATGCTGCAAAAAGGAAAATATCCATTCTTCTTAGAGCAAGCATTAAGACTTTAAAAGATGATGGTATAATATTTGCTGATAATATTTTATATAAAGGATATGTAATGAGTGACTACAATAAACACAAACAAAGAACAGCGGTAACTCATCTTAGGGAGTATATAAAAAAAGTAACTGAAGATCCAAATTTAGAAAACAGAAATTTTAGAAGTGGGAGATGGATTAGCTATAACAAAAAAGAAAATACAGGTGTGATATTGATATAATAGAAAAATAAAAGAGGAAAAAAGATATGAGAAAATCATTAAAAGCTTTGATATTATTAATTATAGTAGTAACCATAATTGCTTCAATATTGATCATAAAAAGGAATATATACACAAAAAAATTCCAATAGAAATAATATTGAAAATATAGGAAAAATAAAAGTAACCATGATAAAAGAAAATAAGACCATAGAATTAAATGATATAAATGAGATTAATGCAATAAAGAATATTGTATTAAACCAAGAATATATTGGAAGCACGAGTGATGGGACTATTTCTTACATAATTATTTTTGAAAAATGAAGAATATTGTATCGAAAATGGAGAAAAAAACAATAAGAAAAGTAGGAGAAAACTTTTTTAAGCAAACTTAAAATCAGAGGATTTTAATAAAAATACTAAATATTTTAAGCAAATATTAATTTAAAATAATATACTAAAAACCATGCAAATTTGAAAGTATTTGCATGGTTTTTTTCATATATTAAATACTATTACATATTATTTAATAAATTAATAGATTTTTTTTTATTTGTGATAAAATATCTATGAAAAAAGTAACAGCATTAACAAATAGGAGGAGTATGGAAGAATTAGAACATATTTTAGGAAAAAAAGAAAATGTGAAATACAATGAAAAGCATGAGCAGGCATACTACATTTAAAGTAGGGGGAGATGCAGAAATTTTTGCCATTGTAGATACAGAAGAAAAGTTAATGCAAGTAATAAAACTTGGAAAAAAGTAACAATTATAGGTAATGGAAGCAATTTACTTGTAACAGATAAAGGAATAAAGGAATTGTATTAAAATATATAAATAAAGATTATGAAATAAAAAAGAACTTGAAAATGAAGAATATGAACTTGAATTTGCAGCAGGAATAACTAATGCAAGAATTGCAAATATTGCACTTCAAAATGAACTCACAGGATATGAATTTGCAGCAGGAATACCAGGTACCTTAGGAGGGGCACTTGTTATGAATGCAGGAGCATATGGAATGGAGCTAAAAGATGTAGTAATAAAAACTAAATATTTAGATTTAGATACTAATGAAATAAAAATTATAAATAACGAAGAACATGAGTTTGAATATAGAAAAAGTATATTTCAGGAAAAAAAACACTATAATTTTAAAAAGTACTTTAAAATTAAAAAAAAAGGAAAAAAAGACGAAATACAAGAACTGATGAATAGTTATGCTAAAAAGAGAATCGATTCTCAGCCATTAAAATATGCCAAGTGCAGGAAGTACTTTTAAGAGAGGAACAGATTTTATAACAGCAAAATTAATTGATGAAGCAGGGCTAAAAGGATTTAGCATTGGAGGAGCAGAAGTTTCAGAAAAACATGCTGGTTTTATTGTAAATAAAGGGAATGCGACTGCAAAAGATATATTAAGTTTAATAGATTATGTAAAAAAGAAGTATTAAAAAAGTTCGGAAAACAAATAGAAACAGAAATTAAAATAATAGGAGAGAGGGATTAGAAATGGGATTTTTTAAATGGTTTACTCCAAAAAAAAAATGAAAAAGATGGCTAGCACTTATATTAGTAGGAATTATATTTGTGTGCTATGGAATTTCAACATTAATTTATCATGATACACTAGGAATTATGGAAATACTGAAAATTGTAATATCTTTTGTGATTGGATTTACAGCAGTAGTAATAGGTTTTATATTTACTCAAAAAAAGAACATTAGAACTTTTAGTCGAAGAAAGTGATACTAGAAAAAGAAAGTCAAAATGTAAACACATTAATATTTAATAAAAAGTATATAAACAAGGACCTAAAATAGTTGTAATTGGTGGAGGAAGTGGTTTAAATACAGTACTACGAGGACTTAAAAATTATACAGACAATATAACAGCACTTGTAACAGTTTCAGACTATGGGAAAACGCCTACTAATTCAAGAAAGGCACTTCAAGTATTACCACTAAATGATATTAAGGAAAGTTTAGTAGCGCTTTCTTATAATGAAGAAGAAATGGAAAAACTCGTTAACTTTGCAGTTTGAAAGTGGGACAACTTAAAACTTAAGTTTTGGTGATATTTATTTCTTAGCTATGAATCAAATACACAAGAACTTTGCAAAATCAATTGAATCTTCAAAAGAAGTATTAAATATAACAGGAAAAGTGTTGCCGGTAACATTAGAAGAAATAAAAATATGTGCAGAACTTGATGATGGTACCGTTATTGAAAATAGAGATAAGATACCAGAATATGTTAGTGAAACAGCGAGCAAAATAAATAGAATATTTATAAATCCAACAAATTGTAGACCAGCTCCAGGAGTATTAGAAGCAATACAAGAAGCAGATGCTATAATAATTGGACCAGGAAGTTTATATACAAATGTTATTCCAAATCTTTTAGTAAGAGGAATTGCTAAAGCAATAAAGGAATCAGAAGGTATAAAAATTTTACGTAAGTAATATTATGACAGAGCTAGGACAAACAGATGAATATACTCTTTCAGATCATATAAAAGCAATAAATGAATATATAGGACAAGGTATTATAGACTATTGTATTTATGATACTGGAGAAATTGTACCAGAGTTTATAAAAAAATATAATTTAAAAAGGCTCAGATGTGGTTCTTGCAGATAAACAAAAAGCTAAAGATATGGGAGTAAGGCTTGTTCAACGTGATTTATCTAAAGTAGAAGGAGATTCTATAAGACATGATTCTGACGTCATAGCACTTGCAATTATTCAACTTATATGTGATGAACTTAAATTTGATGATATGGAAAAACGATAGCCAGTACATGCTTTTTAAATACAAGGCTAAAAGAAACAAAACGAGAAATCAAAAAAGAGAAAAGAAAGAGAAAAAAATTTATAGAGTCTGGTAAAAGCCATTTGAAAGAAGACCAGAAACTGAAAATAGTAAATTTAAAGCAAAGTACAAAGACAGAATAAATTCTATAAAAAGATAGCGAAAAGAAAACAAAAACTAGAATAAAAAATGATGGAAACATATGAAAAATCTAAGAATCACAAAATACAGAAAAAAAATAAAATATGTTTTTATGTGTAGGAGAAACAAATGAAAGAATGGGTAATAACAAATGGAATTGGTGGTTTTTGCAAGTACCACAGATAAAGGAATAAATGAAAGAAGGTATCACGGATTATTAATCGCAGCAACAAATCCACCGGGACTAAGAAAACTTATTTTATCAAAGGTCGATGAAAGTATTGATATAAATGGAAAAAAGATATAATTTATATGCAAATAAGTCAAATGATGGAAATGTTACAACAGATGGATATAAATATATAAAAAATTTGAAAAAAATGTAATGCCAGTGTATACATACAAAGTAGGCACAGTTGTAATTGAAAAAACAATTTGTATGTTACATGGAAAAATACAGTTGCAATTATATATAGAGTTTCAAACCAAAAGCTAAAAGTAAAACTTAGTTTAACTCCTGTTGTAAATTTTAGAGATTTCCATAGTGAAAACCATGAATTAGAATTTGATTATATCCAGAAAGTAAACAGAGATAGAGTAGAACTTAAATTTAAAGATGGAAAAATAAATTTATGCGTAAGTGGTGCTAGCTATAAAGAACATAGTAACGATATTTTCTATGATATGTATTATGAAAAGGAAAAGATTCGAGGATTTGATTATTCTGAAAATCATGCAGTTCCAGGAACTTTTGAAATAGATATAAAGCCAAACGAAGATAAAGAAATAACATTTCTTTGCTCATTAGATGGAGAATATGGAAATAGCATAGAAGAATTGCCAAGACTTAGTGGTGCAAAAATAATAGAAAATGAGCAAAAACGAATAGAAAAATTAATTGCAAATTCAAATCTACTACATAATTTACCTGCTAAAGATGAAGAAAGAGAAAGTTATACATTTTTAACAAATCAGTACATAACCTCAGCAGATAATTTCTTAGTAAAAAGAGGAAAGACTAATTTAAGTACTATTATTGCAGGATATCCATGGTTTTTAGATTGGGAAGAGATACTCTTATTGCATTTGAAGGGATATGTTTAATTCCTAAAAGATATGAAGAAGCAAAGGAAGTTTTACTAACCCCATACTACATCAATAAAAGACGGGCTTGTTCAAATGGATTTGATGAATATGATGGACATCCATTATATAATAGTGTAGATGCATCTTTATTACTTTTTTTGAATCAGTAGAAAAGTATTTGGAATATACAAACGATTATGAATTTGTAAAAGAAAAAATATATAACAAATTAATTAATATAGTAGATCATTATTTAGATGGAATAAATCTTGATAAAATAATATAAAATGTGATGAGAAAACATTTTAATTTCATCAGGTACAAAAGATACTCAAAATACATGGATGGATGCCAAAGTAAACGGTACACCAGTAACCCCAAAGGAATGGTTTTGCGGTAGAAGTAAATGCCATGTGGTATAATGCTCTAAAGATTTTGCAAGATTTATCAAAAAATATATGAAATTTGCAAAACAAGCAGAATATGCAATAATAGCAAAAGATGCAAAAAATCGTTTATAGAAAAATTTTATAATTCAGAAAAAGAAATGTTTATATGATGTTTTAGGAGATGATTCAGTTAGACCAAATCAACTTTTTGCCTTAAGCTTAACATATCCTGTACTTGATTGTGACAAGGACATGGCAAAAGAAACATTTATAACTGTGACACAAACTTTACTTAATAAATATGGACTTCAAACTCTAGCAAAGGGAGAAAAAAATTATGTTCCAATATATAAAGGAACTCCTGAAGAAAGAGATATGGTATATCATCAAGGGATTACTTGGCCATGGCTTTTGGGAGAATATTATAATGGACTAAAAAACATGATAAAAGCAGAAAAAAAATAGTAAACAAAAGAAAGCTTGAAAACACATTACTTCAATTTAAATCGAATGTGGCAAGCACCTTTATTAAAGAACTTATAGATGGAAACACAATAGGAAGTATATGTGAAATATATGACTCTATTCCAAATTCACAAGGTAAGGGGTGCATTTGCACAGGCGTGGAGTGTGTCAGAAGTGTTTAGAATACTATTTGGATAAAAAGGACGGACAATATGAGAATTTTAGGCATAGATCCCGGTTTTGCAATAACTCGGATACAGTATTATAGAATATAAAGGAAATCATTTTACATTAATAGACTCAGGAGCTATACTAACAAAGGCGGGTGAGTCTTTTCCAGATAGGCTGGTGAAAATTTATGATGATTTAAATCAGATTATAGATAGTTATAAACCAGAAGTAATATCAGTAGAAGAATTGTTTTTTTAATACAAACACAACAACTGCTATTAATGTGGCTCAGGCAAGAGGAATTATTTTGCTTGCTGCAAGGAAGAGTCAAATACCAACATTTGAATATACCCCTCTTCAAATAAAACAAGCAGTAACTGGATATGGAAGAGCTGATAAATTGCAGGTTCAAAAAATGGTAAAATCAATACTTAAAGTAGACAAGCTTCCTAAATTGGATGATACAACAGACAGTATGGCAGCAGCTATTTGCCATGCACATTCGGCTAGGTTTTCGAAATGTTTATAAGTTAAAAAGTAGGAGAAAAATATGATATATATTTTATATGGAGAAGACGAATTTTTATTAAATGAATATGTAAAAAAAATAAAGAAAGCATTTGGAGATTTACAACTAGGTGTAAATTATATTCAAATTGATGAATCAAATGTTTCTAATATAATATCTGATATAGAAACACCTGCTTTTGGTTTTGAGAAAAAGCTTATAATTGCAAAAGATACAGGGCTATTTAAGAAGAAAAATACTACTTGAGAGAATAACAGAATATTTAAAAGAAACTGAAATTCCAGATGTAGAATTAATATTTATAGAAAAAGATATAGAAAAAAATAGTCTATTTAACTTGGTACAAAAATTGGAAAAGTGGAAGAATTTAAGGAACAGAGACTACCACAGTTAATTTCAAAGGTAGTAAGCCTTGCAAAAAGCATATGATATAATAATTAAGGAAAATGTAGCACAGTATTTTATAGAATGTGTTGGAACAAATATGAGTAATATAGTAAATGAACTTAGAAAGCTTATTGAATATGCAGGAAAAGGAAATGAAATAACAAGAGATGCAATAGATAATTTGAGTATAAAAAGTCTGAAAGCATTATTTTTGAACTTACAGATAGCTTAGGAAAAAAAGAACATTGCAGAAGCGCTAAATGTATTAAATAATTTAATTTATGCAAAAAGAGCCTGTTCAAAAATTTTGGTTATGCTATACAATCATTTTAAAAAGTTATATATAATAAAACTAGCAAAAGAGCAAGGAAGAAGTTCTTTGGAAATTTTAAAATTAAAACCAAATCAAGTGTTTTTAGTAAAAAAGTATGAAGAGCAGGCAGGACGATTTTCAAAAGTGGACCTTGAAATGATACTAAAAAGAAATAATAAAGCTAGATAATCTTTCAAAATCAGGATTAGTAGATATAAATATAGGTCTAGAAAGTATACTTTGCATGTATTGTTCTTAATCTTTTCTTCTCTCTGAATAAATAAAAGTTACTTTGTATAAAATAACATAGGAAAGGATGGAATCTTATGTTTAATTTTAGAACAGATATGGCAGACGAAAGATTAGCAGAGTGTAAAAAAGAAGGAGATGTAAGCGAATTTCTTTAGAATGTTACAAAAGAGAAGAGAAAATACAAATAACAAAAGTAAAAGTTTTAAAATGAAGAAGGAAAGAAAAAAAGATTGGAAAAGAGATTGGAACTTATGTTACTTTTAGAGGTTCAGGATATAGAAATAGTAAAAAAGAAGATTTGGAAAAAAATAAGTAAAGCTCTAGCAAAGGAAATTGAAGAACTAATTAAAAATTTTAAAAAAATTTTAGTCGTTGGTCTTGGAAATGAAGATAGTACAGTAGATTCAATAGGTCCAAAAGTTATTAAGGATTTAAAAATAACTAGGCACTTAAAAAATATGCACCTACGGAGTATTCAAAACCAGAAGAACGAGAAATAAGTGGAATTGCACCAGGTGTATTAGGAACTACTGGAATAGAAACGAGTGAAATACTAAAGGGATAGTACAAAAAATAAATCCAGATGCAATAATTGCTATTGATGCATTGATTTCAAAAGATATTTCAAGATTATTTAGAACAATTCAAATATGTAATACTGGAATTGTTCCAGGAGCAGGTATTGGAAATGCAAGAAAAGAGATAAGCAAAAAACAATGGGCATTCCAGTTATTGCAATAGGGTGTTCCAACATTGGTGGAGGCAGCTACAATAGTTGCAGACAGTATTTCTCTAATTGCAACCCAATTTGAAGAGTTTAAGCAAATTAAAGATGCCAGCAAAGAAGATAAATATAGACTAATTAAGGCAGTACTAGAAGCATCTAAATATAATTTGGCAGTTACACCAAAGGAAGTGGATGAGCTAGCAGAAAACATGAAAATAATAATTGCAAATGGAATAAACGAAAATATTTAAAATAGCTACACTTTTTTTTAAAAGATATGATATAATGCTAAAAAAAAATAGAAAGGACAAGCAATGGGATTTTTTGATAAACTAAAACAAGGACTTGCTAAAACTAAAGAAGTATTTAGCTTTACAAAAGTAGATGAGAATTTATTAGATGAATTAGAAGAAAAACTAATTATAGCAGATGTTGGCATGGAAGCAACAGAAAAAAGATAATAGATGGATTAAGAACAAAAATAAAGAAAGAAAATATAAAGGAATCAGAAGAAGTAAAAATGCATTAAGAGATGAAATCTCAAACATTTTTGAAGATATAAACCGAAATTAGAATTAGAAAAAAAAGCCGGCTATAATATTAATGGTAGGGAGTAAATGGAGCAGGAAAAACTACGTCAATAGGAAAAATTGCTAATAAACTAAGAAAAGAAGGCAAAAAGTAATTATTGCAGCAGGAGATACTTTTAGAGCAGCAGCAGTAGAGCAATTAGAAGAATGGGCAAAAAAAGAGCAGAATGTAAAATTAGTAAAAGGGCCAGAAGGAATAGACCCAGCATCAGTAATTTTTGATGGTATAAAGGTTGCAAAAAAGAAGAAAATGCAGATGTACTTATTTGTGATACAGCAGGAAGGTTACAAAACAAAAAAATATTTAATGGATGAACTAGAAAAAGATAAAAAGAGTTATAGATAGAGAACTTCCAGAAAGTTCAAAAGAAACACTTTTAGTTTTAGATCCATCAACTGGGCAAAATGCAATTTCACAAGTGAAATCTTTTAAGGAAAGAACAGGAATTACAGGTCTTATTGTAACTAAGCTAGATGGAACAGCTAAAGGTGGTGTAGTAATAGGAATAGTAGAAGAAAATAAAATTCCTATAAAGTTTGTGGGAATTGGAGAGAAATAGATGATATGGAAGAATTTTCTAGTGAAGATTTTATAAATGCAATTATAGGATAATAAAAAAAGCTAACTTAAAAAGATTAATCTTCGCATCAATATATTGAAAGGAATTGAAGCATAGTGAAAGAGAATAAAAAAGAAAATATAAATAAAACAAATGCGAATGAAAAAAATATAGAAGAAAATAAGAAAAACCTAAAAGCAAGAAAAAAGAACTATATTTGTACTTGCAATAATAGCAATAGCTTTTTTAGTTACATTTATATATTTAAGAGGAAGTTACTTAGAAGTAAAGCAAATTGGTGAAAATTATCTACCTTCATTTTGGAAGGATATTACATATACAGGTATAACATTTGTAATAAATTTTGCATTTTTGTTTGGTGTGTTTTTTTTTTTACAAATAGAACAATGCAAAAAAGCACTAAAAAATATTTTTTGATGATGAAAAAAGGAAATGCCAAAGTTTCCGAATAAATCAATTTGCTTAATAATAGCGTTAATAGGTAGTTTTTAACAACAAAAAATCTTATTAAATAGTATACTACTTTTTTGTTTTAGTAACTCTAAGTTTGGGCTAGCAGACAAGGTCTTTAATTTAGATATATCATATTTTATGTTTGTAAGACCATTAATAAATACAATAATTATATACTTACTAGTAGTTGTTGTTGCTACTATTATATACACAGTTATATACTCATTAATTGTTTTAAATAAAAGCTTTGAGGGAGTAGATAGAGAGTCAATAAGAAAATGTGATATTATTGGAAAAGTAGGTTCTAGAGTAAAATTAATAGCAATTTTATTAGGACTTATGATTATTTTTGGAATGGTTCAAAATATAGGAAACGAAAAGTTTTTAAGTATAGAACTAAGTGATGCAGCAGAGTATCAATTATATGGTGCAGGAGTTTCAGATGTAACTGTAAAATTGTGGGGGTATGTAATACTAGGAGTTTTGACAGTCTATTCTATCTTTAGAGCTTATAAATCATTAAGAGAAAAAAGTACAAGAAGAGTTTTGGGAAACCTTCTAATTGTACCAGTATATTTAGTTATGCTAGCAGTAACGCTTGCAGGATATCAATTAATATTTGTTGGTTCAAATGAGTTGGATAAAAACCAAAAATATATAGAAGAAAATATAAAACAGACAAAGATTGCATATGGAATAAATATTTCAGAAGAAAATGTTCCGTATAGTGGTACAATATCTGACAATGAAATCGAAAAATACAAAAATGTAATAAAATAATATAGGAATTGTAAGTAGTAGTAATGTTTTTACAAGACTTAGAAAGTAGTCAAACTGCAAAGGATATTATACATTTAGAAATACACAAATTCAAAATTATGAAATAAATAATTTACCAACACTTGTATATGTAACACCAAGAGAAATTTCAAATAAAAATACAACATATTCAAACAAACATATGAATATACTCATGGATATGGTTCTGTTATAACAAGTGCTGGAAAAACAGATAAAGAAGGTAACTTAGAAAAACATTCAAAAAGAATTTGGAAATACAAAAAATAGTCCAATTAGTATTTCAGAACCTAGAATTTATTTTTGGAATGGAAACAAAAGACGCAGTTGTAATCAATCCTAATAGCGAAAATGAATTTGACTATTTAGACTTAGAAACAGGTAATGAACAAACTTATACATATACAGGAGATGCTGGACTTGTATTAAATTTCTTTTGACAGAATTATTTTAGGAATTAAAGAAGGAGATTTGAAGTTGCCTTTTCAGGTAGTGTTAATGATGAAAGTAGGATAATTACAAATAGAAACATATTAGATCGTGCAAAAAAATCATGCCATATCTAACATATGATGAAAATCCTTATTTAGTGAATTGATGATGCAGGAGAACAATACTGGGTAATAGATGCATATACAACATCAAATAGTTATCCATTCTCACAGCAACTTGAATTAGAAAATGGACATATAATAAATTATATACGTAATTCAGTTAAGGTTATTGTTAATGCTTTTGATGGAACAATGAAGTTTTATATAACAGATAGAACTGATCCAATTGTAATGGCTTATAACACTATGTATCCAGGACTTTTTGCAAGTAAAGACGAGACAATACCATCAGATATAAAGTAAACATTTTGTATATCCAAAATATTTATATAATATTCAAGCAAAGATAATGCAAAAAATATCATAATATACAACCAGAGGTACTATATAGAGGAAATGATATTTGGCAAATTGCTAAATCAAACAGTAATGGAAAAACAGCATCAGAGATGGATAGCTACTATACAATGTGTAAGTTGACTGATAAAGATGAAGAAATTTTTAGGTTTAATATTACCATTTACACCTTATGGAAAGCAAAATATGATTTCATACATGGTAGGAACATATGAAAATGGTGAGTCAAAACTTAGATTATATGAATTTCAGCAGATAGCAATGTACTAGGTCCAATGCAAATAGAGACTCAAATTAATCAAGATGAAAATATTTGGTCAGAAATAGCAAGCCTAAATGTTAGTGGAACAAAAATAATTAAATCATTAATAGCTGTTCCAATTGATAACACAATTTTGTATGTTGAACCGATTTTCCAACAATTAATTAATGAAACAACACAGCAAAAACCAACATTAAAAAAGAGTTGTAGTTGCTTCTGGAAATAAAATTGCAATAGGAAATACATTGGGTGAAGCATTAGCGAATTTACTTTCTAAATCAGCAGGAAATATAAACATTACTAATACAGATAGCATAGAAGGTTTGGTAAAAAGAAATTATAAAAGCTAATGACAATGTAAAAAACTCTAGTAAAAATTATGATTGGAAATTATTTGGAGAAGATATGCAAACTTTAACAAATTTAATAGATCAACTAGGAAACTTAGTTTCTGAAACTAAAAATGATAAATCAAATGTAATAAATAATGAAACAGCAAATACAATAGAATAAAAGTAGAAAGTTACTTTTTAATCTATTGGAAAGGATGAAAAATGAATTTACCTAACAAACTTACAATTTTTAGAATAATATTAGTACCAATAATGGTGGCGATATCTTTTATAAATTTTGATACAAATATATTAGAATACCTCTTAATTTTATAATTATGGATATTATATTTATAATAGGGTCTCTTACTGACAAATTAGATGGATATCTTGCCCGTAAGAACAATCAAATAACTAATTTCGGAAAATTCTTAGATCCAATTGCAGACAAAATATTAGTTATTTCAGCAATGCTAATATTAGTAGAAGCAGGAAGATTGCCAGCACTTATTCCAATTATAATAATAACTAGAGAATTTGCTGTGTCTGGATATAGACTAATTGCAGCAGAAAAAAATGGAAAAAGTAATTGCGGCAAACTTTTGGGGAAAACTAAAAACAGTAACTCAAATGTTAGCAATAACAGTAGCCTTTATAGATAATAATGCATTTGCAGCAATTTTTTAGTGCAAATTTAAATGGTGCTGCGTTTATAGTAAATTTAATATCAACAATTTTAATGACTGCTTGTACAATTGCAACAATATTTTCAGGGTATGAATATTTAAAAGGTGGAAAAGATATACTAAAAGATATTAAATAGTTTACTTAGGAGGAAGCATGGAAGCAAAAGAAAGAATAGAAGAGTTACGAAAAATAATAAATTATCATTCAAAAAAATATTATGATGAAGATAAGCCAGAAATATCTGACTATGAATATGATATGTTAATGAATGAATTAAAAAAAATTAGAAAAAGAAAATCCAGGACTTATTACAAAAGAATCACCAACTCAAAAGTTGGAGGACATGTAAATGAAGAGTTTAAAAAATAGTACATGAAGTTCCACTCCAAAGCCTACAAGATATTTTTTCTTTTGAAGAATTATATGATTTTGATAAAAAGAATAAAAAGAAAAGGCAGAGGAATTTAATGAAGAGACTTCTTATTGTGTAGAAACAAAAATAGATGGACTTTCATGTGCAATTAAATACGAAAATGGAATATTAGTAGAAGCTGCTACAAGAGGGATGGACTTGTTGGAGAAGAAATAACGCTAAATGCAAAGACAATAAAATCAATTCCTCACAAGCTAAAAGAAAAAATTGACTTAACTGTTAGAGGGGAAGTATTTATAGGCAAAAGAAGAGTTTGAAAAATTAAATGAAGAAAGAGAAATATTAGGTCAGCCTCTTTTTGCAAATGCAAGAAATGCAGCAGCAGGGTCACTTAGGCAGCTAGATTCAAAAGTAACTGCTAAAAGACCATTGGATATATATATATTTAATATTCAAGAAATAGAAGGAAAAACAGTTCAATTCACATTTTGAAGGACTAAATTATTTAGCTGATTTAGGATTTAATGTTGTACCATTTAGAAAATTATGTGCTAATATAGAGGAAGCTTTAAGTGCAATAAAAAGAGATAGGAGAAAATAGGGAACAACTATCGTTTGGAATTGATGGTGCAGTTATAAAAGTAGATAATCTAAAATTTAGAGAAGAACTTGGAACAACATCAAAAGTACCTAAATGGGCAATTGCATATAAATATCCGCCTGAAAAGAAAAGAAACTATTTTAAAAGATATAATTTGCCAAGTAGGGAGAACTGGAGTCATAACACCAATGGCTATTTTAGAACCAGTAAAGGTGGCAGGTTCAACGATATCAAAAACTACTCTACATAATGAGGATTTCATTATAGAAAAAGGGCTAAAAATAGGGGATCATGTTATAATCAAAAACAAGGAGATGTTATACCAGAAGTTGTAGACGTATTAAAAGAAAAAAAAGAACTGGAACTGAAAAAGACTTTGAAATGCCAAAAAAATGTCCAGTATGTGGGGCAAAAGCTGTAAGAGAAGAAGGAGGCAGCAATTAGATGCACTGGTATTGAATGTAGTGCAAAGGCATTAAGAAATATAGTACATTTTGCATCAAATGAAGGGATGGATATAGCAGGTCTTGGATATAAAATTGTTGAGCAATTGTTAGAAAAAGGGTTAATAAAAGATATTGCAGATATATATTCGTTAACTTTAGAAGATGTAAGTTCACTTAAAAAAAAAATGGAAAAAAATTTGCAGAAAATTTGATAAATGCAATAAATGAAAGTAAGAAAAGGGATTTGGAAAATCTAATTACTGCATTTGGAATTAGACATGTTGGAAAAAAAAAAACTTGCAAAAGACATAGCTAAAAATATGAAACATTGGATAACTTAATGGATGCAACTGCTTTTGACTTAGAAACTAAAGAGGATATAGGAGAAGTAATTGCAAAGCAGTATATACGATTTCTTTAGACAGAGCCAGACTATTGATCTAGTAAAAAGATTAAAATTGGCTGGGGTAAATATGGAAAGAGAAAAAAGAAGAAGGAGCAGATAACAGATTCGAAGGACAAACTTTTGTTTTAACAGGAAGCTTATCTAAATATTCAAGAACAGAAGCAAGTGATATTATAGAAAAAATTTGGAGGAAAAACTTCTGCAAGTGTATCTAAGAAAACAACATATGTTTTAGCTGGAGAAGAGGCAGGCTCTAAATTAGACAAAGCGCAAAAATTGGGAGTAACAGTAATAAGTGAAGAAGAATTTGAGAAACTTATAAAATAGTATATAAAAAGGAGCCCACATATATGGAAGAGAAATATGATTTTAAGCGATTTTCAAAAAAGACTTAGACGATGGATATAAAATATTATTTGACTATGTTAGGAATAGATATGTTTTATATAAAGTTAGAGAAAATTGCTATATGCAAGAATTAGTAGAACAAATGAGCAAAAATCCAGTACCTGCAAAACAATGATTACTAGAAAAAGTGTAAAAGAAATGTTTCCTTTTGTAGAAAACATTGAATATAAAGTAGAAAACATAAATTTGTTTTAAAACTAAGGTAAAAGGTGAGCTAAAATGAATGAAAAAGAGGAAATAGAAGAAGTAGAATATAAAATAGAAGATGCAGAATTAAATTCAGAAAGTAAAGAGTTTATGATAAAAAGCATTAGAAGACGATGCGGCTTGGGTTTTAGCATATGCTTCAGATAAACTATTTGACGATAAAGATTTAATGTTAAAAGCTGTAACAAAAGATGGACAATTACTTTATTATGCAAGCAAAAACTTAAGAGATGATAAAGACGTTGTGCTTGCAGCAGTATCAAATAAAGGGATAATAGTAAAATATGCAAGCAAGAGACTAAGAGGAGATAAAGACGTAGCAATGGCTGCAATTAAACAAAATAAAAAAGCAGATATATTTTTAACTGATGAAATTAGAAAAGATGAAGAAGTAGATGCATTTTACATCCTAAAGAAGAGGAAAACTAAAACTCATTTTGTGCGTAAAATTGTATGAATATATAAAAGGAATAAATAAAGGTTTATGTAATTTATAAAAACTTATTTATTCCTTTTTTAAAGATTTTGAATATATGTCCTATTATAGTTTAGCCATTAGTATATAAAAAGAGGACGGTTCAACAAATACAGTTTTATTATTAGTATAGATAACATATCCAGGAACGCTACCTGTTGGCTTTTTTTTACATATTTTATTAAAGTATAGTCAACTGGAACATGTGAAGAAAATTTCGCTTTACTGTGGTAAGCAGCAATAGAAGCACACTTTAATATGGTTTCTTGTTTAGGCATATCCCCTCCATTTGTTCTTAAAATAACATGGCTACCATGAATATCTTTCGTATGGAACCAATAATCATTTGACTTAGCTATTTTCGTTGTTAAATAATCATTTTGCCTATTATTTTTCCAACTAAAACTACGTAATTATCAATTTTTAATCGCATATAATTATCAATACTAGAAGTAGAAACATTTTTCTTTTGGGTTTTGCCACTTATTTTTTCTAAATTATCATTAAAAAAGTAAACTTTCAGATATTTCATTATATATTTCTGTAACTGAATTAAAATCAGTAGCATTATCTAATTCATAAGTTAAAACTTTCTAAATAGTCTAAATCTTTCTCACAATCCTTTTTTTTGGGCATTTACAACTGCAAGAGTATTCTTTTTCTTATTATATTTTTAAAAGTAATTTTCGGCGTTTTTAGAAGTAGAAATTGTATTATCAATAGATATTCTTGTAATAGCATTATTCTCATAATAATTTTCTACTAATACATAATTATCTGAAATTTTCAAAGTATCTATTTTATAAATATTAGCAAGCAAAAAGTTCACCATAAAATTTTAAGGGAATCAATATCTTTTGCAATCATCAAGTTTTCTATTAATATTATCAAATTTTTTTTACTATTTTATCTAAAGTACCATTAATTATCTTAAGTAGATTATTCCTATATGACTTAAAATATTCATCTTGAAATTTATTATAATAAAAAATCATCTAAAAAGAAATTGTTTTGTAATGAATCTATTTTTTTCATAAGGAAGTATTGTATAATTGTTTTTATAATTTCTAATAATAGCATCATTCATAATTATATTAGAGATATAATCATATAAGCTTTTTAAACTATTCTCAGAAACAGTATTAGAAAGTTTTAAATTCTCTAAAGAGCTCTGAATAAACAGTTTACTAATTCCAATAAATTTTGATGGAATTAAAGTATCTAAAAGTGTGAATACCCGTATTCATACACTCAGATATAAAATCTTTTTTGAGACATACTAGTAAAATCCAATTTATCTGAATGAGGCTCTATATATTTTCTAGCAGGCATAATACATCTTGAAGTATCAAGAGAATCATTATCAAACCTTTTTAGAGCATCTATTATTGTATTTTCAGCAGTTAAAAAGAATAGCATTACTGTATTTTCCCATTAGCTCAATAGCAAGAGTTCTAAAAATTTTATCATTCATTTCATTGAAAGTTTCAAATTCTATATATGCAATTCTTTTCTAAGCCATGCATATATATTTTTAGATATTTTACTACCGATTAAATATTTTCTAAGGAGCATACAAAAATTAGGAGCTACATACGGATTAGACTTTTCATTTGTTGTTAAATTTAATCTATAATTATTAGCACTAATATCTATATTTAATGCATAAGTTTTACTATTAGAATAAATACTAAAAAATAAGCTCATTTTTAGTTGGTTCAAATATTCTATTTACTTTGCCATGAACTAAAACATTCAGTTCATCAATAATCTTTTTTAATACAATTCCATCAAACGCCATAATATATCCTTATCTTGATTTTTTAATTTATATCTAGGTCTTTTAAAAACCGATAAATAAACCATGCTAATAATAGCACAAAAAAAGCTGAAAAAACAATAAAAATAGTAAAAATGTATTGACAATAAAGAATTTAATAAATATAATACAATGGTAAAAAACATTGGAGGACATACGTTAATGATTAAATCAATCTGAAAAGATTGATTTTTTGTGCATTATTGCAAAGAAAGGTGTGATGTGATATGATTAAAATAATTAAAAAAGAAAATCAATATGAGTGATGAACTTAAAAGTAAAAATTAATTGGTCTTGCAAATTTAATAATAGACCCTACCAGATTATTGAGGGTCACCTAAGAATTGTGGAACATACAAATTTAGCATATGTTGAGCCACATAAAGTAATTATTGGAGATACACTATATTTATTCTTCAATGAACAAAAAACATTTTTATATTGGGAATTTAAAGAAGAAAATCCCTATTGCTGATTTATCAGAATACATAGCAAGGCATTATTATCACAGTTAGAAATTGAAATTGTATCAGAAAGAACTAAATTTGGACTTAATGGAGCAATTAAGTCAAGTCATTTGCCAGGTCCTGCCCCACTAGGATATAAGAAAGATGGCAATAAAAAACTATTGTTGATGAAGCAACAAAACCTATTATTGAAAGAATATTTAAAATGTATTTAGAAGGCAAAAGTTTTCAACAAATATCAAATGTCTTTAATAAAGAAAAATTATTAAATCCAAAGAAATGGAAAGACACGACTATTCAAAAAATAATTGATAATAAAATCTATATGGGCGATTATGAGCAATATAAAAGAATTGCCAAAAAAGAAAATAAAAGAACCTGTAATTTATATGAATGTAGTTGAACCAATTATCTCTCGTGCTATGTATTACAACTGTGAAAAATGTCATTTAAATTATCGTGAGGATAAAGTTGAATACTGTTTAATGCAATTTATTTATGATTTAGTTGAGTATGATATGTCAGTTAAAAAGTATTTTCTACCTATTTTAGCAGACCATAAACCAACGAAAACTGATGATATAGATAAAGAGATTACAATTAATAAAACAAAAAGAACGCATTAAAAAAGCATATATGAGTGGTATTGTTGAAATGGAAGATTTTTCAGAAAATTATAGATTAATTGAAGAAAAATTAGAAATTTTAGAACAAAAGAAATCAGAACTTCTAAATTTAGACAATATAACATTTACTCCACAACAATTAATGGCAGATAGAGATATTGAGCGAGAAACCATGATAAGATTAGATAGTCTAAATAATATTATCAAAACAAATTGGGAAAAGTAAAACTAAAGATGAAAAACAGGAATTTATATCTAAATTTATTGAGTCAATTATTCTAACAAAAGATAAAAACAATGAACTTCATATAGATAAAATTAATTTTAGAAAAAGTTATATAAACAATCTAATGAAATTTTTAGATAAAGAAATATTAGATGTATTAGTACCTGTTGAAATAAACGGTAAAGAAGAATTTATTATTGGTAGTCCTAATATTCCCACCTTAATATTTAGAAAGTATTTTGAAGATAATGAGAATAAGAAATAATAAAGTTAATATATTTTTAAGTTATGATGAAAAATTTATTTTAAAAAGAGATTCTTCAAATTTAAACTTATCTCAATCTGAATATATTAGAAATTTAATTATAGAATATGAGATTAAAATTCCAGAAGTTAAATAAGAATCTAAACCTAAAAA
>VOFC01001352.1_pt1 | contig 46000 bp, 49 predicted proteins | sample 5384161 | NCBI WGS metagenome assembly VOFC01 (sample SAMN12384722, study PRJNA508395) | human gut metagenome | isolation source: healthy gut B | host: Homo sapiens | reverse complement strand
TATATGCCGCGGGATATGGTCAAGCGGCTGGACGATGTGATTCGCAATGAACGCGGCGGGCATTTCCAGCGCAGGCCCGGCGCGTGAGCGGGCGAGCCTGCTGCACCGTGGATAGAGAAGAAAGCAGACAGCAAAAAATCCGGCGCCCGCATCGCGGGCGCCGGATCTTGCTTTGTCTGTTGTTTTGCCGGGGCAGGGGGGGATTAGTACATGCCGCCCATGTCCGGAGCAGCCGGAGCGGCCGGAGCGGCCTTCTCGGGCAGGTCGGCCACGAGGGACTCAGTGGTCAGGACCATGGAGGAGACGGACGCGGCGTTCTCGAGCGCGCTGCGGCAGACCTTGGTCGGGTCGACGATGCCGTTGTCGATCATGTCGCCGAAGGTGTCGTGTGCGGCGTCGTAGCCGTAATTGACGTTCTTGCTCTTGCTGACCTTGTCGAGGATGACCGCACCCTCGACACCGGCGTTGGCCGCGATCTGGCAGATCGGGGCGCGCAGCGCGGCGGCGATGATGTTCGCACCGGTCTTCTCGTCACCGGAGAGCTTGGCAGCCGCAGCCTGTGCGGCCTTGCTGGCCACGACATATGCCGTGCCGCCGCCGGCGACAACGCCCTCTTCAACAGCTGCGCGGGTCGCGTTGAGCGCGTCCTCGATGCGCAGCTTCTTTTCCTTCATCTCAGTCTCGGTCGCAGCGCCGACCTTGATGACCGCAACACCGCCGGAGAGCTTTGCCAGACGCTCCTGCAGCTTCTCCTTGTCGTACTCGGAGGTGGTCGTCTCGATCTGGGCGCGGATCTGTGCGATGCGGCTCTGGATGTCGTCCTTGGCGCCGGCACCCTCGACGATGGTCGTGGTCTCCTTGGTGACCTTGACCTGACGCGCGTGGCCAAGCTGTGCCAGCGTGGTGTCCTTGAGCTCCATGCCGAGGTCGGTCGAGATGACCTGACCGCCGGTCAGGATGGCGATATCCTGCAGCATTTCCTTGCGGCGGTCGCCGAAGCCGGGCGCCTTGACGCACACGCAGGTGAACGTGCCGCGCAGCTTGTTGAGGATGATGGTGGCCAGCGCCTCGCCCTCGATGTCGTCGGCGATGATGACGAGCTTCTTGCCCGCATTCAGCACGGCCTCGAGCACCGGCAGGATCTCCTGAATGTTCGAGATCTTCTTGTCCGTGATGAGGATGAGCGCGTCGTCAATGACGGCCTCCATCTTGTCGTTATCGGTGACCATATACGGGGTGACATAGCCGCGGTCGAACTGCATGCCCTCGACGACCTCGGAATAGGTCTCGGCGGTCTTGCTCTCCTCGACGGTGATGACGCCGTTCTGGCTGACCTTCTCCATGGCCTCGGCAATGAGCTTGCCGATGTGCTCGTCACCGGAAGAGATCGCGCCGACACGCGCGATGTCGCCGCTGCCGCTCACGGGCTGGGAGTTGGTGCGGATGACATCGACGGCCGCCTCGGTCGCCTTCTGGATGCCGCGGCGCATGACCATCGGGTTTGCGCCGGCGGCGAGGTTCTTCAGACCCTCGCGGATCATCGCCTGCGCCAGCACGGTGGCGGAGGTGGTGCCGTCGCCCGCGACGTCGTTGGTCTTGGTGCTCACTTCGCGGATGAGCTGCGCGCCCATGTTCTCAAACGGGTCCTCGAGCTCGATCTCTTTTGCGATCGTCACGCCATCGTTCGTGATCAGCGGTGCGCCGAACTTCTTGCCCAGCACCACGTTGCGGCCCTTGGGGCCGAGGGTGATCTTGACGGTATCTGCAAGCTGATCCACGCCGCGCTGCAGCGCCTTGCGTGCTTCTTCACCATAAATGATCTGTTTTGCCATAATGATAGCCTCCTAAAATCAAAGCGGTTGGATTACTCGACGACGGCCAGAATGTCGCTCTGGCGCACGATGGAATACTCCTCGCCGTCCACCTTCACAGTGGTGCCGGAGTACTTGCCGACGATCACGCGGTCACCGGCGGCGACGGTCATCTTCACTTCATTGCCGTCCACCATGCCGCCCGGGCCGACTTCGACGACCTCGAACATCTCGGGCTTCTCCTGCGCGGATGCTGCCAGGATCAGGCCGCTCTTGGTCTTTTCCTCGGCCTTGAACTGCTTGAGGATCACTCGGTCTGCCAACGGTTTGAGTTTCATAATCTATATGCCTCCTAATATTGAATACAAAAAAGCGATGCGTTAGCACTCAATTCCTAGGAGTGCTAACGCATCATACTATACCACAATTTTTCGGATTATCAAGCCCCTGGCGAAATTTTTTTGTAAACGTTTTGTGACCGCGTTTTTCGTCAGGCGTGGACAAATTCGCGCGTCTCGTGGCCGCCTGCGGTCTCGGGGTGGAAGAAGGCCATATTCGCCGGCACGAGGAAGTTCACGCCGCCGGGGATGAGGTCAAATTCACGTGCTTGCTCCAGAGCGCCTCGCCGTCGATGTTGACGACGAGCTCTCGTTTTCGCTGTCGATCTCGAGGTGGTCGCCCTCAAGGTGCGTGATGAGATTTCCAGTTCGCGGTAGCGGCCCTTGGCGTACTTGCCGACGAGCCGGATGAACGTCAGACGCGAGACATCGCGCACGACGAGAAACTCGAGCTTGCCGTTGTCGGGCATGGAGTCGGGGATGGGTTGAAGCCGCCGCCGTAGAACCGGCCGTTGCACGCGCAGATGAGCGACGTGCCGCCGGTAGTCCATGCCGCAGCCGCGCACGGTCAGCGGCTGGGCGATGCCCTTGAAGAGGTTCGCCACGGCGGAGAGCATATAGCTGTCGTGGTACTGGTGCACCTCGGTGCCGATGCGCGCGTCGATGCCGACCGAGCAGATGTTGAGCGCGTAGCGCCCGCAGCACTCGATGATGTCAAGGGGGCGCACCTCGCCGTGCACGAGGTCGGCAAGGTCGGAAAAGCGCGTCTTCTCCTACGCCGAACATTTTGATGAAGTCGTTGCCTGTGCCGCAGGGGAAGTGCGTCACGGCGACATTGCTGCGGCCGGCGGCGCCGTTGACGCACTCGTTGAGCGTGCCGTCGCCGCCGCAGGCATACACCCGCAGCTCCTCGCCGGAGGCCGCCTCCGCCGCGATCTTTGCGCATGCATCCATGGGCGCGGTCGTGACATAGACCTCGTAAGCGTCCTCACTGCCCTCGAGTGCGAGACGCGCCTGCTCGGCAACGTATTCGCGCCGGTCCTTGCCGCCGGCGACGGGATTGACGATGAACAGATGTTTCATAGTGAATTCCTGCACTTTCGACAAAATAATACAACAACTATACCCCGCGTGCGGCGCGGACGCGCAAGGGGGAAATCGTGAATATTTGCGGATTTTTAACTACCGGTGTTAAATATATGCGGCTGCGTGTCGGATATGCGGCCTCACACGTCCTTCGTGTACTGGAACAGGTCGCAGCGGAGCGTGCCGTTGTAGAGCTTGCGCTTCTTGTCCGCCGGGCGGCCGAACGTGCGCTCAAACTCCGTGTGCGACGACAGGAGGTAGAGCTTCCAGTGCGCGGTCTTGGCGTAGGCTGCGCCGAAGGCGGCGTAGAGCGCCTCGGCCTCGCGCTTTTCCATCAGGCGCTCGCCGTAGGGCGGGTTCGTGACGATGACGCCGCGCTCGGTCGTGCGGTCAAATTCCCGCGCGTCGGCGACGGCGAACGTGATGCAGTCGTCCACGCCGGCGCGGCGGGCATTGTCGCGCGCCATGGCGACGGCGCGTGGGGTCGATGTCGGAGGCGAAGATGTGGTAGTCGCCGTGAAACTCGCGTGCGCGCGCTTCTTCGCGCGCATCCTGCCAGACGGCCTTGTCCAGCCACGCCCACTGCATGGCGGCAAAGTCGCGGTTGATGCCGGGGGCGCGCCCCTTGGCGGCCAGCGCCGCCTCGATGGCGATGGTGCCGCTGCCGCAAAACGGGTCGCACAGATCGCCCCGGCCGCGGTAGCCCGCGATGTCCACGAGTGCGGCGGCCAGCGTCTCGCGCAGGGGCGCCGCCACGTGCGCCGGACGGTAGCCGCGCTTGTGCAGCGGCGTGCCGGTCGTGTCGAGATAGAGCGTGGCCGTGTCGTGCACGAGCGAGAACTGGATCTGATACAAGGCGCCGGTCTCGGCGAACCAGCCGACGCGGTAGCGCCGCTTGAGCGACTCGACGACGGCTTTTTTGATGATCTTCTGGCAGTCGGGCACGGAGTGCAGCGCCGACTCCAGACTGTAGCCCTTGACGGGGAAGGCCGCGTCCGCCGGCAGATAGTCCGCCCACGGCAGCGCCTTGACGCCCTCAAAGAGCGCGTCGAACGTCGGCGCGGGGAAGCTGCCCAGCTCGAGCAGCACGCGCTCGCCGAAGCGGCAGCGGATGTTCATGCGCGCGATGTCCGCGTCCGTGCCGGTGCAGCGCACGCGGCCGTTTTCGGGCATAACATCGCGCAGCCCCATATGGCGCAGCTCGTTGCCGAGCGGGCCCTCGAGCCCGAACAGGCACGGCACGCACAGTTTGTGGTCAGGCATCGGGCGTGTCCTCGGTTTCTTCGGATTCTTCGGGCTGCGCGGTCTCGGTCTCCGGCTCGGTTTCCGGAGCGCTGTCTGCCTCCGGTGCGGTCTCGGGCTTCGCTTCCGTCCCGGGCGTCATGTCCACGAGCTCGAAGGTGATGTCCGGCAGCTTTTCCTGCTCGTACTTGCCGCAGAGAATGCGGATGAGCACCACGATGGCGTAGATCAGGCAGGCGACGGCCGCGACCGTCAGCCCCTCGACCCAGCCCTGCGGGATGCTGCCGACGGTGTCCACGCACACGATCGCGTCGGGCAGGTAGTCGGCCGCGTCCTCACTGTCGCCGATCGCGCCGATCTGCTGCAGGTAGGCGTGGTTTTCCGTGTACCAGTCGTAGAGCGCGGACGAGACGGCCTCCGGCATGGTCTTGACCGTACCGGTGACGCGGATGAAGCTGTCGACCGAGTAGCTCTGGCCGGAGAGAACGCTTGTCGTCGCGTCGGCAATGGTCTTGACCGAGGCGTTCCAGCGCGCGGGGAAGCGGAAGGCCACGAGCTTGCCGCCGATGGGCACAACGCCGTACTGCGCGCTGCCGCCGTTGGGGTCGGAAAACGTGTTGAGGATAAAGACGATGTCATGCTGCACGAACGTGCCGGGGTCGGCATCGAATGTGCCGGAGATCTCCTGCGCGCCGCGGGCGATGCGGAACACGCCGAAGCCGGACACCGCCAGCAGCACGATGGCCGCCAGCAGACCGGCCACACCGCGCCGGAGCGCGTGACGCGCGCGGACGCTCATGGGCTTTTTCTCCGCCGGAGCGGGGGCTTCGGCAGCATCGGCTTCGCCGGCGGCGGGCTCGCCGGCCGTGACTTCTTCCGGCTGCGCGCACACTTCGGGCGCATCGGTCTCCGGGGCGTCCGGCGCGGCGTTGTCGTTGATGATTTCTTCGGGGGTTTTGTGTTCGTCCATGATGGGCTCCTTTCTCAGATCGTGGCGGCGCTGTCGAGCATGGCGTCGAGCACGCAGCAGGCGAGCGCGGCCTCCATGACGGGGATCGCGCGCGGGGCAAGGCACGGGTCGTGCCGGCCGTTGATGCGCAGCGGCGTCTCCTCCATGGTCACGAGGTCGACCGACGGCTGCTCGCACGCGATCGACGGCGTCGGCCGCAGGGCCATGCGCACGACGAGCGGCATGCCGTTGGTGATGCCGCCGTTGATGCCGCCGGCGTTGTTGGACGCCATGGTGATGCGCCCGTTTTGCAGGCGGATGGGGTCATTGGCCTCACTGCCGCGCATTTCGGCAAGGGCGAAGCCGCGGCCGAACTCCACGCCCTTCACGCCGGGGATGGCATAGAGCATGCCGGCGATGCGGCTCTCCATGCCGCCGAAGAGCAGCCCGCCGACGCCGGCGGGCACGCCCGTGACGACGCACTCGAGCTCGCTGCCGACGGAGTCGCCGGCGCTGCGCGCGTCGAGAATGGCGCGCTTCATGTCGAAGTTGAGTTCCTTGCCCGTCGCCTGGCCAACGCGCACGGCGTTGGCCGTGATCGTGATGCCGCGGCGCTCGAGGATCTGGCGGCAGACCGCCCCGGCAAACACGAGGCACGCCGTGAGCCGGCCGCTGAACGGGCCGCCGCCGCGCAGGTCGGCATGACCGCCGAAGCGCACGGTCGCGGCATAGTCCGCGTGGCTCGGGCGCGGGATCTCCGGGTGATAGGCCGCGCTGTTCTGGTCCTTGTTGCGGAAGATGGCCGAGATGGGCGCGCCGGTCGTCACGCCGTTGAGGATGCCGCTCATCACGAGCGGGTCGTCCGTCTCCGAGCGGTGGGTCGTCAGGTCGGACGAGCCGGGCGCTCGCCGGCGCATCTGGATGCGCACGGCGTCCATGTCGATGGCCTCACCGGCCGGGACACCGTCGAGCACGACGCCGATCGCCGGGCCGTGCGATTCACCGAAGATCGTCACTTTTACGCGTTCGCCATAGGTATTCATGCGTTTGCCTCGCTGTTCGTTCAAAAATAGGTTTACAGTTAACCATACAACATTTTCGCGGTCTTGTAAATGCCTTTTGCATGCGCATGGGGGGCGTGGGCGCGCGGATTTTACAGATTGGACATGAAAACGCCGTGCCGGTTGTTTTATAATAAAGACAAATTGTGAAAATGATATCCGGCGCGGAAGCGCGCCGGTGAAGGAGGCAACATCACATGAGCCAGAAAGTGCTCGTCGTGGAGGACGATATCAACATCGCGGAATTGCTGCGTCTGTACCTGCAGAAGGACGGCTTTGAGGTGTCGCACGCGGCCGACGGCGGCAAGGCCGTCGAGATGGCCAAGGGAGATCCAGCCCGACCTTGTGCTGCTCGATATCATGCTGCCCGTGATGGACGGCTGGCAGGTCTGCCGCGAGCTGCGCAAGACCATGAAAATGCCCATCATCATGCTCACCGCCAAGGGGGAGACCGAGGACAAGGTCTCCGGTCTGGAGATGGGCGCGGACGACTACATCGTAAAGCCCTTCGAGGTCAAGGAGCTGCTTGCGCGCGTGCACGCCGTGCTGCGCCGCACCGGCGACGACGGCAAACCCCAGAGCAAGAAGCTCACCTTCGATAAGCTCGTCATCAACCTCGACTCCTATGAGCTGATCGTCGACGGCAAAAAGATCGACACGCCGCCCAAGGAGATGGAGCTTTTGTACCACCTCGCGGCGACGCCCAACCGCGTCTACACTCCGCAACCAGCTGCTCGACGAGGTGTGGGGCTTTGACTACTTCGGCGACAGCCGCACCGTGGACGTGCACATCAAGCGCCTGCGCGAGAAGCTCGAGGGCGTGTCCGACAAGTGGGCGCTCAAGACCGTCTGGGGCGTGGGTTATAAGTTCGAAGCGGAAGAGACGTAAGTGAAGAGCATCTATTTCAAAAACTTCGCCGCGACCGCCGCCATGGTGCTCTTCAGCTTTCTGATCCTCGGCACGGCGTTCGTGTTTCTCGGCCGCAGCTATGTCATCAGCGAATACCGCGGCAACATGGTCTCCAACGCCGAGGAGGTCAGCCATGCGGCGCAGGCGCTCGTGCGCAGCGGCGAGCTCACGAGCTGGGACCTGCGCATGGTCATCAGCACGCTTGCACAGTCGACCGGCAACCACATCTTCATCACCGACACAGACGGGACGGTCGTGTCCTGCTCGTGCCGGAACATTGCCTGCGAGCACCTCGGCCGCACGCTCACCGGCAGCGCCATGACACAGCTGCGCAGCGACGGCAAGCTCAATCTCATCACGAGCCTCGGCGGGTTTTACAGCTCCGCACACTACGTCGTCGCCCAGCCGATCAACATCGGCTCGGCCGCGCGCGTGGTCGGCTATGTGTTCGTGGCCACGAACAGCGCCACGATCATCGACGGCTGGCGCACATTCGTGTGGGTATTTCTCGCCGCGTCCGCAGCCGTGATGATGATCGCGCTGCTGCTCTCGCTCGTGACGAGCAAGCGCATGGCGCAGCCGCTCGACGAGATGGCCGTCGCCGCCAAGAAATTCGCACACGGTGACTTCTCCGCCCGCGTCACGGATGACGGACGCACCGACGAGGTCGGCGCGCTCATCTCGGCGTTCAACACTATGGCGGACTCGCTCGAGACGAGTGAGGAGCGCCGCAACGCCTTCATTGCCAACGTCTCGCACGAGCTCAAGACGCCCATGACCACCATCGCCGGCTTTGCCGACGGCATTCTCGACGGCACGATCCCCAAGGATCAGGAGGACAAGTACCTTGTCACCATTGCCGACGAGACGCGCCGCCTCTCGCGCCTTGTGCGCAGCATGCTGGACATGTCGCGCGTGGAGAGTACGGGCGAGGATCTGACGCGCCGGCGCGAATTTGACATCTCGGATAAGATCGTCAGCACCATGCTCAGCTTTGAGGCGCGCGCCAATGACAAGCAGCTCGACGTCGACCTCCAGCTTCCGGAGGACCCGATGCTCGTGCTCGGCGACCCGGACGCCATCACGCGCGTACTTTATAATCTGATGGACAACGCCGTCAAATTTGCCGCGCCCGGCAGCACGCTGTGCGTCTCGCTCTGGAAGTCGGAGGGCAAGGCCTATGTCTCCGTGCGCGACCATGGCGAAACCATCCCTGCCGACGACCTGCCGTTCATCTTCGACCGCTTCCACAAGTCCGACCGCAGCCGCAGCCTTGACCGCGACGGCGTGGGCCTCGGGCTGTATCTGGTCAAGAGCATCCTCGACGCGCACGGGGAGGACATCGCCGTCACGAGCCGCGACGGGGAGACGGAGTTCGTGTTCACGCTCACGCTCGCAAAGCCCGCGCCCAAGCCCACCGCAAAGCCCGAAGCACCGGCCGTCGGGGCGGACGCAAGAGTTCATGAATTGTTCGCGGAATTCATAGAATGTTCGTTTTCCATTCATAAGCAGCACAAAATCGTGTGTTATCATCAAATCGTTCCTTGGGAGGGACACCACACATGTATGACAACGTTCGCAAACCGGAGTCCGACTGGTATGAGGCCGGCTACACCGCGCCCCGCAGCGAAGCTTCCGGCAGCGGCTGCTACGACTCCTACTGGAGCCCGTCGCAGACCGCCGCACCGAAGAAGAAGTCCCATCAGGGCCTGAAGATCACGATGATCATTCTCGGCGTGTTGGTACTGATCATCGCCTCGTGCTATGTGTTCGCCGGCCGCGGCCGGGAGGCAATCTCCGGCGACGGTGAGCCGGGCCAGCACGGCAGCGTGACGCTCCCCCGCGAGGACACGGACGATGACACCACCGTCACCGGCAAGAACGAGCTGCCGGGCGCGCCGACAGATCCCGGTGTGACCATGGCGCTCCAGCCCGCCGGCGGCAGTGTGCTCTCGCTGCAGAGCGTGTATGCCAAGTGCCTGCCGTCCGTCGTCGGCATCCATGCCGACATCCGCCGCGGCGAGTACAGCACCGGCACGGGCATCGTGCTCACGAGCGATGGCTACATCGTCACGAACACGCACGTGCTCGACGGCGCGAAGAGCGTCACCGTGACCACGTCGGACGGCACCGAGTATACGGGTGCTCGTCGGCGCAGACGCCGTGAGCGACATCGCCGTGCTCAAGATCGAGGCACAGGGGCTCACCCCCGCCGAATTCGGCGACTCCAGTTCCCTGCAGGTCGGCGATGACGTTGTGTCCATCGGCAACCCGCTCGGCGAGCAGCTGCGCTGGACGATGACCAACGGCATCATCTCCGCCATCAACCGCGACATGGTCTACAACGGGCACAGCATGACCCTCCTGCAGACCAATGCCGCCATCAACGAAGGCAACTCCGGCGGCCCGCTCATCAATATGTATGGGCAGGTGATCGGCATCACGAACATGAAGGCCTTGTCCACGGGTGTGGAGGGCATCGGCTTCGCGATCCCGACAGCGTCATCCGCCCAATCGTCAACGCGCTGCTTGCTGACGGCCGCGTTTCCGGCCGTGTGAGCATCGGCATCACCGTGGGTGCGATCTCCTCCGCCGCTTCGGACTACTATGATCTGCCCGAGGGGCTGTATATCAGCGCCGTCGCTGAGGGCTCGGACGCCGAGAAGAAGGGCATCCAGTCCGGCGACATGCTTCTGGCGGTCAACGGCAAGGCCGTGACCACCACCTACGATGTCAGCGCCGTCAAGGACGGCTTGCAGGTGGGCGACACCGTCACCCTGACTATCTATCGCGACGGCAAAACGTTCGACGTCAAAGTCAAGCTCGTCGACACGAACGACATCTCTTAATTTGCTAGTTTCTCCCTCCTCATATTCTCCTCTCTATTGAACGAACCCCAGGCGGCTTGCCGTCTGGGGTTTGTTCTATGTTTGGGTAAAAATGATGCTGCTGTGCTGTGAAATTGAGCCGCGGGGGAGCCCGAGGGGGCAAGGCCCGCCTCGGTTCGGATGCTGCGAGCTTGCGCAGCAAGCCGACGAACCCCAGATGGGTAAAACCATCTGGGGTTTGTTCTATGTTTGGGTAAAATGATGCTGCTGCGCTGTGAAATTGAGCCACAGGGGAGCCCGAGGGGGCAAGGCCCGCCTCGGATGAAATTTTTGCATTGCCTCTGGCAAAGCCTTCTCCTTGAGGAGAAGGCTTTCCAAATCCGGACCTTCCGGCGTCCACGGTGATGCACTGCACCCCGTCACGCCAGCACAGCCGTGAAGCAGTGCCATTCCTCAAGCGTGTCGTGCGCCGTGACGGTGAAGCCCGCACGCGTGAGCGCGGCTGCCACCTCGTCCTCGCGCCCGTCGATGATGCCCGAGCAGATGAACGTGCCGCCCGGGGCAAGAAATGCCGGGGCGTGCGCGGCCAGCGGGATGATGACGTCGGACACGATGTTTGCCAGTACGAGATCATACCCCGTGCCGAGATCCCGGCGCAGGCCCGCGTCGGCGAGGATGTCGCCCGCGCAGACGGAGAACCGGTCGTCATAAAAGCCGTTGAGCGCGGCGTTGCCCGCCGCGACCTCGGGCGCTTTGGGGTCAATGTCGCAGCCGGTGACGTGTGCGCAGCCGAGCAGCAGCGCCCCGATGCCGAGAATGCCGCTGCCGCAGCCGAGGTCGAGCACGGTCTTGCCCGGACCGGCGTACTGCTCGAGCGCGGCGAGGCACATGCGCGTTGTGGGGTGGCTGCCCGTGCCGAAGATGAGCCCCGGATCGAGCCGCAGCGCAACGCGTCCGTCCGCCGGGGCATCGAGCCATTCGGGCACGACGACGAGCCGTTCACCGACTTCAATCGGCTGATAGTACTGTCGCCAGTTATTCTCCCAGTCGCTGTCGCGCACGGTCGCGGTCGTCAGCTCGCGGCCGAGGCCGGCGCGGATGGCCGCAAGCTGCGCGCGGCCGTCGTCATCGTCCGAGAGGTAGAACTTGATGCGCGACACGCCGCGAAACTGCGCCTCGAGCGCGTCATCAACGTAGTCCCAATACTGGTGGTTGTGCTCGAGAAAGTCCTGAAAATCCGCCTCGTCCTCCACGACCATGCCGCCGGCGCCCAGCTCGGCCAGCTGCGCGCAGACGTCGTCGATCTCATCGCTGCGGGTGGGGACGGACACTTCGATCCATTGCATATGCAGTGCTCCTTTGTGCATGATTTGGCCCCATTATAGCAAAGCCCCGCCGCTTTCGCAACGGGGGTGAGGGTGCGGCGCATGACTTGCAGCGCTGGAGGGTGTGGGGCATGACCGGAGTTGCTGGAAGGTACGGATTTGGAAAGCCTTCCCCTCAAGGAGAAGGCATTGCCAGAGGCAATGCAAAAATTTCATCCGAGGCGGGCCTTGCCCTCTCGGGCTCCTCCCCGCGGTTCTGCGGCTTTTGGGCAGGCCGGATCGCACTTTCTCTGCAAAGAGAAGTCTTGCTGCGCGGCAGAGAAACTGCCGCGCCCGGATGGTTCGGCGCAGCTTGCGCAGGGCCTTTGGCCTCGATCTGGCGGATGCGCTCACGCGTGACGTTGAACTCCTTGCCGACCTCCTCGAGCGTGCGGGTGCGGCCGTCAACGATGCCGAAGCGCAGCTCGAGCACCTTCTTCTCGCGCGGGGTGAGCGTGTCGAGCACCTCCATGAGCTGCTCCTTGAGCAGCGAGAAGCTTGCCGCCTCGCTCGGCTCGGACGCGTCCTCGTCGGGGATGAAGTCGCCGAGGTGGGAGTCCTCCTCCTCGCCGATCGGCGTCTCGAGCGAGACCGGCTCCTGCGCGATCTTGAGGATGTCGCGCACCTTGTCGACGGGCATGTTCATCTCCGCCGCGATCTCCTCGGCGCTCGGGTCGTGGCCGAGCTCCTGCAGGAGCTGACGGCTGACGCGGATGACCTTGTTGATCGTCTCGACCATGTGCACGGGGATGCGGATCGTGCGCGCCTGGTCGGCGATGGCGCGGGTGATGGCCTGACGGATCCACCACGTGGCATAGGTGGAGAACTTGTAGCCCTTCGTGTAGTCGAACTTCTCGACGGCCTTGATCAGACCGAGGTTGCCCTCCTGAATGAGGTCGAGAAACAGCATGCCGCGGCCGACGTAGCGCTTGGCGATCGACACGACCAGACGCAGGTTCGCCTCGGCCATGCGGCGCTTGGCCTCCTCGTCGCCCTCGGCCATGCGCTTGGCCAGATCCTGCTCCTCCTCGGGAGTGAGCAGCGGCACCTTGCCGATCTCCTTGAGGTACATGCGCACCGGGTCATCGGTCGAGAACGTGTCGGCCATGGCCTCGGTCTCGTTCATCTCCTCCTCGGTGACTTCCTCGATCTCCTCAAGCTCCTCGAGCTCGGGCAGCGCGTCCTCGTCCACGGGGAGCAGCGCATCGTCGCCGAGCACGTCGATGCCAAGACCCTCGAGCCGGTCATAGAACTTCTCGGTCTCCTCGCTCGAGAGGTTCATGTCCTCGAGCGCCATGAGATCCTTGCTCGAGAGCTTGCCCGCCTTCTTGCCCTTTTCCACCAGATCATTGAGCTTTTCCTCCGTGGTCTTTTCCGATTCCGGTTTTTCGGCTGCGGACACGTCCTCCGCAGAGGCTGCCGCGGGCTTGTCCGCGGTCTGCGCCGGCGCGGTGCTGTCGGCCTTGGCTTCCGCCTGTTTGGCGTCGTCCGCCGCGAGCAGCGCGTCGGCCATGGCGTCCAGTTCTTCGGCCGAGAGGTTGTTAAGTTCTTTCTGTTCCATCTTTACCACCATACCCTTTATGTTCTTTGAGTTGCTTTGCAAATGCCAGCAGATCCGCCTCCGACACCGCAGCGCCGGCGGAGGACTGGGTCTGCAGAATGCTTATGTAATCATCAAGCGCACGCGCGCCGTTGGAAAGCTCCGCCGGCTGCTGGATGATGCCCGTGAGCAGCGCCAGCTCGTCCGACGTCAGCTCGCTCGAGAGCGCCGCGATCTGCACCGTGCCCGTGCCGCCGTGGGCGAGCAGGACGGTGTAAATGTGCCGCAGCTCCGGTGAGGAAAACTGCGCCGCGTCCGGCACGTTCGTCCGGCCGTAAAACAGGCCGGGGTCGAGATACAACAATTTAATGATGCCCTGCTCGGCGGCTGCCGAGCGCGGGTTGTCAAGCGGATGCTCCGGCCGGGCGGCTGCATCGCCGTCGCGGGGCGCAGCAGGTCGCGTTCCTGTTCCTTACGCGCGCGGCTGAGCCGCCGCTTGCGCTGACGCTGCACCTCGTCGGTCACGACCGCGGCGGGCATGCCCGCCGTCTCCGCGACGCGCATGGCGTACACCTCGCGCTCGACGCTGCCGGGCAGCTCCGCGACGATGCCCGCCGCCTCCTTGACGAAGGCCACGCGCTGCTCGTCGATCTGCAGATCGTACTTGCGCTGCACGGCGCCGAGCCGGTAATCGATGTGGTTTTCCGACTGCTCGAGCAGGTTGCGAAACGCGTCCGCGCCGAAGGTCTTGATGTATTCGTCGGGGTCTTTTGCGCCCTGCATCTGCAGCACACGCACGCGCACCTCGAGCTTTTCGAGGATGCCGATCGCGCGCTGCGACGCCTTCTGCCCCGCGCCGTCGTTGTCGTAGGCGATGACGATCTCGCTCGTGTAGCGCGACAGCAGCCGCGCCTGCTCCGGCGTGAGCGACGTGCCGAGCGAGGCGACCGCGCTGTCGAAGCCCGCCTGATGCAGACTCGCCACGTCGATGTTGCCCTCTGCCAGTATGATATACCCGCACTTTGACTTTTTAGCCAAATTGAGCGCGAACAAATTGTGGCTCTTGCTGAAAACAATGGTTTCCGGGCTGTTCATGTACTTCGGCTCGCCGTCGCCGAGGATGCGCCCGGAGAAGCCGATGACGTTGCCGCGCACGTCGATGACCGGGAACATGAGCCGGTTGCGGAACGTGTCGTACACGCCGCCGGATTTTCCGTGGCGCACGAGCCCGCCGTCAAAGAGCTCCTGCTCAGAGTAGCCGAGCGCCTTCATCGCGCGCACGAGACTGTCCCACGTGTCGGGCGCAAAGCCGAGGCCGAAGCGCGTCACGGTCTGCGCCGTGAGCTGCCGGCGGGCGAGATAGTCACGCGCCGATCTGCCCGGCGGGGGTCTTGAGCTGCGCGTGGAAAAAGCGCGCCGCGTCCCGGTTGAGCGCGAGCAGCCGCTGGCGTTTTTTCGCGCCGGGGTCGTCCGCCTGCTCGGGCAGCTGCATGCCGGCGCGGTTGGCCAGAAAGGCCACCGCCTCCGGGAACGAGAGATTCTCGATCTCCATGATGAAGCTGATGACGCTGCCGCCCTTGCCGCAGCCGAAGCAGTGGTAGATCTGCTTGTCGGCGAGACGGAGAACGACGGCGTCTTTTCGCTGTGAAACGGGCAGAGCCCGAAGAGGTTCGACCCGCTCTTTTTCGTCAGGCGCACGTAGCTGCTCACGACATCGACAATGTCGTTGCGCTCGGCGAGCTCCTGTAAAAAGGATTCCGGAAAGGCCACGTGCGTCACCTTCTTTCTGTGGTTTCCGTTGGATGTACTTCCTTATTTGATCGTCCACGCAGCGGGGATGAAGAGTTCGCTGTACACCTCCAGCGCGTAGCTGTCGGTCATGCCGGACACATAGTCGCACACTGCGCGCTGCGGCCCCTCGTCGTCCGCGATGGATTGATAGACCGCGGGAGCTCGGCATGTGGTTGACATAATACTCCCAGATGCTGCCGAGGATATTCTGAACCTTGCGCTCCTCGCCCTTGGCGATGGGATTGTAGTACACGCTCTCGTACATGAAGTCGTGAACACATCCACGGCCTCGCGCATATCGGGCGACATGCGCAGCTCCCCGTCGCCGCTGTGGGCGATGATGTCCGTGAGGATGGAGTTGATGCGCACGCTGTTGCGCTCGCCCACGCGCTCGCGCACGATGGCGGGCACATCCTCCGGCTGCACGATGCCGCCGCGCATGGCGTCGTCAAGGTCGTGGTTGATGTAGGCCACGCGGTCGGCCAGGCGCACGATGTCGGCCTCAAGCGTGCCGCGCGGCTGCCCGGTCGTGTGGTTGAGGATGCCGATGCGCGTCTCGTTGCAGAGGTTCAGACCGCGGCCGTCGCGCTCGATGCGGTCGACAACGCGAAGGCTCTGCTCATAGTGCCGGAAGCCGACGCCGGTGTAGATCGCGTTGAGCGCGCGCTCTCCCGCGTGACCGAAGGCGTGTGGCCGAGGTCGTGCCCGAGGCTGATGGCCTCGGTGAGATCCTCATTGAGCTCGAGTGCGCGGGCGATCGTGCGCGCGAGGCGCGCGACCTCGAGCGTGTGCGTCAGGCGCGTGCGGTAGTGGTCGCCCTCCGGGCGCAGAACACCTGCGTCTTGTGCTTGAGGCGGCGGAACGATTTCGAGTGCGTGATGCGGTCGACGTCGCGCTGAAAGCACGTGCGCATCTCACACGGCGGCTCGGGTGTCGGAGGCGGCCGGTGGACTGCGTGCTCAGTAGGCCGTGCGGGCCAATGAACAGCGCCTCGGCGCGGCCCCTCGGCGGCCTCGCGTTTTTTCTCTCAGGAAAAAATTTTGCAAACGTTGTGCCAATTTTTTGACGGGAGTTTGGCCGGTATGCTTTTGGGCGGTTTGCACAGATTTTGGCGGCGGATATGTATTCGCCGAGCAGAATGTTTATGCGCTTTTTAAGAAAAGGAATGGGGGCACGCACCGTAAGGCAAGGTCTGACTCGGATGCAGGGATACATCGCCAGAGGGCGATGCAAAAATTTTATCCGAGGCGGGCCTTGCCCCCTCGGGCTCCCCCGCGGCGCAAATATCTTGAAACCATCTATCATTCGTGCTGCAAGGGGAAGGCATCGGCAGAGGGCGATGCAAAAATTTTATCCGAGGCGGGCCTTGCCCCCTCGGGCTCCCCCGCGGCGCAAATATCTTGAAACCATCTATCATTTGCGCTGCAAGGGGAAGGCTTGAAAAGGTGCGCAGCATTGCAAAAGCCCTCCCGGTTGGGGAGGGCTTTGCGATACCTTATGTTCTTCACCGTGCGGCGCGCATATGTACTGCCGCACCCGCCGCTCACAGGCCGGAACCGGCGAGGGGGACGGCGCGCTCCGTCTCGCCGACGGGGCGCACGGCGCATCGGCCAGCCGTCAGGTCGCGCACCTGCGCGGCAAAGGCTTCGCCGGCTTCCTCCGGCAGCAGGGCGCAGAGCGTCACGGCGGCGGCATACTGCGTCTCCTGCACGACGCCGCCGAGCGCGGCAACGGCCGCGCGCACCGGCTCGTAGAGCGCGTAGGGCATGCTGACCTCGCACGCGAGCCAGCGGCGCACCACGGAGATCCCGGCGTCTGCAAGCGCATCGGCAGCGGCGGCGGTATATGCCCGCAGCAGACCGCCCGTGCCGAGCAGGACGCCGCCGAAATAGCGCGTGACGACGCAGACGACATTCGTCACGCCCGCACGGCGAAACACCTCCAGCATCGGGATGCCGGCCGTGCCCTGCGGCTCGCCGTCGTCGGAGTAGCGCTCCGTGCCGTCGCGCAGCAGGTAGCACCAGCAGTTGTGCCGCGCGTCGTGATACTGCTTTTTGCAGGCGGCGATGATCTCGCGCGCCTCGTCTTCGGAGCCGACCGGCTGCACGAGACCGAGAAAGCGCGAGCGTTTTTCCACGTATTCCGACGCGCCGGATTTTGTGGGAATGCGGTAGCTGTCCATATTACCCCTCCTCGTCCGCGATGACGAACGGCTCGAGCCGCAGCCACTGCTCCGGGTGGATGATGACCTCGAGCGCGATGCCGTCGTCGCGGTAGTCGGTGCGCAGCACGGCGCAGTCGCGGTGCAGCGTCTCAAGCAGCGCGCCCTGCGCATATGGCAGCAGCAGCGTCACGTGGTGGTCGGCGCGGCCGAGAATCGCGCGCACGCGCTCGGTCAGCTCGTTCGTGCCCTCGCCGCTGCGCGCGGAGATGCAGACAATGTTCTCCCCGTGCGGCAGGATGCCGAGATAGGCGTCGCACTTGTTGAACACGCGGATGCACGGCGTATGCGCCGCGCCGAGCTGGTCGATGAGCCGGTCGACGACGTCGGCCTGCGTCTCCCACTCGGGGTTGGAGAGATCGATCACGTGCAGGAGCACGTCGGCATACGTCAGCTCCTCGAGTGTTGCCTTGAACGCCTCGACCAGATGCGTCGGCAGCTTGCGGATGAAGCCGACCGTGTCCGAGAGCAGCACCTCCTGCGCGGCGTCGACGCGCCAGCGGCGGGTGGTCGTGTCGAGCGTGTCGAACAGGCGGTCGTTGGCAGGAATGTCCGACCCCGTCAGGCAGTTGAGCAAGGTGGACTTTCCGGCGTTCGTATAGCCGACCAGCGCGACGACGGGCATGGCGTTTTTCTCACGGCGGCGGCGCTGGGTGCGGCGCACCTTGCGCACGTCCTCAAGCTCCTGCTGCAGCTTCTGGATCTTGCGGCGGATGTGGCGGCGGTCTGTCTCGAGCTGCGTCTCGCCGGGGCCGCGCGTGCCGATCGGCGACGAGCCGCCCGAGGCCGTCTGGCGCACGAGGTGCGTCCACATACCGGTCAGGCGCGGCAGCAGGTACTGGTACTGCGCCAGCTCCACCTGCAGCTGCCCCTCGCGCGTCCGGGCGCGCTGGGCGAAGATGTCAAGGATCAGGCCCGAGCGGTCGAGCACGCGCACGCCGAGCTCCTCCTCGAGCACGCGCATCTGCGACGGGGAGAGCTCGTTGTCAAACACTGCGAGGTCGCAGTCGTTGGAGAGGATCAGCTCCCGGAGCTCCGCCACTTTGCCCTCGCCGAGGAAGGTGCGCGGGTCAGGCGTGGGCTTGCTCTGCAGCAGCGTTGCCACGGGCTGGCCGCCGGCCGTCTCTACGAGCGCGGCGAGCTCGGCAAGAGAGACCTCCGTCGAGCGCTCGCGCTCGTCCATGCACGCCGCGGCGAGACCGGCCAGCGCGGCGCGTTCAATTTTTTGTTCGGTAGATTGCATAGGGGTCATCCTTTGAAATGAATATTTATCGGGTTTGTGACTGGCCACGCCCGGAATGGCGGGAATCTCCTGTCACGCGTGATGTCGCACAAAAGTAACGGGGCACCGTACCGTACCCAACCATACCATACCAGACCAGACCAGGTCTTACTGCGCAGTAGGAACGCACTGCATAAGCATATCTTACCCTGTCTCTCTCAAAGAAAGCCAAGGGGAAAGAAAGCCACTGTGGAAAACCGGCAAAATTGTGGAAAACTCTGTGGAGAGATTGTGGAAAACCGGATTTGCGGCAGATGCGGCCGGTGCAGGTGCAGGCTTGCGGCCGGGCGCGTGGAGTGAGCGCCGGTGATCGGCGGACACAGATGCGGCCTGGTGCGCGTTTGCGGCTGGGTGCGTGATGGCGGCTGTGCGGTGCGGGAGATGCGTGCAGCGCAGGGCGCGCTGGCTGGCTTTCTTGCTGAGAGAAAAATTTCTTGACAAGTTATGCAAAAGCATACTAGACTGGAAGTGGGGCAAAGGCCGGGGATGTGCTGCCCGGTGGTGCCGGAGGACACGGACTTTCAAGCCTTCTCCTTGAGGGGAAGGCAGTGCATGATCCAGCTGCTCCGGCATGGTGAAAACATTGCCGAACGGCAATGCCTCCCCTGCATAAGGGGAGGTGGCACGGTGCTTTGCACCGTGACGGAGGGGTTGCAAATACCGGCCGCGGCACAAGACGAAACGCATCCATCCCTCAGTCAGTCTGACGGCTGACAGTTCCCTTTCCACAAGGGAGCCAGGAGGCGCGGGACGGTCACATGATGCAGCGCGTGCGGCGCTTGCTCCGTCCGGGCCATTCACGACGGGGACAGCGGTTCGGTGCTCTCGGCGGTATCCGGCACTGCCGGCGCAGCGAAGCGCTGCACGCCCCAGATGCCGACGAGGATGGCGGCTGAGGCCACGGCGCTGACCCAGCCGAACGGCTCGCGCAGAATGAGCACGCCGGTGAGCACGGACACGACGGTCGAGAGATTGATGAGCACCGCGGTGCGCGCGACGGGCAGCACCTCGAGCGCGCGGTTGAGCGCGAGGTAAGACAGCACCGAGGCCACGACGCTCAAAAACACGATGGCCAGCACGAACGGCGCGTGCGTCATCGGCAGCACGACAGCGCTCAGGTCGTGCCGGTGCTCGAGCACGGACAGCACCCCGAACGCGGCGGCGCCCATGCCGCAGGTGATGTACGTGCGCTCAAAGGCGGTGAAGCTGCCCGAGCACGCGCGGCAGGCTACTATATAGCCCGCACCGGCAAAGACCGTGCCGAGCAGGACAAGAAAGCCGGGAAAACTCCCCGCGCCGATGCCGGTGGCGTAGACGGCCAGCACGATCACCCCCGCGACGGAGAGGACCGAGAACACGACCTGCCGCCGCGTTGCCTTTTCGTGCAGAAAAACCGCCCCATAGATGAGCGAGCACAGCGGGATGAGCGCGACCATGACGCCGGAAAACGACGTGCTCGTGAGCCTCAGGCCATACTGCTCGCAGGGGAAGTAGAGCACGGGCTCGAACAGACCCGCCAGCAGCACAGGCCAGAGCCTCCGGCCGCGCAGACGCACGGGGAAGCGCCCCGTCAGGCGCAGCAGATTCAGCAGCGCAAACGCCAGCGCGAAGCGCCAGAACAGCAGCACGAACGGCGTGCCGTAGTCCTGCGCGATACGCGAGGCGAGGAACGTGAAGCCCCAGATGAAATACGTGAACGCGGCGAGCCAGAACGCGCCTGCCGGCGAGAGGGTGCGGTGCAAGGGGATCAGCCTTCTTTCTCGGTGGTAAAGGTGAGGTTCACACCGTCGGAGCGGCAGACGATCGTGCCGTTGAGGTCCGTGCGGTAGACGGTCACGTCCGCGTCGCGCAGGCGGCTGAGCGTGTCGTCGTGCGGGTGGCCGTACTCGTTGTCCGCGCCGCAGCTGATGACGGCGTACTTCGGCTGCGCCTCGTACAGCAGGCGGTAGCCCGTGGAGGTGCGGCTGCCGTGGTGGCCGGCCTTGATGACGTCGCAGCGGACGTTTTCGCCCGCGTCGAGCACGTCCGTCTCGCTCTCGTACTCGGCGTCGCCGGTGAAGAGGAAGGCGTTGCTGCCGTAGTCCACGCGCAGGATGAGGCTCTGGTTGTTGACGTCGCTGTAGTGCTGCTGCGGGCCGAGGACGGTCACGGTCGCGCTGCCGAGGGCGAACGTGTCGCCCACGTCCGGCACGGTGATGGCGAGGTTCGCCGTCTCGGCCGCGCGCATGACGCGCTGAAACGCGCCGTTGCTGCTCGAGGTGACGGAGCTGTAGAGCGTGCGCACCGGGAAGGCCGCGATGACGGCCCGCATGCCGCCGCAGTGGTCGGCGTGCGCGTGCGTGCAGACGAGGTAGTCGATGGCCGTCACGCCGTGCTGTTTGAGGTAGGCCGTGATCTTGTTGGCCTGTGTGCCCTCGGCCGCGTCGATGAGCATGACCTGCCCGTCGCACTGCAGCAGCGTACAGTCGCCCTGGCCGACGTCGAGATACGTCACGGTCAGCCCGTCGCCGGGCATAGCCGTCGCGGTGACGCCGGGCACGGCCGTGGCGCTGGGGTCGGCGGCGGCATGGTCGCGGCCGTAGCCGAACCAGGTGGCGAGGCACGCGATGATGAGCGCGAGCACGAGGGTGATCAGATGATTTTTGGCCTGCGAATTGCGGCCGCGAGTGGGTTGGGCCATGGGTCACATCTCCTGTTTGATGATAAAAGGGCGGGGGCACCGTTCGATATTGCGGCGCGTGCAGGGCTCGCACCCCTCGTCTTCTCCTTGCGGGAGCGGCCGGAGTGCGCGATGCCTTCCCCTCAAGGGGAAGGCTTGAAAATGTGCAAAAATGTCTGCGTAAGCGAATACGCAGACATTTTCTCATATTGCGGGCGAAAATGCAACCCCGCCGCTGTCCGTTGAATGGGACAGTGCAGAGGATTTCCGCCTTTTTATCCGTTTTTGCGCCAGAGCCGGACTGCGTGGATGCGCGCGCGGGCGCGGGCCTGGGCCGCCTCGGCCACGGAGACGTTCATCTCCATGCCGCGGGCCTCGAGATCCGACTCGGCCCGGCGCAGCGCCGCCTCGGCGCGGGGCAGGTCGATGTCCGGCGCGGGCTCGGCCGTGCGGGCGAGCACGGTCACGGTGTTGGCCGCGACGTTCACGGTGCCGGGGCTCACGGCGCAGTAGTGCTCCGCGCCGCCGGAGGTATAGCGCACGACGCCGCTCACGAGCGCGCCGAGCAGCGGCGCGTGGCCCGGCAGGACGCCGGCTTCCCCGTCGGCGAGGGGGAGCGTGACCTGCTGAGCCTGCGTGTCCACGGCCGCGCCGCCGGCCGTGACGATCTCCAGATGCAGTGTGTCCGCCATGGCGCACCTCACTGCAGCGCGTCGCGCTTGCGCAGCACGTCGTCGATCGAGCCGCAGAACAGGAATGCCTGCTCGGGAATGTCGTCGCACTCGCCGCCGAGGATGGCCTCGAAGCCGCGGATGGTCTCGTCGAGCGGGACGTACTTGCCGGCCATGCCCGTGAAGTTTTCCGCCACGTGGAACGGCTGCGACAGAAAGCGCTGGATGCGCCGCGCGCGGTTGACGGCGGCCTTGTCCTCCACGCTCAGCTCGTCCATGCCGAGCACGGCGATGATGTCCTGCAGGTCCTTATACTTCTGCAGCACGCGCTGCACGGCGCGCGCGGTGTCATAGTGCCGGCGGCCGAGAATGTCCGGCTCGAGGATGCGCGACGTGGAGCCGAGCGGGTCGACGGCCGGGTAGATGCCGAGCTCCGAGATGCTGCGGTCGAGCACGGTCGTGGCGTCGAGGTGGGCAAAGGTCGTGGCCGGGGCGGGGTCGGTCAGGTCGTCGGCGGGGACATAGATCGCCTGCACGCTCGTGACCGAGCCGTTGCGCGTGGAGGTGATGCGCTCCTGCAGCTTGCCCATCTCGGTGGCGAGCGTGGGCTGATAGCCGACGGCGGAGGGCATGCGCCCAAGCAGGGCCGACACCTCGCTGCCCGCCTGCGTGAAGCGGAAGATGTTGTCGATGAACAGCAGCACGTCCTGTCCGGACTCGTCGCGGAAGTTTTCCGCGATCGTCAGGCCCGAGAGCGGTACGCGCAGACGCGCGCCGGGCGGCTCGTTCATCTGGCCGAAGACAAGCGCCGTCTTGCTGATGACGCCGGATTCGTTCATCTCGTTCCAGAGGTCGTTGCCTTCGCGCGAGCGCTCGCCCACGCCGGCAAAGACCGAGTAGCCGCCGTGCTCGTAGGCGATGTTGCGGATCAGCTCCATGATGAGCACGGTCTTGCCGACGCCCGCGCCGCCGAACAGGCCGATCTTGCCGCCCTTGGCGTAGGGCGCGAGCAGGTCGACGACCTTGATGCCGGTCTCGAGCAGCTCGGTCGCGGGGGCGATGTCCGTGAAGGCCGGGGCCTCGCGGTGGATGGGCAGATATTCCGTGGCGTGGACGGGGCCTTTGCCGTCGATCGGCTCGCCGATGACGTTGAACATGCGGCCAAGCGTCGCCTCGCCGACGGGCATTTTCACGCTCGAGCCGGTGTCCACGGCGACGCAGCCGCGCTGCAGCCCGTCGGTGGAAAAGAGCGAGATGCAGCGCACCGCATTGTCGCCGAGCTGCTGCACCGCCTCCATGACGATGCGGCGCTCACCGGCGTGCACCTCGATGGCGTTGTTGATCTCCGGCAGTTTTCCGGCCGGGAACTGCACGTCCACCACCGGGCCGATGACCCTTTTGACGATACCGTTTTCCATACGTTCTCCCTTCGTGGGACGCGGCGCTGCCGCCGCGGTGTTAGTCCGATTTGTCCGATTTTTTCAGCGCGGCGCTGCCGCCGACGATCTCGGAGATCTCCGTCGTGATCGCGGCCTGGCGCGCGCGGTTGAACTCCAGATTCAGGTCCTCGATGAGCTCCGCCGTCGAGTCCGTGGCGGCGGTCATCGCGGTCATGCGTGCGGCGTGCTCGCCCACGCGGGCCTCGAGCATCACGGCGTAGACCGTGTTGTTTAGGTACAGCTCGAGCACGTTGTCGAGCACGGTCTGCGCGTCCGGCACGAACAGATAGTTGTTGTTCGCGGCGGGCGCGTCGGCCTCCGGTGCGGCGGGCAGCAGCTGCCGGTGCGTCGGCGTCTGGTGCAGCACGGAGTCAAAGTGCTGGTAGACGAGGTGGATCTCGTCCGCCTCGCCGGTGCGGTAGAGGTTTTTGAGCTCCTCGGCGATCTCGAGCGCCTCGGCCATGGTGGGCGTGTCGCTCAGGTCGGAGAAGATCTGCCGCACGGGCAGGTCGGTGCCCGCGAGCACGTCGCGCCCCCAGCGGCCGCACACGATCACGGAGCAGGGGCGCGCCTCGGCGCGCACGAGCCCCTCGAGGTGGCGCAGCAGCAGCTGGTTATACGCCCCGCACAGCCCGCGGTTGCCCCAGAAGACCACGTAGCACACGTGGCCGACGTGCCGCCGGGGCGTGAGATACGGGTGCTCAAAGCTCGCGTCGCCGGCGAGCAGGGCGTTGAGCACGGCCTGACTCTTGTCCGCGAACAGGCGCACGCCCGCAAGGCTCGTCTGCGTCTTGCGCAGCTTCGACACGGCGATCATCTTCATCGTGCGGGTGATCTGCTGCGTGCTGTTCACGCTGCGGATGCGCGCGCGGATCTTATGCAGGTTCGTCAAGGGGCGTCAACTCCTTTCTGCCGGCGGCGGGGATGATGGTTCATAGATTCTTCAGGGTCTCGGCTGAAAGCTCGCGCAGGCGCTCGAGCGCCTCGGGCGGGAGCTTTTTGCCGCTGTGCACGAGGTCGTGCAGCTCCGGATACGTCCGGTGGATGCGCGCGAGCAGGGCGTCCGCGTAGCGCGGCACGTCCTCGACGGCGATCGTGTCCGTGTACCCCTCGCCGGCGGCGAAGAGCACCGCGACCTGATCGGCCGCGTCCATGGGCGCGTACTGCGGCTGCTTCAGGAGCTCGGTCATGCGGCTGCCGCGCGCGAGCGTGTCGCGCGTGGCCTTGTCGAGGTCGGAGCCGAACTGCGCGAACGACGCCAGCTCCCGGTACTGCGCCAGGTCCATGCGCAGCCGGCCGGCGACCTGCTTCATGGCGCCGAGCTGCGCCGCGCCGCCGACACGCGACACGGACAGGCCCACGTTGATGGCCGGGCGCACACCGGCGTGGAACAGATCCGTCTCGAGGAAGATCTGCCCGTCGGTGATGGAGATGACATTCGTCGGGATATAGGCCGAGATATCGCCCGCCTGCGTCTCGATGATGGGCAGGGCGGTCATGCTGCCGCCGCCGGCGGCCTCACTCAGGCGCGCGGCGCGCTCGAGCAGGCGCGAGTGCAGATAAAACACGTCGCCGGGGTAGGCCTCGCGTCCGGGCGGACGCTGCAGCAGCAGGGAAATTTCACGGTAGGCCACGGCCTGCTTCGACAGGTCGTCGTAGACGATGAGCACGTCGCGCCCGCGGTACATGAAGTACTCGCCGATGGCGGCGCCCGCGTAGGGCGCGATGTAGAGCATGGGCGCGGTCTCGGACGCGTGCGCGCACACGACGGTGGTGTAGGCCATGGCGCCGCGGTCGCGCAGCTTCTGCACGACGCCTGCGACGGTCGATTCCTTCTGGCCGATGGCGACGTAGATGCACAGCACGCCGGTGTCCTTCTGGTTGAGGATGGCGTCGATGGCGATGGCGGTCTTGCCGGTCTGTCGGTCGCCGATGATGAGCTCGCGCTGGCCGCGGCCGATGGGCACGAGCGCGTCGATGGCCTTGATGCCGGTCTGCAGCGGGACGCTCACGCCCTTGCGCGCGATGACGCCGGGCGCGGGGCTCTCGATGGCGCGGCGCTCCGTCGTGCGGATCGGGCCGTGACCGTCGATCGGGCGGCCGAGCGCATCGACCACGCGGCCGATCATCTCTTCGCCCACGGGCACGGACATGATCTGTCCCGTGCGGCGCACGCGGTCGCCCTCCTGCAGGTGCCCGTAAGGACCGAGCAGGACGACGCCGATGTCCTCGCGGCCGAGGTCCATGACCATGCCGCGCAGCGTGCCGTCAAAGGCGAGCAGCTCGCCGGCCATGACGTCGGCCATGCCGCGCACGCGGCAGATGCCGTCCGACAGGCTCGTGACGACGCCGGTCTGGAACACGTCGATGGCGACGTGCGTGTCCGCGAGCTTGGCGCGGATGCACGCAGCGAGGTCGGGCTTTTCGTCCGTGGTGTGCAGGGCGCTGTTGGCCGCGTCCTGCTCGAGCAGGTCGAGCGCGTGGCGCAGCGTGCCGTCATAGTGCGTGTCGCCGATGCGCAGGCAGATGCCGCCGATCAGCTCCGGGCGCACGGTCGTCATGCCGGTGACGTGACCGTAGGCGCGCGTGAGCGTGTCTTTGAGCGCGTCGAGCGCGGCGGCGGGCAGCGGCTCGGCCGCCTCGACCTCCACGGTCAGCGTGCCGGTCTCGGCGAGGGCGAGCGCGTCGCTCGGCTGGGTGGTCAGGTGCTCACCGATGTGGGCGAGAAAGTTGTCAATGAGGTTTGCGCGCGCGGGTGCGAACGCGTCCTGCGCCAGCACGCCGGCGGCGGCCGCCGTGATGCGGCCGATGGCCGCGTCGCTCACGCGGTCTTCCATGTCGCTGCGCAGCTGCGCCTCGGTCTGCTGCGCGCTGCGGCGCACGGCCTCGGCCTGACGGGCGGTCTCGGCGTCGGCGGCCGCGGTGTTGGCCGCCGCCTGACGCTGCGCGTCCGCGAGCTGGCACTGCGCCTGCGCGTCGGCCGTCTGCTGCGCCTCGGCGATGTCCTCGGCGGTGTGGCGGGCCTGATCCTGCGCGTCGGCCGCGCGGCCGAGCGCATCGGCAATGCGCTCCTTCCGGTCCTGGAAGAGCTTGCGGATGCGCTTGCGCGTCAGGAAAAACAGCGCGCCTGCCAGCAGCAGGAAGTTGAAGACGGGGCCGATGGCTCTCAGAAACTCCATGGCGTCGGCGCCCCCTTTCGATTCATTTCATTCATGGTTCAGCCCTCATGCGCGGGGGCGACCCATTGGCGGATCTGCGCGGCATTGCGCTCGGCGGCGTCGCTGCCGAGCAGCCCGCCGGTCAGCGCCGTGACGAGCTCGGGCAGCTTCGCGTCCACGGCGGCGGCCGCGGCGGTCTCTTCGTCGCGCACACGCGCCCGCATGGCGCGCGTGGCCTGTGCGGCCTCCTGGTGCGCGCTCTGCAGCGCCTGGGCGCGCGCGCGCTCGGCTGCGCTCTTGGCCTCGGCCAGCAGCGCGTCCGCCGCGGCGGCCTGTTTGCGCTGGGCCTCGCTGCGATCGCGCGCGGCCGCGTCGAGCTGCTGCTGGGCGGCGCGCCCGGCGCTGAGCCCGTCCTGAATGCGCGCGTCACGCGCGGCCATGAACGACACCAGCGGGTCAAACAGTAGCTTCTTCAAAACCACCAGCAGCACGAAAAAGCAGATCACCGTCCAGATCAGTTCGGAGATGTTGATGCTCAAAGCGTGTGCCTCCCTTGTTCCGGGCTTCTCAGCCGAGCTGGCCGATCAGCAAAAACGCGATCAGCAGGCCATAGATCGTCAGCGATTCGAGCAGGCCCATGGCGATGATCATGTTCGAGCGGATGGTGCCGGCGGCCTCGGGCTGGCGCGCGATGGCGTCCATGGCGTGGGCGGCGGCCAGACCCTGGCCGATGCCCCGGGGCCGATGGTGCTGATGGCGATGGCGAGCGCGGCGGCGATCGCAATGATTCCGGTTGACATAACTCTTTTCCTCCTAAATTTTCTTAGCGATGCGGATCTTTCTCTTTTTGCGTATTTATGGGATGCAGGGCGTCACTCCTCGATGGCTTCCTCGATATAGATCGACAGCAGCATCGTGAACACGACGGCCTGGATCAGGCAGAACAGCAGGCTCAGCACCTGCATGAGCAGCGGCAGCACGAGCGGGAAGAGGTTGCCGAGCTCGTGCGTGACCATTTCCTCGCCGTAGAGGTTGCCGTACAGTCGCAGCGCGAGGGAGAACGGCCGCACGATCTGCTCGATGAGGTTGAGCGGCAGCATGAGCAGGAAGGGCTTGATGAAGCTCTTGAGATAGCCGCCCAGGCCGCGGCGCTGGATGCCGACGGTGTGCGTCATGCAGAAGGCGATGATGGCCAGACCCGCCGTGACGGACAGCGTGGCCGTCGGCACGGTGAACACCGCGCCCGCGCCGGGCAGCAGCCCGATATAGTTGGACACGACGATGAAGATGAAAAACGTCGCCATCATCGGGAAGTAGCGCCGGGCGTTGGCCGGGCCGAGGATGCCGCCGTAGAAGCCCTGAAGTTTCTCGACGGCCATTTCGGCGGCGTTCTGCAGCGGGCCGGGCACGTCGCGCAGTCTGCGCGTGGCCAGCCACGACAGCAGCGCCAGCACGGCCACGATGACCCACATGGTCACGACCGCGCCGGTCACCTCCAGCGGGCCGATGGAAAACAGTACATTCGTCTCACCCATTGGTGTCGTCCCTCCGTTCGTCCGCCGGGTCGGTGTCCGGCGTGGATTCCTGTGCAGCGTCTTCGGGCAGTGCGATCGTCTCCGCATCCGGCACCTCCACGCCCTCGGCGGGGATGGTGTCGTCCATTTTCCGCGCGAGGATCCACACGCCGGCGATGCTGCCGCCCGACAGGCCGACGGCCGTGCCGATGAGCGTGCCGGCCAGCGGCAGCGGCACCACCTTGCGCAGCAGGTACACGAGCACGAGCGCGGCGAGGTTGATGACCTGCCGCAGGCCGCTGGTGCCCATGACGGTGCCCTGCGTCTGTTTGGCGCGCTGCAGGCTGCGGCGCAGCAGCAGCGTGTTGCCGGCGGCCACGAGCAGGCCGAACGCCAGTCCGGCCGCGCCGCCGAGCAGATATTGTCCGATCGACATTTGCTGTCCCTCCCGATCTGCGGAAAACCCCGGCGGCGCCGGAGTAATTTCTTGGCGAAAACTTAGCGGATACTTAACAGTATTCTACTATATCATGATGACGAAAAATTGCCAACACCTAATTTAATGATTGAAATAATTTTGTTGAATTCTACAAATAGCAGCAAAATGCCCCGGAAGCCGCCGCATCGCTTCACAAACCGGGGGAAATAGTATATACTGTGGGGCAGAATAACCGCGGGTCCCGGCATCCCACAGGGCACCCCGCGGCGAAAAATCTTCCGAAAAGAGGGATACGGTATGAAATACATTCTCGTCATCGGCGACGGCATGGCCGACCACCCGCTCGACACGCTCGGCGGCCGCACGCCGCTCGAAGCATCGAAAAAAGACGCGATCGACGCCCTCGCGCGCCACGGCATCCTCGGCAGCGTGCGCAACGTGCCCGAGGGCTTCGCCCCCGGCAGCGACACGGCCATCATGTCCATCTTCGGCTGCTCGCCGCGCAAGTACTTTTTCGGCCGCGCCCCGCTCGAGGCGGCGGCGTCCGGCATTCAGCTTGCCCCCGGCGACGCGTGCTACCGCTGCAACATGGTCACGTATGCCGATGAGGACGTGCCGTTCGAGCACAAGCACATCCTCTCCCACAGCGCGGGCAGCATCGAGGGCCGCGAGTCGGACGAGCTCGTGACGATGCTCTTCCATCACCCCGACTTCCGCCCGCTGGCCGAGCAGGCCGGCATGGTCATCCACAAGGGCTCGTCGTTCCGCCACCTCGCGGTGCAGAGCCACGTGGACATCCAGGGCATCCGGCTCGCTCCGCCGCACGACCACCTCGGCGAGGAGATTGGCCCCATCCTGCCCACCGGCTGCCCGAACGCCGACGTGCTGCGCGAGCTGATGCGCCGCGCGTTCGACATCCTCGATCAGCACCCGATCAACGCCGCGCGCCGCGCCGCCGGCAAGCTCCCGGCCAACGGCGTCTGGTTCTGGGCCGAGGGCACGGCGGCTGCGCTGCCGAACTTCCCGGAGCACTACGGCTCGGACGGCGGCGTCGTCTCGGCCGTGCCGCTGTGCCACGGCATCGGCATCCTGACGGGGCTTGAGGCCGTCACCGTCCCGACCGCGACCGGCGAGTGGGACACCGACTACGCCGCCAAGGTCGCCGCCGCGCTCGACGTGCTCAAACGGCACGACTTCGTGGCCCTGCACCTCGAGGGCCCGGACGAGGCCACGCACAACCACGACCTCGAGCACAAGATCTACTCCATCGAGCGCCTGAGCGCCGACGTCGTCGCCCCCGTGACCGAGGCGCTGCGCGCCGCGGGCGAGGACTTCCGCCTGCTGCTGCTCTCGGACCACATGACGTACATGGCCAACGGCGCGCACGGCGCCGACCCCGTGCCGTTCGTGCTCTATGACAGCCGCGTGACGGAGGGTTCCGGCCTGCCGTATTCCGAGGCCAACGGCCGCAAGGGGCCGTATGTGGACGACGGCGCGGAGCTGATGGACCTGCTCTTCGAACTGAAAAAGCTGTGACCGGCACGACGATGGAGCCCGCGTGGGCGAAGCTGAACCTGTCGCTGGACGTGCTCGGCGCGCGGCCCGACGGGTTTTCACGACCTGCGCATGGTCATGCAGAGCGTGGACCTGCACGACGATGTGACCGTCACGCTCGACGATACCGGCACCTGCCGCGCCGAGACCAACCGCAGCTATCTGCCCTGTACCTGCGGCGTGCACATCCGGCTGCACAAGCGCATCCCCGTGTGCGCGGGGCTGGGCGGCGGCTCGTCGGACGCGGCGGCCGTGCTGCGCGCGCTCGAGCGGCTGACCGGCGCGGGCTTCACCCGCACGCAGCTCGAGGAAATGGGGGCCGAGATCGGCTCGACGTGCCGTACTGCGTCGCGGGCGGCACGATGCTGGCCGAGGGCCGCGGGTGAGCGGCTCACGCCCGTCACACCCATGCTGCGCCTGCCGGTCGTGATCTGCAAGCCGGACTTCCTGATCTCGACACCGGAGCTGTTCCACCGCGTGGACGCGCACCTCGCGCTGCCGTCCGGACACGGAGGGCATCTGCGCTGCGCTCGCCGACGGGGACATGCCCTGGCTTGCCCGCCGGATGTACAACGTTTTTGAGGACGTGCTCACCCACCCGCGAGGGCGAGATCGCGGCCATCAAGAGCCGACGGCCATCCACGGCGAGACGGACGTGGCGCAGCTGCACTTTCTCGACTCGGCCGCACTGCTGACGGTCGAGCCGCTTGCCGGAAAGTCGGTCATTGATGTCGGCACAGGCGCGGGCTTTCCCGGTCTGCCGCTGAAGATCGCGCAGCCGGACATTTCGCTCACGCTGCTCGACAGCTTGGATAAGCGCGTGCGCTTTCTCGGCGATGTCTGCGCCGCGACCGGGCTCGCGGATGTGACGTGCCTGCACGCGCGCGCGGAAGAAGCGCCGGAGCTGCGCGGTCAGTTCGACGCGGCGGTCTCGCGCGCGGTCGCGCGGCTGTACCTGCTGTGCGAGCTGTGCCTGCCGTTTGTGCGCACGGGCGGCGTGTTTCTGGCCATGAAAGGTCCGGACTGTGCCGAGGAGCTTGACGAGGCGCGCAGCGCCATCCGGAAGCTCGGCGGCACATATGAGCGCACGGTCACTTATACCGTGCCCGGTACGGACGTGACGCACAGTGTTGTCGTCATCCGCAAGACGGCGGCCACGCCGCCGAAGTATCCCCGCCGCTGGGCGAAGATGCAAAAGGAGCATTTATAAGCTAAGCGCCCGACGCAGTTCGCGTCGGGCGCTTAGACTGTCAAAAAGTACTACTTTTTTGACAAAGAGGCTGCAGTCTGCTGCGCGCATAATTTGCGCGCCGCCGGCGCGCAAATTCCATACTTGCAGCCTGAGCGGTATTTTCTCCGCCGCACATGTCGCCGGAGAAAATGATCGGACTTTCTTTGCGCCTGCGGGCGCAAACTCTACGAGGTCCTTTGGACAAGCTGAGGGGCGGACGCTATGCGGCGTCCGCCCCCCTTGTTTTATTCAGCAAACCCTGAGGGCATCTGCTCAACCGAGCACTTCGTTCAGCACCGCCAGCAGCGCGTCGACCTGCGCGTCGGTCGTTGCCCACGAGGTCACGAAGCGCACGGCCTGATGCGTTTCGTCTACGCGGGTGTTCGTGTGAAACGCCACCCGCTCCTGCAGCCGCGCGATCTGATCGTCCGGCAGGATGGGGAAGATCTGGTTCGTCGGCGAGGGCACATACATCGGCACGCCGAGATTTGAGAGCGCGGCCGCGATGCGCTGCGCCTGCGCGTTTGCGTGGCGGCCCATGTCGAGCCAGAGGTCCTGCTCCAGCGCGGCGGCAAACTGCACGCCGAGCAGACGTCCCTTTGCCAGCATGGCGCCGCTGCGCTTCATCGCGCGGCGAAAGCCCGGCTTGAGCGCGTCGTTGACGATGACCATCGCCTCGCCGAAGAGCAGACCGTTTTTCGTGCCGCCGATGTAAAACGCATCGCACAGCTGCGGCAGATCCTCGGGGCGCAGGTCGTTGCCCGCGGCCGTGAGCGCCTGCGCAAGGCGCGCGCCGTCGAGATACAGGTACAGCCCATGCGCATCGCACGCAGCGCGCAACGCGGTCAGCTCTGCCTTCGTGTAGACCGTGCCGAGCTCCGTTGTGTCGGATATGTATGCCATGCGCGGCAGCACCATGTGCTCATCGTAGATGCCCGGCTGGGCGCAGTGCTGCGCGGCGGCGTCCGCAATGGCGGCGGGGGTGAGCTTGCCGTCTGCACCGGGCACGGCGATCACCTTGTGGCCGGTGGCCTCGATCGCGCCGGTCTCGTGTACGTTGACGTGGCCGGTGTCGGCTGCGACCATGGCCTCCCACGGGCGCAGGAACGCGGTCGCGGCGAGCAGGTTCGTCTGCGTGCCGCCGACGAGAAAATGCACGTCGGCATCCGGACAGGCAAAGCGGGCGCGGATAGCGTCGGCCGCACGGCGGCAGTCGTCGTCGAGCCCGTAGCCGGGGGTGGCGCTGAGATTCGTGTCGCACAGGGCGCGCAGAACGTTCGGGTGTGCGCCCTCGGAATAGTCATTCTGGAAGCGGAGCATGGCGGATTTCCTTTCGTCTGTGTGGGATTCGGCACGCTGCGCGTGCCGCCGCGGTTATGATAAGCCCGGCAGCGAGGGATTGTCAATGCATGGCACCACTTTTTCCGCCTCGAATGAAATCTGGCTTTTTCTTGTCTAAAGACAAGGAAGGATGTTTTCCGCAGCTTCTGTGTTTTGCACTTTGAGCGGCAACAGAGCCGCAGGGGAGCTCGAGGGGGGCAAGACCCGCCTCGAATGAAATCTGGCTTTTCTTGTCTAAAGACAAGGAAGGATGTTTTCCGCAGCTTCTGTGTTTTGCACTTTGAGCGGCAACAGAGCCGCAGGGGAGCTCGAGGGGGGCAAGACCCGCCTCGAATGAAATCTGGCTTTTTTCTTGTCTAAAGACAAGAAAAAAGCCGGCAGCTTTCGCTGCCGGCCAGCCCGCCAATGCCGTGTGAGCCCAGTTACAACCTGCACAAGAAGGCAGGTGGGTCGCCTCTCTGCTGTTTCTTTGCTTCCAACGTCCAACCGGCATCTTTCAGCCGGCCGGGAGGCCTGCAATCCGCAGCGGAAGTTCTGGCATCCCTTATGAGAGATGTGGGTTTAAATGGGCTCTGAGCACAAACCGTGCTCCACGCACACAGCAGGACTTACTCCCATGCTATGCACTGTGCAGAAAGTTATTCCTCCGCGTCCGCCGTCTCATCCTCGTCCTCGTCGGCGAAGATCTCCTGCATATAATAATTGTACACCTTGTCCAGCTCGTCGTCATCGTCGATGGAGCCGAAGAGCTCCTCACCGTTTTCCTCCATGATCTTGAGCAGGATGATGCCGAAATCGGGGTCGTCCTCGTCCATGTCGGCGGGGAGCGCCGCGAGATAGTCCTGACCGTCGAGCTCAAACTCATTGAGAATTTCCAGCTCGAACTCGTTGCCTTCCTCGTCCTCGATCGTCAGATAATCGCTGCCGAATGCTTCACTCATCGGGGTGTCCTCCAGTTGTGATCGTGTTCTGGTTTCAGTGTACCCCATCCGGCGCGTAAAATCAAGTCCTTTTACGACCCCAGATCTTCCAGCAGCAGCAAAAGTTGCTCCTGACTGCCGACGGTGATGCCGCCGCGCAGCAGCTCCTGGTCGGCGCGGCGCAGTCCGGCGACCTCGATGCCGGTCACCTGCAGGGGTTTGCGGTCGGCGTCGGAGGCGAATACGCTCACATAGCCCTCATAATCCCGCAGGATATATTCCGCCTGCGCGCCGTCGTAGGACGTGGCCGGCGTGTCCGCGCCCGGCCGCTGCAGGGAGGACGTCGCCGCCCCAGCGACAAACGGCGACACGGCGCACAGCGCCGTCACGACCGTCAGTGCCAGCGTTCGTTTCATATGCCTCGCTCCTTTCACCGGAAAGTTTGTCCAATGTGCGCGCATTTCATACCCGCCGGACAAAAACGCGCGAAAGACTATCCCCGGTTGACAGCGTGTGCTATAATATCATTTAACCGTTTTTATGCGCTGAATATCGACCGGGTTTTTGACCCGATAATGTGTATCATCAGGGAGGTGCGTCACTGCCTATGGCAAAACGACCGAAACCATCATCATCCGCCCCGCGCGCGCCCGGGCCGCGGATGCGACCGTGAGCGTCGCGGGCGCGATCCTGCGTGCTCGGCACGATCCTGCTGATCGTGCTCGTCACGGGGCTGCTGTTTTTGTGCATCTTCGCGTACTATGTGAAAAACTGCCTGTCCACGGACCTCGACGTGCAGCTCTCGGACTTTACGGTCTCGCTCTCAAGCTCGATCCTGTATGAAGATTCCGACGGCAACTGGCAGAACCTCACGAACCTCTCGAGCACGGAAAACCGCGTCTGGGTCGACTATGCCGACATCCCCAAGGACATGGAGCACGCGGCCGTCGCCATCGAGGACAAGCGCTTTTATAAGCACAAGGGCGTCGACTGGTACCGCACGACAGGCGCGTTCATCAACATGTTCCTGTCGATGAAAAACGACTTCGGCGGCTCGACCATCACGCAGCAGCTCATTAAAAACCTCACCAAGCAGGACGACATCACCGTGCAGCGCAAGCTGCTTGAGATCTTCCAGGCGCTCGAGTTCGAGAAGTCCTATGATAAGGAAGAGATCATGGAGTGGTACCTGAACATCGTCTACTTCGGCGAGGGGTGCAACGGCGTCTACACCGCCGCCGAGACCTATTTCGGCAAGGAGCCGAAGGATCTCACGCTCGCCGAGTGCGCGAGCATCATCGGCATCACGAATAACCCCTCGAAGTACGACCCCTTCATCAGCCGCGAGAACAACAAGACCCGGCAGGAGACCATCCTCAAGCAGATGTACGAGCAGGGCTACATCTCGAAGGAGCAGTACGACGAGGCTGTGGCGCAGGAGCTCGTGTTCGTGCGCAGCGAGTCCGACGATGCCACCCAGACCATCTACAGCTACTACGCCGAGGCCGTCATCAACGACGTGCTCAACGACCTCGTCGAGCAGAAGGGCGTCAGCCGCGACACGGCGCGCACGCTGCTCTATTCCGGCGGCTACCAGGTCTATTCCTGCTACGATCCCAGCATCCAGCAGGCGATCGACGATGTCTATACCGACCTCGACAACATGCCGCAGCGCCCGTCGGCCTCCGGCCAGCAGTTCGAGTCCGCCATCGCCGTCATGGACCCCTACACCGGCGAGATCAAGGGCCTGTCCGGCGGCACCGGCAAGAAGACCATCAACTTCGGCACGAACCGGGCCACGCAGTCCAAGCGCCCGCCCGGATCGTCGCTCAAGCCGATCGCGACCTACGGCCCGGCCATGGAGCTCGGCCTCATCACGCAGTACACGCAGGTCAATGATTCGCCGGACATCAAGCTGACCGGTACGAGCTGGTATCCGAAAAACTCCGGCGGCGGCAACTACGGCATCGTTACCATCCGCGAGGCACTGCAGCGCTCGCTCAACACCGTCTCGGCGCAGATCCTCGACAAGCTCACGCCGCGCGCGTCGTATGAGTTCCTCAAGGACAAGCTCGGTGTCACGAGCCTTGCCGAGTCCGACTGCGACTATGCGCCGCTCGCCCTCGGCCAGCTCACCCACGGCATCACCGTCCGCGAGATGACGCAGGCGTACTCCGCCTTCGTCAACGACGGCGTGTTCACCTACGGCCGCACGCATTCCTACGTCAAGGATCCCAGCGGCGAGGTCGTGCTCGAGAATCCCGCGCGCCCGATCGTGGCCTTCAAGGCCAACACCGCCTGGAACATGGCCGACATGCTCTGCAACGCCGTCAACAGCGGCACCGGCGGCGAGGCCCGCCTGACCGGCATGCCCGTCGGCGGCAAGACCGGTACGACCACCAATAACTGCGACCGCTGGTTCGTCGGCTTCACGCCGTACTACGTGGCCGCCGTCTGGACCGGCTACGACATGCCCGAGTATATGAACTTCTCCGGCAACCCCGCCGCCCAGATCTGGAAGCTCGTCATGGACCCGATCCATAAGGACCTGCCGACCAAGAGCTTCCCGACGCCGACCATCGGCGCGCCGACCGGCATTTTCGGCAATTTCTCCGGCCAGCCGCAGGACACCGGCGACGATGCGGACGCCGGCTGAGCCGCGCGCAAATGCTTGTTCCCCATCGCGTGTCCCCGCGCCGAAACGACAGCGCGGGGCACACGGTGTTGACAAAAAGGTTGAAATGTGTTACAATTCGAAAACAGTGGTATCGGAGGTGTATCTCATTGGCAGCAAAATCAACCGAACTGTGCTACAAAGGCCATCCGCTGCGCCGGAAAGACAACCTGCTCTATTACGGCAGCATGGCCGACAAGTACATCATTATGATGCAGATCCTCGACACGCAAAAGGTCAAGGACCTCGACGTGGCGACGCGGGTCTCCGTGCAGCTTCAGCTCACCGACCCGGATCTGAAATCCCGCGACCGTGTGGTCAAAAAGACAGAAAAGGACGGCCTCTACAACGCCATGGACGTGGCGGCTGTGTGGCTGGACCGCGCGCTCGCAAATAACTAAGCAAAGGATGATTCTATGGCGAAACGATTTCTGAAAACAGCCGTTGTTTCCGCGCTCTTCGCGCTCACGCTGGCCGTTTCGGCTTCCGCGGCGAGTGCCGGCGGCGCGACCACGACGACGGCCGTCAACTTCCGAACGGGCGCCGGAACAAATTACGGCATTATCTCCACGCTCCCGGCGGGCACCCACGTTGTGGTGTCCTCGCAGTCGAGCGGCGGCTGGGCCACGGTGGTCTATAACGGCACCGTCGGCTACATATCTTCCGATTACCTCAAACGCGCCAATGACATGGATGCCAGCTTCGGCACCGGAACGATCGACGGCAGCTACGTGCGCATGCGCTCCGGTGCGAGCACGAGCAGCTCCATCCTCGGCACCTACAACTCCGGCACGACCATGACGGTCACCGGCGTCAGCGGCGCCTGGTACAAGGTCAGCTACAACGGCACCGCCGGCTATGTCCACTCGGACTATGTCTCGCTCTCGGGCGTCACGTCCAACGGCGGCAGCACGGCCGGCTCCAACGGTTCGGTCAAGGGCAGCGATGCGCATGCGCTCCGGCCCGGGCACGAACTATTCCATCCTCGGTACCTACCAGAACGGCACGCCCCCCTGACCGTGACCGGCACGGAAAACGGCTGGTCGAAGGTCACCGTCGGCGGCATGAGCGGCTACATCCGTTCGGACTACGTCTCCGGCGGCGGGGCCGACAGCAAGACCGGCTACATCAAGGGCACCGGCGTGCGCATGCGCTCGGGTGCGAGCACGACCAGCTCCATCCTCGGCGTGTACAACACCGGCACCGAGATGACCATCACCGGCGAGAGCGGCAACTGGTACAAGGTCAGCTACAGCGGCAAGGACGGCTATGTCTGCAAGGACTACATGACCACGACCAAGCCCGATAACGGCGGCGGCTCTACGAGCCAGACCGGCTACATCAAGGGCAACGACGTGCGTCTGCGTTCCGGCGCCGGCACGAACTATTCCATCCTCGGCACGTACAACAACGGCACACCGCTGACCATCACCGGTACGAGCGGCAACTGGACGGCCGTCACCATCAACGGCGTCAAGGGCTATGTCAACAGCACGTATGTCACCACCACGAAGTCGGACGGCGGCAATACCGGCGGCGGCAGCACGCCCAGCGGCTCCATCGGCGAGACCATCGTCGCCACGGCCAAGCAGTACATGGGCGCGCCGTATGTCTACGGCGGTATGAGCCCCTCGGGCTTTGACTGCTCCGGCTTTGTCAACTACGTGTACAAGCTCTGCGGCTATTCCATGAGCCGTGTGGCCAGCAGCATCTACAACAACAACGGCACCTATGTCGAGAAGGCCAACCTCCAGCTCGGCGACCTGGTGTTCTTTGCGAGCAACAGCTCCAGCATCGGCCACGTCGGTATCTACATCGGCAGCGGCCAGTTCATCCACAGCAGCTCCGGCGCAGGCTGCGTCGTCATCAGCGACCTGAGCTCGAGCTACTACCTGAAAACTACGTGGGCGCCAAGCGCATCGCGGGTTAACAGCGTTTCTTTTGTCCCCGGCGAACACCGGGGACATTTTTATCCTTGCGGTATGGCCGGGAATATGGTATCTTGAGGAAAACGATTTGTGTGTGTGAAAGGGCAGGTGAAGCCAATGCAGTGTGCCTACTGCGGACGAGACATCCCGGACGATGCGCGCTGGTGCCCCTACTGCGGGGCCGAGCAGGCGCCGCCGGAAGAATTACAGGACGAAAATATCCCATCAGACGGCTGGCAGGACGATCCCGCGCCGCCGGATGACCGGCACGGGGAGGATGCCGCCTCCGGCTGGCAGGACGCCCCCGCCGACGATTGGGACGATGAAGCCGAGCCGCCGGACGATTCATGGGCCGACGACCCGCCGGTACCCGGCTGGGAGGACGATGCGCCTTACGAGCCCGCGCCGGAGACTCAGGACGCGCCGCGCAGCAAGGCGCTGCTCATCGCGATCTTTGCCGCCCTCGGCGTGGCGCTGATCGTGCTGCTCATCGCGCTCAATGTCAAGCCCAAGCCGAAGGATTCGGCCGCGGCCGTGACCCCTTCCGTGACGGCGACGGCGGAGCCGTCCGCTGCCCCGACGCCGACACCCACGCCCACCCCGACGCCGAGCCCCACGCCGACGCCTTCCGCCGGCAGCTACATCCTGCCGGAGAGCGCTGCACGCCGGCTCACGCAGGCGGACGTGGCGGACCTCACGTGGGAGCAGTGCTGCCTTGCCCGCAATGAAATTTTTGCGCGCCACGGCCGCATTTTCCAGACGCCGCAGATCGCGGCCTATTTCGAGGCGCAGAGCTGGTATCACGGCACGGTGCCCGGCGCGTCGTTCGATAACAATTCGCTCACGCCGACCGAGCGCGCGAACGCCGACTTCCTCGCAGATTACGAGACCACCACCTGGGGGCATTCGTATTATTGAGCGTATGCCCATAGAGCACCGCTGCGCCGGTTCTCGAATGAACATGAAAAACCTCCGCAGCTTCGGCTGCGGAGGTTTTTCATGAGGTTTGAATCACGCGTTCGTCTCAGCGACGGCGGCGCGCAGGGGGCGTCGGTGCGGTCGGTGTCCTCCCAGCGGACGCCGAGCTCCTCGCGGCCCATGTGGCCGTAGGCGGCAAGCTGCCGGTAGATCGGGCGGCGCAGGTCGAGGTCACGGATGATGGCCGTCGGCCGCAGGTCGAACACCTGCTGCACGGCAGCGGCGATCTGTGCGTCCGGCACGGTGCCGGTGCCCTGCGTATCGACGAGCACGCTCACGGGCTCGGCCACGCCAATGGCATATGCAAGCTGCACGAGGCAGCGGCGGGCAAGCCCTGCCGCCACGATGTTCTTGGCCACGTAGCGCGCGGCGTAGGCGGCGCTGCGGTCGACCTTCGTCGGGTCCTTGCCGGAGAATGCGCCGCCGCCGTGCGGGGCGCTGCCGCCGTAGGTGTCGACGATGATCTTGCGGCCGGTCAGGCCGGAGTCCGCCTGCGGGCCGCCGACGACGAAGCGGCCGGTGGGGTTGATGAGGTAGCGGGTGTCGTCATCGAGCAGTTCGGCCGGGATGGTCGGACGGATGACGAGCTCGATCATGTCCGCGCGCAGCTGGGCCATGTCCACTTCCGGCGCGTGCTGCGTGCTGAGCACGACGGTGTGCACGCGCACGGGGCGGTTCTGCTCGTCGTACTCGACCGTGACCTGCGTCTTGCCGTCGGGCCGCAGATAGTCCACCAGCCCCTGCTTGCGCACGGCGGTCAGGCGCTTGGCCAGCTTGTGGGCAAGCGAGATGGGCAGCGGCATGAGCTCCGGCGTCTCGTCGCAGGCGAAACCGAACATCATGCCCTGGTCGCCCGCGCCGTTGTCGAGCGCGCTGTCGCCGGCCTCCTTGCTCTCGAGCGACTGGTCCACGCCGAGGGCAATGTCCGCGCTCTGCTCGTCGATGTTCGTGATGACGGCGCAGGTCTCGCAGTCAAAGCCGTACTTCGCGCGGTCGTAGCCGATCTCGCGCACGGTCTGGCGCACGACCTTCGGGATGTCCACGTAGCAGTCGGTCGTGATCTCGCCCATGACGTTCACGACGCCGGTCGTGACCGTGCACTCGCAGGCGACGCGGCCGTTCGGGTCCTGCGCCAGAATGGCGTCGAGGATCGCGTCGGACACCTGGTCGCAGATCTTGTCGGGATGTCCCTCCGTGACGGATTCGGATGTAAAAAGATGATGAGCCATTGGGTAAATTCCTCGCTTTCTGTTGTGCCGGGGCAAAGAACCAAGCGCCCCGACAGCCGACGGAGCGCTTGGAAAAGGCGAAGATCCTCATCTCTCGATTTGCACCGCCGGATTTGGCACCTTGCAGGTCTCCGCAGGTTGCCGGGTTTCATTGGGCCGTTCCCTCCACCACTCTTGATAAGGCTGTTAAATTGTAAAAAGCACATTATACGCGCTTTTGCGCGCTTGTCAAGACCAAATTCCGGTTTTTCGTCAGTTATTCCACAGCCAGATCCACAGCCGCCGCCACCACGGCAGCTTTTTTGCGGCCGGGGCGGGGCAGAGGGCGCGGATTTTGTGACGGTGCGCCCGGCGAAGTACGTGTGCAGGTACGTCTGGCTCACGAACGGCTCGCCCGCGGGCTCGGGACGGAGATAGCTGCCGTCCGGCTGCATGATCCATGCCTGCCGGTTGTCGCGCCGCATGGCGCTGAGCACCTCGAGCACCTCGGCGCGCGCGTTCGGGTCGGTCACGGCGGTGAAGGCCTCGATCCGGCGCATGGTGTTGCGCTCGAGCAGGTCGCCCGAGCCGATGAACACCTCCTGCGCTTCCCCGCGGCCAAAGACGAAAATGCGCTCGTGCTCGAGGTACCGCCCGATGATGCTGCGCACTGAGACGTGCTCCGTCCGCCCGGGCACGCCCGGCCGCAGGCAGCAGATGCCGCGCACGAACAGCTCCACCTCCGTGCCCGCCTCGCTCGCGCGCACGAGCCGCGCCATGACGTCCGCGTCGTTCATGGAGTTGACCTTGATGCCGATGTAGCCCGCGCCCAGGGCCGAGGCGCGTCTGCGCCTCGATGTGTGCCAGCAGCTGCGGCTTGTACCCTTCCGGCGCGAGCCAGAGCGCCTCCGTCTCGCCGACGGTCTCGCCGCGCGCGCGAGCCGGTCGAACGCGTTTTCGCCGCGTCGCGCCCGATGGCCGGGTCGCTCGTCAGGAGCATGAGGTCGGTGTACTGCTCGGCGGTCTTCTCGTTGTAGTTGCCGGTGCCGACCTGCGTGTAGTAGCAGATGCCGCCGGGGCACCGCCGCGTGATGAGGCACAGCTTCGTGTGCACCTTGTATTTCGTCAGGCCGTAGAGAATGTCGCACCCCGCGTCCTCAAGCATGCGCGAATAGTCGATGTTGCTCTGCTCGTCAAAGCGGGCGCGCAGCTCGAGCAGGCACTGCACCTGCTTGCCGTGCTCGGCCGCGTAGGCCAGCGCCGCCGCGATGCGGCTGCTGCCCGCGAGCCGGTAGAGCGTGATCTTGATCGACACGACGTCCGGGTCGTCCGCCGCCTCGTACAGCAGGTCAACAAACGGGTTTATGCTCTTGTACGGCAGCGCAAGCAGCAGGTCGTGCTGCGCGAGATAGGCAAAGTAGTCGCCCTTTTTGCAGCGCCACGTTTTTGGCCGGCGGTACCTCATTGTACGTCAGCCCTGTGAGGTCGAATTCCCCCGGCATCGTGAGCAAGAACGAACGGTCCGTCGGCGCGCTCGTCACGAACAGCTGCCGCTTCGGCAGCCCGAGCAGCTCGCGCACGAGCGCGCGCGCATCTCGTCCGAGATGCGGCCCTGCACCTGCGCGCGCACCGGCTCAAGCCGGCGCCGCCGCCGCAGCAGCCGCTCCATCACGGCGCGCAGGTCCGCGTCGCACCCGTCCATGATGTCGCGCACGGAGATGTCGGCGTTGCGCGTCACGCGCACGATGGCCGTCTCGCGCACGCGCCGCTCGCCGAAGAGCAGGGGCGCAAAGTGCGCCACCAGCGGCGCCGTGAGCGCGAGCTTCTGCACGCCGTCGACCGTGAGCTTAAAAAACTTCGGCAGCTGCGTCGTCGGCACCAGCCCCGCGCCGCCGCGCTTGCCCGCAAAGCGCACGAGCACGTACTGCTCGCGGTTGCGCAGAAACGGCAGCGGGTGCTCCGCGTCGAGCACCTGCGGGCTCAGCAGCGGGCGCAGCGCGTCAAACCGCCGCCGCAGCAGCACCTCGTCCGCCTCGTCGAGCCGGTCAAAGTCCAGAATCTCCACGTGCTGCTTTGCCAGCGCCGCCGTCACCTTGCGCCAGAGCGCTTCGAAGAAGTCTGTTTGCTGCCGCGCCGTCTCGTCATAGATCGCGCGCAGCTGCTCGCGCGGCGTCAGGCCCGTGGTGTTCTCCGTGTGCCACGGCTGCAGCAGCGCCCGGTCGAGCAGCCCGCCGACGCGCACCATGTAAAATTCATCGAGATTCGAGCAGTAGATGGACAGAAACTTCAGCCGCTCGTAGACCGGCAGCGTCTCGTCGGCCGCCTCGGCCAGCACGCGGCGGTCGAAGGCGAGCCAGCTCAGCTCGCGGTTCAAAAACAGGCCGGCATAGGCCGGGTCGGGCGCACGGTCGGAAAACAGGCCGCGGCTGTCGCTCTGCGCGGCCATCTGGCGCAGCGCCTGCGCGCCCGGCAGCTCGGCGCCGGAATGGTGGGGCATATCCTCGCCTCCTTGGTTGGCGTTTCACACAATATTAAACCATTATACCCGAACTGCCCCGCATTGGCAATCCCCGCGCGGCCGTTGTGGGAAAAAAGCTGGTAATGCATCTCCAGATATGGTAAACTGTGCTTACAATCAAATTGGGGAGGTTTCTGCATGAAACGACAGATCACATGTTTGCTGGCGGTCTGCATGCTCTCTGCGCTCCTGTGCGGCTGCGGCCGGAGCGAGAAGCAGACGGCTGGCACCAAGCCCACCGCGCCGGTCCAGACCGCGGCGGCCACCGAGGCCCCGGAGCCGCAGACCCTCGGCGACATTCCGGATGTGGACGACATCGTCCGCTGCTACAAGGAGCTCGTCAACGGCAATTACGGGGTGGAGTATGACAGCTCCGCGCCGCTGCTGCCGGGCGGCTTTGACGGCGTCGGCGAATGGTATCCGGTGACGAACTACGGCTCTCTGAGCGAGCTGCGCCGCCATGTGCAGCAGTACCTGAGCGACGCGCTCATGGAGCAGCGCCACTTTGGCGACAGCCTGCAGGAGGTCGACGGCAAGCTCTACTGGCAGCAGGGCAGCAAGGGCTATGTCCGCTACCGGGTCGACCGGCAGGAGGCGCTCACGCGCGATGAAACGCTCGACGCGCAGTACGGCGGCAAGTGCTATCAGACGTCTCTGGAGCTTTACGGCAGCGCGGACAATTACTGCGGAGACGAGGCGGTCGTTTTTCGCGCTGTGCGCCGACGGGCACTGGCGCATCGTGGCGGCCGAGCCCTGAGCGGCGGCACAGTTTTTCGGCTCTGCGGCAAAAAGGTTGCAAATCCGCGGCGGGACTGCTATAATTTTGGCATAGAAAACACGCTGAAATTCTGGAGGTAATATCATGGATGCATTCCGCGTGCTCGAAATCAAAAGAGCGTTTTGAAAACAACGACCGGCAGGCAGATCTGCTGCGCGAAGAGCTCAAGCGCAACCACACCTTCCTGCTCAACCTCATGTCCTCGCCCGGCAGCGGCAAGACCACGACCCTCATGGCGACCATCAACGCCCTGAAGGACGATCTGCGCATCGGCGTCATGGAGGCCGACATCGACTCCGACGTCGACGCTGCGACCATCTCCACCAGCGGCGCAAAGGTCATCCAGCTGCACACCGGCGGCATGTGCCACCTCGACGCGGGCATGACGCGCCAGGGCCTCCGAGGGCCTCGGCACCGAGAACATCGACCTCGCCATCCTCGAGAACGTCGGCAACCTCGTCTGCCCGGCGGAGTTTGACACCGGCGCCGTGAAAAACGCCATGATCCTCTCCGTGCCGGAGGGTGACGACAAGCCGCTGAAGTACCCGCTCATGTTCTCGATCTGCGACGTGCTGCTCGTCAACAAGATCGATGTCGCGCCGTACTTCAACTTCGACCTCGACAAGGGCGTCGAGCGCGTCAAGAAGCTCAACCCGAACATTCAGGTGTTCCCGATCTCCGCGCTCAAGGGCGAGGGCATCGGAGCCGTGGGCCGACTGGCTGCGTGCGCAGACGAAGGGCCTGGAACGCATAAGCGCCGAAAACAAAAACCGCGCAGGAATCAAGATTCCTGCGCGGTCTTTTTGTTATCCGGATGCCGCCGCTTTTACGCGACCACGTCCTCAAACTGGCTGTTGTAGAGCGCGGCATAGAACCGCCGCGCGAGCAGTTCGCTGTGCGTGCCCTGCTCGACGATGCTGCCGTCGCGCAAATGACGAGGATGCAGTCGGCATTGCGGATGGTGCTCAGGCGGTGCGCGATGACAAAAAGCTCGTGCGGCCGCGCATGAGGTGGTCCATGGCCTCCTGAATGAGCTGCTCGGTGCGGGTGTCGACCGAGCTGGTCGCCTCGTCGAGGATGAGGATGGGGGCGTTGGCCAGCACGGCGCGCGCGATGGTCAGCAGCCGCTTCTGCCCCTGGGAGACGTTCGTCGCCTCCTCGTTGAGCTCCATCTGGTAGCCAGCCGCCGGGCAGCGTGCGGATGAAGGCGTCGGCGCGCGCGGCCTTCGCGGCCGCGATGACCTCGGCGTCCGTCGCCTCCGGGGCGGCCGTAGCGGATGTTTTCCATGATGGTGCCCTTAAAGAGCCACGTGTCCTGCAGCACCATGCCGAAGGCGCGCCGCAGGTCGCCGCGCGCATAGTCGCGCACGTCGCGCCCGTCGACGAGGATGGCGCCGGCGTCCACATCGTAAAAGCGCATGAGCAGCTTGACCATCGTGGTCTTGCTGGCGCCGGTCGGGCCGACGATGGCGACGGTCTCGCCCGCCGGCATCGTCGCAGCTCCAGTCGTGGATGCCGACCGGCTGCTCGGGATCGTAGCCAGCGCACGTGCCGGAACGACGTCGCCATAATGGATACTCCGCCGGGAGCTGGCAGGGGCAGGGTCGGCCGGGCCTCCGGGCTCCGGCAAAGGGAAGGCGAACACGCTCGGCCGCGGCCGCTATGGTCTGCAGCTGGGTGCTGATCTGCGCCAGCTGCGTGATCGGCTGCGTGAAATCGACATGTAGCTGATGAATGCCTGAATGTCGCCGATCGTGATGGTGCCGTGCGCGGCGAGCGAGCCGCCGAGCACGACCACGCACACGTAGCCGAGCTTTTGCTGACAAACGTCGTCACGGGCGACATGAGGCCGGACAGAAACTGGCTCTTCCACGCCGAGCGGTAGAGCCGCGCGTTGATGGCGTCAAACTCCTTTTGCGTCGCGCCCTCGCGGTTGAAAGGCGCAGACGACGTTGTGCCGGCGTAGGTCTCCCTCGACGCTTGCCGTTGATGTCGCCGAGGTTTTTCTGCTGGGCGACGAAGTAGCGCTGGCTGCGCTTGACGATGCAATCGTGAGCACGCCCGTGATTCCGCGGCGCTGAGCTGGCTGAGCGCGATCTCGCGGTAAGTTTCGCAGCTGCGCAACGCGTTACCGTGCGTACCGCAGCCGACGTGCGCCCGCCGTCGAAGCACGAGGATCTGGTCGCGTGCAGGATGGTGCTCGAGCGCTGCGCCACGATGATGACCGTGGCGTCGTGCGTCTGTTGGCCAGCGCCTGACGCAGCGCGGCGTCCGTCTGATAGTCGGGCGGAGAAGCTGTCGTCAAACAGGTACACCTGCGGGTGTAGCGATGGCGCGCGCGATGGACAGAGCGCTGCCGCTGTCCGCGGACACGTTCGCCGCCCTGCGCCACCGGCGTGAGAAGTGGTGCGGCCGCGACCAGATAAAGTCCTCGGCCTGCGCCGTGGCGGCGGCGCGGATGGCGTCGGCCTCCAGACGTACGCCGGCGAACTCGAGGTTCGAGAGATGTCGCCCGTGAAGAGCACGCCCTTTTTGCGGCACGTAGCCGAGCATGGCGCGCAGGCCGG
>VOFC01001280.1_pt1 | contig 46000 bp, 77 predicted proteins | sample 5384161 | NCBI WGS metagenome assembly VOFC01 (sample SAMN12384722, study PRJNA508395) | human gut metagenome | isolation source: healthy gut B | host: Homo sapiens | reverse complement strand
AAGACATTCCATATCCAAAGGGGTACAATACCAGTTTCCGAAAGGTATCAAATAGCGATACCCCAGATAAATGTCTTCCTGATACACCGTTACCGGGCTTTTCGTATATCCTGTACTTCCATTTGCCTTTGCATCCAGTCCATAATTTTTCGTAAGTTAAAATTTCATCTTCCTGTTCTTTATTCCAGGTGAAATTTTCTGCTGTCGGGTAGTCTTTGAAAGACTCTGCCATGGAAAAACTTAATTTGCCAGATGGATTCACAGCCCCCGTCAGAATATCAGCTAATGCTCCGCAGCCTTCTTCGCCCGGAATTCCCAGAAACACCACGGCCTTGATTGCGAATAGGCGTTCACCCACTGCATATCGATCATTCCATTAATATTCAGTACAACGATCACATGTGGAAAAACACAGCACACCTGTTCCAGCAGTTCTTTTTCGATTCGGTAAGTTCATAATCACCTTCGATGTGTCTGTCACATTCTTCCCCACCGGCATTCCTTCCCAGCACAAAAACAGCGGTATCGGTAAACTCCCTGGCTTTCTGCATCAGCTGCCCCGAATGTGATACTTGTCCACATCGGCTGATATTTTCCAAAGATCTCATACATAAAACCACAGTTCATATTTTTCTACATTTGTGATATCAATACCGTCAATCACAAACTTTTCCGATTCGTTTTTTTGATGGCTGGTGTAAAATTGTTTTAACCCTGCTTCTGCACAGATTCCTCTTTTTCACATTCACATAAGAGATTCTTTGTTTGCAAGGGATTTGATGCTCCCTGAACCGTTTCCCGAAAAAATGGTTTCTATCTGTGCCCGTCCCAAAAAGCCACCTTTTTTTTTTTAATGGCAAGATCTGCTCTTCATTTTTCAAAAGAACAATTGATTCTTCCACAAGTTCCTGAAAAATACTTTTTTCATCTCTTTTCCTTTCTTTCTGCTGATGTCTTCCTAAACAAGCCTCTTTTTGTCTATTTTACGCAATATAACATGGACTTCATGCATTTTTCCATCCTTGAAATCAGGCAGCACAAACCCATCTGCTTTGTCGGACATATCGCAAACTGCTCCATCTGTCTTAATTTCAAGCACTCCTTTTTCCAGATGATCTGGATTTTCGATGATTACATGATAATCAGCACCTCGAAAATGTCTGGTCACTTCTGCCTTTTCCCCCATTCTTTCGGCAGACACGGATCGATCCGCAGTCCATCGTAATCCCGTTTGATTCCGAGGATTCCTTCGTACACCCCCATCATGCACCACGCAAGTTCCCGTTGTCCAGGACTGGTAGGATTTTCCATAATATCCGGGATTGGTAGAATAACAGTTTGTAAAACATATGGTTCTGCCGGATTGCATGGATGGATTTTTTATCACTGTCCGGCATAATTTTTTCAGTGTTTCGAATGCTTTGCTTCCTCTCCCACCTTGCAGTCCATCAGAATTTTAAACCCTGTAGCATGACAGTATACACCACCATTTTCAAACAATCCTGGCAGCATGCCGGACATTCTCCCTACATTTGGCGAATACTTCTTGATACGGCGGAAGATTTAACGGAAATCCAAAATCATGCTCCATGGAATCCACTGCTTTTTAATATCTTTTGGTAATTTCTCTGCATCTGCAACATCTCCTAAAACAGCCCATGTCTGCGCGTTCAGATAAATTTTGCTTCCTTCGCTGTTTTTGGAACCAATATTCTCCACATCACTTAACGCCCGCATGTACCACACCCATCCCATGCATATGCATTAATGCTGTTTCGTAAGATACGATATTCCTCTGCTATTTTTCCGGCATATACCTGATCGCCTTTTTTTCTTCAGTAATGCTTCTAATTCCTTCAGTGCCAGGCAGAACTGATGGGAAAGCATTACGGATTCCGCATATTCATCCGTTGTAACATTGAGTGCATCATTCCAGTCCGCAAAATAAATCCGTACCAGTCCATGCTTTCCTTTATCCTGCAGCAATCGATTCACAGCCGCTTTCACATGATCCAGAACAGCCGCCTTCCTCCATCCTGCCATTCAATCTCCAGATCCAGGATAGAAAAGTCTCCTGTTTCTTTTTTATCAGCTGGCAGACAGCCCATATGATCCAGAACGGCTGATCGGGAATACCGGGTATCATCATAAGGATACCACGTAAGAACTCCATGACCATCCTGAAACTGATGGCGAAGACATTCCAGAATCTCTTTTTGCTGTTTCCTGCCGATAGTTTAACAGGCCAACCGCAATCTGAAGATTATCGCGGACTCGCTTTTTTCCCGACAATGCAAAAATCCACCTGTTTTTCACCCAGTTATTCATCATGTGATTGATTTTTTCATCCGGCGTTTCCACGGTCAGCGAACGATATTTTTCCAGATAATGCGTTTCTGCTTTTTCAAGTTCCTTTTCCACAGCTGCAGAATTGGAAAACTTTTCCGATACCGCCCTTGCCTCTTCAAGTGATTCACTGATTCCAAATACAAACTGTAATTCTTTTTCTTCTCCTGGCTGTAGCACAATTTTATGCTGCAGCACACCGCCCAGAATAAAAGGGCCGCTTTGGAATTTGTACAGTCTTTTCCCTTTACGACAATGTCCGGTCTCTGGAAAAGCGCGCTTGCTGATGCATCCAGCCTTGTTATGGTACTGGTTGTCCTGCAAAATGCTTCCAGATTTCCATCATATGCGTATGCCGGCTCTGATGCTGCCAGAAATGCGTTGTATCTTTTGTATGCGGTGCGAAAGGATGTGCGGATCTGCAATATACACCCTTTAACTTTTTCATCATAATCTGTTTCCATACAACGATACATTTTCATAATATCGCGGATAAGAAAAGCCCTCCAGATAAAAGCTGACTGCTGAAAATATGCTGAGATGGCGCTGTCTTTCCCCTGTATTTTTATTTTCAAAGTCCACACTTCCTGGTATCCTTCTTCCGGTACAAACAGCCGCCAGGAACTTGCAATATTCTGATAAGAAGACTGGATTCTGAAGATCCAATGCTGTGTACGCACTGATAATTTTCTACTTCCGTATTTAATGGACCTTCGCCGATATTCCAGCATTCTTTGCTTTTCTCGTCCCTTAGATAGATATATTATCTTGCATCGTCCTTGATTCATCATACACATATCTGCTTTTTCACTGAGGTAATAGCTGCGCCCATGTCCTGTCTGGGAAATCTGCGCACAGTAATGATTTTCATTCCACAGATAATTATACCAGTATCTTGGTGTTCTGGTTTCTGTTATAATGCAGGAATTTCTTCTGAAAATGTATAAGTTTCTTTTTTCATTGCATAATGTATCGCTCATTTTCAATTCTCCTTATTTTTAACCTACAGAGCCTGCCACTGGCAGTTTCTGTAAATTGAATGACAACTGCAAAGTCGGTACAGTCTTTCCTGTACCGACCTTGTAGTTTCTCCGTTTATTTTTTCTCTTTTCTCGCAAGTACTTCTTCCCGCATCTTTGGTAATTTTTCTTCCAGATCAAATCTGGTAAAAAATCAGAACATAGCCAGGTTTACAACCAGCGGAAGATAGTTGGAAAATCCATAAATCGAATATCGCATGGAAGCAGTTGCACTTTCCAGCGATGCCTGATATATCCGCCAATGGCAAGAAATGCGGATAAGATAACAGATCCAAGGCCGCTTCCCACTTTACTTCCAAATCCTATGGCTCCGCCCGACATTGCAACTAATTTCTTTCCATATTTCCATTCGTTATAATCTACCGTCATTGCTGTTAATACGCCGTACAGACACATCAGTGGAATCTGGATAAAGCTCGCCACAAGGCTGGTTGCTGCATAAACCATAAAGTTTTCCGAATAAAGCAGCGGATCAGGGATGGAATGGCAGCTCCCATTAACCCAAGCTGAATTGTTTTTGTAACACCCAGCTTCGAAATGATCGGCTTGGAAACCACAAATCCGATTACCGTTGCCAGCATACCTGCCGCTCCTATGACTGCAACAAGATTATCGTTGCCAAAAATCCATTTTGCATAGTATGTACCCGAAGCTGCTGCCACTGCAGCGGTAATATTGGTAATCAAATTGAACAGAAGAACGATCACCCAGTATTTATTCTGCAATAACATTTTTATAGCATCTTTAAATGGAACTGCTTCCTCTTCTTCTGTTTCTGTCGGTGCTGTTTCTGATGCGTTTTCCGATTCGCTTTCATAATCCGAAGCAAATTTTGCTTTTCTTCCATTGTTGTAGCAGATCAGGAAAAGTAATAAAACGCCAAGTGCAAGCGCAACACCATATTTGATCCATGCACTCTGTGTACCACCCAGCATATTGGTTACCGGAATTGTGATAATAGCAATGATTGTTCCGGCACCGTAGTTTCCGACTGCACGGAACAGCCCCATATTGCTTCGCTCACTCTGGCTGTGGGTACGCACAATCATAACCGCTGAAAAACGGTGTGGCAATCATAGTATAAATAACTGCTGTTAAAAAAAGAAGATTGGTAACCAGTACATAAATCAATGCCACTGTCTGTCCTTCCTGAATCGGGACCGTAAACATCATAATGATGATGACTGCTGCAGGAATCGCCATTTTCAGCATCCAGGAGTAATATTTCTTATTTCCACCTTTGAGTGGTCAATCATATTTCCCACAAGAACGTCCGTCAGTGCATCTATAATCTTAGCGATCATCATCGCAATTCCGACTCCGCCTACCGCCATGCCGACTTTATCTGTATAAAAAGTAAGTAAGCTGACCAACCAGATTGGCCATCACGCCTATCGCTAACTGACCTCCCATATCAGCCATATAATCTCTTTTTCTCATAACTCTTCTTGCCCCGTCTGCATCATAGAGGACTTTTTTGTTTCTTTTTTTTTTCCCATATCTTTTCTCCCATCGTTTTTACAGCCGCTGTTTTATACTTGTATTCTATCAAGTATTTTGTTTCTTTTATTACATATAGCAATTTAATATTATATATTTGGGCATTCTTTTTTTATTTTTAAATTATATTGAACACTTGGAAGATTGCCTGACAGAAGAAAACATACTCCTTTTTCTGTCTCTTTTTTTCCTTCTATTCTTCCAATTTCATTTCCCATTGGATCTAATGCTGTAAGAACGGCCTCCTTAGCTTTTACGTAGATTCTTCCTTCCAGCGTTTCGGCATATAATTTTCCCTGAAAGTGTACTGCAGTAAACGGAAAGCCCATCATCTGTGCACCTTCCTGATACGTTGTCTTGTCCATTCCCGTTGTTCCCATCGCAGTGATCACAAATTCCTCTGCCTGCTCCAGTTTTTCCTTTCCCACTGGAAGAAGTGCCAGCGTAATCCGCTCATTTTTCTGACTGGATCTCAATTTTTTTTTTCAGACAGCCGCAGACTTTCTGCTGGGCTTCCACTGAAATATCCGCAATACGGTGTATGAATTACGAACCGGGCATGTGCCGGATCAAACACCAGCTCTTTTGTATCAGAAATCAGTTTTCCATCTACCAGACCACATTCCTCCGAAAGTATCTTCCATTCTTTCATTGCCCGGTCAAGAATTGCAGCAAATTCACGATAATCTCCTGTGCCTGCGATTTTCTGAATTTCATCAAAGACAAGTGCCTGTGCTCCCAGATACACGCCTTCTCGTATCTCTTCTGCATTCTTCGCTGCCTGTTTCCAGCCTGTTGTGGTCTTTATATTTCCGCCATGCGTCACGATACGGTGACCATGCATAATACACACCGTGTTCTGCCTCCGAGAGATCTGCCCCGTTCAAAAATCCTGCGTTCACTGCAACAGCCGCGTCTCCCTGATAGGTATCCCCTCCGTCCAGGAATACATTTCGCATACATGTGATGTAAGGTAAAAAGTAGTTGGCATTGCGTGCATTTTCGGCAGTGTTTTCAAATCGTTCTGTGTATATACGACATCTACACGATTTTTAGCCGCCGATACCAGCCCTTTGAGAAATACAGATGCCATAAATCCCCACTGACAGATAACCGCCGGATCATTATATACATCAAAAACACTCCAGATTTCATCGTCCGGCTGATCGTCCGCCTTTTTCCGACGTATGATAATTGTATAAAAATCAGTCCGTCCCAGTCGTTCAAGCATGCATAGGCAAATCGTGTGCACATATGCTGTCGAATGGAAAGGATGTTCCCCATATTCGTTCCACTCACTGAGCATGAAAGGCTTTCCTTTTTACAATGGCAACGGAAGCAAGATTTAAAAAAGTGTTGTTGCCATAGAACCAACTCCTGTCTGCATGGTCAGCGGGTTCGTTGACACATATTCGGCCGGCCCTGCAACCAGATAGGTATTTGCCTCCTGGATCGGAAGCAGCGGGTGATTAAAATAGCTGTTATTTTCCATAAAATCCCCGTCGGTATGGCCATATACATCCGCTGCACCGGCAACCAGATTGCTTTGTCACGATCGGAACTTTTACTCCAAGGGAATGAAGATAATCTTTCATATCCTGATAAAAATTACGATTCATCGTAATGCCAAATTCCATAAAAAATCAGCATAGCGGGCCGGACTTTCATTTTCTTCCCATTTTCCCAAAGGGTCGCATTCCGGCTGATAGAAATTACCTGCGGTTCCTTGCACAGTTCCTTTCTCAGGATCTTCTTCCTCGCCAAGCGCACATTTTTCCTTCAAATGTCCATGCTTCTTTCAGACGCTCTCTTGTTCCATATTTCATCAAGAGGAAGCTGTTAAAACGATTTTTGTACCTCATCCCGATATGGCTGCATCTCTTCCCGCTGATCCGTTTCCATCGTTCCTTTAATCGCAGAATCTTCATTATTGATCTGAACCGTGATCACCGCCGGATCGTCAATCAGTGCAAGACCTGTATAAGATTCACATGACAGAGAATCTTTCTGGCATATTCTTTTTTTGCAGCTCTATCATCCGTTTATTGTACATGGGAAAACGTTTGATGCAGCTTCCCGCATTTCCTGGGTAGTCCAGCCCATCTCCTTCTACAAAATCTGCTTGCAACGATAAGATCAATGTGAAAGTAAATACCCTGCTCTTTCAATTTTGCGACAAAATAGTCAAATCGATCCAGACCTTCCGGATGAAATTCTCTCCCGTTTTCATAATCTAAAAGTGGAGCTTTTACAGCTGGACCAGCTGCGTGGTTCTTCGCTGATTGGGGCATCTGCTGCATGGAGCCGAATCACATTCACGCCCAGGCTCGCAAAACGTTCCGCCAGTTTCTCTGCGGTTTCATGATCCGGGGTATTTGATCTTGCAGCCACATTAAACCCAAGAAATTTTGCCCCACACCATCTTCAAAATAAAAATGGCCATTCCTTGTCGTTACAAATCCATGTTTTCCAGCTGGTGCATCCAAAGATAAGAATAATCGAGAACACCTTTATTTGGATTCGTTTTATTAATTTTAATCGGTTGTCTCATACGTATGATCCGCCTTTCCTTTTTTCTAATCGCACTTTATCAAAAATGAAAGGAAAGATATTACATAAAAACATACAAAATTATATGTTTTCGTATTGTTATTTTTCTTTTTCCATTTTATACTTTAAATTTGGAAGTGAAGGAATCGTGAATTGCTTTGCAGAAACTTTCAAACGAAAATTTGATCCACTGCATCCCACAGATACCAGGAGAATATCATATGAATTATGTTACTTTTTGTAAAAATTACTATGCCGTTACAGGAATTCCTACGAATCTAATTACTGAAGCAGGAGCTATTTACTCTGCTTTATCAGAACAGCTCCACATCTCAACAGAGAGTCCTTATCCGCTTTATCCATCCGATTATAATCCCGAATTTCGTTTTGCATCTCCCAACATTGTATATGGCTCTGTCCAAATTGAAGCTACTGGTGAATATATCATCTTAGGCCCGGTTTTTCCGTTCCTGTGACAGATGAGCTCGTCCGCAGTTATATGCATGACTCTGCCACGCCTCTGAAGTACAAAGGAAGTAATCGCTGAGGCTCTCGCCTCCATTCCCCGGTTATCACATATCCAATTTTGTCAGCATCTTGTTTTCCTGCATCAATGTGTGAACCACAAAGGAAAAATCAGTGTGTTGAAATTATTGGGACAGCGTGCACCCCAGCAATTGCGGCAGAGCCAGCAGCATTTGAAATCCATTACAGAAAATATGGAAAATAAAAATGCATAACACTTACCAGTTTGAATGCGAACTTTTCAGTTTGTTCAAAAACGGAAATGTAAATGCTTTGCAGAATTTTTTGAAGAATAATACATTACAATTAGAAGAAGGCAGACTTGCAAAAACCCCGATTCGCCATGCCAAAAATCTTTTATCGTGACAGCAATCAAAACCGCTGTTCTTGGTGCCATTCCGGGAGGAGTAGATATTGAAAAAACATATCAGCTTCTGGATCTTTATATTCAGGAATGCGAGGCACTGCAGTCACTGGAAAAAATCCAGGCACTGCAATACTCCATGATTCTGGATTTTTGTCAGCAGGCAGGTGAAACCAAAATCCCTGCTGGAATCTCAAGAGAAGTTTATACCTGTATGAATTTTATCCGTACACATACAAACGAATCCATCTCTGTGAATGATGTCTCGATTCCATTCAGAAAAGTACTTCCTACACGATGAAAAAATTCAAAACTGAGCTCAGCTTTTACCATAGGTGCTTTCATTACAAGATGTAAATTAGAAGAAGCTAAAATGCTTTTTTAACCTACAGTACAAAAAGTCTGGCTGAAATCAGCAGTTATCTCTGCTTTTCCAGCCAGCCTCATTTTCAGAGTTTATTCAAAAAACAGTATCATATGACTCCTTTAGAATACCGGAAAAATCCGGTGTAATGGATACTATACGGCTTTAGTTAATCCCTCTGAGTTCATCATACAATCTGTCGTTTCACCCTTATTTTCTGACATTTCTGTGGAAATATACTTTTTTCTTCCTCCTTCATTGCGAATCTTTCCGGGAAATGCTATAATAGCCAAAGTTGAAAGCGCGAAATCCGAAGCATTTGCAAGCTGCTCCGGAAAAAAAGACCATCCCCCGGACAAAAAGAGGGGATATGTCCATCCTACGGGACATAAGAAAGGAGTTATTCTATGCCTTATGATGACGTACAAAAATTTTCAGAGGCAGCCGTAAACAAAGCAAAGCTGCTGAAAGAACACCCGGGGAAATACTTTCCGTGCAGTCATGGCCGGTTTCTTTATCGTGGTTGCCATGATTTTCTCCAACGTGGTAGGCAATACGTTCCAGAGTACAGATCCTGCCTGGGGAAAACTGCTTGGCGGTATCGTGTTTGCTATCGCGGTTCTTCTGATCGTGTTATCGGCGCAGAGCTTTTTACCGGAAACAATCTTGTCATGGCGTTTGGTGCCTTCGATAAAAAAGTATCGTGGACGCAGGTTGGAAAAGTATGGCTCGTCAGCTACATCGGAAATTTTGTCGGATGCCTGATTCTCTCCGTAATTTTCGTACTAGCAGGCGCTTCCGGCACCGCTGATTACTATGCGGGCTTTATTGGGAACAAACTTTCCATTCCTGTGGGAGAAATGTTCTTCCGTGCCATTCTCTGCAACTTCTTCGTCTGCCTCGCCGTTGCCTGCGGCATGAAATGCAAAAATGAAGTTGCCAAATTTTTTCATGATCATACTTTGTATCTCCGGATTCGTTGTTGCCGGTTTCGAACACTGCATTGCCAATATGGCAACCTTCGTTACCGCCGCACTTCTCGTTCCGGGCGGCATCTCTCTGACTGCCGCATTGAAAAGTATGGTCATTGTAACTATAGGAAACGCAATAGGAGGCGGTGTGCTCCTTGCCTGGCCGCTTCGAATGATGAGTGCAGATAAATGACAAAATCTTTATACATTGCGGAAAAACCGAGCGTTGCTCAGGAGTTCGCAAAAGCGTTAAAACAGAATATGCAGCGCAGGGACGGGTATCTGGAGTCGGAAACTTCCATCGTAACCTGGTGCGTCGGCCACCTGGTTACGATGAGCTACCCGGAAAAATACGATCCTGCGTTAAAAAGGTGGAGTCTCGAGACCCTGCCTTTTTTGCCTGAAAACTTCAAATATGAAGTAATCCCGGAAGTAAAAAACAGTTCAACATCGTGAGCGGCCTGCTCCACCGGGAAGATATCGAGACCATTTATGTCTGTACCGACTCCGGGCGCGAGGAGAATATATCTATCGTCTCGTCGCGCAGATGGCCGGTATCAAAGACAAGAAACAGAAACGTGTCTGGATTGATTCACAGACAGAAGAAGAAATCCTGCGCGGCATCCGCGAAGCGAAGGATGAAAGCGAATACGACAATCTCTCAGCTTCCGCTTATCTCCGTGCCAAAGAAGATTATCTGATGGGCATTAACTTTTCTCGTCTTCTCTCGCTCAAAATACGGAAACGCTGTCGCATCGTATCTCGGCACTAAATACCAGTCCATTTCCGTCGGCCGTGTCATGACATGTGTGCTCGGCATGGTCGTACGCCGGGAACGCGAAATCCGCAGTTTCGTGAAAACACCATTCTACCGTGTCATCGCCGGTCTTTCCTTTAATGGACGCAATTTTGAAGGCGAATGGCGTGCCGTTAAAAAGGCAGCCGCTATTTTAACTCTCCGCTTCTCTATAAGGAGAACGGATTCCAGAAAAAGAAGACGCACAGAAGCTGATTGACGAATTAAAAGCACAGAATCCTCTGATCCCGCGCATTTCCTGAAAATGGAGCGGAAAAAAGAGAATAAAAATGCGCCGCTGCTCTACAACCTTGCGGAGCTGCAGAACGACTGTGCCCGCTTCTTCAAAATCAGCCCGGATGAAACGCTGAAAGTCGTCCAGGAGCTTTACGAGAAAAAAAGCTGGTTACCTATCCGCGTACCGACGCCCGTGTGCTTTCTTCTGCCGTTGCAAAGGAAATCAGCAAGAACCTGCGCGGCCTGCAGCAGTACGGTATCTGCAGCGGTCTTGCGGATGAAATTTTACAGGGCGAGAGCTGGAAAAAGATCGGTTCCACCCGTTATACGAATGATAAACAGATTACCGATCACTATGCGATTATTCCGACCGGACAGGGCCTTAACAATCTGCGGAACCTCTCGGAACTCTCCGCAAAAGTTTATGAGACGATTGTCCGCCGTTTTCTCGGTATCTTCTATCCGCCGGCGGTCTATCAGAAAGGTGCTCTTGTCACCGAAATCGGCGGCGAGCAGTTTTTTCCAACTTCCGTGTTCTCGTGCAGGAGGGCTATTTAAAAGCCATGCAGTATTCTTTCTTCCGTAAAAAGGAGGACGACGAGGACAGAAAAAGGACGAGACGACTTGCGATCCCTCTTTTCTTGCAGCGCTGTCCCAGTTGCAGAAAGGCAGCGAGCTGCATCTGCTCGGCCTTTCTATCAAAGAAGGACGAAACCTCTCCGCCAAAACGCTACACCTCCGGTTCGATGATCCTTGCAATGGAAAATGCCGGACAGCTCATTGAGGATGAAGAGCTGCGGGCCCAGATCAAAGGAAGTGGTATCGGCACCAGTGCGACGCGTGCGGAGATTCTGAAAAAAGCTTGTCTTTATCAAATATCTTGCTCTGAACAAAAAGACACAGGTTATCACACCAACACAGCTCGGTGAAATGATCTATGACGTCGTCCACCAGTCCATCCGACCGCTTCTGAATCCAGAGCTGACGGCAAGCTGGGAGAAGGGGCTTACCTATGTGGCGGAGGGCTCCATTACCTCCGAGGAATATATGGGAAAACTGGAAAACTTTGTTACACGCCACACGGTAAATGTGAAGCAGCTGCGGAATCAGTTCCAGCTAAAGAGCAGCTTTGATGCGTCCGCGCCGTACTATAAAAAAGCCTCTTCCACACGTTCCGGTGCCGGGAAAAAAACCGTCTTCAAGAAGCTCTTCTGCAAAGTCTTCTTCGAACAGAAAAAAAGACCGCACAGAACTCCTGAAATGTGGTAAGATAAACAGGAACTAAAACAAGAAAGGATGAATCACGCATGAAAGATGCAACCATTTCTGAACTTTATGATTTAACCCAGACCATTGCCGCAAAAAATCTTTGAAGGCAAAACGTATCCATGGGAAGTGCTTCCGCTCATCAAAGGACTTTATTCTTGAACTCGGCGAGACGCTTGATCCGGCAGAATACGAAAAACGCGGTGAAAATATCTGGATCGCAAAAGATGCCAGTATCGCACCGACCGCTTCCATCAACGGCCCATGCATCATCGGAAAAGGCGCGGAGATCCGCCAGTGTGCTTTTATCCGCGGAAATGCCATCGTCGGCGAGGGCGCTGTCGTTGGAAACTCCACCGAACTGAAAAATGTCATTCTCTTTAATAAAGTACAGGTTCCGCATTACAACTATGTCGGTGACTCTGTTCTTGGATACAAAGCCCATATGGGTGCCGGTTCCATTACTTCCAATGTAAAATCCGACAAGAAGCTCGTCGTTGTCAAAAGCGCCGATGAGCAGATCGAAACCGGGCTGAAAAAATTTGGCGCGATGCTTGGCGATTACGTTGAGGTAGGATGCAACAGCGTATTGAACCCGGGAACGGTTGTCGGAAGAAATTCCAACATTTATCCACTCTCCTGTGTCCGCGGTGTGATCCCGTCAGGTCATATTTTTAAAAATGCGAAGGAAATTATCAAAAAAATCTGATAATTAAAAATTTGTTTTATCGCAAGAAAATCAAACAGATCGTTTGCAAAGACCGCCGGAAATTTTATCGTTTTTCGGCGGTCTTTGCAATTTTTTATCAAAATAGGCTGGACGAATGGCCAATTTTGTGAGACAATAACCATAGGTCTGTGAACAGGCTGGAAACGGTCCGTTCGAAAGACAAAAGCTCAAATAAGTACATATTTGAAAGGAGTTTAACAATGACTTATTCACACGAAGTAGAAATGATGTGTCCGGTTACCCAGGGCGTGCATCACGGTGCAGCTCCGATTCCGGAGGAAGCAAAATGGGTAAAAGCAAAAGAAATCAAAGACATTTCCGGATTCACTCACGGTATTGGCTGGTGCGCACCGCAGCAGGGTACCTGCAAGCTGACTCTGAACGTAAAAGAGGGCGTTATCCAGGAAGCTCTCGTTGAGACCATCGGATGTTCAGGAATGACTCATTCTGCAGCTATGGCATCTGAGATTCTGCCAGGACTTACCATCCTTGAGGCACTGAATACTGACCTTGTGTGTGATGCTATCAATACTGCTAATGAGAGAGCTCTTCCTTCAGATCGTTTACGGAAGAAGCCAGAGTGCATTCTCCGAGGACGGACTGGTTGTAGGCGCAGGCCTGGAAGACCTTGGTAAAGGACTTCGTTCCCAGGTTGGTACCATGTACGGAACCCTTGCAAAAGGACCTCGTTATCTTGAGATGACCGACGGTTATGTAACAGGTATCGCACTAGATGAGGATGACGAGATTATCGGTTACAAATTTGTAAACTTCGGTAAGATGATGGACTTCATCAAAGCCGGCGATGATGCAAACACAGCATTCGAGAAAGCTAGCGGACAGTACGGACGTGTTGCTGATGCTGTTAAGATCGTTGACCCGAGAAAAGAGTAATCAGATAATTTAGGAGGATAGGAAAATGGCTTTATTTGAATCATATGAAAGAAGAGAGAAACAGATTCTGGCTAAGACTTGCTGAGTACGGAATCAACTCCATCGAAGAAGCTGCAGAAGTTACAAAAGCCGCTGGTCTTGATGTATACAAAATGATCGAAGGCATTCAGCCAATCTGTTTTGAAAATGCAAAATGGGCTTACACAGTAGGTGCAGCTATCGCAATCAAGAAAAACTGTAGAAAGGCAGCTGATGCAGCAGCAGCAATCGGCGAGGGCCTGCAGGCATTCTGTATCCCGGGTTCTGTTGCAGATACCCGTAAGGTAGGTCTTGGCCATGGTAACCTTGGCAAGATGCTTCTGGAAGAGGAGACCGAGTGCTTCGCATTCCTGGCTGGCCACGAGTCCTTCGCAGCAGCAGAGGGCGCAATCGGTATCGCTGAGAAAGCAAACAAAGTTCGTCAGAAACCGCTGCGCGTTATCTTAAACGGTCTTGGAAAAGACGCTGCTCAGATCATCTCAAGTATCAACGGCTTTACTTATGTAGAGACTGAGTATGACTACTACACCGGCGAGCTGAAAGAAGTATACAGAACTGCTACGGCGCAAACAGTGTTCCTGAAGGTGTTGCAATCATGTGGAAAGAGGGCGTAGACGTTTCCATTACCGGTAACTCTACCAACCCGACCAGATTCCAGCATCCTGTTGCAGGTACCTACAAAAAAAAGAGCGTATCGAAGCTGGCAAGAAATACTTCTCTGTTGCATCCGGCGGTGGTACAGGCCGTACCCTTCACCCGGACAACATGGCAGCAGGTCCTGCTTCCTACGGTATGACAGATACCATGGGACGTATGATGGGTCTGGCGCAGGTAACAACCCAATGGTTGGTATGACTGTATCTGTAGCTGTTGCTGTTGAAGAGGCAGCAAAGCTGGCAAATTCTGGATTAGCCAAACCTGCGTAAATAGGTGATCTTCGGCTCGGTTGCTTTTACGATCACGCCGTTCTCGATTTTACCCCAGATACGAAGCGGCTCCTGCTCACTCTTCTCTTCTTCTCCGCCGATGTAAGGAATGATGTTGCCTTCCATCTCTGGCCAGTCTTTGAAGGTCTTGCCTGCGCCGGAAATTGCCTGGTATGTGGGCAACTACTTCATATGGCTCGAACTCTTTCCATGCCGTTAATACTGGAGCATAGCTCTGGATAGAACAGTTCGGTTTTACTGCGATAAAGCCTTTCTTGGTGCCCAGACGTTTTTTCTGAAACTCGATAACATCGAAGTGCTCTGGATTGATTTCCGGCACAACCATCGGTACATCCGGGGTCCAGCGATGTGCACTGTTGTTAGAAACAACCGGTGTCTCGGTCTTTGCATATGCTTCTTCAATCGCTTTGATCTCATCTTTCGACATATCAACAGCGGAAAATACAAAATCTACGGTAGATGCCACATGCTCTACATCATTTACATTCATCACAACGAGCTTTTTCACTGCTTCCGGCATTGGGTATCCATTTTCCAGCGTCCGCCGACTGCTTCCTCGTATGTTTTTCCGGCACTTCTCGGACTTGCTGCCAGGGTCACAACTTCAAACCACGGATGGTTCTCCAGCAGAGAAATAAATCTCTGACCTACCATACCGGTTGCTCCTAAAATTCCTACTCTCAATTTCTGCTCCATTGGTTTCATCTCCTTGTTCTTCTGTGGCGTACATTTGTGCGTCTCATGTCATACTATACCAATTTTTTCAAAATTGCAACTGTTTTTTTTCAATTTTCCTGTAAATATTTTTTATTCTGCTCGATGACAGCCAGCATCGCATCTGCTCCCGGCGCACCGATCGTGTTGCGTCGTTCTACGCAGTTCTTCATGCTGATGGCATCATAAATATCATCCTCGAAGACCGGGCTGATCGCTTTGTACTCTTCGAGTTTCATATCATCAAGGGAGATTCCTTTGTCAATGCAGTACAGAACGAGATGGCCGACAATACCATGTGCATCGCGGAACGGAACGCCTTTTCCAACAAGGTAATCGGCTGCGTCCGTTGCATTCGTGAAACCGTTCTTTGCACTGTTCTCCATGCGGTCTTTTTGAAGTGCATGGTAGAAAGCATGCCATTGAACAGAGCCAGGCATCCTTTACGGTATCGATCGCGTCGAAGGTCAGCTCCTTGTCCTCCTGGAGATCCTTATCATAAGCCAGCGGGATTCCCTTCATAGTGGTGAGCATTGACATCAGAGCTGCGTAAACGCGGCCTGTTTTTCCTCGAACAAGCTCTGCGATATCCGGATTCTTTTTCTGCGGCATGATACTGCTTCCGGTGCTGTATGCGTCGTCGATGTCCACAAACTGGTACTCATTGGTATTCCAGATGATGATCTCCTCGGAGAAGCGGGAAAGATGCATCATAATCGTAGAAAGAGCACTGAGGAGCTCAATGACATAGTCACGGTCGGATACGGAATCCATGCTGTTTAAGGTCGGGCCGTCAAAGCCGAGCAGCTCTGCTGTATATGCGCGGTCAAACGGATACGTCGTTCCAGCCAGCGCACCGGAACCGAGCGGACAGTAATTCATTCTCTTGTAGATGTCTGCAGGGCGGCCTCTGTCGCGGCGGAACATTTCAAAATATGCGCCCATGTGATGTGCCAGGGTAACCGGCTGTGCCTTCTGCAGATGGGTGAATCCCGGCATATAGGTGTGAATGTTCTCTTCCATGATTTTTTCGAGTGTTACCAGCACCTCTTTGACGAGTGCATCAATCTCGGTGATCTCATCGCGGACATAGAGTTTCATATCGAGGGCTACCTGGTCGTTCCGGCTTCTTCCGGTGTGCAGCTTCTTTCCGGCGTCTCCGATGCGGTCGATCAGGTTTGCCTCCACGAAGCTGTGGATATCCTCATATTCGCTGGTGATTTCCAGTTTTCCGCTCTCTACATCGGTAAGAATCCCTCCAGTCCTGCAAGAATCTGGTCTCTCTCCTCCTCTGTCAGGATGCCCTGTTTTGCCAGCATCTTTACATGTGCCATGCTGCCTTTGATGTCCTGTTTATAGAATTTCTGATCAAAGCTGATGGATGCATTAAAATCATACACTAACTTGTCGGTCTCTTTTTGTGAACCGTCCGCCCCATAACTGTGCCATTTTCATTCCTCTTTTCCTGTAAGTTTTTAAATTATCATGCATTATTATACAAGCATCCAACCTCCCTTTGCAAGTCAAATCACCTACTTTCCCGAATTTCGGCGTTTTGTGTAGTTTTTTCCAGCCAGCCCAAGATGCCGTACAATCCTGCCGCAACGAGGCAGAGGATCAGGATGGACAGGATTACCCAGTCAAGTCTGAACAGATTTGCCCACCTTTTTGCGGCAGAGACGCTCGTCAGCCGCCCGATTTGCCGCTATCCAGAGCTCTTCAGAGACGATAGCAGGAATTTTCCCCGCATAGACGTACTGCCCGCCCAGCGGTGTAGAGAGCGTTTTTCCGGTGTTAAAATCGTAATGCTTCTTGTTCATGACTACGGTGCCTTTATTCATGGGATTCCGCACCATGCGGATAATGTCTGTTCCAGAGAATGGTTTTCCGGCGCGGCTGCGGACGCCCTCCGCTGCCAGAACCGCCGCAATTTTCCGTCCGCCGAGACCATCTGCACAGAGTTCGTACATACGGCGCTTCACTGCGGCCTCCTCCGGGATAATCTCAATCGCTCCGTCTGCCGTCCGCCGGTAACCATAACTTTTTGAGGTCAGCACCGGCTTTCCATTATTCTGCTGCCGTTTCTGGTGCGCCAGATTCATCTTCTTGCTCAGCTCCCGGCTGTACTCCTCCGCCAGAATCGCCTTAATGCCAGTCAGAAGCGCGTCTTCCGGCGAATAGAATGTGTTCTCCAGATAAAAATACAGCCGCTTTCCGGCGCAGTTTAAGCGGTCTGCGAACAGATACCAGTCCCGCGTGTTCCGCATCAGGCGGTCCTGCGACTTGATTACGACGACATCAAACCGGTTCTGCTCGAGATCCTCGTACAGGCGGTTATATTCCCATCTGCCCTTCCGGCTCGTACCGGAGCGGCTCTCCACGTAGGCATCCACAAGCCTCCATCCTCTTGCCCGGATTGCCTCTTCCGCCTCCGCCGCCTGCCTTACCAGCGCATCCTTCTGGTTTTCCTCCTCGGTGCTGCACCTTGCATAATAAACCGCACGCAGCTTCTCCTCTTCCATCTCCTGTCTCACTTTCCAGATGCTTCTCTTTACTATATAGAAAAAAGGACCTGAAAGTTCCGACCCTCTTTTTTTTGTAATTTCTTTTACGGATTGCACCGTCCGCACGGCTCATAGCCTTCGGCGATCAGGTCCTCGCGCGGTCCCTGATATGTCGCCTTGTTTTCATCCTTTAATCGAGCTGACGCTGGAGCATGACGGCAGGTGGAATTTCATGCTGGATGTGTTCATGACATATTCCTGCTGATCCGTCATCGTTCCGCTGCTTTCGCTTAACGTGCTGTCTCCCGTTGCATAATTAATCGAGATGCCCGGCTGATTGTTGTATGCGAAGATATGGAAGGAAATGCCCTCGCCGTCATCTTCCATGGAAAGTGCCTCCATCTCCACACCGTCCGCTACAAGGTCGTCCCCGGTAAAATTGGTGTAACGCGGTACAGCACATGGTTTCCGGTCTCTTTGACGTAGTCGGCAACCATGTTTTCAAACGGCAGCATGCCCTCGACGTTCAGATAACGTGTTCCAGTGATCAGATTCTTCTCGTTTGCATTCTCACCGGTCAGCTGATATCCGATCAGATGGCAGCGGTTGTACAGATATTTACCTTCCACCTGATCGTATTTTACCGTATGCCAGCCCGTCGGCTTTACCTGGCCGATCGCGCCGCGCTTCTCCGTCGGCATCAGATCCTGGCCGATATTCGCCTCTGCCACGCCGCACCGTCCCAGGCTGTCCGGATCGCTGTAATGCTCGTACGACTCGGTCGTCTTTTCCTCATCGGTAAAATCCGGCTCATTTCCGTTTAAAACGACATACGGTTCACCGGAAAACTCCGGAACATCAAGAACTGAAACGGCCGTCGGTGCCTGATCGGTAATCTGGGATTCCGTCATCGTATAAGCGGCCGTAACCTCCGAACCGGAATCTGCTCTCTCCGTCGAGAGAAGATCCTGCGCCTCACAGCCGGTCAGTGTCAGAACAAGAAGCGCCGCCAGCAGCAGAAGCTGTTTTCTTAGTTTTTTCATTTCTCATATACCTCTTTCGTTATTTTCTCATGGGAATAGCCTGCAAACTCCTCCTCGGACACTTTATTCCATTTGGAAAGATCCAGGTCGAATTTCCGGTCAGACGGATAATGCCGGTTCCACCAGAAAACGATGATTTTCTCTATCTTCGCTTCCACAGCCTGCAGTCCCGTATTCTCCACAAAGCAGTATTCTCCTTCGCCTGCCTGCTCCAGAAAATCTGCCGCCGCCTGAAGTGTTACCTTCCCACTCTCCTTCTGCTCCGCGAACAGCTTTTCCGAAGCCGGATTCATCCAGAGCGTTTTCCCCTCACACAGTTCGCAGATTTTTTCCGTTACCACGCGGTCCCGCGAAACGCGTCGTCCGCCAAACTGCATTCCTCTTCGTTCTTCCAGACATACGATTCCAATCATCTGTCATCCTCCCTTCTCTTGCGTGTGCATATCTGAACACCTGACTGCCGTAGATAATCAGATAGCCAAGCCCCTCTCTTGCCCCGATAAACTCTCCGATTACAACACCGACGAGGCACAGGCCGATGTTGACCTTCCACACGGCGAGCAGCCCCGGAAACGACCACGGCAGCACGACGCGGAACAGCATATCCTTCTTCGTTCCGCCGAGTGTTGCAATCAGGCGGAGCATATCCGGCTCCACACTCTGAAAGCTGCTGTAAATGCTGATCACCGAGCCGAATATCGCAACGGAAATGCCGGCCGTGATGATCGTTTTCACGTTTGCCCCCATCCACACAATGAGAAGCGGGGCGAGCGCCGATTTCGGCAGGCTGTTCAGGACTACCAGGTACGGCTCCATCACCGCAGAAAAGCGCGGAAAAGAGCCACAAAAAAGCACAGCGAACGCCATGCCAAGTGTCGAGACGAGCAGAAAGCTGATTCCCGTCTCATACACCGTGATCCCGATATGGCGCAGAAGGTTCTGCTCCGTCAGCAGGGTCACGAACGTTTTTCCCACCCGCACAGGGCTGGAAAAGATAAACGGATCGATCCATCTCAGATCCGCCGCCACCTCCCATAATACCAGAAAACTGACGAGAAGCAAAGCCCGAAACACCCGCACCTGCTCCCGTTCTCTTTTTTTCTGCCGGAGATACACCCTCTGAAAGCTGCTCTCTGGCGTTTTTGCCTGCTCACGCATTTTCATTCAGCTCCTTCCAGATGGCATTGAAATACGTTTTAAATTCCGGCGCACTGCGCGCTTTCATCGGCGTGCGCTCCTCCATCGCAAACTGGATTGGAATCTTTTTTTTCACATATGCCGGCCGTGCCGCCAGAACAATCACACGGTCCGCCATGCTGATGGCCTCCGAAATATCGTGTGTCACGAGAATTGCTGTCTTTCCCTCTTTTTTGATGATCTTTCCGATATCATCACAGACGTTCAGCCTCGTCTGGTAGTCGAGAGCGGAGAACGGCTCGTCAAGCAGCAGAAGATCCGGCTCCAGCGCCAGTGTCCGGATCAACGCCGCCCGCTGCCGCATGCCGCCGGAAAGTTCGGACGGACGGGCATTGGAAAAGGATTTCAGGCCGTATGTCTCCATCATCTCCCCGACTTTTTCTTTCCGCTCGGGTGTCAGCGTGCGCGAAATCTCAAGGCCCAGCAGAACGTTGCTGTAGATGGTCCGCCATTCAAACAGGTGGTCTCTCTGCAGCATGTAGCCGATATGGAGATCCGCCTCCGTGATCGGCCGTCCGCGGCTCAGCAGAGTTCCCGCCTCCGGCTTTAAAAGACCGGAAATCAAGTTCAGGATCGTGCTCTTTCCGCAGCCGCTCGGTCCGACAAGAGCAACAAATTCCCCCGGGTTACCGAAAAGGTCAGATCGCACAGCGCCGGTGTTTCTCCTTTCATGGTGTGATAGGACAGTGATATAGCTCTAATGACAGGATTTGATCATCCATTTTTTGCATCCTCCTCTATCTATAAGATATCATATGCAGCTTGCATCCCAGCCGCGCTGAGGCTATAATAGAAAGGATTGAAAGATACCAGGAGGTTTGAAGATACATTATGGCCAATAAAAGAAATTACCAGAAGGAGCTGGATGCGAAGATTGCAGGACTTCACGGTGAAGTTCCGACCTTGCTGCTGCATAGCTGCTGTGCGCCGTGCAGCAGTTACGTGCTGGAATATCTGTCGCAGTATTTTTCTTCATTACGCTCTTTTACTATAATCCCAACATCTATCCGCCGACGGAGTACGAGCACCGCGTGGAGGAACAGCAGCGTCTGATCCGCTCTCTTCCCGCCGTGCATCCGATTTCCTTCTGCCCCGGCCCGTACGATTCTGACCGGTTCTATAAACTGACACGCGGGATGGAAAATGTGCCGGAGGGCGGCGAGCGCTGTTTTGTCTGCTATGAAATGCGGCTCCGCGAAGCGGCCGAAATGGCAAAGCAGCTCAAACTCGACTATTTTACAACAACCCTCTCCATCAGCCCGCTGAAAAACGCGGAAAAAGCTGAATGAAATCGGAGAACGGCTTGCCGCCGAATACGGGATCCCATATCTCAATTCAGATTTCAAGAAACGGGGCGGCTACCAGCGTTCCATCGAACTTTCCCATGAATACGGCCTCTACCGCCAGGACTACTGCGGCTGCGTCTTTTCCCGCCGGGAACGCGACGCACGGGTGGCAGCACAGGAAAATGGCAACAGCTGATGTGCTCTTTGAAGTGCCCGGCCAAAAGCTCCGTCAGGATATGCTGTACGAACTGATCTTCCTGAAACTTGTAACAGCAAACGCCCTTTGCAGCAGATCTTTTTTCCTGCAAAGGGCGTTCGTATTTCTGTCATATTTCTCATGATACCAGAAAACCCGCAGAACCTTACGTCCTGCGGGTTTCTAAAGAATAAGCCGAAAATCAGATTCGAACTGACGACCCCTTCATTACGAGTGAAGTGCTCTACCGGCTGAGCTATTTCGGCCTGTGAAATTCATTTTCTGAATGACACAATCATTATTATACCGTATTTTTTGAAATTGCAAGCATTTTTTTGAAATTTATGAATCTTTTTCTAAAATTTGTTCCACCCCACTGATTTCCCGCCGTTTCCATCCCTGTTGTTTTCACCTCCCTGGCGCAAATTTTATGCATAAACTTTGTCCTTACTTTCAAAAATTAAGGAAAACCATCCCTTTCCCTTATAAAAATTAATGTATTTTGAAAGAAAAGCATTGACAACCGCCAAAAAAGTAAGTATAGTTTTTAACTAAAGGAAGAAAGGGGCTGTTGTCATGACCATGCAATACGATAATCTGGAAGACAAGCTCAGTCAGCTTGTAGAGTATACGAAAGATTCCGGAAAGATTGATTTATCTTTATACACTGAGTACGATGTAAAACGGGGACTGCGTGATTCCACTGGTAAAGGTGTTCTCACCGGCCTGACCGAAATTTCCGATGTTATCGGCTTCGATATTGATGAGCGCACCGGCGAAAAAGTTCCGACCGATGGCCGTCTCTATTTTCAGGGCTATAACGTCGCAGATCTGATCAAAGGTATGGAAGGGGACGACGCTTCGGTTTTGAAGAGATTACCTATCTTCTTCTGTTCGGTTCTCTTCCGACAGAACCGCAGTTAAATGATTTCAACGAAATTTTAAGTATCTACCGCGAGCTGCCGGACACTTTTTGTCCGCGACGTTGTCATGAAGGCAACCAGCAAAAACATGATGAATACTCTGCAGCGCTGTGTGCTGACCCTGTATTCCTACGATGAAAAGCCGGATGACATTTCCATTCCGAACGTCCTCCGCCAGGCTTTGAGTCTGATCGCCAAAATGCCGCTGATCGCCGTTTACGGCTACCATGCATACCGCCACTACCACGAAAACCAGAACCTGATCATCCGAAATCCGAAACCGGAGCTGTCGATCGCTGAAAACATTCTGCAGATGCTTCACCCGGATGGAGATTACACTGCTCTGGAGGCAAAGGTTCTCGATGTTGCGTTAATTCTTCACGCAGACCACGGCGGCGGAAATAACTCAACATTTACGACACACGTTGTCTCCTCCTCCGGAACCGATACCTACTCTGCTGTTGCGGCTTCTTTAAGTTCCTTAAAAGGACCGCGCCACGGCGGTGCCAACTTGAAGGTTATGGAGATGTTTGAAAATATTGAAGAGAATGTTACAAACTGGGAAGACGAAAACGAACTGCGCACCTACCTGACCACAATACTTGATCGTGAAGCATTCGATGGAACTGGTCTTATCTATGGTATGGGCCATGCTGTTTATACCCTGTCCGATCCACGTTGTGTGATTCTGAAAGAATATGCAAAGAAGCTTTCCGCTGAGAAGCACCGCGAGAAAGAATTTGCTCGCTATGAGTCTGTAGAACGCATTGCCGGCGAGTGTATCGCCAAAAAGCGCCGTCTGCTCAAACCAGTCTGTGCAAATGTTGATTTCTACAGCGGTTTCGTCTACACAATGCTTGGCCTTCCAAAAGAGCTCTACACCCCGATCTTTGCTATCTCCCGTATCTCCGGCTGGTCCGCACACCGGATCGAAGAGCTTGTCAACGAAGGAAAGATCATCCGTCCGGCTTATAAATATGTCGGTCATCATCGTCCGTACGTTGCCATTGAAAGAAGAACCCCAAGAAAGACTTCCCACAGTTTTTCAAATAACTAAAAAATTATGCAAAAAGGACACCTGCCCGTACCGTTCTGGTATCGGGCAGGTGTCCTTTATTGCCAAGTGATCTCTCGAAAAACCCGCGGAGCGTGCTTCTCATGGTTATAAACAAAACTCTGCGTTATACCCGGATCTTTGTTCCCTTGGTGTCTCGTTTTGCCAGCTTAATCTTCGCTGTCAGAGAAATCTCTTTGTCGTGATACGTGATCGTGTAATCCATCCGGCTTGCCAGCAGATACGCATGCTCTACCGCGTCGTCCTCTGCCATACGGATACCACGCACACCAACGGCTGCTTTTTTTCTTCTCCGGCACTTCACTCGTAAGGAAGCGCAGGAAGACACCGTTTTTCGTCTGCAGAACCACATACTCCTGCTCCTGGCAGACCTCGGCAAGAATCAGACGGTCCTCCTCGGATGAAAGCTTCGTCGCCGCGATCGTTCGTTTTACGACATCAAACTCGGATCCATCGACAAGTTTTACCATACCGGCCGCGCTGACGAACAGCAGCTTATTGTTCTTGATATTTTCCAGTGCATCGACGTAAATCATCTGCTCCTTCTGGCTGCTGTAATTTCCAAGGTTGTCGATCGGCGTTCCCTTGTCACGGAATCTTCCATACGGGATGTCCATTACTTTGATGCTGTGCATCATGCCAAGATCCGTAAAAACGCAGATCTTATCGGTGTTTTTGCACTGGAACACATATTTGTTCTCGTTGTGCACAGCCTCTTTGTTCCGCTCGTAAGCAGACGTATCGATCGTCTTCGCATAACCAAAGCGATCCATCAGGAATACCACGTCCATCTCCTCGACCTTCGGCTCCTCAAGAACAATCGCCTCAGCATTCTCAATCGCCGTTTTCCGCTTGTGGCCGTACTCTTTTTTTAATCTGCGTCAGATCTTCCATAATAACTTCCGACATCGAGTCGTAATGATTTAAGATATCTTCGTACTTCGTAATCTTCGCCACAGTCGCCTCATGATCTTTTTAAGAGTGCTTCCACTTCCAGTCCGATCAGTTTCTGCAGACGCATCTCCAGAATCGCCGTTGCCTGGCGTTCCGTAAAGCAGAGCTGTGCTGCCATACGCTCACTTGACTTTGATTTGAAGCGGATACCATCGGTCACACCCATAATCAGACACTCTTTGACCTGCTTCTGTGTCTTGCTTCCACGCAGGATTTCGATGATCAGATCAATAACATCGCAAGCCTTGATCAGACCTTCCTGCACCTCGCGGCGCTCCATCTCTTTGCGGAGAAGGTTCTGGTATTTGCGGGTTGCCACTTCAAACTGGAAATCAACGTGATACTCGATCACCTGTTTAAGGCTTAACGTCTCCGGTCTTCCATCTGCCACGGCGAGCATGTTGACACCGAACGTATCTTCCAAACGTGTTTTCTTGTACAGCAGATTCGTGATCCGCTCCACATCCGCGCCTTTTTTCAGTTCGAGCACGATGCGTGTTCCTTCTTTCGAGGACTGGTTGGAAATGTCGACAATTTCCGGCGCTTTCTTGCTCTCCACAAGCCCCGCCACATCGCTCAGGAACTTACCGATGTTCGCACCGATCATCGGGTACGGAATTTCGGTGATCACAAGATACTGCTTTCCGTTTCTGCCTTTCTCCACTTCCACCTTTCCGCGGATTTTAATCTTTCCGACACCTTTTTCGTAGATCGACAGCAGGTCATCCTGATTGACGACAATACCGCCGGTCGGGAAATCCGGTCCTTTGATGTATTTCATCAGACCTTTGACGGTGATGTCGTTGTTTTTCATGTAGGCCTTGACCGCATCCACAATCTCACACAGGTTGTGCGGCGGAATGCTTGTTGCCATGCCGACTGCGATTCCCTCTGCGCCATTCAACAGAAGGTTCGGCACGCGCACCGGCAGAACAGACGGCTCTTTTTCCGTCTCGTCGAAGTTCGGTACGAAATCGACAACGTCTTTGTCGAGATCCTTTAAATAGACCTCCTGTGTAATTTTCTGCAGTCTCGCCTCGGTGTATCGCATCGCAGCCGCACCGTCACCCTCAATCGATCCGAAGTTTCCGTGACCGTCCACAAGCGGCAGCCCTTTCTTAAATTCCTGTGCCATGACGACAAGAGCATCGTAAATGGAACTGTCGCCGTGGGGATGGTATTTACCCATGGTATCACCGACGATACGCGCGCTCTTTCGGAACGGCTTGTCGTACTGGATGCCGAGCTCATACATGTCATACAGAGTACGGCGCTGTACCGGCTTCAAGCCGTCCCGCACATCCGGCAGGGCCCTCGCCACGATAACGCTCATGGCATAATCGATATAGGATTTCTGCATAACCTCAGAATACTCAGTCCTTATAATCTGATCTTCTGATTTTTCTCTCATCTTCCTTTGTCCTTCCTGTTAAATATCCAGTTCTGCGTCTGTGGCATGCTCATAAATAAATGCTTTTCGCGGCGGAACCTCGGTTCCCATAAGCATCTCGGTCACGCCAGAAGCCATTCTGGCGTCCTCGATCTCCACTATTTTTAACATCCTGGTCTCAGGATCCAGCGTCGTCTCCCACAGCTGATCCGGATCCATTTCACCCAGACCTTTGTAGCGCTGCAGGGTAAATTTTTTCTTTGTGTGTCTTTCTGTATTTTTCCAGTGCTTTGTCGTCGTACAGATACTCTTCTTTTCCCGCGGGACGGCATTGCCTTGTAGAGCGGCGGCATCGCGATATAGACATGTCCCTCGTAGATCAGCTCCGGCATGAAACGGTAGAACAATGTCAGCAGCAGCGTTGAAATATGCGCACCGTCGACATCGGCATCTGCCATGATGATAATTTTATCGTAACGGAGCTTTGTGATATCGAAGTCGTTGCCGTAGCCTTCTGAAAAGCCGCAGCCGAATGCATTGATCATGGATTTGATCTCGGCATTTGCCAGAACTTTATCAATAGAAGCCTTCTCTACGTTCAGAATCTTACCGCGGATCGGCAGAATCGCCTGAAATTACGGTCACGCGCCGTCTTTGCGGAACCGCCCGCAGAATCTCCCTCGACGATAAAGATCTCGCACAGCGACGGATCCTTTTTCTCGCAGTTTGCCAGTTTGCCGTTCGTATCAAACGAATATTTCTGCTTGGTCAGCATATTCGTCTTGGCTTTTTCTTCGCTTCTGCGGATTTTGGCAGATCGCTCAGCGCAGGCAAGAACATTTTTCAGCACTTCGAGATTGCGGTCGAAATACAGCGGAATCTCCTCGCCCGTTACTTTTCCGGCGGCCTTTGCCGCATCCGGGTTGTCCAGCTTCGTCTTCGTCTGTCCCTCGAAGCGCGGATCCGGGTGCTTGATCGAAATAACAGCGGTCATACCGTTTCGGATATCCGATCCCGTAAAGTTATTGTCTTTTTCTTTTTAAGACACCGATCTCTCTGGCATAGCTGTTCATAATCGTCGTAAAGGTCGATTTGAAACCGGAAATATGGGTACCGCCCTCAGCGTTGTAGATATTATTACAGAAGCCGAGCACGTTTTCCTGGAATTCGTTGATATACTGGAACGCACATTCTACGGTAATGCCCTCAGATTCCCCTTTGAAATAAATCGGATCGTGGATTGCCTCTTTGTTCTTATTCAGATCGCGCACAAAACCAACAATGCCATCCGGCTCGTGATACGTCAGGTGCTCCTCTTTTCCATCGCGCAGATCGGAAAAATAAATGGTAAGCGCCGGGTTCAGATATGCAGTCTCATGGAGACGGCTTTTGACCTCTGTTGCGGAAAAACGTGTTTTCTCAAAGATTTCCGGATCCGGCAGGAAGTTGATGCGGGTTCCGCTGTTCTTCGTTTTCCGATCTTCGGCAGCAGCCCATCCTCATCGAGTTCCTGTACGGCAACACCTCGTTCGTAGCGGTCGTGGTAAACCCAGCCGCCGAGGCTGACCTGTACGTCAAGATAAGTGGAAAGCGCATTGACAACAGAAGAACCGACGCCGTGAAGTCCGCCGCTGGTCTTATAGGAATTATTGTCGAATTTTCCGCCCGCGTGCAGGGTTGTAAAACGAGACGCTCCGCCGGAACGCCTTTTTTCATGCATGCCGACCGGGATTCCGCGGCCGTTGTCGGTCACGGTCGCCGAGCCGTCTGCTTCAAGTGTTACGTGAATGGTGTCGCAGTAGCCCGCAAGATGCTCGTCCACCGCATTGTCGACGATTTCATAAATCAGATGATTCAAGCCTTTCCGCGAGTACTTCCGATATACATACCAGGGCGCTTACGCACTGCTTCGAGACCTTCCAGCACGGAAATACTGCTGGCATCATACGTTTCTTTTTTTGGCATAACTGTTCTATCCTCACTTATGTGTTACTGTCTTTTTCTCTTAAAAATACTTCTGTCTGTCCCCTTTTGGGGCACAGTATTTTATTATATCATTTTTTCTTCCCGGAATAGCAAGATTTTCTTTAGAAGAAAGAATCTCCTCCGTTCATCAGCTCCTTAAAAGAAGTCACGTAGCGGTCTGCTTCCTGCTCCATCTTTGCGCGGTTTCCTTCCCCGCTTCTGTCATACACGCCCACAGCCGCAAATCCGCCCATTTTGGCGCCGCGGATTCCCGCTAGATATCTTCATATACCACACACGTTTCCGGCGGAAGAGACAGCTTTTCAGCCGCTTTCTCGTAGATATCCGGAAAGCCCTTGCCGCGCTTTACTTCCGAGACGGTGACAAATGCTTTAAAATACTCATAAATCCCTTTTCTCTTTAAGGCCGGCTCATACAGCTCCGGGCTCGATGAGGTAGCAACCGCCATGCGGATTCCTTTTTCTTTTTAAATAGCGGAGATATTCTGCTGCCCCGTCTTTTAACTCCACTTCATACGTATAGGCGTCGACCGCCATCTGATGCCACTCCTGAATCAGCTCTTCCGGCGTTTCCGGAAAGCCGAACCGTCTGATCGTGTAGCGGGCAGCCTCCAGAAAGCCGAGCGGTGTAATCGCCTCCTGATAATCCGGCGGAACCTCAAGTCCTCTCTTCTTTAAAAATGCAACATCGATGTCATCCCAGACCCGCATCGAGTCGAGCAGTGTTCCGTCCAGATCAAAAATGGCTCCTTTGTACTGTTTCATTTGTCTTCTCCTTCTCTATTCTAATCTTTTTTCTTTCTTTTTTAGAACGTATTTCTGTTTTTTAGAACATTTGTTTGTTTCATCATACCATAACTGGCAAAAAAATGCAAGTAAAATGCGAATTTCGCTACTTTTTGAAATTTTTTAAATTTTTTTCAAAAAAACACTTGCATTTTCTCCAGACATCGTGTATTATAAGCGAGTACGGTTCGTTGGTCAAGAGGCTAAGACGTCGCCCTCTCACGGCGAAAACAGGGGTTCGATTCCCCTACGAACTGTTGAAGGTTCGCAGGATGCCTTCTCTCTAAAAATCCTGTTTTAAGCGACATGGTTCGTTGGTCAAGAGGCTAAGACGTCGCCCTCTCACGGCGAAAACAGGGTTCGATTCCCCTACGAACTGCTGAAGGTTTTGCAGAATCCCTTCTCTTTAAAAATTCTGTTCTATATCATACGGTTCGTTGGTCAAGAGGCTAAGACGTCGCCCTCTCACGGCGAAAACAGGGGTTCGATTCCCCTACGAACTGTTGAAGGTTTCACAGACTTCCTTCTCTTTAAAAATTCTGTTCTATATCATATGGTTCGTTGGTCAAGAGGCTAAGACGTCGCCCTCTCACGGCGAAAAACAGGTTCGATTCCCCCTACGAACTGCTTTTAATCGGAGCCTGCATGGTTCCGTTTTTTGCTGTGCTGATTTTTTTCTTCCTATCATAAACGCCAGCAAAAAAGCCCGGCAGTTTTCTGCCGGACTTTTCCTTTTTTCTGACAACTCTTTTATTCTGCGTAGATCTTAACCAGTTCTTTCAGCATTGCCATCGTCTTTTCCATCCCTCAACGGTAATGTGCTCATACGGTCCATGATACGCATATCCACCGGTTCCAAGGTTCGGGCACGGCAGACCCATGAAAGCTTAAGCGCGCACCGTCTGTACCGCCGCGGATCGGAAGAATGATTGGCTCCATGCCGGCTCTTCTGGCTGCCTCTTCGGCATTCTCAATCAGATGGTAGCAAGGACGGATCTTCTCAGCCATGTTGCGGTACTGCTCTTTGATCTCCAGCTTTACCGTTCCTGCGCCGTATTTTTCATTCATTGCTTCTTCAATCCGGCGCAGATTCTCTTCTTTTTGCTGCAAACTTCTCTGCATCGTGATCACGGATGATATACTCGGACTCGGCATGTGCCACATCGCCAGACATACTGGTCAGATGATAGAAGCCTTCATATCCTTCGGTATTTCTCGGGGACTCTGCTTCCGGCAGAAGAGACTGGATCTCGCTTGCAACAGCGATTGCATTGATCATCGTGTCTTTTGCTCCGCCTGGGTGGATGTTAAATCCGGTCACCGTGAATTTCGCCCGGCTGCATTGAAGTTTTCGAATTCGATTTCTCCCTCTGTGCCGCCGTCCACGGTATAGGCAAACTCTGCGTCAAAGCCTGGAACATCAAAAAAGTCAGGGCCTTCACCGATCTCCTCATCCGGTGTAAATCCGATGGAAATCGGACCGTGCGGGATTTCTCCGGCAAGAAGGGCTTCTGCCAGTGTCATAATCTCTGCCACGCCCGCCTAGTCGTCTGCACCGAGCACCGTTGTTCCATCGCTTGTGATCAGCGTTCTGCCGGCCAGGGATGGAAGATGCGGGAATACCGAAACCTCCAGTGTTCTTCCGCTGTCAGCCAGCTTCAGATCCTTTCCGTCATAATTTTCATGTACGATCGGATTTACCGCATGATCTGCAAAATCAGATACCGTATCCATGTGTGCGATAAATCCCAGTTTTGTCTTTCCTTCGTATCCTTTTGTTGCCGGAATTTTTCCATAGACGTAGCATTTATCCTCTACACGGACATCCGATACGCCGAGCGCTTTCATTTCTTCTGCAAGCTGGTCTGCCAGAACTCTCTGACACTCGGAAGACGGATGGGTTCCGCTCTTCTCATTGCTCGGTGTCGGCACTTTAACATAATTCAGTAATCTTTCATATGCTTTCATTTTCTTTCTTCTCCTTCTTATTTCATCAGCTTCTGGATGGTTTTGCAGAGCTCATCCACGGCGCCTTCTTTTCCCTGCCGGATATCCTCCACAACGCAGGATTTGATGTGGCTGGAAAGCAGTACCTTGTTGAAACTGTTTAATGCAGACTGGATCGCGGATACCTGGGTCAGGATATCGACGCAGTAGCGGTCGCTCTCCACCATTTCCCGTATTCCGCGCACCTGGCCTTCAATTCTCGAAAGACGGTGGATCAGATCTTTGTATTCTTTTTCGTCCCGCACTTTTTTCCGGTCGCATTCACTGCAGTGTGTACAACATTCACCCATGAGGTTTCCTCCTTGTGTTCCGTCACTCTATATACCCCGTCTGGGTATGAATTTATGATACTCTTTTTGCCCAGGCTTTGTCAATCTTCGATTTTTGCCGCAAGCGCGCCGTACAGCTTCTGGTTTACCAGACTTGCCGCGCTGCACTCCGCCTCCGGCGCGTTCGCCGACGGCTCTCCGCAGAGATCGACCGCGAGCACCTTTCTCCCCGCAAGACAGTCCTTTGCAAGGGACAGCAGTTCATCCACACGCACATTTCCCTGATCCCAGTTCGTATCAAGCTCCTCCTTTGACAGAATGTCCTTATCGACCGACAGATATACCGGAAATGTTCCCGCATGGGATGCAAAAATCTCTTTGATCTTCGCCGCTCCGCTTCCGTCGTCGAGCTCTTCCTGTGTCACAAACCAGACATGCTCCATCGCTTCTGTCTCCCGCACCGACGCCTCCGGCGGGCCGATCCACACAGATTCCTTTGATGTTTTGATACGCCCCGGCAGCATCCCGGATCCAGGAACCGCAGGAGAGCACCGGAAGAAGCGCCGGCGGCTGCATATCGGTATGGTGGTCGAATACGGCTAAAAACAAATCTTCTTTTTCAAGTCCCAGCAGCAATTTGCTCATATAGTGATAATTGCCAGAATCCAGAAGGCGGATCCGCGGCAGCTCTTTCGTTTCTTTTTTTTCGGCCAAGTTCCGCTTCCAGAAACTGCTCCGTCTCCGGATCGAGATAACCGTCAGTTCCCCGGAGCTCTCTCAGATCCCAGATCTTTCCCGCCTGCTCCCAGGCATATCCTTCGGACTCATAAATTCCGGAAAGGCTAAAACAAAATGGTTTCATCTTCTCTTTTACTCCTGTTATTTATTTAATGGATTCAGCTTTCTTCCCGCCGTCACAAGAAGAACGGCTGATATCAGAAGCTGCAGAACGGCACTCGCCTCCGGCAGATAATGGATCAGCGGATTCTGTCCGTAATTTCCAAGCAGATAGCAGAGCTGTTCCATCTCTTTCCATTCCCAAGCTGGCGGCTGATGATCCCCCGCAAACGAGGTAAACGGATTGAAAAGAAGAAGGTAAATTACACCTCCTACATCGATCTGCTGATAAGCTGCCGTCATCTCCTGCTGCAGCAGTCCTGCGTAGTAGGCAAGCCCCGTGCAGGCGCATATTCCTACGACCAGAAAAACGACAATGACATAGGAAAGAACGGTCGCCAGTGTGGTCCGCTTAAAAACAACCGAACAGAAAATGCCGATACTGCCGACAAAAATTCCGGTCAGAAGAAGGCCTCCCGCCATCAGAAGCAGTCCACCAAGGCCGATACCGCCGAACACCACAACAAGGGACAGCACCGGCAGTGCCGAAACCGTCAGTATCAGAACAACGCCAAGCGATGCCTCCAGCTTTCCCGTAATGATTCTCCACGGGTTCAGGTTCGTCGTCAGCAGCACATCCAGCGTTTTTTTCTCGCGCTCCAGCGAAATGCTTCCTCCCGCAACCGCCGGAACCGAAAGGACGACGAGAATAAACAGAAGATACGTCATCAGAATATAGCAGTTCATCGGAACGCTGTAACTGACCGGTGCCAGATAGCCAAGCTGGCTGCTCTCCCCGAAATAGCAGACAAACGCAACCACGGCAAGCAGCAGATTGCAGACAAAAATAATCCAGGAAATCCGCGATGACCGCGAGTTCCGCTTCATTTCTTTTTCAAATACAGGATTTAACCGCACGTTTCGTTCCCTCCTTATCCGATCGTGTTTCCGAACGTTTCTGTGTTTCGGCTCTTCTGTTCCGTTTCCCGGTCAGATGGAAGAACAGGGACTCCAGGCTGTTGTGTTCCCGTGCAAACGAAACCACAAGGATTCCGGCATCCACCAGTTTCTGCAGCAGATACGCCTCCTCCTCCCGGCTTCCCGAAAACCAGGCCGCAATCTTGTTTTCATCCACAGAAAGGCGGCTGACCTGCGGATCCTGCCGCAATAGTTCCAGCGCCTTTGGCACCTGGTTCAGCACAGTGATGCGCAGCGGATTGGAGCTGTCGATCGCAAGCATAATGTTTTCCAGCTTTCCCTGCTGTACCATGACACCTCCGTTGATGACACCGATGCTGGTGCACAGATCTGCTAATTCCGAAAGAATATGGGAGCTGATCAGAATCGTATAATCCTCCCGCGCCAATCGCTGCAGGAGAAGCTGAAAATCCTTTCTCGAACGCGGATCCAGACCGGAATTCGGTTCGTCCAGCACCAGAAGCTTCGGTTTATGGATCATCGCGCGCGCCAGACAGAGCCGCTGCTGTGCCCCTTGAGAGCGAATCCACCATCTGCTCCTCTTTTTCCGATAGTTCGACCATCTCCAGCACTTCCCGCGCACGGACGGTTCCTGCCCGCCCGTAAATTTCATACGATGCGGCAAAAATTCCAGATACTCTATCACGTTTAAGTTTTCATAAACGCCAAAGAAATCAGGCACAAAGCCGATCAGGCTTTTCTGCTTCAGAATATTTTTTGTCGTCCGCACGCCGTCCAGCCACAGATCGCCGCCGTCGCTCTTTAAAAGCCCTGAAATAATGCGCAGCGTCGTTGTTTTTCCCGCACCGTTCGGTCCGACAAAGCCGTAAATATCGCCTTTTTTTACTTCCATATCAAGACCGTTCAGGGCATATGTTTTTCCGTATTTTTTGGTCAGTTTCTCAATTTTCAGTATCGGCATTTGGCTCCTCCGTTAACAGGTTCTCCAGATATTGCTCCGGTGGGATCTCTTTCGCCTTTACGATCAGATTCGGTGCCTCATAGTATCCATAATTTTCATGATACTCTTCTCCCTTTTCCTCTTCGGAAAGACGGTACCGCACACGGATCTGGTTGTCCGCATTCACATACTGCGCCTCCAGCGCCGGATCACTCGCAAAATCGATCTCCCAGTCAGAAATTTCATCATACGTTCCCGTCTGAAAATTGTACAGCTCAATGATTCCATTGAAATTCCGGATCTTGGTCCCATCCTCCGTGCGGGCTTTCTCGAAAGCAAGCGAAAGAATGGTTCCCCGTTTTCCTCCCCCGCCGGTTTCTGCCGCCTGGATCTTATCTTCTAACGCCGTCATCGCATACGGCCAGAATGCAGGATCATAGATTCCCTCAGAATCCGGCTGCATCACGCCTTTAGCATACATTCCATACAGACACCAGATGTTGTTGTTTTCAAAGACACCGTTCAGATAATACGTTACTTCTGTTTCCTCTTCCGAGATTCCGCCGGAATTCGGTCCCATTTCAAAGCTTACCGTGTTTCCGCCGTCCATCCGCTGTACTCCTGCGCATACGGACAGTACACAACGCCGGCCTCTTTCATGTCCACAGACACTTCCTGATAGTAATACGAGATTCCATACGCTTCGTATCCGCTGTCAAGCTGGAACGTATCGTCATTGCCTGCCAGCTTTCCAAAGAAAAGGCAGTTGTCACTCCGGTTCGGCATGTGATTATAGATGACACCGTCCAGATAATTTTTTCTATCTCCGGCAGATCTTCTGCCGCACTCCAATTCCGAACTCCCGCACGCTGTCCGCTTCTATTCCATCCAGCGTGATCGTCTCCCCGTTTTTGATGTCTCCAATGAGGGCACAGTAACCTGGAACGGCGATCACACAGCTCTCCAGATCATAGCCTGTCTTATTTTCCACGGTTCCGCTGATCTTCTGATCCCAGAAATGAAACGTGCCTTTCAGTCCTTCGCCTTCGTCCAGCGTTTCCATCCGCTGCATGCCGAACTCATTCAGGGCAAATGCAGCCTGATTGGAAATTTCTGCCCTGTTTTTTCTGTTCTCCGAAACTGATCTCCGTCTTTTCATATTCCGCATCCTCCGTTTCCGGCTGTGCCGTGCTGTTGGACATATAGTCCATACGGTTGTACATCACCAGATCGTAGGACGGATCCAGATACAGCTCATAGGAAGCATTGTACGGCGCCTGTGCACAGAAATTAATGTAATCTTTCTGGTATGTATCGTACTGCCAGATTTCTCTTACATACGTCAGCACCGGGGCCTTGAGCCTCGTGCTCTGGCCAAACAGACTGATCAGCATAACAAAGATGGCCGAGCAGGCACAGATCGCCCCGCCCAGAGATACTGACGTTTTCCTGTTTTTTCAAAAAGAAATACAATCCCGGCCCTGCCAGGACCAGATAGACCAGAATCAGACCGCCGTACAGCACCGTATTCGGACGGTTCCGGATCTTAGTGTTTTCCAGAAGATCGGAAATCGTATAGTATTTCTGATAATTCGTATTTCGTTTTGCCAGAAGGCGGCTGGTGGTCTCTTCGTCCAGAATATTTTTCAGAAAATCTACCGGCGCTTCTTTAAACGCACTGCGCTGGCTTTCCGCAAATGTCTCGTTTCCCGAAAAGGTAATCAGAAGACCTCCCTCTGCCTGCCAGAGATCAATTTCTTTCTGGATTGTCTCATCCAGTTCTTCTTTGGACTGCTCCAGAAGGATCAGCACATCCGGCGAATACGACTCCACGCAAGCCCGACAAGCTCCTCTGCCCGGACAGATGCAGCTTCCACCTCATAAATCCGTCGTTCAGCGTAACTCCATTCAGCTGCTGCCCGTAATTAGTTTCTTCTTCCACAACGCAGACTTCCACCTTGGACTGGAAGAAGCCTTCACTCGAAATCGTTTCTTCCCGACTGTACACCGTGTCCCTCTGGCTGTTCTCCAGGCGCAGGACACAAAAAGACGTATTTTCCACCAGAAGCCCTGCAGAAAAAGAATCTTTGTAACGGTTCCGTTCGCCGGAATATAGATTGGAAAACGGTACGTAAAAAGGCTGTTTCTTCCATCGCCCGACCGCTTGACCCCCGGAAACAGTTTTGAGAGAATGCCTTCTCCACTGTTTCCGCGGTAAATCGATTCCGCGGCGTTTTTTATCTGAAAAACAAAGTATCCTTCAAATTCAACAGCGCTCTCATTTGTGATTGTCACACGGATCGGTACGTGATTCCCATCCTGATAGTTTCCTTCGAATCCATAAGAAAAAAATCAATCTGGTATTCCCCTGCGTAGCTGTTGGCAAGAAGCTGCTTTTTCTTTCCCTCCGCTTCTTCCGCCATCCGACGGCGTGTTCTGATAAAGTTCTGTCCGCGTTGTCATCGCAGACACCCTCTGAACTCCCGCCAGAAGCAGAATCAGCAGCAAAATACCGGACAGACAGCAGATTTTTGCTTCTTCTTTTCCTGTTCATCGCTTTTCGTCCTCTTTCTTCCCCTTTGGCATTCCGACCGGCAGTTCCACCTCAAAGACGGTTCCCTGCAGATCACTTTTTACCCGCACCTGTCCGTGATGCAGTTCCGCAATCTGCTGTACAATCGCAAGTCCAAGTCCCGTCCCACCGGTATCGCGGCTCCTCGACTGCTCTGTCCGGTAAAATTTCTGGAAAATATGATCCAGTTCCTGTTTTGGAATGATCCGTCCGTAGTTAATGACACGCGTGACCACATATTCGCCCTCTTTTTTCCATTGAGACGCGGACCTGTTTTCCCTCTTTTCCGTATTTGACAGCATTGTTCAGCAGATTTCCAAAGAGCCGTGCCAGCAGCTCACCGTCCGCCTCGAGAAAAATCGCATGTTCCGCATGCAGAAATTCCACCTGAAGCTCATTTTTCACAAAAGACGGCGTCATCTCGTCGAGCATCTGCTCCATCAGCTGCACCAGATCAAGTTTTCCGAGATGCAGCTGCATCTCTTTGTGCTCCAGCTTGACGAATCCAAACAGCTCGTTCGTGAGCTGCTCCAGACGGAGTGCTTTCTGATAGGCAATATCGATATAATGATTTCTCATCTCCTCATCCAGATCCGTCCGCGTGCGCACCCAGCCGAGATAGCCGATAATCGAAGTCAGAGGCGTACGGAGGTCATGTGCCACGGATGAGACGAGATCATTTTTCGTATGCTCCGCGATCCGTTCCCGTTCCATAATTTCCTTGATATTCTGCTGCATCGTATTTAAGTTCTCCGCCATCACAGAAAACTCGTCATTTCCCTTTACCTCGATCGGATGATCAAAATCCCCTGCTGATATCTCCTTTACCTTTTCCAGAATCTTCCCAATGTATCGGATGGTTTCGCGCATCAGGAAATAAAAGGTCAGGCAGAACGAAAGCAGCGCAGCCGCCGTCAGAATCATCGTCCGCACCGATGGGCGGAGGCCTCCCGGTCCGATCCAGGCGCTCCGGTAACCGATGTTCATCAGTCCATTGCCGAAAAAGGTCAGAATCCCGTCGGTAAGCGTCACTACAAACACCGTGACAAGTGCACTTACAATCAGATCAAAGACCATCCTCTGGCTGAAGTTTTTTATAAAATCAGGCTTCAATTTTGTATCCCACTCCCCAGACTGTTGTAATAATCTTATCTTCTCTTGTGTCGTCTTTCATTTTTCCGCGCAGACGGCGGATATGTACCATAACCGTGTTGTTCGCCTCATAGAATTTTTCATGCCAGACGCGCTCGAAAATTTCGTCTGTACCGAACACGCGGCCCGGGTTGGAGGCCAGCAGATACAGAATATCAAATTCAATCGGTGTCAGCTTGATGCTTTCTCCGTAGCAGACAACCTGATGGGTTACCTTGTTGATTTCCAGATGCTTTAAGGAAATCACTTCCTGGCGCTCGTGCGGCTTCGACGGATTCAGTTCGCGGTAGCGGCGGAGCTGGGATTTTACACGCGCCATCAGCTCCAGCGGATTGAACGGTTTTGCCACGTAATCGTCTGCTCCCCGTTGACAGACCGACGATCTTGTCGATATCCTGCGTTTTGGCACTTACCATGATGATCGGAATGTTGTTCGTCTCCCGGATGCGGCGGCACATCGCAATACCGTCCATATCCGGCATCATCACATCGAGCAGCACCAGGTCGATTTTTTCTCCTCCAGAATGCGGAGTCCCTCTTTTGCACTGTACGCTTTTAATACCTGAAATCCATCGCTGATCAGATAAATTTCCAGCAGATCCGCGATTTCTTTTTCATCATCCACAACTAAAATATTTGTTTCTTCCACGTCGTTTCCATCCTCTCTGTTTTTAACTACCGTAATGGTACCATGAATATTCAAAAAAATCTTTACTTAATTCTTACGTCTGTATTATCTATTATAAAAAGAAAAGCCGCCTTCCACAAGAGGCCGCTTTTCTTTTTTCTTATATTTTTTATCTTCGTACTGCGCGGCGGTATACCACAAGAGAAACCGCTGCGGAAATGACCTCTGTGATCCAGAAGGCGTGCCATACGAAAACGCCGCCTCCCAGATGGGACAGCAGGTAAGCTGCCGGGAGAATGACAATGACATTTCGGCAGAGGGAAATGATCAGGGAAGATCCGCCTTTTCCGAGTCCCTCCAGCGCACCGGAGGATGTGATGGAAACTGCCGAAATCAAAAGCCCGCGCTGATGCGTGTCAGTGCCTGTCCGCCAAGACGGATGGTCTCCGGATTGCTGCTGAACAGTCCGATCAGCTGTTCCGGAATGGCAAGGCAGATGCCGGTTCCAATAAGCATGATCACCGCACACATAATCAGGGTGATCTCATAAATCTTCCGCACACGCTTATGCTCGCCTGCGCCGTAGTTGAAGCCGATAATCGGGCGCATGCCCTGTACAATGCCGTTTGCTGTCAGATAGATGAACGTCTGCAGCTTGTAGTAAATGCCGAGCACGACAACGTAGCTCTGGGAATACACGGCCAGGATTCCATTCAGTGCGGAAATCAGAAGAGACGGCAGCGCCAGGTTCAGGATCGCCGGGACGCCGATCGCGTACAGTCTTCCGACCAGATTTTTTCCTTCTTTTAAATATTCCGGACGGATTTTGACCGAAATCGGGCGGATCTTGTAAATGATCCAGTAAATCACGGCCGGTGTCACCTGACCGATACCGGTTGCAAGCGCCGCACCCTCAATTCCAAGACGCGGAAACGGTCCGATTCCGAAAATAATCAGCGGATCCAGAATGATGTTGACAATACAGCCGATCATCATACCGGTCATCGTCACTTTCATCCGGCCGACCGCCTGAAAGACCTTTTCAAAGTAAAGGTTTGCCATGATTGCTATGGTAAACAGAAAGATAATCCGTGAATACCGGACACCAAGATCGATGACAGTTTCGGAAGAAGAAAACATCCGCAGGAAACGCTCGATGACCAGAAGGCTTCCAATCGTTAAAATAACCGCATGCAGCATGGTAAGGGGCAAGACCCTGCGTTGCAGCACAGCCGGCTGCCTTTTGTCACCTGCTCCCAGATAATACGAAATCACCGCATTCAGTCCGATTCCAAAACCGATGGCAACGGCATTTACAAAATTCTGTACCGGATAAACCAGGGATAGCGCCGTCATGGCATCTTCGCTGATCTGTGCCACGAAGAAGCTGTCCACAATGTTATATAAGGAATTGACCAGCATCGAGATTACCATTGGAAGCGCCATTGAAATCAGCAGTGGAAATACTGGCTTTTCTTTCATAAAGTTTTCGTTCATTATTACCTCCCTTTGTGATCTTTTCTGTTGGTGGGCTTACGTGCAGGCACGGACTTTGCTCCATTGCCCACAAAAAAGCCACGCAATTATCTGCTTTCGATAATTGCGTGGCGAAAAGAACTTTATTACAAGTTGAAAAATCCACACCAAGTTTGAGAGCAATATACCACACTTTGCCCGGGCTTGTCAAGATTTCTCCTGTAACTTTTTTTATTCTGCATTTTTCAGTGCCTCGTCCATCGGAATCTTTTGGATGTGGCGGAACTGCAGCACAGCGATAACAGCATACGCCGCAAGGCCCATCAGATACATTTTTCCGTAAATTGCCGGATCAATATAGTATGTCAGCCAGCCGCTGTACTCGGAAAGCATAATGACATAAATCAGGCGGATCAGCGCGGAGGCAATGATCAGGCTGACACCGATTGAGATGATCACAACCCAGGTTGTCGCCGTCAAATACAGACTCAAAATTTCCCTGTTCTCGTAGCCGAGAATCTTTACCATCGAAATCGAAGTCGTATTCTTCTCGATGATCAGCTTCGTCAGCAGATAAATCAGCAGCATGAACAGTACAATCGAGAAAACATTGATCAGCTGGAACATTTCTCCCATCGACACATTGAGCTGTCGTGAAATCTTTGTCATATCATCTTCCGTAATTTTCGTCGCGATATACGATTCCTCCAGGTCCGTGATCGGCTCGTTGGAGAAATAGCCGTTAAAGTAGTCCTCTGGATGATCGAATTTCTCGCAGAAGACATCCATCGGCAGAAATACCGCAAGGGGCTCCCGGGTAGGCATAAATACTTTTTACTTCAAAGCTGTACGTTTTATCCTCATACGGCTCTTTTCAGTTCCAGTGTATCGCCGACTTTCATTCCATATTTTTCGGCATAACCGTCGGAAATCGTCACGCCGTCCTCAAACAGTTCAGCGGAAACATATTTGCTGTCTTTCTGAATTCCATATACCGAAATGCTCTCGCCCTCCCGGTTTTTCGGAATATTCTTCAGCGATGTGACGGCAAACGTTTCCACGCCCTCCGTATTTGTCTTCAGCGACGGCGTCAGAAGCTTCTGCACAATTCCCATCAGCGTGTACTCATCATCCTCATCGATCGGATCCGGGACATTTAAAATATACTGGTAATCTGCCAGCATATTTTCCACCGCCTCCGTCTGGTAATGTGACAGCAGCGGTTTCATCATCATACCGAACAGCAACAGAATATTGGCAAATACGATACCGAGAAACAGGGTAAAGTAACTCGATTTGTTCTGCAGCAGGATCCGCAGACGAAACCGCGAGAAGAACCGGAAGTTCGGAAGACGCACCGCATGGCTTTTTCCTTTCTTTGCAAAATCGTGGCGCAGAAAACGCAGCGGTGACAGACGCAGACGGCCGGAAATCAGCACCGCGTTGATCACAAACATCAGAATTGCCGGAATTACGGTCGTGAGCAGAAATGCATTGGCATTCCACCGCGTCTGATACGTCGGCAGACTGTAGCTTCCATAATACATACCGGCGCAGATATCTTTAAACACGGTGTATCCCAGAATATTTCCAATCACCGCCGACAAAATCGTAATCAGTACCGGCAGGGACAGATAATGCAGCAGAAGTTCCCGTCTCGTATAGCCGGATGCGCGCAGCGTTCCGATCACCGACGCTTCTTTTTTACAATCGTATTGTTTGTCGTAACTGCAAAAATGAACGCCATGATGGCAATCAGGATGTACAGCAGTACCTCCACCATCGCCTTGTCACCGCCCATATCGTCGCCGGTAAATTTGATTGCTTGATTGCCGTAGCGCGGCAGATAACCCGTCAGCGAGGAATGGGCCGCCAGAACCTCGACGAAATCATCGGACCATTCTTTTTTCCTTGTTTTCATCTTTCGGTTCCGTATCGTATTTCCAGGAATAGCAGTATTTGATATGGTCATCGGTAATGGCATCATACCCTTCTTCGGTCATGATTCCCACACCGAATTTAACCGCATCGAACATCATGTCACTCGAATTGCTGAACAGCGCACTGTAATCCGAAAGTGCCACAAGACCGGTAACCGTCAGTTCTTTTTTATCAACCGAGATCACATCACCGACCTGCAGGTCATTATTGTCCGCATACATACGGTCAATTGCAATTTCATCCTTCTGCTGCGGCATCTCGCCTTTCATCAGGCAGACCAGATTGACCTCTGTTCTGGTTTTAAAAAAGACGGATCGTGCTCTCTGGTTCCGAATCCAGATCCGTGTCGGCATCTTCGTCTTTATAGAAATTCTCGTAAATCGTTACCTTCTCTTTTTCCAGCCGTGTTCTCTGGTTGTCGGTGAGCTTCTGTTCTGTTGTAAAATTTCCGTTTTCCACGTTGTATTTTTCAAAGCTTTCATCGTAAGCATACAGCATGCTCTCATCCGCAACGAGAAAACCGGACACAAAAGCCAATCGTCGCCGTCATAAACAGAAAAATAACGAGATATTTTCCAATATCGTTCTTCAGTTCCCGCAGCAGGCGTTTTCGTAATGGATTTTTCATACTTCCACCCCGCTTTACCAGTCCAGATCGCCGGCGGCGATTTTGGTCTCATTGACGTAGTTTTTACGGATCTGGCCGTCGCGCAGACGAATCACGCGGTCCGCCATGTTTTTGATCGCATCATTGTGCGTTACCATGATGACGGTGTTGCCGTACTTCTGATTGACGTCCTCGATCAGCTTCAAAATTTCTTTTGAAGTATGGTAATCGAGTGCACCTGTCGGCTCATCACAGAGCAGAATGCTTGGATTTTTGATGATAGCTCTTCCGATTGAAGTACGCTGCTGCTGACCGCCAGAGAGCTGGTTCGGCAGCTTGTCGCGGTGGTCATAGAGCCCCAGTGTCTTTAACAGATCGTTGATGTCGAGCGGATGATCGCTTAAGTATGCGCCGACTTCAATATTTTCTTTTACCGTCAGGTTTGGAATCAGATTGTACATCTGGAAAACGTATCCTAAATGTTTTCGTCTGTACCGTGTCAGCGTTTTTTCATTCATATCCTCAATTTTTTCGCCTTCAATCACGATCGAACCGCTGTCCGCCTCGTCGATTCCGCCGATAATATTCAACAGTGTCGATTTACCGGAACCGGACGGACCGAGGAGAACACAGATTTCACCTTTTTCCACAGAAAACTGGATCCCCTTTAAGACCTCCACACGGCTTTCACCGGTTCCAAAACTCTTCTTCAGGTTATTAATCTCAAGAAACATTCCTCCCTGCATCTTTTTTTCCTGAGTGTGTAAGAGTCTGTTTTGTGTTAGACTCTTCTAACCCCATAATACTGCTTTTTCAGGTGCCAAACCACCTGTCGATGTGAACTCTGGGAGTGATAAGCCTGTTATCCCCAGGGTAGCTTTTATCCGTTGAGCGATGGCATTCCCACTTAATTCCACCGGATCACTAAGCCCTACTTTCGTACCTGCTCCACCCGTCGGTGTCGCAGTCAAGCTCCCTTCTGCCTTTGCACTCTTCGAATGGTTTCCGTCCATTCTGAGGGAACCTTTGAGCGCCTCCGATACCCTTTTCGGAGGCGACCGCCCCAGTCAAACTCCCCCACCTGGCATTGTCCCCGGCCTGATAAAGGCCGCTGGTTAGAAACCCAGCAGCACAAGGGTGGTATCCCAACAATGGCTCCCTGAAACTGGCGTTCCAGGTTCACAGCCTCCAGTAAAGCCCATGGGGTCTTTCCGTCCTGGCGCGGGTAGCCAGCATCTTCACTGGTACTTCAATTTCACCGGGTGCATTGTCGAGACAGCGCTCAAATCATTACGCCTTTCGTGCGGGTCGGAACTTACCCGACAAGGAATTTCGCTACCTTAGGACCGTTATAGTTACGGCCGCCGTTTACTGGGGCTTAAATTCAAAGCTTCGACTTGCGTCTAACCTCTCCTCTTAACCTTCCAGCACCGGGCAGGCGTCAGCCCATATACCTCACCTTTCGGTTTTGCATAGACCTGTGTTTTTGCTAAACAGTTGCTTGAGCCTATTCTCTGCGGCCTGCTTGCGCAGGCACCCTTTATCCCGAAGTTACAGGGTCATTTTGCCGAGTTCCTTAACAATGCTTCTCCCGCCGGCCTTAGGATTCTCTCCTCATCCACCTGTGTCGGTTTACGGTACGGGCACATATCACACAATAGCGGCTTTTCTCGACAGTTCGAATCTCACACACGTCCCCACAGTTCTGATGTATGTGGTACAGGAATTTCAACCTGTTGTCCATCGACTACGCTTTCTGCCTCCTGCCTTAGGCCCCGACTTACCCAGGGCAGATCAGCTTTACCCTGAAACCTTAGATATTCGGCCTGGAGGATTCCCACCTCCATCTCGCTACTCATTCCGGCATTCTCTCTTCTAACACTCCACAGCTCCTTATCGGTACTGCTTCGCCGCGTTAAGAATGCTCCTCTACCACTTGCCATAGGCAAGTCCACAGCTTCGGTGTCGTGTTTCAGCCCCGGACATTTTCGGCGCAGGACCTCTCGACTAGTGAGCTATTACGCACTCTTTGAATGTGTGGCTGCTTCTGAGCCAACATCCTAGTTGTCTTCGAAATCCCACATCCTTTTCCACTTAACACGCACTTTGGGACCTTAGCTGGTGGTCTGGGCTCTTTCCCTTTTGACGACCCAACTTATCTCGTGCCGTCTGACTCCCGTGCATCATCTCTCTGGCATTCGGAGTTTGATATCTCTTGGTAAGCTTTGACGCCCCCTTAAGAATTCAGTGCTCTACCTCCAGCAGACTAACACCAGGCTAGTCCTAAAGCTATTTCGAGGAGAACCAGCTATCTCCGGGTTCGATTGGAATTTCTCCCCTATCCACACCTCATCACCACCCTTTTCAACGGATGTGCGTTCGGTCCTCCACCGCCTTTTACGGCAGCTTCAACCTGGACATGGATAGATCACCCGGTTTCGGGTCTACCCATACTGACTGTGGCCCTATTAAGACTTGGTTTCCCTTCGGCTCCGCACCTTCAGTGCTTAACCTTGCCAGCATACGCAACTCGCCGGACCGTTCTACAAAAAGTACGCGGTTGCGCATATAAAGCGCTTCCACAGCTTGTAAACACAGGGTTTCAGGTTCTCTTTCACTCCCCTCCCGGGGTCCTTTTCACCTTTCCTTCACAGTACTATGCGCTATCGGTCACTAAGGAGTATTTAGCCTTGGGGGGTGGTCCCCCCGAATTCCCACAAGGTTTCTCGTGTCTCGTGGTACTTTGGATCCCGCTCGCTGTCTATTGTTTTCATGTACGGGGCTTTCACCCTCTCTGGCCGGACTTCAGACCGTTCCATTACCAAATACGAGCTCACATGACGCGGTCCATAACCCCGGAACGCACGCGCTCCGGTTTAGGCTCCTTCCATTTCGCTCGCCGCTACTTTGGAAATCGAGTTTTCTTTCTTTTCCTCGCCCTACTTAGATGTTTCAGTTCAGGCGGTTCCCGACGTATGGCTATGAATTCACCATACGACGACTGAGGTTTGCTCAGCCGGGTTTCCCCATTCAGAGATCTCCGGATCAAAGGATATTTGCTCCTCCCCGAAGCTTATTCGCAGCTTATCACGTCTTTCATCGGCTCTTAGTGCCAAGGCATCCACCCTGCGCTCTTTATAGCTTGACCAAACGATGTTCACCTGCGGGTGCTGGCTACTCATCTACGATACATAGCGTTGTATCGCTGGTCTTAGGTTCGTTATTTAAAACGAGTTATTGTTTGGTTACATCTTTCGATGTAACACCTCGGATGTCTTGATATTATCTTTTAAAAGATTTTATCTTGATTAATTCAATATGCAGTTTTCAAGGTACATGTCTGACTGACATGTTTTATCAGTCATTAGAAAACTCAAATCTTTTGAATTCTCTAATCACTGGTAAAAACCAGTTATCTCCCAACAGCATTGCCCTGCTGGATCCAGGTTAACACATTCTTCCTTTTATCGATCTTGATTATGTCTGTTTATCTTAAAAACTTTTTTGAGTTTTTTTTTAGAATTCCGGCACCCACCTGCTCTCCCATGCCGTCTCCAGCATAGTACCATCGGCCGCTTGGGTCTTAACCGTCGTGTTCGGGATGGGAACGGGTGTGTCCCCTAACCGCATCGGCACCAGAATTCTTGGAACCTCTAATCAGAGATTCAACAGTATATAAAACCCTTACTTATCTAGTTGTCCTTAGAAAGGAGGTGATCCAGCCGCACCTTCCGATACGGCTACCTTGTTACGACTTCACCCCAGTTATCAATCCCGCCTTCGGCAGCTCCCTTCCTTGCGGTTGGGTCACTGACTTCGGGCGTTATCGACTCCCATGGTGTGACGGGCGGTGTGTACAAGACCCGGGAACGTATTCACCGCGGCATTCTGATCCGCGATTACTAGCGATTCCAGCTTCATGCAGGCGAGTTGCAGCCTGCAATCCGAACTGAGACGTTATTTTTGAGATTTGCTCCACCCTCGCGGTCTCGCTTCTCTTTGTTTACGCC